>Ga0302320_10008203_pt1 | contig 22771 bp, 17 predicted proteins | sample Bog_T0_3_FD_202130 | JGI IMG/M metagenome (GOLD analysis project Ga0302320, IMG submission 202130) | Peat permafrost microbial communities from Stordalen Mire near Abisko, Sweden - Bog_T0_3 | ecosystem: Environmental > Terrestrial > Soil > Wetlands > Peat | place: Sweden: Abisko, Stordalen Mire... | reverse complement strand
ATACCGACCGCTGATTTTCAGTGGAGGCAGGCGCGCGCCTATGACCTCGTAAAAGCCGGACTCCGCTACCTGCCAGTCGGTGGTATGGGAATTCTGGTGGGGTCTGCCTGGCGATAACGGGATGAACAATTTTCGCGGTTCGTTCCGGAAAAAGACCAGGCTTTGCATTGCAAACAGTCCTAAACCGAGCCCCGCGGATATTCCCGATGCGCCAGGACAAGGCTTTCCGGGGTACCGATATCGCGATGATAGTCCGTGTTATGGTAGGTGACGATGCGACCCATCAGGGCCGGAAGCAGTTCCGTGCTGAGGTCGATCACCGATCTGCCGAGGCCGGCAAGTAGACCGAAGACCGCCGGCTCGAGGATATAGACCGCCGCGTTGGCCAAATTGCCCGGCGGATCGGCGCTCTTTTCGTGAAATTGGGTCACCACGCCACCGCTGTCGACGGTGACGATGCCGCAGGAAGCCGGATTGTCGGTGGTGAAGGTCATCATGGTCAAGAGCGTGTCGCGCGGCCGGTGCCGATGGCGGGCGACCAAGGCGGCCAGGTCGAAGCGGGTCAGATTGTCACCATGCGCGATCAGGCAAGCCTGATCGCCGAAATAGTCGCGGTTGGCCAGCACCGTGCCGCCGGTCCCCAGCAGCTGTTCCTCGTGGACCAGATCGACACGGTCCCGCCAAGGGCTGGTGCCCACATGCCGGCGTACCAGTGGCGCCAGATGTCCGGTGTTGACCAGCACCCGCTCGATGATGTCCTGCTCGAACAAGAGATCGAGCCAATAATCCAACAGCGGCTTGCCATGGATCGGCACCAGGCATTTCGGAACCGTTTCGGTCAGCGGACGCAGACGGGTGCCAAGACCGGCCGCCAGCAGCAAGGCTTTCACTGGTTCAGCTCGGCGATCAGCTCCTTGGCCGTCAAGGGCGTATTGCCGACCCGGCTGACTTGGCAGGCGGCGGCGAGCGAGCCGAGATAGGCGCTTTCCCAGATGTCGGCCCCTGCTGTCAAAGCCATCGCTGCGCAGGTCAAGAGACAATCCCCGGCGCCCGACACATCCTTGGGCGCCAGATTGAAAGCCGGCAACTGGTCGGTGATCAGACCCTTCGGCTCTTCCGGGCTGTGAATCAGGATCCCCTCGGCGCCGAGCGTGATGATCACATGGCGCGCCTTGCCCTTTTCCCGCAAGGCGTCGGCCAGGGTGACCAGGCCGGATTGAAAATCCTGCATCGCCAGGCGGGCTTCATGCTCGGTCGGCGTCACCAGCAGCATGTTGCGGAAGCGCGACACATCGCCTATTTGCGACGAGGCCTGACTGTCCGCCACCATGGGAATATCGCGCTCCCGACAGAATTCGACAATGCGGTCGACCAGCGGTTGCGGCAGGCAGCCATAATTGAAATCGGCGAAGATCATCAGGTCGGCATGCTCGAGCGCCGACACGATCTGGCCGTACATCGCCTTGTCGATATCGGCATTGATGTCATGCTGGCGCAGGCGACTGACCCGCAGCAGGGTCTTGTCATGAGCGCGATAGCGCTGCTTGACCGTGGTGGGGCGGGTGTCGTCGAGCGCCAATTGCAGGGCGACACCATAGGAGGTGAGTTTTTCGCCGGCGTAGCGGGCGCCTTGATCGTCGCCCGCCACCGCAAAATAGCTGACCTGCGCCCCCATGCCGCAGGCGTGCGCCGCGACGATTCCGGCGCCGCCGATAAACAGTTCCGTATCGATCGGCATCACCACCAGGGTGGGATCTTCACGCGACATGCCGAGCGGATCGCAGTCGATATATTCATCGACGATCAGATCGCCCACCACCACCACGCGCAATCGCGAGAATTTTTCGACGATCGGGATCAGATCGGCCGGTTTGAAACCGCGCCGGCGCGGATAGTCGGCCGGTTGGCGGATGGTGACCAGATTGGCGTCCTGCAACTCGCGGCGCAACAGATCGAGCGAGGAAAATCGGGCATCGCCGGAACCAAACAGCAATTTGCCGCCATAGGCGTCGACCGCCGCCTTTTCCGGATTGACCGACTTGCGGTGTTCGCGACCCTTGACCACCACGGTGGGCTTGAGGCGGGCAATGAATTCTTCGGCTGGAATCGTCAAGATTAACGCATAATCGACGACGCCGATGGCGGCGACGCTCTCGCGGCGCAACTCTTCGCCGATCAGTGCCGCACCCAGGCTGTCGGCATTGACCCCCACCACCAGATAGTCGCCGCAATTGGCGGCGAAATTGATAATGCGCAGGTGACCCGGGTGGATCACATTGAAATTGCCCGATATGAAGACGATGCGCTGGCCTGGCGCGACGGCGGCACGAATTTTTTTGATGTGCCGCGCGATCTTATCGGCGTCGTCGGTCACGGCAGGGCCAAGGCATGGCCGTTGCTGCCGGGGTGCACGGCAATCACCCAATTATGCCCTTCGGCGAAAATGGAAAATTCCGGCGACGAGCGAATATATTGCAGACTGCGAAAATGTTTGATGTGAATCGTGTCATCCAGAAGCATGAGATAGGGAAAATCCCCCATCTTTTGCACGACCCATTGAAACTCTAAAAAGCCCATGCCGCCGGACGAATCCAAAACAATAAGAGGCGCATGTGTTTTATGGACCTCTAATAGACGTCCTAATAAATCTTCTCCCTCCCAAAGCATTTTTGTCGACTCGTCTTCCATGGTTTTTTTTATTATTTCGATTTGACCGAGTATTTCGCGGGTGTAAAAACCCACGGGGTCCTCGACATCATCGATATAGATCCCTTGGTATTTTTCGTGGTTGACCACCATTTCATCATTCTTGATGAATTCCAGCGCGCCGGCCAGGTTCACCGAGCAGCCCCAGTGGCAATCGATGAACGGAAAGGGCCGCAAATTGACATTGGCATGCAACCAATTGGTAAAATTCACTTCGATCGTTGAGAATGACTTCGGGAATTTGTTCCTGCAAAACGCTTCGGCTAGGAACTTTGTTGAACCTGTTCCAACAAAAGTGCCGGATTCGATCACAACATCGACGTTATATTTTTTAAGCAATTCATCCAATTTCTTAATGAGATGCGGGTCATCACCCATAATGATGGATGCGCCTGGCGCATTACTATATAGCTCCATGATTTGGTCTAGGCTCCAGCTTTCTCTTGGTATTTTAAATGTTTAGCAATGACCGCCGTGGCAGATTCTGTGCCCGATGATGACCGCCCCGACTGGCGCCAGGGTCCGATCCGCGTGATGCTACACTGCCGAGGTAAAGCCCGAATTAACGAACGCGCGCGAAGGGCGAGGCTCACGAGGCCGGGAAACGCAGCCCGACCTGATTCGCAACTTGGCTTGACGGGAAGAAAATGACGCGCGTTTCTGACAGTTCCATCCCGCAAGACGTGCATTTCTTCAGCTTGATCGAGAAGGACGAGCCGTTCCTCGGCTATCACCTCGGCATGCTGCGACGCCTGCCGTTCAACTGGCATTGGCATGTGATTGACGGGCGGCACGCTGCCGTTCCGGCACGCACCCTCGATCAGATCGCCGCCGGGCAGCCGCATCACGTCACGCTGCATCGACCGCCGGACGGACAAAGTTGGCAGGATCGGGTGGCGATGGCCTCGAGCGCGATCGCCGCCATCGCCGTCCCCTGTCTGCTCTGGCATTTGCAGCCCGATGAATTGTGGACGGTGGAGCAGATCGGCGGCGCCCGTGCGCTGCTGCAGCGCAATCCGCAACTCGGTGCGGCCTATTTTATGCGCCATAGCTTCGTCGGCAGCGACCGCGTGCTGGCCGGTATCGATGGCTTGAAAGGCGACCAACGCAACGAGGGTCTCCAATTGTGGCGATTTGAGCCCGGCGACATGTGGTTGGCGCAAATTCCCTTGCGGCTGTGCCGGCAGAGCGCCGCCGGCCAATGGTTCGATGTCGCTGAAGGTCACGCTTTGATCCACGAAGAGACGGCGGCGGCCGGACTGGTCTTCCAGCATTACGCCTTGGCCAGCGAAGCGCAGGCCGTCCTGCTCGACTGCGCCGGCGATCACCCGGACCCAGCTTCAGCCTGGCGCGCCTTGCAGACGGCGGCGCTGCCCTGTCGGCTCAGCGACTATTTCGGAGGGGTGTCCGACACCACCCTGGTCGAACGAGTCGAGTGCCAGCAAATTCGCCCGCTGGCGACACCGGACTTCATTGGCGGCTGGCGATTTGACGATGAAGCGCGACCACGCCGCAGCGGTCCGGCGCTGGCCTTGCTGCGGCAAAGACCGACGACGGCGGCACGGCAACGCGTTGTCGACGTGACCGAGACGGGCGATGGCGGCATCGATGTCTCGGCGATAAGAGAGATCGCGGTGTTTCGCATGGACGGTATCGGCGACATGGTGGTGACCAGCGGCCTGCTTCGGCAGCTGCGCCAATTGCTGCCGGCGGCGCGCATCACGCTTTTCTGTCCCGAGTCGGTCGGCGGGCTGTTGGCCCATTGTCCCTATACCAGCAATGTCGTCACCTTGCCGAAATTGGCCGGGGTGCCGCCCGACCACCCGAGCGCGGTGGCCTTGCGGCAAGCCATCGAGCAACAGCTGTGCGGCAGCTTCGACCTCGCGCTCAATCCGCGTTATGCCGAAGATGAATGCTGCGCCAATCTGCTGATGCTGGCCACCGCCGCCCCGCTCCGCGTCGGCTTCCAGCAGCCGCCCCTGTTCGGCGGCAGTTATGACGCCAATGGCTGCCTGACCCATATTTTGCGCTATCGCCGCGAGGACCACCCGGCGGTTACCACCACCGCCTGCCTCCGCGCCTTTGCCGATCTGGTGATCGACCCGCGCCCCGAAGTCTGGTACGGCCCGGCGGCGGCCGCCAGCGCGGCAAAACTGGTGGCGCAGCGCGGTTCGGTCGGACCACTGTGCGCCATCGGCCTCAGCGCCTCGCAAGCCTATCGGATCTGGCCGGCGCAGAATTTCCTCGAATTGTGCCAGCGTCTGTGGTCGGAACGGGGCGTTGCGACCTTGCTGCTGGGCTCGGCGGATGACCGGGCGCTGGCCGACCAGATCGCTTCCCTGGTCGGACCCGCCTGTCTGAGCGCCTGCGGCCGGCTGAGTCTCGAAGAAGTGGCGGCCATTTTCGTCCATTGCGAAGCCTTTATCGGCAATGACAGCGGCCCCAAACACATCGCCGCCGCCGCCGGACTGAAAATCCTCGAGATCGGCTGGGTGCCGCAAGGCAGCCCGTTCGGTCGCAATACCGGCGATTTGACGCGCGTCGCCACCTTCGGCGAGGCCAAACTCGCCGCGCCTCAGGGCAGCTTTTCCGCGGACCAGATCCGTGCCGGCCAGTCGATCGCCGCGGTCAGTGTCGATCAGGTGCTGGCGCTGGCGCAGGATCTGATGGGAGGGCGGCGATGAGATCCGACAGACGGCCGATGCAGCGACCGCAAGGGAATGGCCTGTGTCGCCGCTAAGACCGTGGCGCTATCCGTCGCGGCTGTCCGCCGCGCAACTGCCGCGCATCCATTTGTCGCTGGAAGCTGCTTTTGCAGCGCATGATTACACCTATGTCGCGCGCTTCGCCGAGACTCTCCCCGAGTTGCGCGGCTGTGCCCTGATCTTGCTGGGCAATCGCGTCGGCGGTGAGCGCCTGCTGGAACGCCACCAGGTGAACTCGGCGCGGGCCTGTTTCTATCGTGCCTATGGCGCCTGGTGCGATGGCGACGCCGGTGGGGCTGCGCGCTGGCTGGCGGAGGCCGGCCGGTTGGGGGGAGACGGGGTCAAGCTGGCGCGCTTCGCCGAACTGCTGCGCCGAGAGTCATTTCGGCTGGTTCTGCACAGTGATTGCACCCGTGCCGACCGTCTGGCGGCGCTGGTTGGCTGCCCCGGCATAGAGGTGGTGCTGACCCGCCAATTGGCCGGGGACGGCCCCGGCACCCTGCCGATCGGCCAATCGCTGGCGAGCCTGGTGCCGGCCGGCGCGCCGATCGATCTGGTGTTGCTCGACGATTTCAAATTGCCGCCGGTGGGTCTTGGCGATCTCGGCGCACCGGTGGTCGTCACCCTGCATGACCCTGAATGGACCTTTGGCTTCCTTGACGAGGTGATGCCCGAAGTCGATCTGCTGATCGGCTGGGGCAGTTGGGAAATCATCGAACTTGGGCGGGCCTTCGGAAAAATGTGCGCCACCGATTTTTATTGCTTCGACGGACCTGCGGTACAGTCGCGCGGACTGGCGCAGCGTTTCACTGAGACCGACGGGCGCACTCTCGATCTGCTTTACACCGGCGGGATTACGCATGATTTCTATCGCGACAAGCGGCAACGCGTGGTGTCTCTGGCCAGGCTCGACGCCCGCTTTTCGGTGCGCATGATGGAAGGGTTCTTCAATGAAGCCGACTATGCGGCGATGACCCGCAGTGCCCGCTTCACAATCGCCAGCGTGCGCGGCTTCAACAGCATGGCGTCGCGGCCGTTCGATGCCCTGACGCACGGCGTGATTCCCATCGTCGAGCGCGAAAGCGCGATGCCCTATTTGTTCAGCGATAGGATCGGCTGTTTTCCGACCTATGATTTTGACAGCGCGGTGGCCGACGTCGAAGCCCATCTCGACAATTACGCCGCGCTGCTGGCCGGCTTCCAGCAGCACGCCGCGATGCTGGAGGCCGAGATGCAAAGCCTGCTGCCCGATGATGAAGGGCAGCGGGCGGAACGCTATCTTCGCCACCTGCTGTTCCTGGCCAAGGTCGAGATGGAACCTATTGCGGTCCGGCGCCAGCCGCCGGCGCGGGTCAGCGTTCCCTTCAGCGAACCCACCCGCCTGGCCGCTTTTCCGGCGCAAGCGCTCCGCATGGACCGGCACACGGCGCCGCCGCATTGGCTGCGCTCCGCCCTGATTCGGATGGTGACCAAAGGGGATGATTGGCTGCTCCCGGTATTCACCGTGATCGGCGAAGGGCTAGCGGCGGAACCGCGCTCTCTGGCGCTGCGCTACGCGCTGGGCCTTTGCCTGCGTCTGGGGGGCAACCCGACTGAGGCCGATGCCTGCTTTCGGCAGGTCGCCGGCGGCAGCCTGCTGCTTTTACCGCATGACCCGTTCCCCTGGCCGCTCGACCGGTTGAACGGACTATATTGGATTGCCGACGCACAAATCCGCCAACGCTGCTCTTTCGACCTCGAGCCCCTGGTCGCGGAGGACATTGTTTGGCGTAGCTATGCGCTGGGCCACCGCGCCGATCTTGCCATCGACCGCGCCTTGGCGGCGACGGCGTCCGGCAGCGCCAACACGGCCATCCTCGAATTCGCCCAAGCCGCCAGCCTGGCCGAACAGTCGCTCGATCAGTTCAGCTATAACGAAGCGGTGCAGCGGCTGGCGCTGCGTGCCCAATTCGGATTGGCCAGCAACGGCGCCGAGGGTGCCGCCCAGATGTTTCTCGAGAGCTTCGAGGCGGCGCTGGCGAACGACTATTCGATCCTGCATGACTTCGCGCCGATGGCGATCCATCTGCTGCTGAACCGCCAGCAACCCGCCGCAGCGCAGGCGATTTTCGACGATTTGCGCCGCTATCTGGAACGGATCACCCTGACGCGGTCGCATTATGTGCTCTATCCCGAAGCCAGGCCCCTGGCGGAGGCCTACAACATTCCCCACACCCTGCTCCAGGAGCTGAGCGCGTGACGCCGACAGCGGCCGACCCTGCCGAACACCGTCCGGCCCTGCTGCTGATCAGGCATCCGCTCGTTCGCAACAGATTGCAGGAGGTCTGGGAGGATGCCTATCTGCAAGCCTTCCGTCATAATTTCGTCCTGACGGTAGTCGAGCAGGATTGCGATCTCGCCGAACTCTGCCAGCTATATCGGCCGGATCTGATCGCTTTCCGCGGAGCCTATTCGGCGCCGCATCGCCGCATTACGGTGACCGGCATCGACGCCTGCCCCGAAATTTTGCGGGTCGGGTTGTATTTCGGCGACGGCTTCTGCACCACCCGCGCCGCTTTCTTCCATGACATGGAGCAATGGCGGGTTGAGGTCTTCTTCACGCAGACCTTCTATCTGCGCGAACATATGCCGGAAGCGGCCGACCGGCTGTTTGTGCTGCCACAGACTTTCGATCCGACGATTTTCAAGGACTATGGCGAAGCCAAGGTGATCCCGTTCATCGTCTTCGGTGAACTGAGCCCGTGGCGACGCTGGCGCATGCAGACGGCCTTAGCCCTGATCGGCAAATACCCCACCTTGCTGGTCCCGCATCCCGGCTACGGCACCGCCGCCGGCAATTTTTTCAGTCTGGTCGGCGAAGACTATGCGCGTGCCCTCAATCGCGCGCTGTTTTCGATCTGCGACGGATCGATCTTCGATTGCGTGCTGCGCAAGCATGTCGAGATACCCGCCTCGGGCGCCATCCTGATCTCGCAGCCGATTGCCGGCCTGGCCGAATATGGCTTCGTCGACATGGAAAACTGCATCATCGGCGAAGGCGACGCTCTGTTCGCCAAGATCGATGCGGTCATCGCCGACCCGGACCGCCTGCAGTCCATCGCCCGCGCCGGCTTCGCCCTGGCTCAGAGCCGTCACGCGGCCCCTCATGCCGACCAGCTTTATCGCTGGTTCCGCCTGCGGCGCGACCTCAACCCCGGGCAGACCATCGTTCAGCACGGCACCTTCGGCCGTTTCGAGGCGGTGACAGATGGCCGCCAGGGTGCGCTCTGCCCGTTTGCGCCGCCAATCAACGAACTGGCGCGCGCTATCACCGCCGCCGAACAGGATTATCGCCAGGGCGACATGCCCGCCGCCTTCGCCAAGGTAAAAGAGGTGCTCGAGGCGAAAAACGAGTTCGCACCGGCCCGACTGCTGCTGGTGCGCATTCTGCTGAAATCGGGCTTCGCCGACCAGGCGGTCGACAATTCTTTGTTCCTGTTCTCGCTGGCACAGCAAATCTACGGCGCGCCGGAGCCCGACCCGGTGGAGTGGGCCTGGTACGTCATCGCCCTGGCCTGCCGCGGCGAGCTCGATCGGGCGCGCCTCGAATTGGCGCGCTACCCGTCACAGCGCCATGCCGAATTGCGTCGTACCGCCTGGCTGATCGACAGATTAGGCGGCGGCACCGCAGCCTTGCCGGACGGCCGGCTTCTGCCCACCGACCGGCCCAGTATCGCCGTGCAACACATCGCCGATTTCGCAGTTTGGCTGGATGACGCCCGGGAAATGCTGCAAAACTGCGGTCAGGTCGCCCTGCTGTCCCAGCTTTCCGGCGTTAACTTGTCACCAAGCAATTCTTAACCATCTGCCGCTAATATCCCCGCCGGCCTGACTGGATTGCGGCCGATCCGGGAGCAATTTCATGACGACAACTTATATTGGCGCGGCAACGGGATCACTCTTGGTTTCAGGCGATAATGATTGGTTTGCCATCACCTTGCAGGCCGGCACAGAATATCTGTTCAATATCGGCAATGGCAGCCTGTCCGACCCCGCGGTCACGATTTACAACGGCGCCGGCACCGCCCTGTCCTCCGCCAGCGGCGGCGGCGTTGGCGGTCCCAGTGGCGAAAACTCCCAGCTCGCCTTCGTTCCCACCACCACCGGCACCTATTATGTCGGCGCCTCCAGCCTGAGCGGCCTGCAAACCGGCAATTTCGCCATTCAGGCCTATTCGGCGAGTTTCGACTTTGCACCCAATACCAGCACCACCGGCGCGCTTACGATCGGCGGCTCGGTGGCCGGGTCCATCAGTTCGGCCGGACAGAACGACTGGTTCAAGGTTTCGCTGACCGCCGGCAAGGAATACATCTTCAATGTCGGTTCCGGCAGCCTGGCCAGCAGCGGCGGCGAACTGGTGACGCTCTATAACAGCAACGGTGCCTATATCCAGTCCGGCAGCGATTTCGAGTCGTTGAGCGGCGGTCAGGTTACCTATATCCCGACCGCCAGCGGCAGCTTCTATGTCGGCGTGTCGGGCATGTCCGGCAACACCGGCAGCTTCACCCTTACGGCCGCCACCGGTACTTTCGATTTTGGCGACACGCCGGCCACCGCCGGCACGGTGTCGGTGGGCGGCAGTGCGAGCGGCGTTCTCGCCACCGCGCAGCAGCGCGACTGGTTTGGCGTGACCCTGCAGGCCGGCACGCTTTACAGCCTTGCCGTCAGCGGTGGCACGCTGGGCGGCAACGCCACCGTGGCGCTCTACAATAGCGCCGGTGTCAATTTGGTGCCGCAAATCAGCGGCGGCGCCAGCAATGGCGCCGAGCAGTCATTCGTTCCCACCACCACCGGTACCTATTATGTCGAAGCAGGTGGCCTGATTGGCGCCACCGGTACGTTCACGGTGGCGGTCGGTACCGCCTCCGACGCCGCTGTCAGCACCGTCAACACGCTGGGCACGCTGGCGGTCGGCAACCCGGTCAGCAGCAGCCTGACGCTTCCCGGCGAAAGCAATTGGTTCAAGGCGACGCTCACGGCCGGCTCAAGCTATGCCTTCACCTTAAGCGACGGCACGCTCTCGGGCGCCATGGTCTCGGTCTACAATGCTGCGGGCACGCTGGTCAGCCAAAACACGGCGAACGGGTCGGCGGCGGCGCAAGTGGTGTTCGCACCGACCAGCAGTGGCAGCTATTTTGTCGGCGCCGCGGCCAGCCTGGCCAATATCGGCAGCTATACCCTATCGGAAACCGCCGTCCCGACGGATTATCTCGGCAATGTCAACACTGCCGGCAGCATCCTGGTGGGCGGCAAGGTCACCGGCAATATCGCCAATGTCGGGCAAAGTGACTGGTTCAAAGTGGCGCTGACCGCCGGCAAGCAATATGTCTTCGACATCAATGGCGCGCTCGGCAATGCCGAAGTGACACTCTATGGCAGCACTGGCACCGAGATCGCCACCGGCGGCAACGAGACCTCCTTTGCGCCCACCAGCAGCGGCACTTATTACGTCGGCGCCGCCAGTTCGACCGGCGCCACCGGCAGCTTTACGCTGTCGGCCGCCACCTATAGCGGCAACTTTGCCGCCAACAGCACCACCACCGGCCTGTTCACTTCGGCGGCGCAGGAAGTCAGCAGCTTTCAGGCCGGCACGCTCAAATCTGCCAACGCCATCTCGGACAGCCTGGCCAATGTCGCCGCCAACCTCGACGGTCTGGAACATGTGGCGGCCGCCGGTCTGCTGACATCGATCACGCTCACCGATTCGATCGTCAGCGTACCGACGCTGACCCTGACTGCCGCCCAATTCGACAGCGACTATTCGGTGCTGAATCTGATCAAAAGTCCCTACACGCTCTCGATTTCCGGCTTTTCGGCCGGCGCGCTGTCTTTCATCCAGAATACCCAGAACCAGGGTGTACGCTACCTGCCCGGTACCAGCCATGCCGGGTCCAACCAGGTCATCGAGATCGCGTCGGTCGGCGCCGGCGCCAGCACGGTGGCGCTCGGCAGCGGTTACAACGCGGTGATCATCGATGGCGCGCATTCCACCACGGCGGCGACCGGCGGCGCGCCGGACAGCTTTTCCTTCAATGTGCAGTCCAACGGCACCGTCACCCTGCTCGACAACAACACCGGCAATAGCGAGCAGATCACCGGCGCCAGCTATCTCATTTTCAATGGGGCCGCCAGCAATCCGGACGGCTCGTTCCAATCGATCTATTTCGTCGAGGGTTCGACCAACGCCTATGTCACCGCCCTTTACAACGCCGCCTTCCTGCGCCAGCCGGACCTCGCCGGGCTGGAATATTACGCGGCGCCGCTGGCCACCGGGGCCTTGAGCTTGCATCAGGCAGCGACATTTTTCCTGAATTCGCCGGAATTTCTGAGCGATTACCCGACCGCCGCAGCAGCGCCCGACAATGGCGGGCCGCACGATCAGGCCTACATCACCACGCTCTATCAAAACGTGCTGAATCGCACGCCGGCGGCCTTCGAATTGAGCTACTACGCCAATGTGCTCGCCACCGGGGTGGAGGATCGCGCCACGCTCCTGATCAATTTCGCGCAGAGCCCGGAAAATCAGTCCAACATCAGCAATTTTCTGGTGAATACCAACAACGGCGCCTTTGCCGATTCCACCGCTCTGCTGTCGGCCTCGGTCGTCGCCGCCGACGTCACCAGCGGCGGCGTGCTGAACACGTCGGTGATCGACCCAACCACGATCGGCAGTGGCGTTACCGTGAACGGCATCACCATCAGCGCCGGCGCCGTCACCCTGAGCAGCGCCGCCCCCACCGAAACCGTCGATCTGTCGGCCACCATCGCCAACGCCACCATCGCCAACAGCGGCAGCACGGTGTTGGACAGCGCGGCGAACAGCGTCATTACCGTAACCGGCAGCAACACAGCTTTGTCCCTCGGCCATGGCGGCGTCGACACCGTCAATCTGCTGGGCGGCACCAACACCAGCATATCCGGCTTCTCGCCCGGCTCGGGGACCACATTGACGGTGGCCAACAGCCATAGCGCCGCTGCCGTACAAATCCTCGACGGCAGCCAGGCACCGGTCAGCAGTCTCGATTTCACCACCGGTGTCAATTACGTCGTCAATGTCGGCAATGTCGGCAGCGGCAGCGCCGCGGCGGTGGCCACCGCCGCCAATGCCGCCTATACCGTCTCGGACTTCAACGGCACCACGACGCCCGGCGAACACCTGACCTTCATGGGTCTGACCAGCGGCGGTAATACCGTGCTCTATTTCTTCGGCGCCACCACCGGCGTCGCCAACGGCATCGTGCCAACCGCAACCCTGCAGAGCAGCGCCGATATCAACCACAATCACCTGGTCGACGCCAACGAAATCACCCTGGTGGCGACCCTGGTGGGGGTGGCGCCCTCCGCCTTGAGCGCCGCTGATCTGGCTTAATCCTTTTCTCAGGCGCCCGCTCGATATGATTTCGCTCTTCCAAAATCGTCTCGAGCGGGCGCACAAGAGAGCGCGAGAGAAAGTCTCTCGCTCGCCGCAAGGCGATCTGCAGCGGAAATAACATACTCAGCCGCGGGAAGTATTCGCCTGACGGCGAAGCGAGAGCCCGCTCTCGCGCTTTCGCTCCGGGAGATACTTTCGCTTCGCGAAAACTATCTCCCAGAGCGCCCGGAAAGAGATCAAATATACAGACGGAACGATACAGGCCTAGATCGTCAAACCATTGCCGGCATCTTCGGCCAATCCGGCCAGATAGCGGCCGTAGGAACTGGCGGCGAGCGGTTTGGCGAGCGCCGTCAGCGCCGGAAGGTCGATAAAACCCTGGCGCCAGGCGATCTCTTCGATGCAGGCGATTTTGATGCCCTGACGCCGTTCGATGGCACCGATATACTGGGCGGCTTCCAGCAGAGCGTCTTCAGTGCCGGCGTCCATCCAGCTGTAGCCGCGTCCCAATTGCAGGCAATGCAGCTTGCCCATGCTGAGATAGACATTGTTGACGTCGGTGATCTCGAGTTCGCCGCGCGCCGATGGCCGCACCTTGGCAGCGATATCGACGACGTCATTGTCATAGAAATAGAGACCGGTCACCGCCCAATGCGAACGTGGCCGAACCGGCTTCTCCGCGATACTGAGCGCGCGGCCCAGGGAGTCGAATTCAACCACGCCATAGCGTTCCGGATCGGTGACCCGATAGGCGAACACCAGGGCGCCGTCCGTCCGCTGATCCGCCTCCGCCAGAATCGCCGGCAAGCCATGGCCGTAATAGATATTGTCGCCGAGAATCAGGCTGACAGGATCGTCGCCGATGAAATCGCGCGCGACACGAAACGCATCGGCCAGACCACGCGGCCGGTCCTGTTCGGCATAGACGAAGCGCATGCCCAATTGCGCGCCATCGCCCAACAACCTTGCGAAACCATCGAGGTCACGCGGACCGCTGATGATCAGAATGTCCCTGATTCCCGCCAACATCAGCACCGACAGCGGGTAATAGATCATCGGCTTGTCATAGACCGGCAGCAATTGCTTGCTGGTCACGCGCGTTGCCGGAAACAGCCGGCTACCGGTGCCGCCAGCCAGGATGATGCCCTTTCTCATGCGGTCTCTCCGTAGGTTTTGACGCAGGCGGGCAGGATGCTCCGCCAATCCGGCGCCGGCAGGCGATGGATGGCGGTAAACTTTGCCGACGACAAGGCCGAGTTGGCCGGTCGCTGGACACCGCCGGCGAAAAAGCTGCTGCGGCAGGGCACCAGATTACCGACCAGGCCGATCCCCTGCCTGCGCGACTCGGCCGCCACCGCCTCGGCGAAAATCAGACGCGACACCACCGGCAGGCCGCCCAGATGAAACAGGCCGAAGGCGGGGTCGCCGGCCGCGCGCATCGCCAGGCCAGGCGCCAGCGCCACGATGATCTCGGCAATATGCTCGGCGGCGGTCGGGCAGCCGACCTCGTCGTCGACCACTTGGACTTCCGGCTGTTTCGCCAGTTTGCGGAAGATGGCACGCGGGAAGCAAGCGGCATGCGCGCTGAATACCCAAGCCGTCCGCAGGATCAGATGGCGCGGGTTGGCGGCCGCTACCGCCACTTCGCCAGCCAGCTTGCTGGCACCATAGACCGACAGTGGCAAAGGGGCATCGGTCTCGTCATAGGCGCCGCTCTTCCTGCCGTCGAACACGAAGTCGGTCGAGATATGCAGAATTGGCAAACCGCGGGCGGCCGCCGCCGCCGCGGCATTGCCGGCGCCGTCGCGATTGACGGCAAAGGCCGCGGCGACCTCGCTTTCCGCCTGTTCGACCTTGGTGTAGGCGGCGGCGTTGACCACCAGTCCGGTTTGCACATCCTGCAACAGCGCATCGAGTTCGGCGCGCCGCGTGATGTCGATTTCCGGCCGCGCCGCCAGGCGGACGCGCCAACCGGGCGGCGGCGGCAGCGCCGCCAGGGCGCGGCCGACCTGACCAAAAGCCCCCAACACCACCAGCGTCGGTCGGGCGTCGCCGGTCATCCGCCCTGGCCCTGGCGCCGCGCTGCCTGGTCGCCGCAGGCGGCGCACCAGCCCGGATTGGACAGGTACCAGGCGACGGTGCGCCGCAATCCTTCATCCAAATCCACCCGCGGCCGCCAGCCGAGGTCAAGGGTGATGCGGCTGAAATCGGCGGCGTAACGACGATCGTGCCCGGGCCGGTCGGCGACGAAGGCGATCAATTGCCGATGCGGCCGATAGCGGCTGTCGGGCAGGGCCTGGTCGAGCAGATCGCAGAGTGTGGTCACCAGCGCCAGATTGTCATGTTCGCTGTCACCGCCGATCATGTAGCGGCTGCCGGGCGCAGCACCAGCCGCCACGCGCAGCAGCGCGTCGGCGTGATCCTCGACATAAAGCCAGTCGCGTACATTCTGGCCGTCGCCATAGATCGGCAAGCTGCGGCCGGCAATGGCGTTCAAAATCATCAGCGGAATCAGTTTTTCGGGAAATTGGCGCGGCCCGTAATTGTTGGAACAGTTGGTCATCACCACCGGCAAGCCAAAGGTGACGTGCCAGGCGCGCGCCAGATGGTCGGCGCCGGCCTTGCTGGCAGCGTAGGGGGAGTTGGGGGCATAGGCGCTGTCTTCGTTGAACCGGCCACGCGACCCCAATGATCCGAATACCTCGTCGGTCGAAACCTGGACGAAACGGAATTCGTCGCGGCGCGCGCCGGACAAAGTCTGCCAATAGCGCCGAGCCTGATCGAGCATCACGAAACTGCCGGTAAGGTTGGTGGCGATGAAGTCACCGGGTCGATCGATCGATCGGTCGACATGCGATTCGGCGGCGAGATGCAGAACCCGGGTGGGCTGATGGCGGGCGAAAATCGCCGCCACGGCTTCGGCGTCGCAGATGTCCTCCTGCGCCAAGAGATAGGACGGATGGCGGGCCAGCTCAGCCACCGTTTCGGGATTGGCGGCGTAGGTCAGTTTGTCGAGCGAGACGACCTTGTGACCCTGCGCCAGTGCCTGCAGCACGACTGCCGAACCGATGAAACCGGCGCCGCCGGTCACGAGAATTGTCATGGAGGCGTGCCGATGCGCCAGGATTCGATCGGTGCCAATTCGGACAGCAGGGGCAGTTGCGCATCGCGCGGTGCGGTGACGATCGGGCCGGCGGTTGGCGGCCAGGCGATGCCGACTGCCGGGTCGTCCCAGCGCAGACCGCCTTCACAGGCGGGCCTATAGGGGGCATCGACCTTGTAAAGCACGTCGGTATCGTCCTCCAAGGTCAGATAGCCATGGGCGAAACCCGCCGGCACAAAGAATTGCAGACGGTTGGTGGCCGACAGTTCCAGTCCGGCCCAGCGCCCGTAACTCGGCGAGCCTGGCCGAACATCGACGGCCACGTCGAAAATGGCGCCGCGCACGACCCGAATCAACTTGTTTTGCGCCGCCGGCGGACGCTGAAAATGCAATCCGCGCACCGTACCGGCCCGTTTCGAGGTGGCTTGATTGTCCTGCATGAACGAAATCGTAACGCCTGCCAGGTTAAACCTTTGTTGCTGATAGGTCTCCGAAAAGGCACCGCGATCGTCGGCGAACCAGCGTGTGGCGATGATCAGCAGATCCGCAATTGCGGCGTGCCTGACATCCAGTCCTGGTTCTGACATCTCGGTGGCCCGATCGGTTGAAATAATGGTAAGCATGGCCAACGCACGGCACTTGTCAATCGCTGGTCATGGTTGGCACCGGCGCCTTCGGTTAGTTTAACAAATTCACCTTAAGGGTGGTTGACAAAGCGTCATGCAAGAAAAGTCGCCTCACACGCCCGACCAGCAAGCCGTCCGGGCTCAAGACGAGGACGCGGCGACGCATGCGCTCACCGAGCAGCTCCTTCAACTCGACGGCCCGGGTCTAAATCACTATCCGGCACCGGTCGCGGTGATTGCGGCGGATGGACATGTGATTGCCGGCAATATCCCGTTTTTTCAAAAGGACGGCCTCTGCCTGGCGGATCGGTCGGGCCTTGCGGCCCCGGTACGCGCCTGTCTCGACGCCGTACTCGGACTGGGCCGACACACCCGCTGCTCGGTGCCGGGTCCCGACGGCATGCTGGTATTCGATCTGTCGGCGCTGCCGCTGGCCGGCATGCCGGCACACTGGCTGCTGCAGGCGACCGAGGCCACCGTTGAAGTCAGTATGCGCAATGCGCTGATCGAATCGCGCGCCCGCTACATGGATTTGGTCTCGCTGTCCGGCGAATCGGCGTGGGAGACCGCAGCTGACGGCTGTTTCACCTTCGTCACGCCGAATGGCATCGCCGGATTCGATCCGCGGCAGCTGATCGGCTTGCACCCGGTCCGGCTGCTCGACCCCGGTCGCGCCGCACCGACGGTATTGCCATTCACCACACCGCAGGCGCTCAGCCATATTGATCTGTGGGTGCGCCATGCCGAGGGGCAATCGCTTTGCTTCGAGATTTCGGCGGTACCGCTCTATGACGAAGCCGGCGTCTGGCAAGGCGCGCGCGGCATTTGCCGCGATGTCACCGAGGATCGACGCAATCGCGCCTATCTTGCCGAATTGCGCAGCAATGAGCGGCTGCTGGCGCGCATCACCGAAGTGTTCCGCCAGAAAAGCAACCCCGACGACATGCTGACGGCGGCCGCCGACGCCTGTCTGCAAGGATTGGCGGCCAGCGGCTGCCAGGTTCTCGGTGTGACCGGCGGGCAAGGCGAGGGAGCCCATTTGGTGCCGCTGGTCTCGGTCGGCAGCCAGGGCGAGGCCGAGTCCACGTTGACAGCGTCGCGTGATGACGATTTCGATCGCAAGGTGCGAATCGTCACCGAGAATGGCTGGTCGGTGCTGATCGCTCCTACGATTTATGGAGGGCGGCTGATCGGCGCGATCATGCTGTGGCGCAATCCCACGCAGGCGGCCTGGAATGATCAGGAGGCGCAGCTGATCGGCACGCTGGCCGGACAATTGGCGGCCGCGATCGATCAGCGCGCAGAATATCTGCGGCTGCTCGATGCCTCGCGCACCGATCCCTTGACCGGCATGTATAATCGCCGGGCTTTCGACGACGAATTGCAGCGGCGCCTGAACCGTCTCGATCGCGATCGCCGCCGCGCCGCGCTGCTCTATGTCGATCTCGACAATTTCAAGACGGTCAATGATCTGCGCGGCCACGATGTCGGCGACGAGGCGCTTCGCCATCTGGCCGATATTCTGCGCACCAATACGCGCAGCACCGACCTGCTGGCCCGCCTTGGCGGCGACGAGTTCGCGGTGTTGCTGGAGGACGTCTCGGAACTGGACTCGGTCAAGCGCGCCAAAACATTTCTGCTCGCCGGGTCCGCCTTGGCGCAATATTCGGGCAATGCCGCCAAGCCGCTGCAGATGTCGATCGGTATCGCGCCTTACGATCCGGACAAAAGAGAGTCGGTCACCGCTCTGCTGAAACGTGCCGATGCGGCGATGTATCACGTCAAACGATCCGGCAAAGGCAATTATGCCATGGCACCGCCGCCCGGGGACGGCACATGAACGACCCCAAGGACGTGACCCCACCCTCGCCGCTCGCCTATACGACGGCCCGGCAACGCGCCTCCAGCCCTGACCCGAAGGTGCGCGTAGCGGTGGCCACTCTGCCGGAAACATCGCCGGAAATCCTCTATTTCCTGGCCGTCGACGCCGACCCCGAGGTGCGGGCGATGGTGGCGGCCAATATGGCCTGTCCGGTCAAAGGCAATCTTCTGCTGGCCGACGACCCGGTGCAAAAGGTTCGCGCCGCCCTGGCCGCCAAGGTCGGGCGTCAGCAACAGCCCAAGAGAGGCGGGGTCGCGGCGCAGGTGCTCGATCGGTTGGCGGAAGATAGTGTGGCCGAGGTGCGGGCGATCATCGCCGAAGCGCTCAAAAATGTCACAGATGCCGACCCCGCTTTGATCAATCGTCTGGCGCGCGACGCCGAGATTATCGTCGCCGTGCCGATTCTCGAATGCTCGACGGTGCTGACCGACCAGGATCTGCTTGACATCATCGCCGGCAACCCGGCGCCGGGCGCCCTGTCTGCCATTTCACGCCGCAATTACATCGATGCCTCGGTGACCAGCGCAATCGTCGCCACCCATGACAGTCCGGCGATCACCAATCTTTTGAAAAACGGCAATGCGCAACTGAAAGAGAGCGTGCTCGATTCGCTGATCGAGCAGTCGGTGCATGAGCCGACCTGGCAGGAGCCGCTGGTTTATCGTCCCGAGCTGAATCAGCGCTCGGCGTCGCGGCTCGCCGAAGTAGTGGCGATGCATCTGCTCGACCGCATCCTGGCGCGCCAGGACCTGCCACCGGAAACCATCCATGCCGTCGCCAAAATCGTCGGCGAAAGATTGCGGCAACAGGCGGCGCTGCCGAAACCGGGACCTTCGGCAGAATCGATCGAAAAGCGCTATGCGGCAAGAGTGGAAAAGGCGCGTATCGCCTTCGCCAAAGGCAAGCTCGACGAGTTGACCTTGATGGTGATGCTGTTGACTGACCCGACCGAAGATATGGTGGTCGCTTTGGCGGCGCGATCCGGGTTGCCGGTGAAATCGGTCCTCGACATGGTCGAGGCGCAGTCGCCGCGCGCCGCCTGCGCCCTGTCCTGGGCCGCCGGCCTGACGGCGGTTTTCGCCGCCGAGATGCAGATCCGCCTGATCGGCTTGCCGCTCGACAAGGTGCTGGAACCCGACGCGAATGGCGGCTATCTGCTCAAGGACACTGAATTGCGCTGGCAATTGGCGATGTTCGGCGCCATCGACAAAGGGCTGTCATAGCAGAAGAACGCCGGACGATGCGCCGAGCGCCACCACCAGCAAAGGCGAGGCGCGCCACACTGTCAGCAGCATGAATTCGACCAGGGCGACGCCGAAGTCTGTGGGCGTCATGACGGCGCCGGTCCAGAGCGGGCTGTAGAGCGCGGCGGCAAGCAATCCCACCACCGCCGCGTTCGCACCCTGCATCATCGTCTGGACGCCGGCGCGCTGGCGTACCCTGTCCCAAAAGGGCAGCATGCCGGTCACCACCAACAGACCCGGCAGAAAGATGCCGACCAGTCCCAAGGCGGCGCCAGCGGGGCGCTGTGGCGCGGCACTGGCGATGGCACCCAGATAGGCGGCGAAGGTGAACAGCGGACCGGGAACCGCCTGCACAGCGCCGTAGCCCGCCAGGAAGGCGTCATCAGCGACCCAACCCGGCACCACCACCGCCTGGCGCAACAGCGGCAAGACGACGTGGCCGCCACCGAACACCAAGGCACCGGAGCGGTAGAAAGCGCCGAACAGGGCCAGCGATGGGTCGAACCGAGCCAGCGGCGGCAGGCCGATCAGCAACAGCAGGAACAAAGCAAAGGCCGCGATACCGGCACGACGCGATACAGGCATCGGCAAATGCCGGTCCGGCGCAGCCCCGGCACTGCGACACAGCGCCCAACCCGCCAGGACGCCCCACAGGATCGCGCCGAGCTGTGCCAGCAGGGTGGCGCCGGACAGGACGATCAGCGCCGCCACCACGGCGATGGTGGCCCGCGTCCGGTCCGGGCACAGGGTACGCGCCATGCCGGCGACCGCCCCTGCAACGATGGCGACCGCGACCAGCGCGAGGCCATGCATCAGGCTGATGCCGACCGGACCGCCGAGTCTGCCGGCGCCATAGGCAAACAGCACCATCAGAATCGCTGACGGCAGGGTAAATCCGCTCCAGGCGGCGACTCCGCCGCACAGCCCGGCCCGCATCAAACCGATCGAAAAGCCAACCTGGCTGCTGGCGGGACCCGGCAGGAATTGGCACAGCGCCACCAGATCGGCGTAGGTCGATTCATCGAGCCAGGCGCGGCGCACGACAAATTCGTCGCGGAAATAGCCGATATGCGCGATCGGTCCACCGAAACAGCGGCACCCCAGTTTGAGGAACACCGTCAGTACCTCGACCAACGAGCCCGGTTTGGCGGTCACGGGCTCTTGCTCCGTCGTCCTCTTGCGATTCTGCCGGCGCGATCATTTGGCAAGCCAACCAGGATGCGCCCCCATCGAATTTTTGGCGGAATTGTCAGAACGGTTCAGTCGGTGCCGATGAGCCAGTATAGCCGATTCGAGCAGGCGCCGATCAATTACAACAATGACGGACAGTCGCTGGTTCGTTACGGCACGATCCTGCCGGCGACTGCGGCGGCGTTGAATTTCACCGATAAGCGCAGCAAGTCCCGGTAGGCGCTGTCGTCGAGATATGCGCTCGACTATCATTGGCGGCTCTTTGGGCTTGCGGACGAAGGGGAATCGCCTCATGCAATACCACTTATATAGCAGGTATTACTTAGGGCTTTGATGGCGACCACCGTTACGAGCAAAGGGCAGGTTACGATCCCCAAGCCGATACGTGATCGGCTCGGGATTGAACCGGGCAATGCGGTCAGCTTCGAATTGGCGGCGGACGGCCGCGTCGTCCTCGTCAAGGCCGGTGGTGGGCAGAGGGTGAGCCGCTTCGAGGCTCTGCGCGGTCGCGCCGGCAAGGGGCTCGGTAGCGACGAAATCATGGCACTCACCCGTGGAGAGGGATGAGCATAACGCTGATCGACACGAACCTGCTGCTGGATCTCGTCACCGATGATCCCCATGGGCGGATTGATAGATCAGACAGTTGGACGCCGCGGCGCTCAAAGGACCGTACGCCATCATCGACGTGATCTATGCCGAGTTGTCCGTCCGTTTCACGACCATCGAAGCCCTTGATACCGTCCTGAACGAGGCCGGTATCGTCCAGGAAGCGATCCCCCCTTCAGCGCTTTTTCTGGCGGCCAAGCTGTTCCGGCGTTACCGTGCCGCAGGAGGCAAGCAGACTCGGGTGTTACCGGATTTTTTCATCGGTGCACACACCGCAGTGACCGGCTGGCCCCTTCTCAGCCGTGATAAGCAAAGCTATCTTTGTTACTTTCCGATGGTCGAAGTGATCGCACCATAATGTAACAACAGCCCTATGATGAGCAGCACCTCACCCTGCCTTAGCCTTTTGCGCTACGGCGATTCGGTTGATCTCCATTACCGCAACCTTGTCAGTCTTGAAGACGTGATCAATCAGCCAACCGCGGAGAAAGGTAATCAAATCGTCGGTTAGCGTCGCCTTGCCAGATTGGAAATCGCGCTGAAATTGCATCACTTTTGATACAAGGTCGGCATGTACGCCCTTGTGGCTGTCCAGACTTGGTAAACCACCTTCAGACCAAATCACTTCCTCACGGGCGAAATGGTCGCGCGTGTAGTTGACCCGCTTCTCCAGGACATCCATGGCGACCTGATGCGCTGAGCCAGATTCTTTTGCCTGCTGCAGTTCATTGACATACTGCACCAGCATTTTGTGATCAGCGTCGATGACTTTCTGGCCGGTAATCCAGGTGGGTCCCCATACCAAAGCAGCGTCATCGCTTTGCAGATTAAGGAAAAAATCATCCGCAAGGGATCGGATGTCAAATGCCTGCTGGTTAAGGTTACGGGCCGCCCCCAGCACGTCATTTGACCCAGCGAGATTGCGCCTTGCGCCATCGCTGACTGCCACGACATTGCGGGACACTTCTGCCGTACCGCTATGTGCTTCTTGGATGTTGCGCGTGATTTCTTGCGTTGCAGCGCCTTGCTGCTCCACTGCAGCCGCAATTGCCGAAGAAATCTCGTCCATTTGGTGGATCGTCGCGGCGATATCGCGGATCGCTGAGACGGCCATGCGCGTCTTATCTTGAACCGCTTGAATCTGGCTGGAGATTTCATCGGTGGCCCGAGCGGTTTGGCTGGCGAGGTGTTTTACCTCATTGGCGACGACTGCGAACCCTTTTCCGGCATCACCAGCGCGAGCGGCCTCGATAGTGGCGTTAAGCGCCAACAGATTTGTCTGGCTTGCGATATC
>Ga0302320_10008201_pt1 | contig 22773 bp, 8 predicted proteins | sample Bog_T0_3_FD_202130 | JGI IMG/M metagenome (GOLD analysis project Ga0302320, IMG submission 202130) | Peat permafrost microbial communities from Stordalen Mire near Abisko, Sweden - Bog_T0_3 | ecosystem: Environmental > Terrestrial > Soil > Wetlands > Peat | place: Sweden: Abisko, Stordalen Mire... | reverse complement strand
AGGGATTGGTCTGGCCTATGCGACACCAGTGTCCCTCCACGCGGACCAGGTTGGTGCGCGCCAATTCCGGGAGCGCGGCGGCCGGGATGCGTATCGGGCGCAAGCCCAGCAGCAGCACCAAGCCGAGGGCCAAGCATGGGGCCAGCGGGATGAGCAGAGTCCGGGCGGCGTGGCGCGGTGAATCAGGGTGTGAGTCCACAAGGTAGCGTCAGGCATCCCTGCCGCCCGGAATAGGCAGGGAATATTTTGTGGCTTGCGAGCGACTCAATGCGTTTCGATATGCGCGAGGTTTCTCCCGCCAAGCAGGGAAGCCTGCCACCACGCCGACAGCCTCGAGCCGCCGTTTCGGATTTTGAGGACACATGCCTGTCACTGGAGTTGGAGCCGGAAGAACTGCATCGGCGGGACGCTGGCGGGCTGGACGGTTTGAATCTGCAACGGCTGGATGATGCTGGCATAATACGAACTCATCACATTGGGGCCGCTGGCCGGCATCGTGAAGGAAAGCGTCGTCCAATTCTTGAGGTCGGGGGAGCCCAAAACGGTGTAAGATCGGCCCGTTATGGCGGTGAAGGCCAGCACCGCCGAACCGGCGTTCTGGCTGACCAGTTGCACGTTGAAAACATTTGTTGGATCGGTGGGATAATTGCCGAGTAAATACTGTTGCAGCACGGTGCGCCCGCCAATGACGGTGTTGGCGGTCAGGAAAGCCAGCGCGTTGGTGGCCCCGGTTTCTTGCAGAAACACCGTTTCCCAAGCATCGGGAATACCGTCGCCATTGGCATCCACTCCCAGGGTCAGGTTCTGGAGGGTCAACTGCGCGGGCTGGCCAAGCACCGGGGTGGCGCCCATCATTTCAATGGGGAGATTGGTCGTGCCACCCACCGACACATACAGGGTGTAAGGTGTTGCAGCGGTGAGGGCTTTGGAGACATACGGCCCGGGAATGATTCCCGCGTCCATTGGCACGTGGATGGCGTAATTGACGCCGATTGCTAGACCGGGCTGGATGGAGGCCATCACTTGCACCCCGGCGGGAGTCTGCAGGACCACCATGTCGGCCGTATTCATCAATGGCGTGCCATATTGATCCTTCACCAGCCCATAGATGACGCCATCCGGCGCGGGCGGAAAGGCCTGGGCCAGCCAGGGCAAAAGGCCAACGGCAAAAGGCAAAATGACAGACGCACAGAGGCGGCGCGCACCTAGCCTGAACCCGGAAATCCAAAGCGGCGAAATCCGAAAGAAGCTCGAATTCCGGAATCCAAAATGGGTTCTCCGCCGCGCTGAAAAAGCGTGGGTAAATTCTCGCGCCAACCCTCTGCTTCGGCTTTCGGTGTTCAGATTTCTTTCGGGGCTCGGATATCGAGCATCGGGTTTCGGGTTCACGTGGCAAATTGTGGCCCCGGTCCGACTACGGATTGGCTGGCTGGCTGAATTTTTCATTTTGAATTTATTCTTTTTCGTTTCCCCGTTAATTTCCCGAATAGGAATAAGTGATGAAATACAGATGGACATCCTTCACCGAATTGATGAAGCGGGTCAGTCCCTCGTTCGGATCCGACAGCAGGTTCTTCCCGGGGATAACGAGCTTCCATTTGCTGTTCCAGATGGACCGGCCAATCAGGCGCTGGTTGGTGTATTGGGAGGGTTCCAACGCGCCGTCCGAGCCGTAGATGCTGGTGTTGAAGGCAGTGGTCGTGGAAACGGGCCGGAAAGCCTGTTGTTTGCGCACCGCAAAGAGCGGCTCGGAAAGGGAATCCGAAGTCGTGTAAAACGGCGTGGAGGAAAAGTCCGAGGCGCCGACGTTGAACGGCAATGGAACCGCCACGTCATCCACGTTCCAGGTACGGATTGTGCTGGTGTCACCCAGCGGCGGACTGCGCATGGAATCCGCGCCGCAGGGAATCAGATAAATGTACGGCGTGGCGGCCAGGCCATTTGCGTCCAGCGTCGGATCGGGAGGCGAGACGACCCCGGCGCCGACCGGGTTGTCCATGCCCTCATACCCGTCGAAACAAACGCCCACCGCGAAAATCTTGGTTGCGAACGAGCTGGAGCTGTAATAGTGGTCACCCGGCCCCAGTGGCTGGCCAAAAAGGTTCTCGCCGTCAGTGATGGTCGTGCTGAAAGACAGCTCAATGCCCGGCACCGCTGAACCGCTGCCGTCATCAATCTGCAAGCAGTTGTTTTTCACATCCGTGTCGGCGAGCAAATCCGGCATCAGGTTTTGTTCCAGTAACGTCTGCCATTGTATGTCGCCCGCCGCGCCCGGCAGGATCCGGTAGTTCTCCGAGCGGAGCGAGACGGTGGTGCCGTAGCCATCCGGATTGTTGAAGCCCAGCCGGCCCTTGAGCACCTGCCAGTCGGCATCCATCTCGGCCAGGGCATTGGCCAGCCCCGGGTCCCCGGTATCGGTGCCGGAGATTTCCGGCTGCCCGTCTTGAATCACACCCAGCGCGCTGGAACTGATGATCTGATTAAGCAAGGACTGGCCGGCCGGAGTGCCGAGCAGGCCGGTTTCATAGTCATAAGCATTGGCGGCCATGTAAGCGTATTCGGCAGCCAGGTTGAAGAGCGTGGTGTAGCGCTCCAAATCCTCGTTCTGGAAGACCAGGAAGGCGGCATCCGTCACGGTATAACCCTGGACCTGCGCGGAGGCGTGCTGGCGAAAGGTCAGGCGCTCCTGTTGAATTCGATTGCCCTGCGCAACCAAAGCCTGATAATTGGCTTGGGCGCCATTCAGCGACACCTCGGCCTGGTTGATGGTAACCAGGTCGTCCTGAACTTTGCCTTCCTGTTGGCCGAGACTTTGCACGGCGTTCTGCAAGCTCTCGTTGTATTGGTTGGTGGCCATTTCCTGCTGATAGGTAAGAATATCATTTTGATAAGCCGTCAGCGCGGTTTCGCTGGCGGCATATTGGATGTCATCGGCGCCGAGCAAAACTGATTCGGCGATGAAAATTGGGGCGGTAATCACAGCTTTCAAAGGGGCCAGGAAATCGCCGCCATCTGCCAATCCAGCTATTACTTCGTCTGGCACATCTTCGTATGAAGCACTGATTATATTATTAAAATTACCGATCACGTCGTTGATGGCTTTGTCCGTAATTGTGGTGGCCGTCTGGATGCCATTAATGGTTTGGCTAAGGGAGGTGTTAGTCTGCTGGAGGCTCAAATCCTGCAGGTTGATGGCGTTTTGGGCATTAAATAAAACCACCGCCGCGTCGAGGGACCGCTTGTCCCAATAGGCATTGTAACACGCCATTCGAAACTGGTCGTTGGCGGCGTTCACCGCGGCCAGCGCGGTTTGCAGGCTGCCAATGGTGCCGCGTTCATCCGTCCACGAAGGCGGTTTGCTGAACCCATCCGGCCCAATGTTGAAGGTGATATAGTCGCCGTTCGTATATCCGAGATCAGTGGTATTCGTGATAAAATTAAAGTTGTCAAAAACACTAGTGTACCAGGCATCCGGGAACTGTTGAATATCCACATTATAAGTGTTGTTGGTGGTTGGATCCGGCAAGTAGCCGCCAAACGTGTTGGTTTCCGCGTCATCCACATACATGTAGTGGATCAAGTCCGGACCCGTATAGCCCTGGGGATAAGCTCCGCCGGGGCCGATATCATCCGGGTAGGGCGTTCCGTAAAGCTCGATCAATTGGTCATTATAAGCCAACTCCTGCGCGGTGACGGCGGCCTGCAAGTCGGACAGTGAGTTTTGCTCCTCGCGCAAATCCTGGGTCACATTCTGGGCGGCATTGAAGGCGGTCACGGCGTTGTCGAGCGCCTGCACCGCCCGGGCGTAAATCTGCTCGAAATGGGTCTGCGGGTCGGCGCCGGTGACCTGCTGCGGATTGATGTCGAACGGGATGGCGTTTTGCGCCAGGCCCAAAGGAGTAAAGCCCGCATTGGCATTGTCCATATCGGCTTCCAGGGCAGCCGCCGTGGCAGGCAATTCCTGGAGATCTTGCACCGTCTGGCGGTCAACGATCTGGACCCCCTGGTCGTTCGGGTTGCTGTCCTGATACGGCAGGATCGAGTTGCCGACCACCCAGTCCAGATAAGTGCCCTGGCCCACCCGTGAGGCCCAGTGATCCATGCCCCAGTAGCGGGTGATGTATTGTGTGTTGCCATTGTTGTCTATGTAGGGATATTGGCCGACGTAGTTGGTGGCGAAATAGTCCCAGCCGCCCGCGGTGCCGGGCGTATAATCCTGCCGCCACTCGAGGTCGAAGATTTGCCGTCCCGTGCGCGCCACCGCCGCCGCTGAGGCCGCAAACTTGGTCTCATTCTCATAATTTACCGTCACCGCCGCCCCGAGAATCAGGACGGTCTGGGCCTGCGGCACCCAGTCAAAATTCGGGTTCAGCAACAGCTTGTAATAATTCATCATCGCCGTCAGATAATGCCCATACGCATCGCCATGTCCCTGCGGAAACATGAGCTCCGCATCGGCCGCATTCACCACGCCATCGCCATTCTGGTCGGTGATGTTGTAGTTTAGGGCATAAATGGTCTCGCCGGCGCTGATGCCATAGGTATAGTTCCAATAAAGGCGGTTGTAAACCGGCGGCAAATCCACCCCCGGCGACAGGCTGTCGTCGCGTCCGCGCAATAACGCCAGGTTCTGCGCCAGCAACGTCGGTTCCTCACCCTCAAAACAAAACGAAGCGGTGGCCACGGAACCGTAGGTCAGGTTGTCGGTGCCAAACCCGATGGTCGGATTCAGGGAATTCGCCCAAGCGGCATTACCCAGCGTCAGGTAGAGGTCGTTGAGATAGCCGGAGGCCAACAGCAGCGACTGGTTGGCCGGTCCATAGTTAATGCCGGCATTGATGGTTAACGATTCGCCCACATCAAGCACGGTTTCATAGAGCTGAATCAAGCCGTTGTTTGTGAGCGAGGCCGCGTTCAGCGGCACATCGCCATTCCACCGGGCACCGGCCAGTTGGATGATGCTGGCGGTGGTGTTGACCGCGTTCTGATACAAGTTCTGGGTTTGCCCGGCGATGGGATCAAGCGCCTGGGTAACCCGCGAGATCCAGCCCTCGGCCAGGATCGGGTTGGCCCACTGCGACCAGTTGGTAGAGACCACCATGCCGTTGGTGGAAAGGTAACCGTAGCGGACGGAGACATAATTGTCGGTGAGACCCTGCACTCCCGTGGCCCCCAGCGTATAGACCGGACCCAGCGGGATGGCGGGATTCGGCGGACTCAATTGAGTCCAAGTGTTTTCAGTCCCCAGGCCGGGCGGCTGGCCATTGACCGGCGGCTCAATCCGCCAGTCATACATATATTGGCTGGTGCGCCCGGCCAGATCGGCGGTGTGCTGGAAGGTGATCAATTGGCTGAAGGGACTGGCGTTGGCGCTGTTGACCACCACCAGCGCGCCCGGAAACAAGGGCGGAGCCGTGCGCGTGATGTACACCTGGACCGGATCGCCGGAGTAGGCGGGGTTCAGGCCGTTGGCAACCACGTAGCTGATGTAGCCCTGTCCTGGACCGGTCGCGCTCAGGGCATAGGAATCCACGGCGGTATCGGAGTTGGTCACCTCCACGACATCGCCGGCGTACCGGGCCACCGTGTCATTCATATTGATAACGTAGCTGCCGGGCTGCAGCGGATTCTCATAGTAAGTGTATTCGGGCGTGGACAAATTGCCCACGGCGTTGGTCCAATACGAATAGTTCACCGTATCCGAGGAAGGGCAAAGACCATTTACCGCCGCCAGGTCATTGCCGCGCAGGACGTTGAGCATCACATAATTCCCATTCACCGGGTCGGCGACAAACTGTCCCTCAAAAATCAGCTTATTCTGGTTTGGGTCGTACCAGAAGCGGCTGATCAAATTCGGGGGCAGATTGGGGAAATAATACAAGCCATTATTCATATCGGTCAACACGCTCGCAGGCAGGCCATTCGTTAACGCGGATTTCTTCTGCATCGTCGGGTCAAAGAGCACCACACTGCACGCCGTGTTGGTCAAAATGGCATTGGTGGCGATGGACTGTTGGTAAAGCACCTGCACACTGTCCTGGCCGCGCACCGCCGCGAGGCCGCCCACCGCCGTGGTGAGCGTCTGGCCCTGGGCTAGCGTTGGCAGCGGCAAACGTTGTTGATTCAACTCGGGCCACACCGGCCGATAGACGATGTCCAGACTGGGCGTGTTGCTTGAGGTCGGATCCCCGGCTGGTACGCCGTTGGTGAGCGCGAGGAGATAAGGCACAATCGAGCCAACCGCGGGCCAGTTGCTCGAATTCCCGCGGCTCGGCCAGGCAAAGCCCGGCAGCGTTTTGTAGTAAAACCGCATGGTGAAGCTGTTGGTGGGGACCGGCGCCTGCGCCAGACTAGGCGGCCGGTTCGAAAAAGTGTTCAGCTCGCCCGAATAGATGTTGGTGCTGGTAATCACCAGCGGCCCCTGTTCGACAATTTGGGTGGCGTTCGTCGTGACGGTGGTGACGGTATTTGTGCCAACGATCACGATATTTGTAACCGTAAAGACGGGGTAGTTCACCGAGATGGTGAAGGAGAGCGCGACCGTGCTTCCGTCCGCCGAATCCGTCAGGTTAATATTCACCGGATACGAACCTGGCGTCGTCGGCTGGCCAATGATGCTCAAGCCGTTGGTGGGATCGGCCAGCCAATTGAGCCCGGGCGGCAGATCATTCATGCCCACAGTCAAGGCAGCCAGTTGCCTGGAAACATGAATGAAATATTGGAAGTTTGTGTTGACCACCGCCGTCGCATCCGGCAGCGCGCCAAAGGTGTTGTTGGCGGCGTTATAAGCCCCAGCATTCAGCGGCGGCAAACCCGCATTCAGTCCGCGATAGACCCAGAAGTTGTTTTTCCGGTCTTGAAAAGTGAAGCTTTCATAAAGGCTGAAGGGGCCATTGGCGGAGCCGTTCGTCCAACCCGCGGGCAGGTCGCCCGACGAGGCGAGCGGTTCGGTGTCATAGTTGGTGACGAGCGTGGGATAGTTGGTGTTTGACGCGGTGGGCGGGGCCATCAACGGCAGAGGCATGGGTGCCTGCAGTTGCGTGCCGGCGGTGACCACGTAATCAAAGTAAATGCCGCTCGCCGGGTCTTCGCGCATCACTTGATAGGCGCTCATGGCCGGCCGGCCATCTGAACCGGTGTAGGCCAGCAGCACAAAGGGCGCTGAGGAATAATTGGTGCCACTGGTAATGTTAAGATCATCGCGCAGCGCATAGGCCTGGCCACCCAGCATGAGCGCGTGCTCCTCATTGGGATTGTAGCCGGGTTGGGTGGGATCATTCTGGTAATAAATGCTGCCGCTGGCCCGGAGACTGTCCAGCGGGGCACTGCCCGCATTGCTGGCCAGCACAATCTTATTCGTAGGGTATGCCGGCCATTGAATCGTATAATCCCCAATGACAGATGGCCAATAAATGGGCTGAAAACCTTGCGTCGGATCCGCGTTATTCGACCGGAACCACCAGACTTCCAATTCGTTCCGGCCAGGGATGGCATTCACCGGGATAATCGCGCCCCCGTTGGCTGCGGCAAAGCCAAACAAGAACGGATCCACATAGGCGCCTGGATCATAAGAATTGCCAATGTTCGTATTGAGGAAAGTGGCGTTGACGTTGGTATTGATGTAGCCTGCCCAATAATCCCCGTAGGCATCGCTCGTGGAACCCAGTTCGCCCGCCGGGTCCGGTATCTGGTCGCCCACGTTCACGGTCATATTGGTCACATAAGGGGGATCGAAACTGCTCGCGAAATTGGTCAGGGTGTTGTTGGTAGGATTCCAGGCGGAAAGATTGGTGATGACCGAACCCGTCAGGACTTGATTATTCTGCAGCCCTTGTGCCAGATAGGAGAGGACGCGTTCAAAACGGACGTTGCCATCGGCATTGAAGCGCAACAAAGCACGCTGGGAGGGTTCGGCCGCGGACAACCAAGTGTAAAATTCATAATTTATCAGAAAGGCACGCTTTTGATCCAAGGGATCAAAATAGTCGAGATTTGGGGTTTCCAGCGGGTCCAGTGACACAGCGGTCAGCGAGGCCTGCTCCGGAGTGGCGACCAGCGGACGCAGATATTGGCTATACATCGCCGGATCGGCCGGCCAGACCAGGGAATAGCGGTCAAACAAGTACGGCCATTGCAGTCCCGCCACTCCGCTGTCCGTCCAATACATCTGCAAATCCGTCACGTTCGTCGTGGCTTGGTCGGCATAGTACCTTGTCCCTTCAAAAGCATAGTAGAATTGGCTTCCCAAATTGGGAATCGGCGCGATGGTCAGCCCAGCGCCCAGCGTCGGATCCTGATACGCCGTGAGTTGGGTCCCCAGATAATTGGTCACGTAGCTGGGCGTGGGGACCTGTGCCACGTCCACGATTTCAAAGCCCAGAAATTCACTGGAATTGTCGCCGTTGGGTTGCCCCAGCAGCTCGACAAAAACCCGGCCGACGGCGTTATTGGCACGAATCAAATGCAGTGCCGGATCAAACCAGAGGGTTTGCGCATTCGTGATTCCATTATTGACCGAGTAGGAATTGGTGAGGAACTGCGGAAACGCGGAGTTGTAAACCACGTTAATCGCGGTGATCTGGCCGACCGGAACCACCACCGGAAGGCTGAGCGATTCAAACGCGCCTTCCGTCCAATAGATATGCTGCGGCGTTTTGACCGGATCGGGCGAAACCAGATAATTGGCCGTGAGTAGCAGGGAGAAGGTGCCGTCACTGTTCGTGACGTAGCTCGGCTCGTAAGTTGCGCTCCCGGGAAGGCCGCCGAGTTGGTTGGTGTACTTCGGGAGCGTGTTGGTCGTGTATTCGGCGCTGGTGATCCAAGTGATGCTGACCTGGCCGGGCTGGGTGGCGAACACCACCCCGGCGTTCGTGCTGTAATAAAACGCGTTATTCGCGGGGTTGGTGGACAGCAGCGGAATCGCCCGCCAATAGGACAGGGGCACACTGGTGTTGGTGCCGGTATAATCCACGGCAGGCGGAGGAATGATGCTCCCAAAATCAAAGCTCACCGGCTGGCTCACATATGGCGCCCCGATCCGTGCCAGTTTCAGAATGATGACGACCGAACCGTCGATAGTCCGGCCCATCGGCAACTGCATTGCCTGCGCCACCGTACTATTAAAATTGCTGGTTCCCTGCAAATACAGGTTGTTGGTAGTCAAGAGGGCGTTATTGGTTGTGGCGGTGACGCTGCCAAAGGAGAGCATTTCTGCAAACTGATTCGTCGTTGGGCTGTAACCGGAGCCAGAGGAGTCGGTCGTGGGCTCCCGGCCGTTGGAACCGATGCTGGGATTCACGCTGAACGAGATGGGCACTCCCTGCCGGGACTGCAGATTATAGGTCACGCCATTTTGAACGAATTGTGCCGACGAGATCTGGGCAGACAGCCGGCCGAGGCCGCCCAGCAGGGTGAGCAGGCATAAACCAAGGCAAATCTTTTGTTTCATAACATTCGAATTAGATTGCCGGCGCATTTGGCTGGAAATGAGTTTCGATGGTTTTCCAGTATCAGCCGCAGGTTCCGGATGGGAATGAGAAAAAACATGGTCATAGGCGACGAGTGAAACGGCTGCCTTGGTTCATGGCCAAAATAACTCAACGTCCTCCCATGGCCATGAATTGGAACCAAACATTTGCATGCGTGCTCCCGGACCAGGTTTCGATGAGAATGTTGTTCGGGTTACCGTTATTCCAAGTGGCCGTCACAGGAGCAGTTGCATTGGGCGCCGGCGTGACAACCACTGTGGGAACATCGGTAAAGGCAGGGTTGAAATTGAGGGTGTAACTGCCGGTGCCGTTGGTCGTGACGGTGAACCCCGTGCCGTTAAAAATTGTCCCATTGAGTTCGACAATCCCGCGCACGATGCGTAATTGAGACAGGCCTGCGGCAGCGTAATACTGCCCGTTGTCCACTTTCACCTCGGTGGCCGTCACCGTGCCCGCAACTTGCAATGGGCTGGTCGGAGCAGAGGTGCCGATGCCCACGTTGCCGCCAGCCGGAGCAATCAGCACGTTTTTCCAAGCCGTTTCGTAGTCGGAAGCGGCAATGACTCCCGCATCATCCGTGTTATCGTAGCCCAAAATCAACTGTTTGGTTCCGGTCCCAATTCCCGCCTGATACGTCGTGTCGCTCCCAGGAGAGGCCGTCGGCCCAATGGCTGTCAAGAGACGTTGCGGCGTGGACGTCCCGATTCCCACATTGCCGTTGGGATCTAGCGTCATTATGTTGACGCGGTTGCCCAGGCCGCCGCCAAGCCATCGGAAATACACATCGTTGGCTGTGTCATCAATCACGAAATCCTGCGTGGTATTGGCCGTGCCGCCATCATTCCGCAAGTGCAACCGCGCGGATACAGAACCCTCGATGATTCCTAGGCCATTATTACCAGCGCCAGAGTAGGCATGAAAGCCGCTCCACCCGCCAGGATAGCCAAGAGAACTGATGGGCGAGATCGTGCCGATGCCGACGTTGCCAGCGGCACTCAGCCACATCGTGGATACGCTGCTGTCATTACGAATGTTGAATCCCCCCGAGCCGTAGTTGAGGTAGGTGACATTGTCCGTCCATCGCGGGTAGAGAAAACTCTCGTAAGCGCCCGCCGTGTTTTTGCCAAGCATTTGCTGCGCGTTGTCCAGGTAAATGCCACCTCCAAGATCGGTGAAGTTGCCGGTATTGGTAAGGGAATTTGCCGCAAAAGTGCCATTGAGGGTCACGTTGCTGCCGGAACTTGAAATGAGCGTGTTCCCGGTAGTGGAACTAACGAGGGCATTGGCGCTGGCCGCCATGAACGCGTAGGGCGCGCTGACCAACTGCAGCCGAGGCAAAATGACGACGTCCGCCCCGCTGGCCAGCCCTTTGACGGTCATTTCCATGTAGCGCCCGGTGGCGCCAGATGCGTTGGTGGCGAACACCATGGAGAAGGTCGGGCGGGGATCGGGGACCCCGCCATTGACATACGAGTTGCCCTGGCCCAGCAGCACGCTGAAGTAGCCGTTCGCCACGGTCACCGTCTGGAGCTCGCCATACAGCGGGGTGGCCCCGCCGGTCGCGGTCGGCCAGATGCGGAAGACCACATCGTAAGCCTGCGGCCCGTTGGTGGCCAGGGCATTGCCGTTCTGGTCCGTCAGATAACCCTGATAGGTCATGAAATTCGGCGTCTGAGCCTCGCCCAGAAGGGCGACGGCCAGCAAGAGCAGCAACAGGCCGTAGCGCAGGGCGATGGGGAGGAGTGATGTCTTCATGGTGATGATGGAATATTTCTGTTGTCTCATTTATGGATTTGTCTCTTCAAACCATCCTATTCATGCAGGTTTATTGGGTGGTCAGGGTGGCGATGGGGCTGACCTGTTTGAGGGAAAAAACGCCCGCGGTTTGATAGGACTTGGTGGCGCCGCCCAGACCGGTCAGGGTGATGGTTTCACTGTAATTGCCGGATAGACTGCTGTTGGCCGTGGTGAGACTGATGAAATCCGCCGAGTTGGCCACGACGCCCAGGGTGATTTGACGCTGAATGGTGTAGGACTCGCTGCCCACGGGCAATTCATGGGGCGGCGAGAAATTGAAATTCAGGTTGTTGTGGTCCGGGTGGTAGGTGTGGAGGAAAGGGTTGGCGGCCTGATCGTCGTAAGGTTCGGTGATGGTGGTGGTCAGGCTTGCGCCCTGGGCTAGCGGGCCGCCGGTGAACACCCAGGGGGTATTCGTGGCCGCCCAAGGCAGGTGGGTAGCCGTGATGCGCCGGGCGCTGTTCAAGTGCGCGGGGTCCAGCGCGCGCTCAGTGGTGGCCACGACGACATTGGTGCCTTGGCGGATGCCGTAGAAGACGCGCTGCAAGAGGTAGCAGTTGCCGCCGCTGTCGTTGAACACAATCAGGCGCAGGGGATAAGGCGTGGTCACCGCATCCAGACTGGTGTTGTGCGCGGTCACGACATAGTTGCTGACGGAAGTGACCAACGGATTGGTGACGATCACAAAGGCGGCGTTGGTCGCGATGGCCAAACTAAATTGGGTGCTGAAATTGGTGGCCAGACTGCTTGTCTGGGAAGACCAGACGCCCATCACATTGGTGCTGCTAGCCACGAGGTTGGTGACACCCTGGAGCACCAGGAAGTTGTTGTGAATGACCTGAGAATTGGTGGTGTAGTAATTGTAAACCCAATTGTTCCCCGCGTAGGTATTGGTCACCACATTGACGGAGATCACGCTGGCGCCGTTGGTGGTGACGAGGAGCGGCTGCGGAGTGGGGAAATAGGTGGTAACGGTGGTCAGGGAAGCCGTTGGACTATTGGTAACGGCATAGCTGGTGGCGACCGGCTGGCCGCTGCTGGCATAGCTGGCGCCAGTCATTTCCGCCGGCGGAATCAGGCCGTACACGAGGTTCACCGGCGCCCCGGCAAACAGCAGCAGGTTCGTGGCGAGATCCGCGACCGCCGGCACGTTGACCACATAATAATCAGTGCCGCCGGGCGCGACGGTATTGGTCTGCGGCACGCCGGTGATCAGACTCGACAACACCCCTGGATTGGCCAGCCGATAAAACCGGCTGGACGACAAGCCGCCTCCGGTTTGGGAGCCGTCGTCAATGAAGCTGAACTGCGCGTTCGTGCCGCTGGCGGAGAAAAGCGCGTTGTAGCCTACGTAAGCCGGGCTGCTGAAACTTAGCCACGGGGAGGTGAGACTGGGGGCCCATTGCACTTGGAACACATTATTGCTCGGCGCGAACCACGTGAGCTGGTAACCGTGGTTGGTGGCCATGATATTGGCACGGTTCGTGATGGCGGGGGCCTTGGCAAGCAGGTGGAAATTCACCTGCACGGCGTAGTTCGCCGCCACCGGGTTCGTGTTTTGCACGCCCAGATAATAGGTGCCGCCCGGCAGGATCGCCGGCGTGCTGCTCTGGCTCAAAACACTTGCGCCGCCGGTGGAATTGGTCAGCAGCGCGACGAGGCCGCCGCCCGCCCCATTGGTGAGGAACAGCCAGTTGGTGGTGGTGATGATGCTACTGGCAATTAAATTGGAGCCCACCACATCATAGGCCGCATTGGTGACCGCCACCGAGTTGCTGCTGGAGGTGAAGTTGAACACCAGGTTGGTGACGGGCTCCATGAAAATACCATTGGTGACGATTTCGTTGGTGGTGGCGGAATAAGAGACGACCCAATTGGTGACCATCACCGGCGTGCCGTTGGCCGGAACAGCGGCAATCTGGTTGGTGATGACCGTCTGAGTGGTGGAGGTGGCCGAACTCAGGGTGACCTGCGGGTAGTCAACATTGGTGGTCTCCCAGACGAGCAGCCCGCCATTGTTGGTATAGTAATACCCAATGACATCGGTTTCGATCACGTGTTGCGTTAGAGCGGTGACGCTGATCGTCTGGTTGGTGGTGAGCACAATCCCGTTGGTGCCAAATTGATACGCTTCGTTGGTGTAAGTGCTGATCACCTGGTTAGTCAGTTGATAGTAGTCGATGGCCTGGTTGGTGGTCGCGAAATGGTTGACCAGCAGATTGGTCGTCATTCCCAAAGCCAGATAGTTAGTCGTGACCACCTGGTTGGTGACGGCGCTGATCACCAGGGAACCGTCGGCGTTGGTCGCATAGCTTTTGAGGTCATAGCTTACTTGCGTGACACTGGCGTTGCCGATCCATAACCCGCTGTTGTTGGCCGCCGTGGCGGAAACCGGGACATTGATTTGCGAAAAGCCCAGCGAATCCGTGAATTGCAGAATCCCGGCGTAAAGCGAGCCGGCGGCGCTGTTCATGGCAAAACGGTTCACCCCCAGCACCACAGCCACGTCGGAGCCGGATTGTCCCGAGGGCGCCAGCACCCAACTGGCGCTGGGGGAACTGTTCGCCGGCAGGCTCGTGTAGGCATAAGTCAAGTTGGAAGAATTGAGGGCACCTTCCAGCAACAGCGGCGGCGCGGCCACGATATTTGTCTGGCCGAAGGGTGGCGTTTCCGAGGGCAGCACCGCCAGAGACACGGTCAGGGTGTTGGGGGTGACGTTCGCCAGATGCAAGGTGAACTGCCCCCCGGACACCCCATAATTCAGACCGCTGACAGTAGGCAGACTGACGTTGAAGGGACCAAAGTAGGCGTTATAAGCGTTGGTGACGCTAATCCAAAAGGCCTTCCCGCGTGTCACCGGCGTGGCAAATTCGGAAAAGACTTGGGCCGGATTGGCCGGATTCGTGGAAAATTCGCCCCCCAGGTATTGGAAGATCTCCACTATGCCGGCAATCGCCGGGTCCTGGGCAAAAAAATTCTGAAAGTTGGGAGGGTTGACGGGCGGAGTGGGAAAACCAATGAAGTTAAGCCCAGTCATGTCCCACGTATAACTGGGTGGCGCAGGCTGGCCCTGAATCTTCCAGTTATAGTTGGTGGGCGCCGCCGAGTGGATCAGGTAGGCCGCATTGGGAATCAAGGCCGAAAGCGTGTTCTGGCTGTTGGTCTGGCCCCACGTCAGCCATTGTCCGCCTCCGCTCAGCGGCGACTCGGGGGTGGTGATATACTGCGCGTCGCTGACCGGTGTCTTCCATAACCAGATCTGGTCAATCGGATTATCCGGGGAGATAGGAAGATACGGCGTGGCTGGCAGGAGGTTTTGACTGGAGGCGTCCACATAAAGATACGCGGCCGTCCAACCGTTGGTGACAGTCACCGTCTGGGTCATCCACTGCCCCCCGGCCGACAGGAGACTGGCCAGCAAGCAGGCGGGAACAGCAATCCTTACGATAAGCAGGGATTTCATTGGTTTTTTGACCGTGTGCTCACTCCTTAACCGCCGCAGTCACGAATTGATGAAGGCCCCGGCCAAAAGACCTGGATTAAATCACGACGGTCAATTCAGCCATAAAATTCTGTGCAAGTCAACACAATTCGCAAAAAAGGTGTAGCTTATGGCAAAATAGGTGTGGACAGCCAGCGGCGTAGCGGCAGTGGCGGCGTTCCTTGGGATTCAGGCTGTGTTTGAATGCGAACCTTGTTTGTCAACGCCGAAAGCAGTGCGTGAGCATTCCCGCAAGGACGAAAAAGTGCGGCCCCAGGGCTCACGCACGTTTAAAAAGGGCCAAAGACCAGCTTTATTCCAGCATGGGGGCAACGCCCCATGTCATGGTGACAATGAATCCATGAGGGCCGTCTTGTCCCGCCATAATCGGATGAAGGCGGACGGCGCGATTCATCCGGGGTGTCGCCCGCGACTTTCCAGCCCGCTCTTGGCCCACGAGAAAAGAGGAAGAACGGATTTCCGTTTGACAGAAGTCAGGCTGATTGATAGAATTGCGACGTTGCGAAACATGATCTTTGTTGCTCCCTTCGATGTCTCTCCGCGACTTCGTCGAGCGAGGTTTGGCTTTACCGCGAGCTTTCAGCCAATGATCGTGATGACAGTAACGTTGGCTACCTGCCTGGTCGCGGCCTTGAGCGGCGAGGCGCAGTCGGCATTCACCCTCTCGTCCAACTGGCAACTGCAGAGTGCGGCTGGCGTGTCCGACCCAGGCAATGTGATTTCGCAAACGAACTATGCCCCTGCTGGCTGGTACCCAGCCACGGTTCCCGGCACCGTGCTGACGAGTTTGGTCAACGCGGGCGTTTATCCGGAGCCGCTCTACGGCACCAATAATTACAATATCCCGGACAGTCTTTGCCTGACCTCGTACTGGTATCGGACCACCTTCGCGGTACCGGTGTCCTACGCAGGCCAGCGAGTGTGGCTCAATTTCAAAGGCATAAATTATACAGCGGTCGCCTGGCTGAACGGGCAAGATCTCGGCACGAACCAGGGCGCGTTTGCGCGCGGGATTTATGATATTACCACGGCGGTGAACCCAAGCGGGTCCAACGCGCTGGCCGTGTGGATTCAACCGGAGCCCAATCCCGGCACACCGCATCAGAAAACCATCGCCAGCGGGGTCGGTTCCAACGGTGGGGCGACCGGCACCGATGGGCCGACGTTTTTGTGCTCGGTCGGCTGGGATTGGATCCCGACGATCCGCGACCGGGATAGCGGCATTTGGCAGGAAGTAACAGTCTCGGCCAGCGGGCCGGTGGTCATTCAGAACCCATGCGTGACCTCGCAGGTGGCGCTGCCCAGCTTGGCTTCGGCGGATTTGACGATTCAAGCGACACTCAGTAATGCCACTGATGTCGCCCAGAGCGGCCTATTGACCGGGAGCATCGACGGCACGAACAACTTTTCGCAAAGCGTCGCGCTCGCCGCCAATAGCGCGCAGACGCTGACATTCAGTCCCAGCAATGCCCCGACATTGCACCTGCTAAATCCGCTGCTGTGGTGGCCGAATGGTTATGGGCCGCAAAATCTGCACAACCTGCTCTTGAGTTTCGCGGTGGGAGGCCTGACATCAGACACACAGAATGTGAGTTTTGGCATTCGCCAGATTAGCTATACGCTGCCAGGCTCGACGAATCTGGCGTTGTCCGTCAACGGCGTCCCGGTCGTGGCCAAGGGCGGCGACTGGGGCATGGATGAAGCGCTGAAGCGAATCCCCAGCAACAATTTGGCCGCCGCAATCCAAATGCATCAGCAGGCTAATTACACCATCATTCGGAATTGGGTGGGACAGAGCACCAGCGAGGAATTTTACAATTTGTGCGACCAGTATGGACTGATGGTCTGGGACGAGTTTTTTCAGCCCAACCCGAGCGACGGGCCGAACCCAACCAACACGGTGCTGTATCTGGCCAATGTGCAGGAGAAGATTCTGCGTTTTCGGAACCATCCCTGCATCGCCTTATGGTGCGGACGGAACGAGGGCAACCCTGCCCCTGCCGCGGTGGCCACTGGCAATTCGAACTTGCTGGCGACTTTGGATCCGGGCCGGCTGTACCAGGCCAATTCGAGCTCCGGGGCCGGCGTGGCCTCCGGGGGGCCGTATCATTGGCAACCGCCGCGTTCATGGTATTCGGTGGATGCGGCGTTCAAGACCGAGCTCGGTTCGGTTTCGGTGCCCACGCTGGAAGCCATCGAGGCGATGATGCCTTCCAACGATTGGCAGATCATCAACGACGATTGGGCGGAGCATGATTTTTGCTCGGGCGCACAGCAAGGCAATTTATATCCGGGTCTGGTGGCCAGCCGCTACGGACCCATTTCGAGTTTGGCGGATTTTGCGCGCAAGTCCCAACTCATGAACTACGAATGCTTCCGGGCGATCTACGAAGGCCGGTTGGCGCAACTCTTTGCGCCGGTAACCGGGGTCATCACCTGGATGAGCAATCCCGCACAGCCCAGCTTCGTATGGCAGCTTTACAGTCATGACCTCGAGCCAAATGCCTCGCTGTTTGCCACGCGCAAGGCCTGCGAACCGATTCACGTACAGCTCAATCAAAGCACGTGGCATCTCATGGTGGTCAACAACTCGGCGCAATCACTGAGCGGTTTGACCGCGCTGACACAAGTGTACAACTTGGATGGGAGCAGCCCCTTCAGCCAGACCAACACCGCTACAGCGGGGGCCAGCGCCGTCACTGACCTCGGGCTGGTCAACTTTCCCAGCGCCGGGTTGTCCGCCGTACACTTGGTCAAGCTCAAGCTGCTTAATGCCCAAGGGCAGCTGATGTCCGACAATCTTTACTGGCGTGAAACGGTGCAGGACGATTTCCAGGCGCTGGACACCTTGCCGCTGGTCAGCCTCGGCGCGCAGGCCATCCAGCAGATCGTGGGCAGCAATTGCGTGATCAGCGTGTCCCTGACCAACAGCGCTTCCGTCCCGGCCTTGATGGCCCATGTGCAGTTGCGCCAGGCCGGTTCCGGTCAACGTGTGCTGCCGGTGTTCTACAGTGACAATTATATGTCCCTGCTGCCCGGGGAGAATCGCACGCTGACGATCACGACGGCGTCAACGAATTTGAATGGTAACGCACCATTGTTGGCGGTGGACGGCTGGAACGTGACCGTAACGCCTAGCGCAGCTTCGGGCAGCGCGATTGCGATTACCAACAACGCCCTGGCACAGGCCAACAGCGGGCCGCCGAGCAATCAGGCGCACATAAACTGTGGCGGGCCGGCGACGGGATTCACGCAGTTTGGCCCGCCGTACTACAGCGGCTTTGCGGCGGATCTGGACTACAGCGGCGGCAACAACACCAGCACCACCAACGCGGTGGATACCAGCGCGTTCAACGCCGCGCCGCAATTGGTGTATCAGTCCGAACGCTGGGGCAGCTTTAACTATACACTGCCTTTGCCCGGAGCCATGACTTATACGGTGCGCCTGCATTTCGCCGAAACCAAGTGGACGTCCGCCGGCGCCCGCATCTTCAGCGTGGCCATCAACGGCCAGACGGTCCTCACCAACTTCGACATTTTCGCCGCCGCCGGCACGAGTAATAAAGCCGTGGTGCGCGATTTCACGGGCATCGTCCCCAATGCCGGGAGCGATATTGTCGTTTCGTTTGTCCCCGGCTCCGCGGACAATCCCAAAGTGTGCGGCATAGAGCTGTTTGCGGCTCCGACGCAGCAGCCCGTGATCACGGCGCAACCACTCGGCCAATCCGTGACCAATGGCGCCGTCGCAGCATTCAGCGTCGGGGCGGAGGGCGCGGCGCCTTTAGGCTACCAGTGGCAGTGCAACGGCGTTGACCTCACCAACTCCGCTCGCGTGATGGGAGTTTTGAGCAGTAACTTGATCATCTCGTCGGCCGTGTTCAGCGACACGGGGAATTACCAGGTGATAGTCAGCAACAGCTTCGGTTTAGTCACCAGCGCGCCGGCCATGCTGAGCGTCAGCGCGCCCTTCAGCCCCTCTGCTTACGCCTGGCGCATGCGGTTGGCTTTTCCAGGCTATGTTGGCCCCGGGACCCTGAGCAACTTCCCGGTCCTCGTCAACTTAAGCACCAACCTGCCGGGATTTCAATACCAGCAGTTTGCGTCCCGGACCGGAGGCGATTTGCGCATCACGGATGCCAGCGGCCTGACGGTGATTCCGTTTGAAATTGATCAGTGGAACACGAACGGCATTTCGCCGGTGTGGGTGCGCGTGCCGCAGCTGAGCGGCACCAACACGTATGTCTGGGCGTTTTGGGGCAACCCAGCGGCGGCGCAACCGCTGCCCTCGATGACGAACGGCACGGTCTGGAACACGGATCATCTGCTGGTTTGGCACCTGAAAGAGCAAGGGCTGCCCTATGCGGACAGCGCGGCCCAATATCCAGCGTTGGCCGGCGTGGCCCCGGCGCCAGCCACGGGGATGATTGGTCAAGGGGGGGCGTTCTCCGGCCTCACCAATTATCTGGACGCGGGAAGCGTCACTCTGCCTTCGGCCTTTACGCTTTCCGCGTGGATTAATATAACCTCGAACGCGACGAACATCCAGACGGTCTGGGCCAACAAGATAGGAGGGTCCAGCGCCAACGGCTTTGCCTTGTTTGTCGATACATATAACACCGCCGACCGGAGCGTGCATCTGGAGACCGGCAACGGCAGCGCGGGCTCGGCCAGCATCAGCGCTACGAACGCGGTTAGCTTCGACCATTGGCACTTGCTGACTGCCACGGTGACCAGCGTCGCCGACGTCGCCCATCTCTACGTGGACGGGGTGGATACCATTCCCTCCGGCGGCGCGGTATATTCCAGTTTCGCACTTGGGAGCGATCTGAACCTGGGTCGGTTTTTGAATAACACCCTCTATTTTAACGGCCTGCTCGACGAAGTGCGCATCGCGTCCAACGTGCAGTCTGCGAATTGGATTTGGACGAGCTGGCAAAGCGTGGCATCCAATGCTGTTTTCGTCAGTTTTTCACCGGTCAATCCCGAGCCCCCGGTATCGGTCGCGGCATTTGTTAACGGGCCGGTCCTGAGTTGGCCCTCGACCGCCGGGCCTTTTACGCTTTGCAATTCGACCAACCTATCGCCTCCGGTCAGCTGGCTGCCGGTGACCAATCCGCCCTTGCTCACCAACGGGCAATGGCAGATAACTCTTCCGGCCGCCAGCGGCAGCCATTTTTACCGTTTGCAGCAATAAAGGCCAGTTGATGGCCATGCCGTTGACTCGGCTAAAGGCCTCTTTGGTCATTCGGGCTTGGGCATTGATTCGTCATTTGTTATTCGTCATTCGTTATTGATCGTCCGCATTCCTTGTCCCGGCCCGCCCGCAAGTCAACGCATTTTTCGGGAGCCGCGCCCGCAGCCAGCCGGTTACGCACCATCAAAGTTTCAGATGACGAGAAGAAGAAACTGGAATAGATTCAGGTGCAATGAAACCGACGATGTTGATTTTCTCTCTGTGGCTCCTGACCGGCCTGTCCCTCCCGGCACAGGATTGGGCGCGGGCGAAATTGGACAAATCCCCGCGCCACCAGGAATGGGTGAAACTCAAGCACGGCCCCCGCGAGATTCAATGCTTTGTCGTTTATCCCGAGGTAAAAAGCCAAGCGACGGTTATCGTGATGATCCATGAAATTTTTGGGCTTTCCGACTGGGCGCGCGAAATGGCCGATGAATTGGCTGCCGGGGGCTACATCGTAGTCGCCCCGGATCTGCTCTCCGGCGCGGCTCCCAATGGAGGCGGCAGCGACGCGTTCACCAATCAAAGCGCGGTGACCAAGGCCGTCTCCCTGCTGCCGCCAGACCAAGTGACCGGCGACCTGCAGGCAGCAGCAGATTACGCGGCCACAATCCCCTCGGCCAACGGCAAAGTTGTGGTGGCTGGATTTTGCTGGGGCGGCGGCCAAGCCTTCCGGTTCGCCACGAACCACAAGGAACTGAAAGCGGCCTTTGTCTTTTACGGCACGCCGCCGAAACCTGACGACGAGGCGAAAATCACCTGCCCGGTTTATGGTTTTTACGGCGGCAATGATCAGCGAGTGACCGTGACCGTTCCGAAGGCGGAGGAGGCGATGAGAGCCGCGGGCAAAAAGTACGAGCCAGTGATCTACGAAGGCGCCGGCCACGGCTTCATGCGCGCCGGCGAAGCCCCCGAGGCGAGCGAAGCCAACAAGAAAGCGCGCGAGGCCGCCTTCCAGCGCTGGTTGGAACTGATGAAGAAAATCTGAATTCTATGTTTTCGCCATCCGCGGTCAAAAGATGTGTGGCGGGGACACCGAGTTTCCCAGCGAACAGAAATCTGACGGATCAGAGCCCACTGGCGCCAGGGAGTACGTGCCGCCGGCGGGACAGCCGGGAATGCTGCTCGCGGCGTTGAGTCTTATATAGGGGGTCAGGTCGCTCGGGTAAGTGACAGTGTCTCCCACTTTTTTTGAGTGTTCGATGGCAAACTGTTGCACGGCAGTATCAATTTGCCGCAGGTTGTTGATGCAGGCGTTGGCTTGGGAGGTGGCACGGGATTTCACAAAGTTCGGAATCGCAATTGCGCACAGCAATCCGATGATCGCAATCACAATCATTATCTCCACCAGCGTGAATCCGCCCAAAGCGATCCTCGTTCGGGTCGTTTTCATATATTTCTGCGCGGCGTGAACGACCAACCAGCGGGTTGATTTAATTATGAGGAACTTGCTCACAGGAAGCAGGTTGGAACCGCAATTTAAGTAGAGCACTTCCGATGCCAATATTTTACGCCAGGTTTCAACACTTTGAACCGCAGCAATTTCTAAATATTAGCAGGCGGCTCTTTGCCATTGGCAAACACGTTTCGGCTGTCGATGGCGTTGCAGTCGCGGAAGCCGGTTCTTGGCGCTCGGAATTTAGCCGAGGTGATACCCGCCCTTTAACGGGACACCGCCTTGTTTCCATGGACAATTACTCGTGAAAACTGGTCACCCTCGGCTCGGTTCGTTTTCACCGCGATGATCGAACCATGCCATCGGTGACCCCTTTTTCGATATATGCGGACCCTACGGCAGCGTGAGCCGGTAAAACGCCGCCTTGTTCGTGGACATGGCCAGCGCGATTTGGTTGTTCGTACCCACGTTCACCGGCACATTCGTCAGCGCCACCCAGTTCGTCGTGCCGAGCGAGGTAGTGGATTGGAGGCGATACGGACTGTTGGTGAACGGCCAGGAGCAAACCAGTGTGTTGCTTCGGGTCAGGCTGCAGTTCATGGGCGGATACGTCTGCACCATCGAGATATTGTCCAACAGGATGGCGTTGGTGACCGCGATCCCGTTCGTGGCATTTACCCCGTGAAATGACAAACAAGGGCCCGTCAACGTCGCCACATAATTCGTGCTGAACTTCTGGTACGGCAGCGCACTGGCTGAATTCGGAAAATACGCCGCCAGAATCACATCCTGGCTCGGATCAAGTCCATACGAAGGACCAATCTGCGCCCACATCGCCGCGCCATTGGTCAATGGCCCGTCTGTGGCCAGATAAAAAGTGATGTTGTAAACACCGCCTGCTACCAGGCTGACGTACGTGCCCAGGCAATCCTGCGAGCTGTCCGTCGGATGCCCGCGAAAATAGGCGTAATAACTCCCCTGCTCCGCCACGTCCGGGAGCCTCGAATTGGTGGTAACGCCATAATTGCTGTTGTTGGACGCTCCGTCCACTAAGGGCCAATCTGTGAAAACATTCTGGCCGGCCGGGCCCGCCTCAAAACTGCCATTCGCCACCAAATTTGTCTGTGCCTGCAGCGCAGCGCCAGCCAAAGCGAGCATGAGTCCAATGCTTGATGTTTTTATGGCAATATTCCTTTGCATGCGCCTCTTGGTGCCGGATATTTTTCGGCGTTGTGTCTTTGCCTCGAGATAACCAAAAATGTTTGCTGCCGCTGATGACTTGCCCGAGCGAATCATATTGATAAACCCAGTATGAACCGTCGGCCAGTTTGTCCTGGGTGCGTTGGTTGGCGGA
>Ga0302320_10008198_pt1 | contig 22776 bp, 23 predicted proteins | sample Bog_T0_3_FD_202130 | JGI IMG/M metagenome (GOLD analysis project Ga0302320, IMG submission 202130) | Peat permafrost microbial communities from Stordalen Mire near Abisko, Sweden - Bog_T0_3 | ecosystem: Environmental > Terrestrial > Soil > Wetlands > Peat | place: Sweden: Abisko, Stordalen Mire... | reverse complement strand
AATAATAAATTAATGGTAAACAAATTTCATTAGAAAACGAAAAAACAATTTTCATTACAATAAAATTACAATCAAAAATCAAAATGCTAAAATATAAAATTATAAAAAAAGAAAAAATGGCAATTTTTCCAGATTCCAAAATTTATTAATTTGCATGAATTTTTTTAATTTATTTTTTTTTTATAATTAAATAATTTGTTGAGAATAGTAATTTTGGAATATTAAGTAAACTTATTGCAATTTACGGTTTATACAAGCTTGTGGTTTTTGTTTAAGCTGAGTGGAGAAATAACTTCAGTGAACTGCTGAATTTCTAATCAATTAAGCGTTAACCTTTCTCAGTAAAAAAAAAATAAACCTCTTTTTTCCATCAGCACAAATTCCCTTTCAACCTCTCCAACATAAAGTTGCCTTGGTCTTTCTAATAAAGTAAAGAGAAAAAAAAATTAATTCATTTTTTATTATAAAAATGAAAAATGAAAAAAAACCGATTTTAAACGTTGATTCACTCATCATTTCTCTCCAATGACAAATCCATCCAATACTTCTCGCAACAGCAAACATTACAGTAAACATTGAAATTGGAATGCCGACTGCCTAAAGTATAAGTGAGTAAATATTGTAAACAATTCTCTGGAATACTTTCAAAATCAATCCAGAAAAAAAATCAACATTTGGAAAAAGTTTTCTTTTTATAAAATAATCATCTTTTAAAGCAGCTTCTTCGAGGGCAAAAGCAAGTTTCATCAATTTGATATCTTCTTTCTTTTCTAAAACTTCTTTCACCTTAAATTTATTTCTTTAACATTTATTTTTTAAAATAAAACTTCTAAGCAAGTTTTCCTGAATATTTTTGCTCTTGGATCGTAATTCTTATAAATTCTATGTCCAAAACCCATGAGTTTTTTCTTTTTGGCTATAATTAAAATTATTTGTTAAATAAGAAATCGCACAATTAATTCACCTTTAACATCTTCAAGAAAAGTTAATATGTTGCTTGGAGATTTTATTTCTTCCAACATTCTCAAAACTTCCTCATTGGCTCCTCCATGAGCAGGACCCCAAAGTGAAGCTATTCCTGATGAAATGCAAGCATAAGGGTTTGCCTATAATTTATTAATCTAATAATATTTGCTAAATGTTTACTAAGCTTGACCCAGCTATTCTTACTGTCGTCGTAGAGGCACATTGCTCATGGTCAGCATGAAGAATGAAGAACAAATTTACTGCTTCCATAAGTTTTTCGTCGATCTTGAAATATCTTAATTAGATTCTTTTAGTTTTGAATTAAAAATACTAGAAATTCATCTTCCATAACATTGTGAAACATCATATATAAAAAATTCTTGACATAGCTATATTTTTCTTTTGGATAAACAATTGGCAAACCCTAAAACGAAACATTCTTAAATTCCTAATATTTAAAAAATTACTCTATAAGTTCGATAAGAAATTGCTGCTAAGGTTGGGATTTTGGCAATTAATTTAATTGCAGCATATTCTCTATCTTTTGGGTCGCTAACATTGATTTCCGAGTGCATGAATGCTGACAAAGCACCAACCACTCCAGTCTTAATATTAAAATAAAAAAAAAATTTAAAGTTATTAAAACCAAAAACATTTTTAAGTTTTATTAATTTTTATTTACCATTATGGCCATCGGATGGGCATCAGATTTGAACCCCTTAAAAAAGGAAATCATCAACTCATGAACCATCATTTCTTTGTTTCTGTTTTAATTTGTTTCTAAAATGTAATTCAAATAACTAATATTGAGCATACACTATTGAGTTGAATCTCTCCAATTCACCTTTAGGAGGAAGTTCTCCATACATCAAGAGATAACATACTTCCAGATAGCAGCAGTTTGCAGACAAATCTTCAATGGAATAACCCCTGTATTTCAATTGTCCTTTATCTCCATCTGTTAATGTTATTGAAGAACAACAGAGTCCCGTTGCCATAAACCCAGGATCAAAAATCAGATGGCCTGATTGATTGTAGAGTGTCCGCAAATCCAAGAATTTGCCCCCATCATTTCCATGTAAAATAGGAAAAAAGTACTCCTTTCCTTCAATCAGCAGTTTGCATTCTCCTGAAGGAGGAGGAATGACTGGGATTGTGGCTTTGTCTATAAATTGTCTGGTCTCTTTAAGCTTCTTTTTCAAAGGACTTAATTCCTCATCACCAATTTTTCTCTTCATAGGAAGTATATCCATACCTTTTAAAATCTGAAAAAATTTAAAAATTCTTGCTATTTGGTTGTGATTAAAACCAAAAATTAAAAAAACAATTATACAATAGAAGAAATACATGTTAAATTATTAGATTCATTTTCCTAACTGAAAGTTCATAACAAATGTTTTATTCAAAATTTAAAAAAAAAAATTTTTTTTAGGCAGGTCAAAATTGTAATAACCCTGCTTCTGAATCAATATTATTATTTTAAATTCGGTTTCCTTATATAAGTTCTAACATCTTGGATTCAACTTCTTTTTTTTCTTCCTCATCCATTTTAATTTTTTTTCTCAATGTGCCAACAAAATCTGCATTATTGTTCTTGCATTCTTCGCATTTGCATTGATCTGTGCAAAGTATTCCTGCTGTGAAACATTCGCAATATTTCTTCAAACAATAAGACTTTTTACAATTGCATCCTTTTTTATGAGCCAACTTATCTTTGGAGGTCGAAGTCTTATATTTCGACGTAAAAGCTTCGGGCTGTTTTTCCAAAATCATTTCAATCGCTTCTGTCCTGACTTTGGCCTGATTGGAATTATTAAAGCAACCAGTGCAATTGCAATATTGTCCACACATTTCTCCGCTTGAAAAGCATTCGCAATAAAGTTTGAGACATTTAGTTTTTTTACAATTGCAAGCCTTAGTTTTTTTCATCAAAGGGATTTTCCTTTTATCTGACAACGTCTCACTATTATTAGAATTCTTTCTTTTCATCATCATTTTGGGCTTATCTTGTTCCGAATCGAAGATAAGCTTCTGAAAGGGATTCATTGAGGTAAAGCTAATTTTTTTTTACAAAATGACATTTTAAATAAAAATAAAATTCAGGAAATCAAAAAATTCAAAAAATCAAAACTTCCCTATAAAATATTTAATAAAGAACCCAAAGTAAATTACCATTCTTGCAATAAGAAGTCTTTTATGGACGTTTGTTGTGTTCTGGAATGATTGCTCCAAAAATCGTTGAGGTCTTGTTCAGACCTTGATTTGCTATTGATTTCCTCCCCTTCTTTTCTCTCTTCATCAATGAAATCAGGGATTTTCAAATTCATGACGTTGGGCTTGTTTTCGTCGAATTCCGTGGCTTTGCAATTTGGACTTCTATCAATTGAAAACCATGAGTTTTCTAGATAATATAGATGATCCCTTCGTGTTTATTAAATACCGAAAAGCTGAATTCTTGTGTAATACAAACTTATGAATGTTAGAGGTGTCCTCAGAATTAATGATTGGCGGTAGGTCGTTTTTTGCGGGATTTCCTGTTTTATTTTGGAGATTGTCATTATTAGAAAATGAGAGGACTTTCTTGGGGATAGGACTCACGATAAGGTTCATCAACTTGAATTTGGAGGGTTTGGGGTCTTCGAAATTATCATTCATTTTCAAAATTAAATTTTAATTTTTTGATTTTTATGTTTTAGTTTGAATTTTTTTTTCAAAAATACAATTCTTATTTAAATTTTTTATTTGATTTTCAAAGAAAAAAAAAAACAAATTTAATTTATTAAAAAAAAAAATTGCTAAAAAAAAATCAAATTTTATTTGAAAATTTTCTTTTTTTCCACATTTTTTAAATGTGGAAAATTTCCACTATCTATATTTGTTGGAAAAAATTTAATTAAATAAAATAAATTTGAATTTTGAATTAATTTACGCTCCTAATGGCCTCCAAAAAAAGGGAAAGTTCGCCACCACTCTCAAAAGAAGGAGAATCGATAGAAAGATCCCCTAAAAAATATAATAAATCTTATAAAAAAATACAATATACCTGATTGACGAGCATTCTGTCATGATTGATCAAAAATTGTTCAAAAAAAGAAATCAATATGTGGATTTTTTTTACTTTTCCTGTGCTAATGCCAGAAAGAACGAAAGAGATAAAATTGAGTATTCAAACAACTGCAAATCAAAAATTAAAATTAAAATTCCTATTGTCGCCAAAGGTGAAGCTCTAATGATCAAAGAACATAGTTCTGAATGTGGAAAAGAGACAAATGAAAATAGCTTTACAAAAAACGCTGATTATTCTCAAAAAATTGAATTTTTGATAAATAAACTAACAGAATTAATAAAACAAAATCCGACTATTAAACCAACTGAAGCTGCAAAATTTTTGAATTCTTTTCCAGAATATGAAAATATCACTCATCAAGACTTGAAACATTTATTCAAAAAAATTCGGAAAGATTTGGATTTTAATAGTTCATTTTATGCTTTAAAAAATAAACTTACATCAGATGGAGAGTTATTTTTGAGGATACATAGATTGATAAACTTTAACAAGGATTAATACATGGAATACTTTATATGGAGCTCAAATTCTCAACTATTAAGAGCCCAAAAAGCATTGCATTTTTTCATTGATGGTACCTTTGACATAAAACCTTATGGTTTCACTCAGTTAATATGTATCATTACAAACGATATTCTCACTGATTTTCCAAAGCCTTTGTTTTATATTTTAAGTAATAACAAAGAACAAATTACATATGAACAAATTTATGAAGATTTACACTATTTACTTAAAACGAAAGAGGAATTAGATATAACTTTATCACAAATAACAGTCGATTATGAAAAAGGTCAGATTAATGCTCTTCGTAAAGCTTTTCCAAAAATTAGATTGATTGGTTGCTTGTTTCATTTGAAACAAGCGTTATGGAGATGGGCAAGAAGCAATCGTTTAACAACAAAAGAAAATATCAACGAAACAAAACAAATTATTGAAAAATTGGGGTCAATTTGTTGGAAACCAGATGAAATCGATAATATAATTGAGGATCTCCAAAAAAATTATGATAAAACCGAATTTGAGAAATTGATTTCTTATTACTCTAAGGAATATCGAAGAAAAGATGATTGATTATACTGAGATAAATCAGATGCATCGTTCCAATTCTTGTTTGGAATCTTACCATAATCAACTGCAATTAAAAATAAATAATAACCCAACTTGGGTGGAGTTTATCGAAGGAATAATTCAAGACGAAATGGACACATATTTAAATATTAAAAAGAAGGAAAGAAGAGGCGAAAAATTTTCTCCTTCAGTCAATTATGGAAAAGAATATTTACCAAATTGGTCAGAGAAGATTTTAAATCATGCTGAAAAAGTTAATAAAAATAAAAAAAAAGGAAATTCAAAAAAAACCAAAAGAAAATCTTCTGATAATGACGCAAACAAAAAGTCAAAATTTAAAAAAGAAGAATATGAAGAGAATTTTAATGAAAAATCAAAAGAAAATGAACATTCAAAATTTAAAATTTTTGGCCTAATAAATACAAAATTCAAATGCTATTTAAATTCCATTTTACAATGTCTATTTAGTATGATCAAATTTGAGAACTATTTTAATGAAATAACTGTTTTTCAGGATGAAAACATAAAATATAAAAAAAATTTGAATGTGCTCCTAATATTGAAAGAAATAGCTGCAAAAATTGTGAAAATTAAATATTCCATTTATTTAGATTTATTTCTTCCAATGTTTCTAACAGAGTTTATGAATTAAAAGGAATTGTTTGCCACGAAGGAACTTTGTTAAATGGCCATTATTATTCATATTGTAAAAAAAACAATCAGGTAATTTTTAAAATAAGTTTTTTGCAAAAATAATGTAATAGTGGTTTCTTGCTAATGACAATTTAATTTTACTAAAAAAAGCTTGGGATATTGAAAAACACAAAAGTTATCTATTGTTTTATGAAATAATATAAAAAAAATAAAAAAAAAACTTTTTTTCCACAGAAAAAATTTATCCACTTTTGATTTTTTTAACATTAATTTTTTTTTAAATGATGTCCAAGATATAGAGAAAAACATATTTAGATGTTACTAATTAAATAAATGATTGATCACTAAAATTTGGTTTGTACAATAAAAATTAGAAGAATTTTTTCCAATTTTTTCCAATTTTTCCAGAAATTTTTCCACATCAATTCCTATCTCAAAAAAAATATTTCTTTTTTTTATTTCTCTCAAAATTCATTCTTTTTATATTAATTATTTTCTTTGTCGAATCGAATGATTAAATTAATATACCCGATCTCCTTTAACACATCTTTCACCAGATAAAATAGTTTCACTTGTGTGTTATATTCTGTACCTCTGATCACAATCCAATTTGTATTAAGAAATCCATAACCTATGAGATCAGAGTCGCTCATGGCTTCTACCTTGAGAATGTTTTCCCCATTTTCTCTTCTCAATTCAAAAATTTCATCCCAAACAGGTGTTTTCCCTCCATTTTTTACTTTTTTAGTCGAAAAGGTGCTTTCTTTCAAAATGAAGATCGCATGAGGATCCATGGTGCCAATTGATTTTGTGTTTCTTGAAAAATTTCCATCTTTGCAAGTTATGACAACTTTTCCTTTTTGAGGAGGGTTTTTATAAATGAGAACTTCTTTATTCATTAAATCCATATATTCATAAGCTTTTTTAACGTTTTGAGAGAGGAGGTTGGCAGCTTTTTCTCGAGATTGAATGGTCACATTGAGTTGGTTTATTTGGATATCATAACTATGTTCAAGAGCTTTGACTTCTTCTTCGAGTTTATCTTTCCTAGTGTCCAATAAGTAAGACTCTCCAATCACATGCTTTCTGTTTTTCTGTTGTTCTTCAAAATCAACTAATTTATTCGTGCTCCTCAGTTCGAGTTGCAATTTTTCTATTTCTTTCAACTCAACATTGATTTGTTTTTGCAAAGCTGCAATGATCTTCGCATATTCCTGAGGGTCCGGGAAAAATTTTGTTTGCAGGAAAACCTCACCTGCATAATTGCTGGCTTTGAGATATAATTTCACAGTCACATCCTTATTTGGAAGCAAAATATCCTTGATCTCAAAACATCCCTGACCTACCAGATCATCTGACTTGATAAAATCTTTATCAAAGATGTCTACTCTGATAGTATCCCCCTCTTTCGCTCGAAAAGCAAGGGTTTCATACCAAGAGGGAGTTTTTCCTGCTCCTTTTTTCACAGTGGTTTGACTGCTTTGGTCATTGAGCTTCAAGACTGCATAAGGGTCCATTTTTCCAAACCAATCCATATTATATAATAATTCTGCTTTGAGAACTTTCACTTGTAAGGTCCCTTCCATTTTATTTATTTTTTGAAATTTATTTTGTTGAATTCGATTCTATAAATTTTGATAAATAATTTGAAAAAGTTTTTCTATATGGAAAATGTGGGAACAAGTATTCTTTCTATTTTCCAAAATCGATTTTAATTTGACATTTTTAAGTTTAAGAAAAACAAGTCAGATGGAATTTCTTTAAAACTTTATTTTTTAAATTCTTCACAAGTCAGAAATAAAATACACCTTGTTTTATTTTATATAATTTATTTATAATAAATAAAGAAATGTTTTCGACTAGACTTTCAAAATTCAGCATTTTTTTTTTTGCATTATTCTTCTTACTCACAAGCCACGCTGCTCAATACATTGAAGATTACTCTCAAACAACCAAGATACAGTTAACTGAAATTATTGTTTTAGGAGGAGCAACACCCATTCCTTGGAATTTCTCAAATTGTGGCAAATCCTCAGATTCTCTCATAATGAAAAGTGTGTCTATCAGTACTACTCCAGTCAGAAGTCTAGAATTTACAATTAATATGGTATTAAATGCTTTTTTGCTGTAATGCTAAAATAACTGTAAATTTAGAAAGGTATAGTTGCCTCACATCAAGATCTCAAACAAGTTTTGGCTTCAACAACACATGACAAAACAGTTTTAAATGCAGAATTTGTTCCTAAAACTGACGTCTTGGACGCGAATGATGCATTCAATTTCACTTATTCATTGAATTTGCCAGCTTTCTTCCCGGGGGTTGTTTAAAAAAAATTACCCAAAAATAATTTTTTTTTTTTTATTTAGGGGAATTATATAATAAATTTCATTGTTCAAAATGTCAACCAAGAGACTATTTGTTGCACAGCTGTGAATTTTATCATTTAATTCATTTTTTTTTCATTAACAATAATAGAAAAAAACTAAATTTCATGCTTAATATTGAATTTTTTTTAAAAAAACAAGAATTTCAGATTTTAGTAATTTAACGAAATAATTGCGTTTTTTAGAAAAGAAGGAATTTTTATCGTTACTCTTTTTCTCGATTTAGTTTTGCAATCGAATTTTCTTTACAAAAAGTGCTTTTTTAAGAATTTCGAAATCTCGTAAAGTTTTATCCGTTATGCCCACACAAAATTTTATAAATATCCCCTTCGATTTAGATTAAATACTTTTTTTAAATATTTGCAAACATCATGGACTTCGAAAATAAATCATTGGACCAACCCTTTCAGTCTAAATTTGACTCTAATGCGAAAAAGGAAGATAAGAGACTCATCTTCAAATTTTCGATTTTTATGAAGAAAGGTCTATATTTTGTTTAATAATTATCTTGAGAAAACTTTTTTAATATTAAATTAAAAGTCAATAAAGTCTGCAAGCTATTAGAAATCGTAGATCGCGAATATGAAATTTCTGATAAAATAAAAATGGTTTTAAATTTAGGCCAAAATTTTATTAAAAATTCGCAAATTTTTCTGAAAAATTTCGAAACCAGAGTTTCCAAAATGAAAATCGTGTCTTCATGCCTTGAACTTCATAAAAAATGCCTCATTGATCATTGCATTGAAGAAATCAACATGCTTTTCAAAAATTATGAGGTGATGCAAGAGCTTGACAGCACAAGATTATTATTTTTAAAAAAGAAAATGATATTTTCCAAAAATCTTCTTTTAAAAATAATTGCTCGAAAAAGCCGAAATTATCAAAAACTATTCACTCATTAATTATTTATTACTAATTATATGGATTCTTAATTTAAAACTATTTTTTTTTTTAATTAAAAACAACATTATAACAATAATTTAAGCAAAATTAAATTCATTTTCCTTAATTTTTCCTCCTGTTAATTTCAAATCTAGGGAAAAAGAGTTTTCATCATTAAAATCGTTGATCATTTTGATTTGATTATCCTGATCTATTTTTTAAAAAAAAATTTGCAATTTTTTTGTTTAGATAAAATAATATGATTCAACCCTGCAACAATTTTAATTGTTGAACTGCGTTGTTCATTTCTCTTTGCAAATCGTTCACTATATTTGTTATGTTAACTGATTTATCTTGCAATTGCTTAGAGATTGACTCTTCTAGAAAAAAATAAATTATTTATAATAATTATAAATTTGCAAACCGAATGATTTGCAACTTTTATCAACACTTGTAGAACTCATTCCACTATTTTTTTTTTTTAATTTAAAAAAGAAAATGATCTTAACCTATTATTGAAGGCGTCCGACTTTTTTTTATCATTTTCATAATTATTGGCAAGGTTTTTTTTCTTCTCAATGAAATTTTTGACAGTCTTTTTATTATCATCTATGATGGCTAAGGTTTTCCTTTTTTCTTGATTTTGATCGATCTTTAATTGACTTATTAATTAAAAACAATATTGAAATTTTAAAACTGTGAAATCTTCAACATAAACGTTGTTTTTATTTTCCATTTTATAATCTATTAAAAAAATAACATTAGAAGATTAAATTGATGGGCAACCTATGATAAATGAACTCATATGGCTGCTTTTATTTTTTGAACTCTCTTTTCTAATTAGATTTTCAGAATTTTCAAAGTCTTGCAGTTCATTTAAAGCCTCTTCATCTTTCACCATAGAGAATGCATTTTCTTCAATGTAATGCATAAAGAAAAAACAAATACAAATTAAAGCTACTTATCAATTCAAAATTACTTTCAATTATTTTTGTTTTCGTAGGTGTGTTCTCTTTATGGGTGTTAATAAAGTTTTGCATTTTGCTTTCTTGAACCACTTGTGGATTAAATTTCTGTTCAAGGGTATTTTTAGCTTTTGGATAAACAATCATGTTATTTTGATTTTGCGTGAATTTTTCAGCTGTATTGAAAGAGAAAAATTCTTGGAATTTTTTCTCAACTTCTTTTTGTTTCATCATCTGAATTAAATTGTTGTTATCAAGGGAAACTCCGACTGGTAACTCATTTATTATGCTATCCTCTTCATGGTTTTTCCAGAATTGGCTCATTCTATATAATTTTAAGTTAAATGAAAAAAATTCATTTTACGATTCGTTTTTATTCTTTTTTGGTCGAGGTGTCAAGGAATCATCATTCTCATAGAAAACCAGATTTTTATCTTGCTCTAACACTTTTTCTTGATTAAATCGAACTTTTTTATCATTATTCCATGAATTTTTTCTTCCTTTTTCTTCAAAATTGGAAATTGCTGAATTTCCTGAATAAGGAGACTGAGATATTTTATCATCATAGGAACTTGCTCTGGATGTGCTTCTCAAATTATTGTTTGAAGTTTTTTTTAGGACATTAATTTCCTCTTTTAGAACTCTTTTTAAAGACATATTTTAGTAAAGTAATAAAATGTTTTTCATATACAAATTTTCTTTCTTCAATTTGATTAATTCACTTTCTAGTTTATAACCCTTGTTTGAAAGAGACATGATTTTTTCAAGTTCTTCTCTTAAAAATTTTTCTTTCGCATATGCTTTATGAAGCTCGATCATTTCTTGTGAGGGGCCTTCTTCTTCACAAACCTTTTCATTTTTTTTCTTTAAATTTCTTCCATCGAAAATTGCTTTTTTGGCTCTATTGGCAAACTTTCAAATTTTAATTTAATGTTTTTTTTTAACATGCAAACATCATTAATTTACTTGTAAAGTTGAAAGGGTTTCAGAAGCTGAAGATACAGATGGAGAAATGCAAACAATGAACCATATTTTGCCGTTTCCACTTAAAGAATCTGATAACACTCGAGTTAGTTTGGAGTTTCTAAATGGAATGTGAGTTCTGGACTTGTCAATGAGAGCAGATATGCAATGGCCTAAACAAGATAAACTCCCATTTATCGATGTTAATTCATTAATTCTTAAGTCCTTTTCTTCTTTTGTGAGATCATGAGGGATTTTGAATTTTTCAGAACCGGCTAAATCAACAATCCTCAGCTAATTATTTTAAAAAAATTGTAAAAAGTAAAAAAATGTCAAAAAAGAATACAGTGGAACTCAAGTTATAAACAACTTTTTCATTGATTTTTACTTTCTGTTCAAGTGTGATTTGAAAAATACAATGACTACGAGAGCTTTTAGAATTTGCGTGGGTGGAGCCTGTGACTCGATTCTAATCATAAGGAATATATGAGGATTATATAGAAAACAAAACATACCTTTAATCCCAACATCAGACAATCGATTGCATCATCCAATGTGTTTATTGGAATACTTGTGAGATCTTTTTTATTTCTTTAAGTATATAATTTTTTCGTATTTAACCTGGAATATGCATCTCATTATTTTTGGTTTCTCTAATCTCCAATCCAATCTCTTTGTTGGCCTTGTAATTCAAAAGATCATAAACTTTTTCATTGTAGATTTCAATAAAGGAAATTTTTAATTTGGCTTCATTCTTAGTCTTTATTTTTTGAAGGCATTCTATCAAAACTTCAATGGCCCTTGGTAAAATGCCTCGTTCATCACCCTATAAAAATAGACAAAATCATTATAGAAAAAAAAATACCTGTAAATATGGCAAAAATTTATAAGATCCTATTTGGGATATATCTTCTGGATAGTTTCCAATTACAGTATAGGTTTTTCCTGCACCTGTTTGACCACTAAAATTTATTAGAGATTTTCATAAGAATAAAGGAACTAGGCAAATATTGTATTATTGATTCCATTCACAAAACTGTCAATCGATGATTTCATTATATCAAAAACTTTGAGTTGTGTGCAATTTGAGTCTAATATATCAGAGAATTTCATATGCATAATGTTGCCTAATTTCATGATCCTCAAGGTATTTTTCTAAACCATTGAATTTTGAGGGAATATAGTTATTTAGTCATACTTCGATTAGCTCAACAAATTTTTGTCGAGATTCGTTAAAAAGGAAAGGTCTAATCCGAATTAAAATTTTGACCTTTTCAAAATCACCATGAATAGAGGGCTGACCTAAACCAGAGCAATCGGGAGTTTTCTAAAAAAACAATAAGCATTTTTAAAAGAAGGATAAAGTACAGATCTTGAAGGACTTTTTTTAATGCATTGTTGTGTCATTTATTGTTTTTTTTTAAAATTTAAATATTATGAAAAAAAAGTCGTTCTAATTTGTATTTATTCAACAGAGACAATTATCACATATTGAAGTTTAAATTCGATGTTTTAAAATTTATTTTTTAAAACAACTTACCATCTAACATAGTATTTAATCATTTTCATTCAAAATATCAAATCGGTTTTTGGTTATTTTCTTTCTTGTGGCAGAATTTACATAAGGCTGTTCCTAATTTATTATCATATTTTTAATTATTTCTTTAAAAAAAATACCTGTGTATTTATCTTTCCATGCAAAGAAATTTCGGAAAATTGTTGTTTTAGTCCTTGTTTGTTTGGTGGATTATAAGGTTGAGGTTCCTTTGAATTGCAAATGAGAACATCACTTTTTTTGAAAATTTAATTTTACAAAAATTTTACCTCATAATAATGTTCTTGTTGATCTTTTTTATAATATTCCTTTGTCTTTCGCAATTTTTTTGATAAATGAAAAAAAAAATCAAGCATATTTTCAATACTACATTATTTTTAGCATAAGGTGCATTTTTATTTCCAAATTTTGAAGGATAATCTGGCTTTCTGTCGTATTTTGACGACTTTTTGATTTTGCTGCCGCTTGCCGTTTGGTCAGCATCAAAGTTTTTTTCATAATATTTCGATTTCTATAAATATATGAAATTTGATTGTTTGTTTTTTCTTTACAATATATTTGATTTCTGGTTTTTCAAAACTTGGATGAGATGGAAGGACTTTTTCTTCTTCCAAAGGAACCTGCTGCTCTGATGTAGTCTTGGTTAATTTATTTTCGTGATCTAAGAATTATTTTATGATATTTTAATTTTTTAAGTCTTTTTGCAATAAAATAAGAAATTACTTTCATGAGTTTTTTCTTGCAGCAAATTTCTATAGCCTTTCTAGCAAAGACATGAAAATCTTAAAAAAATCTTGAAAATTTACTGTTTCTCATGAAGAAAAGTCGATTGTTTAATCTCTTTTAAAAGAATTTAGAGAAAAATTGATAAAAATTCATAACTCCAGGTCCTTTATTTATTAATTTGATTGCCTCTTCTTTCGAGTCAAACATTAAGTCATAATTGCCCTGTTTTCCAACGTTTTGGATAATGTTGACTATCTTGATTCCCTCATAAAATTTGAATATGTCCTCTTTGGTCGCGTTGTTTTCTATGTTAAAAAGATTGATGAACACAGTTTTCCGTTCCACAACCATTAATTTTTCAATCATTTCTTCTCCTAAAAAAAAAAATGTAATGTTTTCAACAAATATTTAAAAATGGTTGACTTGGTTGATTATTGAAAGGTTGCTGAAATGGCTTTTTAGGAGAGCCTGCAGTCTTGTTTTCATTTTGTGTGTTATCATCGACGACTGTTAATGTTTATTTTTAATTTATTTGTTTTTTGAATATAAAACTTTCGTCTTTTTTATTTTGATTATCTGGTTTATTTTCTTCTAGCTTTTCATCATTTTTTCTTTCACCTCCTTCGTTATCGCTGTCAGATATATCTTCCCACTCTATCTTGACGTGTAAAGATCAAATCAAAATATTTTTTTTTTACTTTGAGTATGAATGTCGTTTGACATTAAAAAGAACTTTTTCTTTTTGATTTTTCAAATCTTGAATTTGTTATTATTTTTATAAAAGACTTTTTCTAATAATGATTGTTAAGAATAAAAATAAAATAGCTGAAATTGATATATTTATCACCCCAAAAATTATTATTTTTCTCCTGTATTTCATAATCATTTTGAGAGGGAATTTGTTAATTTTTTTTGTTGTTGTTGTAAATTTAAAATTTTTGTCTAATCATTGTATTAATCTCTCTTTTTTATATTTTCAAATTTATTAAATTTAAGAAAATAAACCAAAAAAACAACCGAAAATTACTTCTAAATTAACATCATAATGGAAAATTCCCAGGAGACATTTGAATTCATGGATCTTTATCAAGTGATTCGTCAAAAACGTGAGGAACTCTCGACTCCAGTAGCTCGAGTTCTCATTGCTTGCAGTTTAGATTCAGACAAATCGCAGCAAAAAGACATTGAAGAAGTGATCGGAGAATGGGTCCGAAATGCTCAAGACCATTACAACACAGTTTTAACTGGTTTTCTTTTAGTGAAAGGTTCATTCACAGTCCATCTTCTTGAAGGAGAAAGTGACATTCTGAATTTGTTCTTGCGATATTTACATGAAGACTTCAACAAGGAAAAATCTAGATTTTCTGGTATTAATGTTGTCACTTTTAATGAAGAAAATCCTGAAAGATCATTTGGAGCGTGGTATTCAGAAAATGTTTTTCAAACTGGTCCACCTATTGTTGATATTGATAAAACAGAACAGCAAATGATTGAAAGATCCTGGCAAATTTATAACTTGTTTTGCAGTGCTGGAATGAAGGCATTAAAGATGAAAGATAGAGCAGGAATAAAACTTGGGGCAGACGTTCCATTGACCAATGAAGATTTGTATATGTTGATGCAAAAGAGATTCATTGAAATCAATGAATATGCGGAAATTTACCTAGGCGATTTGGAGATTGACATTGACTCAGAACATGTTTTCCCATATACTCCTTCATTATTAAATTATTTGGAATTTTATGACCTTGGGAAATTAACAGAGTTGAAGGTCAATAATGAAAATTAGCAAGAAAAAAAATACATTTTTTAAGTGTTTAATATAAAAAATAAAAAATTATTTTTAAAATCAAAAAAAAATATTTTATAGATGGATTTGGCTTATTTCAATAAGACTAAAACACATTAAAAGTCAAATTTTTTATATAAAATTAAATGAGTAAAATAATTTCTTTCTTAAAAATATATATTTTCAAGTCATTAAAACCGTCCAATTAATATTTTGTTTAAAAAAATCCTAATTTTTCCTTCTCGTAGATAAATCATACAAAACAATCTGGGTATAGTCAGGCGAATCGATTTCAATTCTATTCATATTGTCTTCCAATTTTTTCTTCGGATCCACATTGATCACCTTCCTATCTCTTTTATTTCTAAACAACAATCCTTGTTCTCCATTGCTAGCATCAACTTTGAAATTTTGGGAGTCATTCGCTGCGCAAAATCCTGTTCTCCAGTTATAAAAACTCAGGTCAATTGGTTTCGGCAACAATTTTTTCTTTCCTTCGAAAACTAATTTAAAATCTTCGGTTTTAAGTCTATGAGCATAATCAATATATCCGCTTATTTCTGTTTGTTTCGACTCATATCTGATGAAAATGATTGTAAGAAGTCTACCATTAAGAACTTGTTCTTCTCTTTGTGCCAATGCTTGTAGGAATTTACATTGGTTTAGTTTATCCTTGTTAATGATCTCAGTGTGAGCAAGAGATTTCGTTTTGTCTTTGTTTTGGTTCAAAAGGGCTTCTTTAACAACCTTTTTCTTAGCTTCGAATTGATCACGACTCAAAATTTCTGTTTTTGAATTATGACCTTGTTCTTTTAATTGTCTAGCTAACTCGATGTCTTCGAGATATTTTAAGTCTTCTGGTGTAATTTGCTTGTCAAGGTATTGCTCATAAGTGTCAAAATCCTTCAATGCATTATCGTTAAATTCGCCTTCGAAATCGTCTATGGGCATCATTTTTTTTAGGAAGTTGTATTTTTTTAATAATTTGGAAATTTTGATAATAAATGTTTTTTTTCAAAAATTATTTCTATGTTAACGGAACCATTAGGAATTTTATTATTATATTATATAGCTTTATCATTTTTTATTTCATTGATTAGCTGATTTGATTTTGTAAAAAAAACATATCATTGATTAAAAAAACCATAAAATTGAATTTTTATATGTCAAGAATTTTTTCCCAACTCAAATTTGAAATAGATTAAAAAAACTAAAAAACAAATTTGAGAAATTTCAAATCGAAAGGAAAAATCAAAATTCCTCCCAAATTATTATTTCCTATTTTATTAAAAACTATCTAAATAATGGAAGTAGATTCGAACATTTTGCTTTTGGGTACCAATAATATTTCTGAACATTTAAAAACTAATCTTTCTTTCCTTAAAGAAAACCAACTGAATAAATCCGAGAGACTTCTTCATTTTTTGGAAAAAGCTAACAAGGATCAAAATCAATTCATAGAATCTCTTCAACAGGAAAATGCTGTTCTTTTAGATTCCAAAGAGGTCCAGAAATCTGAAATAAACTCTTTAAAATCGCAGAAAATTTCATTGGAATCACAATTGGAGGTTTTTAAAAAGAAGATCTTTGAATTAGAAGGCACAGTTCTTGAATTGGCTGAGAAAAACACCCGTAATCTAAGTGATTTATCAAGAGACACTCAGGAAAATGAAGAGGAAACTTTGAAAATGATAAAAGAAAGGGATCTTTTAAAGACTCAAAACGAAGAATTGACTGTTTCTTCGACAATATATAAGAATTTGATTGGGAATTTGGAGAGATCTTTGGAGGGTTTAAAGGGGAATTCTGAGAAAAGAGAAGAGGAGTTCATCAAGAAACAAGAAGAGTTCGAAAGCGAATTAAAAGACTTCAGAATGAAAATGAAGGATTATTCATTGGAAAACAACGGATTGAAACAAAATTTGAGCTTTTTGCAAGAAGAACTTAAGAAGAAAGAGGATTTGCTTAATAATAAGGAATTTGAGCTAAAAAATAGCGAGTTTAAGCTAAAAGAAGAAGAACTTAATTCGCATAAAAGAGAATTAGAATTAAAAGGCAATCTTGAAGAATTTGAGGTCAAATTTAATGAGAAATGTCTCGAACTCGATGAAACCAAGGAAAAAATGGATGCTTGTGAGAAGGGTTCTAAGGAAAAAGAAGTTTTTTTTGAGGAGAAGCTGCAAGGATTGGAAAAATATAAGCAGGAAATTGAGCAGTTGCTCGAGGAAAAAAAACAAGAAAACACAAGACTTTATGCCCAATTTCAAGCCGGAATGCGACAAAGAAGTAGTTTAGAAAGCTTACGATTACCGTATTTTAACATATAAATATATATATATATATTAAGATAAAAATTATTAGATTCGAGCAAGAAAATGATGAGAAGATATTACAAAAAACCTTGGATTTACAGATCCAACATTCTATGACGAAAGAACAAAATGTGAAATATAGAAATGAACTTGATCATATTAAAGAGTATTTTAAAAGAAGAATGATAAAATTTAATTTTAAAAAAAAAGGGAACTTAAAAGAAAAATTCCACTTTTGGAAGTTCGCAAAAAGGAATATGATCAAATGTTAGATCAATATGGTGTTTTAAAGTCCAAATTGGAACTTTCTCTCTTTTCCAATTCTAAACTCGTTGAAGATTCCAAAATCCAACAGAAAATGATGGAAGAGGTGAAAAAAGATCATATTTTGGCTTCCAAGAACATCAAGGACCTTTCCTTGCAAATTTCTATTCTTCTCTATTTTTGCGAGAAAATGCGAAGCAAAATCCATGAATTATCCCCTTATTTCGACCTATCTGTTTATTCCGATTATAAGATTCCCTTAGTGAAATTGAAGCTCGAATCAAAGGATCAACTTATCTTTGCTAATATTGACCAATTGCAAGAAAAGAACAAAAATCTAATAGAAAGGCTTAATAGAATGCATTTAAATGAGGGGTCTCAAATCAACCCTTTGGAATTTTCAGAACTCAAGGGGAAATTAGCTCGTTTTGAAGCAGAAATCAATGAAAAACAAAGAATAATCGAGAATTTGCATGAGAAAATAAAAAAACTTCAAACCTTAGAAGATGTAAAACAATTGATTCTTAGTAAAAACCCTGAGAAAATGAGCTCTACAATGAAAGATCAGGATTTTTCCAACAAAAGTGCCTTACAAAAGAATTCCAAATTCTACGAAAAACATGAGAAACTCCTTGAGGAAAATTCTTCCCTTCGCAAGGAACTCAAAAGATTGAAAATAGACCTTAAGAAACTTACTTTTTCCCATGAAAACCTCACCTCGATTTCCGAAAAGCAAGAAGAAAGGATAAAAAACTCATTGGAATCTTTAAATTCCATGAAAGACGCCTTCAATGCGAAAGATCAAGAAATGCATGCACTTATGCAGGAAAAACAAAGCCTTTCTGAGGAAATATATCAACAGAAAATCGAGACTTCTAAGCTTAAAACCAAGATTCTGGAACAAGAGAAAAGATTGGTTTTTGCTGAAGATAGTAAAAAGGCATTCGAAGAAGGGTTGATCCAGGCCATGAATGAGAAAAAGAAGTATTTTGAAGGGTTTTTACTTGCCCAAAGGGAGATCTCTGAGAATCTGATGAGGCATAAAGCCGAATTAAAGAGCTTGAGAACAGAAAATCAAGGTATTTTAACAGAAAAGACGAAATTCAAGGAGAATTTCTTGAAAAGAGAACAGGAATTCCAAGAGGAAAGAATGAAATTTAAGGGGAAAATCGAAAACCAAGAGGTCATGTTAATCCAATTGAACAAGAAAAGCCTTTTGAATTCCCAAATCATCACAGAACAAAATCAACAAATTCTCGAATTAAACAAGAAAATCTCAATGAATTTCGCTCAAAATTTCATTGAAGAAGGCATGTTTTCCGGTTTCGTGCATATCTCCCAACAGAAAAACGTGAATTTCGAGGAAATCAAGGAAAATCTCGAAACTCAGAAAAATTGTTATGAGAGTCTTATTGGGAAAATGACTGAGAAATTGGGTGTTCTGGAACAAGAAAATCTGGTATTTCAGGAAAATATCAAGAATTTAGAGGCTGCGAATGAGGAATTACAGGAGAAATTACAGGAATCTATGTTGAAATTGCAGGAAATGGAAAAAGAGGCAGAAAATCCAAGAATTAACCCAGAGGAAATCGAGCTTCTAAATGAGGAAAAAGAAAGTTATTTGAGAGAAATTCAAGAGTTAAATGGGAAATTACAAGACATTATAAAGGAAAAAAACGAATTACAGGGTAATTTGAGCCAAAACATAGAGAAAGATAAGACTATGAATGAGGAATATATTAGATTAGAAGATGATTTAAAGGAAAAAGAAAGGAAGTTGGAATTCGAGAAAAATGTGAATCATTTGAAGGAAATCCTCCTTCAGGAACAATACGAGCTTTTCAAGGGACAAATGAAGGAGATGTTAGATAGAAATATAGAGAAAATCAAGGAAAATGATGCTTTGGTTGAAAGATTGCAAAGGAAAGAAGAGGAGAAGAAAGAAGGAGCGATGGAAATTGAGGAAAATGAAGGAAATGAAGGTGAAAAATGGGAAGAAGGTGAGATTTTGAGATTGAGAGAAAACGCAGCGCAATTAGAATTGAAACTACAAGAAAAAATCAAGGAGGAATTCATTTTTAAAACACAAGCCAATCAATTAAAGAAACAATTGGAAATCAGAATCCAGGAAGTCGTCTTTGGAAAGGAAAAAGAGGTATTTTGATTTAAATTTTTATGATTTTATATGAAAGTTCAATGTTTTCTGATAAAATTGGCAGTTTAATCAAAGTGTTGAGGAAATCATCCAAAGCAAAGATAGTCATATCTCGGAATTGACTCATGAGATTTCGGAAATCAAGGGAAAAATTGCACGTTTGCAGGAAGAAAAAGACAAGTTGGCTGAAAATAATCAAAATCTATCGAATCAATTGAAGATGAAGGAAGTTCAAATTGTTTTAAGTCAAGAATTGAAGAATAAAAGCATTGAGGCTTTGGAAGAAGGGGAAATTGAACGACCGTTAGATAGTCAACAAAATGAAGCAAAATTGACTGAAAATGAGCTTGCCTTAGTAAAAAAACTTTAAATAAATTGAAATTTAAATGATTTTTTAGATAAAAGAAATCATAAAGGATCAAAAATTGGTGGAATTATTGGAAAAATGCAAAAAAATCCTGATTTATCAATCCTTGGAAACAAAAATTTAAAAGTTTCGTTAAGTGAAGAAAATTATTAAGAAATAAAACAATTTTCATTTTTCATTTTTATTAATTAATTCTGAATATTGCACTTCCTGATGTGTGAGTTTGAGTCGATTGAACAGAATCGGTATTAACCCATATAATGCAAAATATAAAAGAGCAAAATGAACAGTATCAATTGCGTAATTGTTCAACCCAACTTTTCTTGCTCCTTTGGTTTCAAGGATTTCGTTTTGGAAACCGACCAAAATCCAAGATGGAATTAGACAAAGGTTCACAATGATGCCTCGAGTTAGCCGTTTTTTTAATGTGCCTTTGTACCAATTAATATTGGGCACTAAATTAAAACAAAATTGTGCTCCTAAGATCCCAGCTTTAAAAAGAAAAATCAATTAATATATGTTTTTTCCCTTACCAACTAATCCGAATAAAATGGAAGTTTGGATAAATGTTGGATAAGGACCTAAAATATAAAATATGTAAATTTTGAAAAGTCAACTTTTTTTATTACCCATAAGATTCTCAATTCTTATTTTTTCATATAAAGAACCATTCGACAGGACACAATTCATCTGAAAAAATAGTTCTATAGTTAGAAATAAGATTAAAAAGTTACATAGTTCTTTAACCAAGAGACTGCCATTATTTTTTCGGAAACCAAATATATGATATAAGCTGTGAGAATTGCTAGAATCAAGAAAATAATCCAGGTGTAAACCACTTCTCTCGCCTTTTTTTTAAGAACCGTTGAACTTTTAATTGCGTTTTCAATATGATAATCGAAATATTTCACCAAAGCAAAACAAACGCCGCAATAAATAAGAGCCATCACATAATCTGCCAAAAACACGAGACCAATGATATATCTTAAAAAAACAATGATATGAGCTATCAAGATCCCTCCAAACACAAAAAACTTCAAAAACAATGTTATTTTATTGAGGTCTTCCTGATCATCCTCCTCAAGCTTCATATCCAATAATTGTATTTCTTTTTTTTTCTTCAAATAAAGACTTAATAAATAGCTCCCATCGAAAAAAAACCCAAAAGTCAAAACACTGGGGTTTGTGAATGAGCTATCACAATAAAACGTTTGCAAATTCTCAGATATCCAATAAGGTCGGGGTCCCTGATATAATAATTCCAATAAAGTTAATATATATAGACTCAAGCAATGCACAAATAAGCCTTTCAAGCCAACTATTGCGTCTATGCAGACATACATGGAAATGAAAACATGAGTCATTATCAAACAATAAAACTTGAAATCACCTATAACACCTATTACATAATAAAAAGTTTGAAATTCCGAGTTGAGGTTGAAAGAAATTGCCAATTTAGGCTGTATCTGCTCTAAAAGGAGAATTTCTGCATCGTTGATTCGACCCCGAAAGACTCGTTCGCAAACCAAAATTATACAAACAATGAAACATATTAATATGTTGAAAAAGAGGCTACGTTTGTATTTTAATAATTTAGACTGACTCATGATGCTTTCCTTGTCTCCTTCCAGGACGGAATTCAAATTTTCCTTTTTTCTTTCATTCAGTTCCATATATAATATATGCAAATTATTGTATTAAAATTTTTATTTGTTCAAATTTAAAATTATGAAAAAAAAAACTTAAACAATTTTTAAAAATTTTGAAAGAGATCCCAAAAAAAGGTTTTTTTTTAAAAAAAAAAATTTAATGATGAATTTCTTTTATTTATGAGAAAAGGAAGAAAATTTTTTTAAAAAAAACACAAAATTGTTTTTTGTTCAATAAAATAATAATGGCCTAAACGGTAGTGATTTTTTCTTTTTTTTCGTTTATATTCTAGAAGAGAAAGGTGTCTATAAAAATACTTTCTATTCAAGTTTATTTTTGGCACTTAAAAATTAAAATGGATGGGGTTTTATTTAGTAAAGTTTTTCTTCAGATTTAAAAAAAATATTTTTGAATTATTGTTTTTGTTCGAAAGGCAAAGGTTTCTATAAAAATAATATTAAAATACCATTTGAATTCAAATTTTCCAAGATTGATCATCAGACTTAAATTGCTTCTTGAAACCGAAATTTTATAATCCCAAAATTTTTTTTAAAAAGACCCACCACTTTCAAACCCTTTCAATCATTTTTTCTTCGCCTAAAGAATGAGAGAAGCAATTTGTATTCATGTTGGTCAAGCTGGTATCCAAGTCGGTAACGCCTGCTGGGAGCTCTTCTGTTTGGAGCACGGTATCCAGCCTGATGGTCAAATGCCATCAGACAAGACCATCGGAGGTGGTGATGATGCTTTCAACACCTTCTTCTCTGAGACTGGTGCTGGCAAACACGTGCCAAGAGCTGTTTTTTTGGATTTGGAACCAACTGTCATTGATGAGGTCAGAACTGGAACCTACAGACAATTGTTCCATCCAGAACAATTGATATCAGGAAAGGAAGACGCTGCCAACAACTTTGCCAGAGGACATTACACCATTGGTAAAGAAATTGTGGACCTTTGCTTGGACAGAATCAGAAAATTGGCTGACAACTGCACAGGTCTTCAAGGATT
>Ga0302320_10008195_pt1 | contig 22782 bp, 24 predicted proteins | sample Bog_T0_3_FD_202130 | JGI IMG/M metagenome (GOLD analysis project Ga0302320, IMG submission 202130) | Peat permafrost microbial communities from Stordalen Mire near Abisko, Sweden - Bog_T0_3 | ecosystem: Environmental > Terrestrial > Soil > Wetlands > Peat | place: Sweden: Abisko, Stordalen Mire... | reverse complement strand
TCTTGAAATGATGCAATTTTATTTAATTAAAACAAGAATTTTAAAATGGAAATAATTTTAAATTCGACGAAATTTAAAAAATTCTAAATAGAAAAAAAAATATTTATAAAAATAATATTTTTTTAATTTAAAAGAAAATTTTTTTATGAAATTTTATAAAATAAAAAGTTTTCTTTTCTTAAATTTTTTTTTTTTGCTTTCAATTTTTTAAGTCTAGAAAATATTATTTATTTTTTTATTATTTTTATTTATATATTTTTATGATGAAATTTTAATAAAATTACATCATTAATTTTGTTTTCATGATGAAAAAACCACAAAATTACATAAAATATTAGAAAGTAAGATCAGGAATTTGCGTTCAACTCTCTTTTTAACTTTGATGATCCATTCGCAGTTTCATTAGTTTTGATTGGGATCATTCATTATTCCTTCCAGTCCTAATGATAACGGTTAATTTAAGAGCTTGCATTTATAAAATACGTCTCACAAGCCATGTTTTCATCAATGGATTTGATCTTGAATAGGAATTCATTGATTGTGTCTGTAGGATGGGAAAACTCAACGATTAAGGATGCTGCGATTTTCAACGGTTTGCAAGCAAAGAACATAAAATTTTATAAATACAATAAGAAATTTCATCATTAAACTCAAATTTTATCATAAAAATTTGTAATTCTTGAAAAAAAACATAAAAAAAAAAGGTTTTTATGCTTAAATACCTTCCATTCCTTCCTAATTATTATAATATTCACAATAAGGGAACTCGCCCAACAAGGATGAAGCTGCTCCAATGATTCCTAAAATTGAAGAAGAAGTCCCCAAAGTTCCATATCTTTTCATTTTCCGTGACAAAAGCTTTGAAAGGATGTTATTGGTTCTGGGAATATGCTCAGCGCTGGTGTTGGGCTTCGCCTTTTCGCATTCGTCTTTGTTGACATGACTTATTCCTTTGGCAGCTTTCCTTTTTTTTTAATGGGAGCTTTGCCTTTTTTTCATTGCCTTTGAGAATCGTCAAGAGATTCGAAATTTTCGCAGGAATTTCCATTGTGTTCCTTTTCTTCTGTTTCTTAAGTGATAATGGATTGGCTTTCTGGTTTGGATCCATACTCCTAGAAAGATCAAATTGAAATGAAGTGTCATGACGATTTTCATTTGCATTATGATGGGATTGATGATTTTGGCAAGAGGATTTGCGATCACGTCAATCGAAATTTTCTTCAAAAATGTGGAATTCGCTCATCATACAATACCGGAACAATTGGTTTTGAAGAGGGTTAATATAGAAATTCTCAAAAACAAGAAAACAGCCTTCGTGGCTCTGGAAAAGCACACTTGTGGCTTTAATGGACAGATTTTATGATCCAAGTTCTGGCGGAATCTTTCTAGATGGTACGGATATCCGACAATTCAATCTTAAGAGTCCAAGAAAGAAAATAGGATGTGTTTTCAGACACAATAAAAGATAATTTGTTATATGGAAAAGAAGATGCTGATGGATCCTTTGAAACTATCAGAAGCTTATGCTTTTGTGATGAGTAAAGATAAGAAATTAGACACTTTCATCAGGATCATCGGAGGGCAATCAGTGGTGGCCAAAAACAAAGATTGGCAATAGCTAGAGCTATTCTCAAGAACCTACCGATCTTATTATTAGATGAAGCGACAGATCGAAAAAATGAAATAGCGATTCAGAAGACATTAGATAGTATTTCCAGAGGAAGAACCACTATCGTTGTGGCTCATAGATTAAACACTAGCAAGATGCAGATAGATCTATGTGGTGAACAATGGAGAAGTGCAGAATATGGCACACATAATAAACTTTTGAATTTACATGGGAAATATGAGGCTTTGGTGAAATTGCAAATGACCCAAATGAGGAAGAAACCAAGAAAAACAAGGAAGCCCAACTTATGGAAATCTTGTCTTAAAGAATGGGCAACCATTCAACATCATTTAAGGAACCTCAGAAAAAAAAGGAGTGACTCTGTGCGCAAAGCTGAAATTAATAAATTGAAGAAATCCAGCCAAATAAATAATTTATTCAAAAAACTGTCTTTAGAAGATTATTCAAAGATTATATCCTCAAACATTGGGCTGTTTGTTTCTCTGCCTATTCCTGCTCGATGATTGCAGAAGAAATCCAACTATTGATGGCCATTCTTATGGTTACCATCATGGAACAACCCTTAGCAAGCAGACACTATGCAAGATATGAAATCGACCTTCTAGCCGGAATGTTCGTAACTTTATCTTCTTTTATGTTTACTTTATCAGGACCATGGAACTTAAGACTAAAACTTATGATATTACCCTTAGAAGAAGCATTTCCTATTTCGATAAATCAGAAAACAACCCTGGTATCATATTCTACATGGATTTCCTTTGAAACCCAAAATATCAATAGACTTATTGGTAGTTTCTTTGAAGTGATTTTCAGTGGATTAGGAACTTTTCCATTTGGAATAGTCTTTGTTATTCCTGGCAAATCGCCTTAGTAGCCCTTGGATTATCTCCTTTAGTGATCATAAGGCAAAATCCATACTGGATTAGCGAAATCGGAAGAAGCCTATAAAAGATTCAATGAGAAAATAAATGAACCTATGACAGAAGCTCATAGAAAAGGACTTATTTCAACAGGCTTAGGTTTCGGGTTGTCGCCTGAATTTTCTTCGTGTGAAAAAGATACAAATATTTTTGCCTTCAAAATTTTTTTTTATAAAACAAATTTTAATTTTTTTCTTTTTTGTAATTAAATAAAATATATAGTAATTAAAAATTCTGATCACAAAAATTTGAAAAGAAAAATTAATAAATGAGTTGAGCTTTTATTAATTGCCGTAATGATTTTTTAAATCATTAAAAAATTCTTAATAAAAAAAAAGACTTCAAATTTCAGATTTCAAAATATTCATGTATTTTTTTTTTAATTTGGGTTGGATTTTCTTAAATTTCTTGTTTTTGAAAAATATTTTTTTTTTATTGTTTTTATCTAAGTATTTGATATAAGCAAAATTTAAATTCAAGAATTTAAAAAATTTGTTTATTGGCCATAATGGAAGAAGAAGACAAATTTGCCAAACTAAGACTAATCTTCAACGATTTAACTCCAAAAAGAGAAAAGAGTTGAAATATTGAATGCAACGAGAAAATTATTTTATGTTCTTATTTATATATTGATTAGGAATAATTTGTTCTTTTTAGATATGGTCTCAGATAATCAACCAGGATCAGATAATCAACCAGGAAATGTATTATACTTATTTTTAATTTCTAAAAAGGAGAAAACACTAATGTGAAAATAAAAGATGGGCTCCTTTCAATAGAGAATTACCTCTCAAGCAATTTAGAAAAATTTGTTAAAATAGTCATCAAAACAATTTGTGACAAATTTTTATCCAGAGTTCAAGGGACAACGACTTCAGAAAGATGGGAGATTAATGAGGCTGAGATTATAATTACCGAAGAAAGAATGGAATTAATCAAGTCAGTCATAGACCAAATAAGACTTTTCATTGACAAAAAAGTATATAAAGATGAGCACATGATAACAGGGGTTCAAGGAATTGGAAAAAGTTATTCCTTATTGCTCATGGCTCATTGTTTTAAATTTTCTGAAGAAATAAGAAAAAATTTTCATGTTGTCATGATTGCCGAATGTAGTCTTCTTTCAAAAAAAAAATGGAATTATGTAGTAGAACAGTTTAAAATTGCATTTCCAGAGGATCCCATTTTTTCAAAAGACATTCCCTTTGAAGAAGAAATGAAAACCCTTTACAATTTAGTGAAAAATTATTCGAAAACTGGGAAGATTTTAATTATAATTGTGGATCAAATCAATTGGCTATATGGTACTGGAGAAAGTATTTTGGATATGTTGTTGTCTTTTGATTGGACGATCAAGATTGTTTCGGAGTCGGCAAATAACAACATTAAACTAAATAAACAATATGAATCTTATGTTTGGCACTATTATAGAAAAATGGTTTCCGAAGTTTCAGTCACATCTATAATAACCCAAGAGTCACTAAATTATCACCCTTCTCATGCTGATTTTGATAAAATACTTAGGATAACGAAAGGAATCCCAAGAGAAGCACTTTTACTTTGCATGACTGAAGGAAACTCCTTAGAGGAAAAAATTTCTCTGTACGAAAAAAAAAGAAAAACGACTTTAGGATCATTCATGAAAAATTCATTAAAAACTTGGATGTTATTGATCATGGTCGTTTATTAAAATCGATTTATCACATGGACAGAAATGTTTTTGTTCATTATGATCACCGGCCAATCATCAATCAACAATTAATGACAGTTGAAAGCAACGATGACAATCATAATATTTTATCAATTCTTCCTTTTGTTAATAACTTTTTAAGGAGAGAATTTTATAACGAAGATGACATTGCAAAAATTGACAAAGATTTTTATTCTTCACGAAGAAGAGAACTTAAAGAGATCTTAATGAACCCCAATGTTGATTTCAGAATAAGGGGAATTTACTTTGAAGACTTCACTCTTTTGAGATTTTTTCATTCTTATTCATTACAAGAAGAAATAGGATTGCTTTTTCACCCTGTTGAGTATTTAAATGAGCAGATTGAAATCAATTTTCCGTTATTAATTTTTAATTATTTGAACATAATTTTTATATTAAAGAGACTGAAATCCAATCTCATTACCTTTCCTATTGAAAAAATTTATAAAATGAGAAATGATTTTGAAATGACGGAATATGAAAGAAATAAAATTTTTTTAGTTTCTCTAATAAATTCAAATTACGGCCTCATTGATTCCTATATTTACATGCCGAAGGGTCGATTTGAAATCAAAATTGGAGATCCAACTGTTGCCTCACTGAAATTAGACATACCAGAAAACCAAGATCTCCTTGTTTGCCTTCAAATGAAAAAAGACTCCCAGGTAGTTTTTAACGAATACAATTCAATCATGACGAATTGGGAGGTAAAGAAGGAACAACTGAAAATAATATACCCGGAATGTTTTTTCTTATTGTTTTTGGTTACTCAAAGCTCTCAAAAAGAAAGGGGAATGAGCAGAATAAGCTTTAACAAGAAAGGGAAAGATGTTTGTCTTGTCTTTGCTGATGAGGCCAATTATTCCTATTTTTTTGACAACAAAATTAAATAATTGAAAAAATCTTTTTCAGAAATTTGGTTAAAACCTTTCAAAGTATTTAAAGTCGATTTTTCAATATTCCAAAATTAAAAAAAAAAATATTAAAATAAAGAAATTATTTCAAAAAACTTATAATGCAGGAATCCCTTGATAAAAAGAAAGAAATCCTTACCCAGATCCTCAAAGAGCCCCATCGTATCCTTCTCAAAGCGGAATCAGATCCCGAAGATTTTCTTGAAACCCAACTAATAGAATCTCTGCTCAAAGACGAATTCCAGTTCTTCGAATCTGAAGCCGAGGCCAAACATAAAGAAGAAGTCTTAGGTCGTTTAATTTCAATAATCAAGCAATGGTCTTTCACTATAGCGAAATCCAAATTCCCTGAATCTATTGCTCAACAAATCGAGGCAAAACTCTATACTTTCGGCTCTTATCGTTTGAATGTGAATACTAACGACGCAGATATCGATACAGTTTGTGTGGTGCCGAACTTTATTAACCGAGAAGAGCATTTTTTTGTCGATTTGTACGAAATTTTGAAAAACACGGCCCGAGTTTTTGAAATAAATTGCATAAAAAACGCAGCCGTGCCAATTTTAAAAATGGTTTTTGATGGTATTCATATCGATATGTCATTTGCGCAGCTCGATATGGAAAGGATTGATGAAAGTCTCAATCTCAACGATAACAATTTATTAATGAATCTCGATGAAAAGTCTTGCAAAAGTCTTAACGGTCGTAGAGTCGCAGATATGATCCTTAATAGTGTTCCAAATAAAGACGCCTTTAGATCAACATTAAGATGTATTAAATTATGGGCCAAAAATCGAGGAATCCATTCAAATGTTATGGGATATCTTGGGGGGGTGACCTGGGCTATATTAGTAGCAAAAATCTGCCAAATGTTTCCAAATTTCCTTCCAAATAAGCTTTTGGAGAAATTTTTCCATTATTATGAAAGTTGGGATTGGGAGAAAATCCCAGTGAAAATCGAAGACATTATCGAGGAAAAACATAAACCCAAACATCTCGAACAATGGACTGAAATCCAAATGGAAAAAAGCCTCATGAATATCATAACCCCTGCATTTCCTTGTATGAATTCCTCACATGCCGTCATTCAGGCAAGTTTGAATATCTTGAAGAATTTTCTGAGAGAAGGCAATGGAATTATTAAAGAAATCAAGGCGAAAAAAAGAGAGTGGAGAGAATTATTTGAAAAAATCGACTTTTTTTCGATGTATACGAATTTCATTGAAATCGATATTGTGGGAAATATATTAGAAGAATTTCGACTTTGGTTAGGCTTTATTGAGAGCAAAATCCGGAAATTATCGAATAATTTCGAATGGCAGAAAATCGATGAAACTCGGAATTATGTCGATATTTTGGATTTCCATCTATTTCCGCAATGTTTCTTCAAACAAGATAAGGAATTCGCGTTTTCAAGGGCTTTTTTCTATGGGTTGAGATTGAAACGAGAATATGCAAGTGAATTCTTAGGCTTTAAATTCGAATATTTCTCTGTTCCAATAACAAGGTTTTTGAACCATATTTCAGAAGAAGCCTTTAAGGAAGATAAAGGCGGGTTCAAACAAGGAGCTAAGATAAATTTGAGGGTTTTTAAGGTGAAAAGAAGCGAAATTGAGGAAATTGGTTATATAAAAGAAGAGGATTTCCCAATAAATAATGCGACTATTATCCTTAATAATGGCAATAATAACAATAATAATAATATTGTCAATAATGGCAATAATGGCTATAATAACACCAATGGGAATATCAACAATAATAAGAATATGAATATCCTAAAAAGAGGAAATATCGAAGAAATGCCAGAATTTCCTCTTAAAAAGAAGGTTTTCAAAGAAGAAGATAAAGACAAATCCACATCTATTATCCCGAAAACCCCTATTAATAATAACAATAAGCCGGAAAAAACACCAGAAAATTACCTGGATAGTTTATTCAATTAATAATCATTGGTTATGATAAAAATATCTGTAATTAAAAACGCTTTGAAAGAACTTAAAAATCACATTATTTTATTTATTTTAATCAAAAATATTCAAAATTATTCAAAATTCATCTTTTCCATAGCATTCAGAAATTCTCCATCCATCAAAGTCATTAATTTCCTATCAACTGTGTTATTATCCAACCTATCCAACCTTTCTCTTTCTCTCAAAACCCTGAAACTTCTAATCAATTCCATGTTGAATGAAAAATTCGAAAAACCCTCGCTTTTGCATAATTCAACAAATTCCACCTTTTTATTTTCTTCTAATTCATTCAAAACCACCCGAAAAGTCCTCAAATATTCATTAAAAACCCGTAATTGGCTTTGATCAAGCATTAATTGTTTGAATTTTTCGAATTCTTCAAGCTTTTTATATATTTTCAAAGGTTCCAACCCTTCTAAAAGTCTTTTTCGACCCGAAAGGAAAAGATCAAGTCTTTTATTGGAGAATTTCAAGCCGAAATTCCGCAAAAATAAGAAAAAATAATCACGAACTCTTAAAATCAACGAAAGATTCATTGAAGACTTTTCAGAAAATTGCGGTTTCTTTTTTGAGGTCAAAATCTGATCAATTTTCAAGTCTCTGATTGAGAATTTTTCGGATTCAGCGACTGCGATTGAATTTCCCAGGAAAAAATGTTGTTTTTTATGTGAATTATGTGAATTATGTGAATTATCGATTTCCGATTGCATTTCGCATTCTTGAGGCAAAATTTTCGGTTTAATTTGATTAAAAGAAGGTTTTTTAGGGATTGAATCCCTCATTGTGTAGAAATTTAGACCTTTTTGGATTTTTTCAAGGCTTTTGACTCTTTGCGTCGATAAAGAAATATTGAGTAATTTCTTCTCATGTTTCAATTTCTTTGAAATATCAAAGAAACTCCTTTCGAAACTTCCTTCTTTTATATTTTTCCTCTTTTTCTCAGCGAATTCCAAAGAAAATAATGAATTCAAGGCTTTTTGGCATCGAAAAATGTCATAAATTGGCCGAATCGTTGATTTGATCATCCAAAGAAATAGGAAAAAAAGACTCCCTAACGAACTGAGAAAATCAATTGGATTCATTATCGATTTCATTGAATTCGAAGAAACCCCCAATTCTATTATCAGGAGTTTCTTTCCAAGAGAATCCTCAGAGTTCCATAAATCATCGAGATCCTGTATTTTTCCATTGGAGATTTTGATTCTTTGCGAATGATCTGTGGTTATTTTATAAAGAATTCCTCCAATATCGATCTCCACATAAAAAGAAGCAGAATTATTCAAAGAATAAGAAAAAGAAAATTTCATCATCGAGGTTTTCGAGGAAATTTTCGATAGAAAATAACACGAAAATGAGGAATTTTCTAAACAATTCGAAGAATTATTATTCAGAGGCTGGAAAAGAGAGCTTGAAAAATCGATAATATTGGAATTTGTCGAAATTTCACAGCTCGAAATTTGCAATTTCATCAGAAAAGTGTTCGGAAATTTCAAGGAAATGGATGAAATCCTTGAAGATTCCGAATTTCTTGGGGAGTTATTGAGAAAACTCAAGATAAAAGCCAGAACAAATAGAAGAATTTTCATACAAATCGGCAATTTATATGGTTTTGGAAACATTATTTAACTAATTTTTGATGATTTTTAAGAGAAAAGTCAATAAAATAATTAAATTTTATTAGAAATCGCGGATTTCTCGATTTTTCGCAATTCTCCGAGAATCTCGTTTGGGTTTTCCTCGAGAAAAATCGCGAAAAAATCCAATATTAAACAAAATTCTTGCTTATTTTCCTGAGGAAATCCGGTTCTTATGAAAAACCTCGAACTTGGCAATGGGAAAACGGTGGATTTTAAGTTAGAATGATCGATTTTCGCGAGGAAATCGAGTTCTTCAATGAGAAAATGAGAAATTTGGCCTTTTTCTTGAAAGGAAGGACTTTTCGGTATTTCATTTGACAAAAACGTGATTTTATCGATTTGTTTAGACGATTTTCCCTCAGAAAAATCAAGGTTTTTGCTTGAAAGATCAGAAAAATCTTGATTTTCTAGACAATCTTCCAAAAAGCCGAAATCCTCTAATTTCGCAGTTTTTAAATCATTGAAATTTTCAAGCGAAAAGTCGTTATTTTCAACGATTTCGTTAGATTTTGTGTTGATTTCCTTTATTATTTTCTTCATTTTCGTTAATATCGAGTCCAAATCTGGGATTTTCTCAAGAAATCTCAATGAAATGTTGGTTTTCTTGAACAATTCTCTTATTTCTATAGCTTTTTGGAGGTTTTCTTGGTTATAATTGGTTAATAAGTCCAAATCTTCATTCTTCAGAAGACTACAATAAGCTTCATTATTGAGACCATAAATCAATTTCAAGAGAAAGATCAATCCCGAACAAAGGGCAATCTCTGATATTCCTTTAGAACTGGCAAAAAGTCCGAATTTCCTAATGATTTCAAGATAAATTCCATGGAAAATATCCATTGGTAAGCCTATTTCTTCAAGAACCCGTTTGCTTAATGAGAAATCGAGGCTTTCTACAGAAATTCCGAGTTTTTTCTTCATTTTTTCATAGAATTTTTCGGCCTTTTTCCGAAGAAATGATAAAGAAGGGATATTTTGAGCTATAGAGAAATCGAGACTTTGACTATTATTCTTCATAAGATAAGGAATCCAGCCTTTTTTCAACCAATCGCGAATTTCTCTCATGAAAACTGGAAATCCTCCTTTTATTAAGGCGAAATAGATGATTATAGGGATTAGATTCAGTTCTAATGAAATTATTGAAAAGTCTTGCGATTTTGATGAATTTAATGTCGCGATTTCGTTGATTTCTATAAGAAAAAGGTCTATTATTGGGGATTTTTCTAAAGATTGGAGATATTCTATGAGATTTGGAAGATCTTTGAGGCTTTTTGGGTCGGTTTTGAAATGAAAAATCAAAAAATCGATCAGAAATATCAAGAATTTTAAGGATTTCTTAGAGAAATATTGGGAATTTAAAGAAAACCCGCGAAATCGAAGCAATTTCCTTAGAACCTTTATTGAGAAATCGCGGGTTTTCTTTATTTTTTCTTTAAGTCTTAGAATTTGAATATAAAGTTCGATGAGACTTTCAATAGAATCTTTGCTAAAATCCTGGATTTTATCTTGAATTTGTCTGAAAAAGCCTGGAATTAAATCTTTAAAGTCCTTGATTTCTTTAATAAAGTCCATATTTATCGGTTTTCTTCTTTTCTGACCCTTTTTTCATTGAAAAATCGAGTTTTTTTATAAAAAATTTACTATTTTTGTCTCGATAAATCCAGAATTTATAGATTTTTGAGCCATTTTCCACTCATTTATCACGATAAAAAACACCTTTTTTACAATTCGAAGTTATTAAAACTATAATAAAAAGATTAAAAAAATAACCTCTTTCACATTCCTCATGAATTCCTCCCCATCGATTTCGAGTTTCCCTTTGAGTTTCTCTGCTGATTTCTTAAGGAAATTCATGAAATCCTCGATTTTCTCCACCCAATTCTTCTCCTTTTTCTTATTTTTCTCAATATTTTGTTGATTTTCCTCATTATTTTTCTTCTTTTCCCTTAAGGAATGACTGGCGATTTTCTGTTTATTATGGAAAACATTGTTTTCTTCATTGATAAAAACGACGTTTTTCTTGAAAAAAACTCTTTTTTTTTCTTTTCTTTAAAAATAAATCAATACAAGATTTTCCAATCCACAATTCAAACAAATTCCCCTTTTATTCAGATTTTTGGATCGACATTCCCTACAAAAATTCATATTAAATTTGCAAATTTTGTTTAAAATTTTTATAATAAATAATATGGGACCATGTTATACGAAGCTTTCGAAAAGTCTGTAAAAAAGTCCCCTTTTTCTGTTTTCCTGTTAAACCTTTTGTCCTTCTTAGAAAATAGACTGAAGACTTTATATAACACAGCCATAGTTAATATGAAACCCAATGAAATCCCCAATCAGGAGTTAAAAATCAAGGAAAAACAAGACGTTTTAACTGAAAAAAAGGAGATCCGCAAGAATTTAGACGTTTTTTCGAACGCTTTTTTCCCTTTAAACATCGAATTTTGTTTATTTTTTTAGGAAAAATATAGAAAAATCCCGAATTTCTTCAATGTCAATGAAAGGCCCAGTGATGAAAACCTCTATGGAGCCGTGGGATTGTTTAATCTAGGCAACACGTGTTTTATCAATTCAGGTAATTTGCCCTTGAAATTCTATTGATTTTCTTACCCGATTTCAAAGCACTTCAACTGCTTAGTAACACCCAACCTTTAACTGACTATTTTCTCTCAGGACTTCATATAAAGGAAATGAGTGAAAATAACCCCTTTGGTTCTCAAGGAGATTTGGTTTATCAATTCGGTTTATTATTGAAGTACAGAATTTCTTACATTTTCTAATGATTTTCTCGATTTTCTCTCGAATTTTTTCATTTAGAGAAATTTGGATTACTAAGGAACCAGCAATCGAACCAACGGATTTCCTTGAAGTTATAAAGAAATATGCTCCAAGGTTTTCCGAAGGAAATCAAGAAGATATCCAGGAATTCCTCATATATTTACTTGATATAATTCATGAGGATTTAAATCGGGTTTTCAAAGCGGGAATAGAAAACATTGAAAATAGCAAAAACCAACAAATTCAAATAGAAATCGGAGATCTCATGGAAAAAAACCTCGAAATCGCGAATCTTTCTGAATTAGAACTCGCAGCGGCCAAGGAATGGCAATCTTATTTAAAGCGAAATCGTTCGATAATCGTCGATTTATTTCAAGTAAATTCCTTCATTATTCATATATATAATCCTTCTAATAATTATATCAGGGACAAATAAAAAATTCGATAAAATGCCTCAATTGTCTCTCTGTAATGCATAAATTCGAGCCTATTATGTATATCAGTGTGCCGATTCCTGAATCCGAAGATGAAAAAGAAGGAGAATCGAGATATGATATCAATCTCATGGATTGTTTAAAGGAATTCACTAAGGAAGAAATCCTCGATTCTAGCGAAAGTTTCTATTGCGAACGATGCGATAAAAGGTGCGAATGTAGTAAAAGGATCGAAATATGGAAAATGCCGAATATTCTGATAATTCATTTCAAAAGATTCAGATATAATCAAAATCAGAAACGTAAAATGAACAATTTTATCAATTTTCCTATTCAAAACTTGGATTTGAGCGGATTTCAATCACTTGAGCCCAAGGAAAAGCCAATTTACGATTTATTTGGAGTCGCGGTATGGGAAAATGAAAAAAAATCATTAAAAATCAAAGGAAATTATATTTAGAATCATGAGGGGACGATGAATAAAGGCCATTATTATACTTTTGCGAAAAACGATGAGGATAAACGATGGTATTTATTTGATGATGAATTAGTCAAATTGATAAAAAAGCCGAATAAACAGGTATTTTCCCTATTAAATTTTCAAAATTCTTAATATTTTCTAATATTTCTTTAAAAAAAGATAGTTAGTGCCCATGCTTATATGTTATTTTATGCCAAAACCTCTAATGATTATTTCTTCAGACAGACCTTAACAGCTCCTGAATTATGGCCTCATTTAATCAAGATTCAAGAGGCTCTTTTATTGAATAATCCTAATAATATGAAAATCAGATCTTCGACTGGTATTAGAGAAAGCCTCAGAATTCAAAACTTCAATTCATTAGAAAACAACAAGAAATCAATAGAAAGCAATAAGAAATCGATTGATCGAGCGATGGAAAATTTCGAAAAACATAAGAAACCGCGTTTTCAGAATAATAGAAGTATCAGTCCAATTTCGAAGAGTAGTGAGGGGGTTTTAAAGAAATCCACTAATTTCGTGAATAATTATATCGCTAATAATGAGATGAATAATAATGAAGGCAATAGATCGCAAAAGATTTTGCCAAATCAAGAGGAAGATGAGAGTTTTTTCGATCGAATCGATAATTTGGCAGACACCAAATTGAAAGTCTTGGGTAAAAGGAAAAAGGAGCCAATTATCAGCATAATAGAAGAAGAAAAAGGCAATGAAAGCCTTAATCAACAAAGTGAAAGCATGGTTTTGAAAGGACGCCAACATGTCGAATTCATTTATAAAGAAGAGGAAAACGCAGGACATTTGAAAAAAATCGAGATTGTGAAGATTTAGGAGTTTTTATATATTTCTAGTTTTTCTTTTATTTTTTCTAAAGGAAATTTGTCCGATTTCTGTTTTTTTATTTTGTGAAAAAAATAGAGGTTTTTTTAATCATATATGTTTTTCTTTAATAATTTATTGAAAATGTCTTTAAAAAGAGGAAAAAATTCTGATTAATGTTTTCTTTTTTCGAGGTTATTTTTGAACATTTTTTGATGTTTTTCTCAACGATTTCATTTTGTCTCATGAGAAATTTCTATTTTCTTAATGAAAAAATAACAAAATCTAGAAAAAATCGTTAAAAAGCATTTAAAATCCCTTCAAAGCCAAATTTAAACTGGCCAAAATGTTTTATAAAGCCCAAATCTGAGATTTTTTTAGTAGAAAGTACTTATGATGATAAATTTTCCTGATTTTACCTGAAAATTACGTATTAAGTTCTGATTGGCTGTTTGGCCTTTAATTAAAAATATTAATTATTAAAGCCCATCTCGTATCTCTCTCTAATATAATAAATATTCAGAGTTTGAAGAAAACCTAAAAAAAGCTTAAATTCGTGTTAAATTCCCTTCAAAATGCAACATCTCATTCAAACCCCCAGCAAAATCCTAGCCCCAAGACCAATCAAACCAATTCAACACAATCTTCTTCAAAAAAGCCTCGATTCTTCATCAAATACATCAAAGTCTCGTTGTTCTTCAGGGTTTTCAGAAATCGCTGAAAATTTGAGCGAAATCAGAAGAGATTCACAAAATCCTGTGGAAAGAGATGACTTTTTCCAAATAAATGAGGAAAAAGAACTCACATTGTTAGAGAAGGAAATCGAGGAAATGTTGTTGGATTTGTAAAATGTGCTGATTTGAGGACTTTTTTAAATAATTTAGGCTGCCAGAGTTTTTTTCTGTATTTGTTTCTAAATTTATTACACGTCTTTTTTTGATATAATATACATATTTATAACTTTAAATCTCCATTTATCATTCGATAACAACTGTTCGTTGGAGTTTTCTAAGAATATGAACAGAAAATCAAAACATCTTTTTAAGTTTTTTCTTTTTTTTTAAGCTTTTTTTTTGGATTTTTGCATATTTCTATTCTTTTTGCTTTGGTTTAAGTTTTTATTTTTTGCTTTTGGAATTTTTGCGTTATTTTATTGGGTTTCTTAACTTTTAAGTAGTAAATTCATCAAAGGGAATTTGAATTATTTAAAAAAAGACAAAAGGCTGACTTACTGCCATAAATTGCATAAATGAAAAGCTTAAAATTTTGAATTATTTTATGATGAAAAGATAAAATCTAGAAGTTTCTATTCAAATTTAAAGGCAATTTTTCAAAATAATGAGGTGTTTCTGATGTTTTCTGTTTAAAAAAGCTTCCTTTTCAAATAAAATTCAAATTTTATACTTTTTTTAAAAACTAATTAAGTTTTTTTTTTCCCATTTCTCATAAAAAACTATTATTATATAAATTTTAAGTTTCCAATTAAAAAAAGCCTAATTATTTATCTGAATTCGCATTATTGATCAAGGTTTCATTGCCAATATTCGTGATATCTGCCATATTATCCATTTTTCTCTTTTCTTCAAAAAAACCATTATATTTTTAAAAATATTCCAAGTCTTTTTACTTAAATTCTCATAAGGACTTTTATTTTCCCCTTCCAACTTCTTAACTCCAGTCGATCCAAAGCCTCCATTTCCTCTTTCTGTGGCATTTAAATCCTCGACTTCAATTACTTCAGTTTCTGTGATTTTCTCAATAATGACTTGAGCCACTCTATCTCCAGCATTAACTAATAAACTCTTCATATAAGATCATATATATATATTTTTGAAATACCTTTAAAGTCTTGTTCTGAATGATTAAATAGCAACACTCCAACTAAAATAAAGCTTATTTTTTATTTATATTAGAAAAAAGACCTTCTCCTCTATAATCCTCATCAATAACTCCTGCCCCCACATCAATGAAATTCTTCCAGGCTAATCCGGATCTTGGAGCTATTCTAGCATAATTTCCTGTTGGAACTGCGAAAGCAAGCCCAGTTTTTACTAGACTTTTGCCTTTTGCGGGAACCACACAATCCTCCAAACTGCAAATATCATAACCTGCGGCCTTTTCTGAGCCTTTTTTCAAAGGAAAAGCCTTGGGATCCAGCTTCTTAATGAAAAAAGGAGCCTTATAATAGGACATTGTTGAAAAAAGGAGTTTTAGGGATTTTTGTGTGTTGTTTGAAAATTTATAAAATCGGCGGAAAAACGCGAATTTATACATCTCGAGAAAAACAAAAGAAAAAAGTTTTCCATTTTGATTAAAATGCGAATTTCAAATAAAAGGAAAATCTTGATTTATTATGTTTTTTGTCTCGTGATAATTGCTCTTGGTTGGTTTTTTCTGATAGAAAATGGCCGGCGAAACCTCATAGAAAAAGAGAAAATAGCTGGATTAAGAGAAAAAATAGAAAACGAGAGGAAATTTTATCTAGAAGTTGAGATTAATGAATCTATGGAGATTGGGAATAAAGAAAATTTGAGGAAATTGATTAATTCAGTGTTTTCGAACCCAAAATTAGCTAGTATTTTTAGATCTATACTAATATTTTTTATTAAAGTATATATAGATCCATTAAAGGTTTTCTTTAAAAATCAAGAGAAAATCGAGGAAAATTATTTGAAAATCAGGAATAAGTAAAGAAAATACTTAAAACTAATTTTTTCTTAAAGAAAAATGATAGAATAGACTTGAAAATCTCATGTTTTAAAGAGGAAAATATCATACAAAAAGTGAATTTAACCATGATTTCGCCTATAAAAATTCACCTAAGTTTCGAATGTTCCAAAGGAATTAATGAAAATTTAATCAAAAAAACACGTTCAATAATCGCGAGTCTTTCTAGTGAAAGTTCTGATGAACTTTACGAGCCGAAAATCGCTAAAACTACTATTTTTGATGTTTTTCTCATGGATCACTTTAATGAAAGCTCGGATATTAAAGCCAAAATCCAGACAGAAATAATGAAAATAGCGAAAATCCTGAATTGGGAACTAAATACCTTAAGGATCAATTTCCAAAGTCTAAAACTGGAAAATTATGAGTTTTTCGATAATAGAAGACCTTTGAAAACCTACCATTTGCAGGAAATAGCGAAAAAGCCTTTTTTCGCTAATAAAAACCGAATTCTAAGTGAAAAATTCAACGAATATCGGTTTTTTCTCTGGATTTCTGATTACAAGCCTTATTTTCTCAGCGTAAAAAGAGTTTTTTCTATTAAAAAAAGCATAAATTTTTTTTCTAAAGGAAAATGATGAAAAAGCCAATTTTTTCCAATATGAAAGCAACTATTTCGCTTATTTCCCTTTTTTAAACTTAACAGAAAATCCATCGATTTTCAATGAATTCTCATTAAAAATCCTTAAAGATCTCCTGGGATTTCACGCATTCCATAGCTTAAAAGAATCTTCCTCTAATCAAATCTCAATCTATTTCCCTCCATCTCTAATAATCCAAGCCTATCATTTTCGTGAAAAGCAGCTTTTCCTCAAAAAACTCGATTTTCAGCTAAAATTCCTAGAAAAGCTCCAAGATGATGATGATATAAAATTTCCCCTAGAAATTCATGATAAAGTCTAGATAAAAAGCCATTTTTTCTAATGAAATTTAATTATTAGATTGAGGATTTCTTGAATATTGTGAAAAGCCTCATAAGCCCTGAAATCTTAATTAAAGAGATTCTAATAAAAAGCTTGGAATTAGAGGATATCAATGAAATCGATTCTATTGGTTTATTAGACACTTTCCCTGAGGATTATCAAATCGGAGTTTATCTTCCTTTATTAATTCCTCTATTATTTCCAATTATTCAGGCGATCTTTTTCGAGATTAAACGTCATCATAAAAATTAAATAGAAATAATTAAAGAAAATCCTTCATTTTTAATAAAAAAATGGAATTCCTCAACAATATTAACGCGAAATCTGACCAAAAGCCAATTTCTCTCTTAAATAAATTGCCATTTTGTTCATGTAATGAGCCAAATCATCAGATGTATACTCTAAACATGATATGTGTCGAAAAATCCTGTTCGAAAAAAGGCTTGACTTGTGTAATGTGCAATTATGAGAAACATAAGCAACATGATTTTATCCCTTTGATCAATTTCCTGGATCAATATCAAAAATCTTATTATAATTTTCAGCAGAAACAGAACAAAGATGAATTGAAAGTCGAAAAAATCAAGGAAATTAATTGGGAAACATTGGGTATTTTCAGGGCTTTTCAAGAGAAAATCACCATAGAAATTAATAATCTTCAGTCAATCGTCAGGAATTTCTCTGAAGATGAAATCAGGAGTTTTCTTGACGAAGAGGAAAATAACAAGGATCCTTTAATAAAGTTGAGTGGAAATAAAGTCGATTGTGATACCAAACACGCTATGAATCTGATCTCTAATCTTTTAGATCGGATTATTTATAAAGAAAATGAGACGGTGGATACTGAGAATTTGAATTTCCTGCATTCGAGTAATGAAGTCTTAGTGAAAAAATTCCAATCTATAAAGAAAAAAGCACAGAAAAACCAAGAAATAATCTCTAAAAAACTAGACTTGGAATTCGAGAATCTTCAGAAAGTGTTCCTTGAAATGAGTACTCAATTCAGCTTGTTGTCATTGCCTAAAAGCCCTGAGAAAGAACCCGAACATGAGAATTTCGCAATGAAAAAAATCGAGACTTTCAATATGAAATCGGAATTCACAGCGTTTTGTTTTTTCGATGAGATTGTGAATAATCAAAAGGTGGAATTTTTAGCGACTGAAGCTGAAGATAACCGATTTAAGTTGTTTTCTTTCGAAAACAACCAGGAAGAGGCATGGTTTTTAGATTTGCATATAAAACATGCGATAAAACATCTAGAATATTGCAAGAAACTGCAGATTTTGATTGGAATTGATAATGAAAGTAACCTTTTCACGATAAAATTCAAAAACCAATCGCCTTTTTTCTTCACGAATTGGACTTCGCATCATTTCAAGGACCTTTTTTCTCGCGAAATAAACACGAGAATAGTGGGAAATTATTTGATTGTGGGGGTTAATTCTTTTATTTATATTCTCAATATTACGAATGAAGGAGTCATTGAAATCAAAGTCAAAATCGAAATCAATGGGATTTTGGAGTTTCTTTGTGAGGGACAAAATGAGATTTTGTTTCTCTGGAATAAACAAAACAGCCTCAAGAAATTCATTTCGATGTTGGAAGTTGATAAGGGTACTATTAGGAATTTGGAGACTTTTGATGTGAATTATCAGATTAAGGGATTCGTTTTTAATAAGGAAGTCGATGCCTTTGTGTTCTGGGGGACCGAATATCAAAGGAATAAAGAGTTTCTGGAGATTGTGAATGGGGAGAAGAAAAGGAAGTGTTATTTGGAGAAACCTATAAGATTTTTGAAACAGGACGAATTTGAGCAAAATTTGTATTTATTTCATACAAATAATGTTTTGGAAATAGTGAAAATTGTAAAAAGTCAATAAAAACTTTTGGTGTATTTTTGAATAAATAGAAAATTAATAAATTCTTAATTTTCTCATAAAAATTTGTTGATTGTTTGGAGTTCCACCTCTTGGCGCTATTGCTTGTTTTGACATCCTCAAAATAATGGTTACAAAAGTAAAACAAAAATCTAATAAACAATTATTTTTTCAAAGAACTATTACAACACAATTACCTCCATATGGAGCACATCTTGATTAAAAAAAAATATTTGCTTTTTTTTTTCTCTCAATAAATAAAATACAACAAAGGACTTTCCGAAATCCCATTTTTTCAAAAATTTATATATTATTATAAAAAAAAAAAGTTTTAATTTTTGATTTTTTAAAAAATATTTAATTTTTAATTCATATATCAGATGAAACATTTTTTTATTGGATTAGAAATATTTTTTTAAAAAAACACAAAAAAATCAAAAAATAAAGGGATCCGTTTTTTATTCTTTCATTTCATTATTAAAAAAAATACTTAATCTATACCATTGTGGTAGTCAACGTGTTCACCAAGACGTAATTCTGCACATTGGCATTCACTTTCAAATCAAAAACATGCCACCACCACGCATTACTTGCTCCCGTTGTCGGTACCATAAGTTCAGCAACTTGTGTGGCGCCATGATAAACAACAACCTTCGCTTGATTTTGGGTCATCGGAGCAGTTTTTGTATAACTGGTAACAAAGTATGACCAAACTCCATTGGACGCTTCGGTGAATGTATAAGACATTGTTTCTGGTCCACTGTTTCTACTATCGGTATCCAAATTCACAAAATGATCAGCAGAATTCTTCACTTTGTAATAAACGAATGATTGATCAGGACATTTGGTGTAGGAATCAAGATCCTTATCCACATTTCCATTCCAATTCACTACAGCCCTCCAGCCTTGGAAAATTGGGGATAAAACTATACTATTTGGAAGGTTGGTTTCGGTGGAATTGCCTGTAATATTCACATTTGTCACAGCAGAAATATAGGTATCAAGTGTTCCATTTCTCACATAAACTCCAGCTGGCAGTGTTACTGTATATACACTTCGAGACACATCAACACTTGCTGTGTAGACTTGATTTCTAGAGGAAGTAAATGTGACAACAATTCGTAAACTAGTCAAATTAGCACCGCTGATGATTTGGCCTGTGAGAGCATTTTCAAGGTATCCACTAATAGTGTATGTTGGAGTTTGAGAAGCAGGGTTTGCACAGAGGGGATCAAAAGGATCCACACATGGAACCTGTTTTTCCGAGGAGGCTGACTTCAATTTTTTTGAAATCTGCAAGGCATTCAGCGAAAAAAGCAAAGTGCTGAGAAAGAATAGGGTCTGGATTTTCATTCTTCTGAAAGGCGGATGAAATATATTAGGCTTGTCGAATTTAAACTGTAATTTTTTTCCTTAGTTTTATAATGATGTTCAAACTAGACGTTTTTCTCGTAAAAAAACGATCAAATTCTCTTATTTGTCAAAATGAAAAACCTCTTTTCCTTGTATTTTGACATTTCTTTCATTATTTTTGAAAAGAAAACACCAAAGGGACTTGATTTTGGGATTTCCATGATGGATAAATTTAAAATAAAAACGTGTTTAATTCAAAAAACCCTTAATTTTTTTTCTTTGTTTTTGGATTTAAAAACTTTTAATTTATTTTATTTTTTGATCTTGTTCTGAACTAATAAGGAGTCCTTTTTTTGCTCTTCATTGTTCCGATTTTCTTCTGCGCATCCTCCGTTCATTTGTGCGAATAAACTCATATGTTTCGCATAATGTTCATTTTCCATAAAGGAGGAAACCCCGCAAACACTGCCAGAATTGACGTTTTGGATCAAAACATTGCTGCTATATTGGGAGAAGGAAATAAAACTTGCATTTAGTGCATTGTATTTGGTATCTCCAAATGCGAAGACCAATGCTCCGTTTAGGTACATGGCGAGAGCAGATTTGCTTGCACTATATCCAATTGAATAATTATTGAAGTTTATGACATCTTCTGTGACTTTCATGGTCAAGTATTGGGTGCTTAAGTCACCATTCTTGTATACAGCCAATCCAATGTTACCCCATCCACCGTAGATAATTGCATATTTGAAAGTCTTGTTGCTGACTGAATCAAACAAACCGATATACATGTCATTTCCTTTAGCCTGGAAATTGACAATTCCACTTCCATTGACTGGAAGTTTCCATTGACTACAATAGTATTCCCAAGAAGCACCACCCATCACTCCGTTTCTTGGTGAATATGGGTAAGTGGGGCAATCCTGGTACAGAGCAACATTGGTGCTGTATTGAGAGAATGAGATGTATTGGGCATTTCCAGCTTGACTAGCATAGCCGCTGTCAACATAGCTGAAGACAGTATTTCCGTTGAACAAAACTGTGACAGATTGAGCGCTTTTACTGAAGATAACTGACCAAGAATTGGCAGCATCTAAGAAGGGCACTTGGAAATTAGTGCTCCCATAACCAGAACCAAAGCTACCATTTTTGAAAATTTGGATTTGGGCATTGCCCCAACCTGAAATGATGAGAGCGTACTTGAAGGTTTGGGTATTGGTAGTGTCAAAGAGACCAACATAGATATCATTGCCTGTTGCTCTGAAGTTGATAACACCATTGCCTGGTTGGGCTAATTTCCAATCGTTACACCAAAACTCCCAATTGCCCCCGCTGTAGACTCCACTCTTTGGAGAGTATGGGTAGCTGGTTGGACAATCGGCTAAGAGACCGATGAGGAAAAAGGCTGAAAGGATTAAGGATAGCTTGAGCATTTTATTCAATTTTGTTTGTTTTTGAAATGCTCAAATTCGGAATGACCTTTATCAAGGATGAGACTATTCGTTTTTCTTATAAAAATGAAGAATGATCGTTTTTTAATTTGTTTTTCTTTAATTAAGCGAGTCAAAAATTGATGTTTAAAAAAAAAAGAAAATTGATTTTAATTTTTCTTAATTAAATTTTTACAGGCATGCGGCTTAGTCTGCAAAAAAAAAAAAAAATTAAAAAAAAAAAAATTAAATTAAATTTTTTGAGAAAAAAATTTGTAATTCCGGCAATCAAGTTTCAAGAATTAATTCATTATAAATTTTTTTAAAAAATAAAATAACTATTATATACACTCTTTCTTAATTATCAGATTTCCTCAGAATTCATTTAAAATCTCTTCCCATCAAAAAAGATTTCCCATCAGGACAACAAAATCCCTCTCCTTCCTCTCAATGTCAGGTCCTTGCAGAATCCTCGGTTTAGATGCTGCTGGGAAAACCACAATCCTCTATCAATTAAATCTCAGGGAAACAGTTAAAGATCCAAGTGTTCCAACAATTGGCAGTCTGTCGAATATGAAAACATCAAATTCAGCGTTTTTGATTTCGGAGGGCAATACCAATTAAGATTGCTTTTGACATTATGACCAGAATGCAATGCTTTGATTGAGGTGTTGGACAGTTCAGACAGTGAAAGGTTCTCTTTAGCGAAAGAGATATTGCAGAATTTGCTGCAGGAGGAAGATTTAAAAAACATACCTGTGTTGATTTTGGCTAATAAAGCTGATGTTGCAACTGCGAGTGTTAAATAAATCGATAAGGAAATGGAAGTTGATAAAATGGTGGGACATAAGTGATTTATCCAGAAGGAATTTATGACGGATTGGACTGGTTGACAAAGAAATTGCAAAAATGTTAATATTTTTTTATAGTTTTCCATCTTTCCATTGTGGATTTTTATATTAGCATATTTTTTAGTTTGTAAAAAGAAATGATATTTTTCGAAAACCAAAATGGTTTAGTCGAGGCAAAAAAAACATTCTAAAAAATTTACTATTTTTTTTTACATAAAAAAAATATCATTGTTTATCCCTTAACGCAATATTTTGCTCATTTTCTGTCGAAATTTAATTTTATTAAATTCATGAAGGAATTTTTACAGTTTATTTTGGTTTAAT
>Ga0302320_10008194_pt1 | contig 22782 bp, 20 predicted proteins | sample Bog_T0_3_FD_202130 | JGI IMG/M metagenome (GOLD analysis project Ga0302320, IMG submission 202130) | Peat permafrost microbial communities from Stordalen Mire near Abisko, Sweden - Bog_T0_3 | ecosystem: Environmental > Terrestrial > Soil > Wetlands > Peat | place: Sweden: Abisko, Stordalen Mire... | reverse complement strand
TGAGCCTAACCGCAAAGAACCAGACCGACCGGTAAGCAGACAAAAGCAACACCGCAACCGGAAAAACTCAACTCGAATACCGCCAAGCAACGGGGCAAACGGCGTTCTCACGCAAACACTAAAGCCCACGTCGATGTTGCTAATGTTGTGCCAGGGATAAATCCCTGGCCTACCGCCCGGGCGAGTTTTTCGGCATGCTGTGAAGTCGTGCCCTTTCAAGAACCGCGAATTTTACCTCAGCCTGTCAGGCCCCGACCCAACGATTCCGAGTTCAATTCGACTGACCAAAATACGGCCTCAAACTCAGCGCGCGCTTTTTCGGCGAGGTGTTCCTTTTTATACAGTTTTGCGACGGGCAGGTGCGGAAAACTTTCCCCGAAGAAGTGTGCCGTGCCGGGTGAGGCTGGAACCAGTGGCTGAACCCGGCCTGTGGATTGGCGCTGGCGCCTGTCCTTCTTTACGGAGAATCGGCTTATGAACGCGCTGTTGATCTATCCCAAATTCCCCGACACTTATTGGAGTTTCAAACATGCGCTCAAGTTTCTGGGCAAGCGCGCTGCACAGCCTCCGCTGGGGCTGATGACGGTGGCGGCGCTGCTGCCGGCGGAATGGAAGAAGCGGCTTGTCGACACGAATGTGGAACGGCTTCGGGACCGCGATCTGGAATGGGCCGATGTGGTGATGCTGGGCGGGATGCACATCCAGCAGGATGCGCTGGTGGCGATCGTGGAGCGCTGCCGGGCCCGGGGATTGAGAACGGTTGTAGGCGGGCCGATCGCGAGCAGCGTAACGGCGGCGGATCTGAAGGCGGACCACGTGGTGATCGGCGAGGCCGAGAGCCTGATTGGCGGTCTGGCGCGGGATCTGGAAGAGGGAACGGCCAAGCCTGTCTATCAAGCCACGGAACGTCCGGAGATGGTCACGAGCCCGCTGCCCGACCTGAGCCTGATTAAAATGCGCCGGTACTCGACGATGGCGGTGCAGTACTCACGCGGCTGCCCGTTCAACTGCGAGTTCTGCGACATCATTGAGATTTACGGACGGCGGCCGCGGACCAAGGCAGTGGCCCAGGTGCTGGCGGAACTGGACCAGTTGCGGGCGGCGGGCTGGCGCGAGGCGGTGTTTATTGTCGACGACAACTTCATCGGCAACAAGGCGCGGGCCAAGGAATTATGCGCAGCGCTGGCCGAGTGGCGGCGGCAGTACAAGACCAGCTTCGACTTCATCACAGAAGCTTCACTAAATCTGGCCGACGATCCGGAGCTGATGCAGCTGATGAAGGACGCGGGTTTCCTCTCGGTGTTCCTGGGCATTGAAACTCCGGATGAGTCGGGGCTGATTGCCAGCAACAAGCTGCAGAACACGCGGCGCAGCCTGCTGGAGAGCGTGGCCACGATCCAGAGTTACGGGATGCAGGTGATGGGCGGGTTCATTCTGGGTTTCGACACGGATGGGGAAGACATTTTCGACCGGATGGTGGAGTTTATCCAGAGTAGCGGAATTCCGATTGCGATGGTGGGGCTGCTGCAAGCCATGCCGGGTACGCAACTTTTCCGGCGCCTGAGGCGGGAGGGGCGGATTGTGGACCCAGGCCACGGCGACAATACGGACGACAAGCTCAATTTTCTTCCGCACATGGACGCGGCGAAGCTGGTTGAAGGGTACCGGTCAGTGCTGAAGAGGATCTATTCCTGCGAGGCTTATTATGAGCGCGTGAAGCTGTACCTGAGCCGCACGCAGCCGAAGGCCGAGAAGCGGAAGAGCGTGCAGAGGTGGATGACGAGAGAGAATGCGCGGGCGTTTGTGAACTCCATCATCCGGCAGGGAATTTTGGGGAGACATCGCTGGAGTTACTGGAAGTTCCTGGCGACAGTGGCGACGCGGTACCGGCATTGCGTGGGCGCGGCGATGACGCTGGCAGTGATGGGGTATCACTTTCAGGTGATGACCGGGCGGCTAGCCAATGCAGTGGATTCCGGGGTGATGGCGGCCAAGCAGCCGGCCTCGCAGCGCTGATGGAAGCACGAAGAGCGCGGGATGGCTCAACAAAAGACAAGCGGCGGAGCTGGTATGCTCCGCCGCCGGGTTTACAATCTGCCGCGTTATTCAGCAGTAGACATTTAGCGTTTTCCGCCGCCACCGCGTGATCCGCCGCCACCGCCGCGTGATCCACCACCGCCGCCGCCGCGAGAAGCTGCGTGCGAGGCGCTGGCGTGAGAAGCTGTCGCATGCGATGCGCTGGTACGCGCAACGGTCGCATGACCGGCAGTGGGACGTGCCCCGCCGCCACGAGAAACCGCAGCGCCGCCGCGGGCTGAGCCGCCGGAAGCACGAACTCCGCCGCCGGACGCACGAGCTCCGCCGCCGGACGCACGAGCTCCGCCGTTGGTGTTATAGGAAGCGCGGCCAGGTCCGCCGTGGAAGCTGCCTCCGCCGTCGGCAACAAAGCGATGGCCACCCCATCCGTGGCTGTATCCCCAACCGCCCCAGGGACCCATGCCGAGGAAGATGCCATTGTAGAAGTAGCCCGGCCCGTAATAGCCCATGGGCGCGCAGGCGTAAGGCGCATAACCGTAATAGCCGTACGAACAGACGGGTTGGACGCCGAAGTCGATCACAACCTGCGCCTGGGCCGCCGGGGCAAGAGCCAAGCCGGCAAGCAATACTGAGGTACCGAATAGCGTTTTAATTCCGCGCATGTGTGACCCCCCTTAAGGTGTCTGCGGTTCCCTGGTGTGCAGGGGAAGCTCTGATGCCGTTAAGAACGACCCGGCAACTGCAGCCTGCATAAGGGGGTTGAGTACGTTCGTGAATTCCCGGCCCAAAGCCGAGGCCATCATTGATCTACCCTTACATATTCGAAAGTAGGCGCAGGGAAGGCGGGTGTCTGAGCAATAGGAGCCACACGCAAAGCGGGGCAGGGGAATTGAGTAAGGTGTCTGGTTTCGGTATTCTGGTTTCGGTGCGATGGGCTCGTTTTATGGTGGGCTCTTACGCGGAGGGAAGACGCTTGATGGCTATTTCAAAGTCAGATGCGCTGGTGGTTTTTGGTGTGACGGGCGACCTGGCCCACAAAATGATCTTCCCGGCGCTGTACGCGATGGTGAAGCGGGGCGAGCTCAACGTTCCAGTGATCGGAGTGGCCTTTCCGAAGTGGAGCCTGGAGCGTTTGCACAGGCGGGCTACGGATAGCATCAGGCATGCGGGCGGAATCGACGACCAGCGCGCGATGAAGCATCTATTGTCGCTGCTCAAGTATGTGAGCGGGGATTATGCGGACAGCACCACATTTACGGCGATCAAGACGGCGCTGGGGAAGGCGCGTCGCCCGGCGCACTACCTGGCGATACCGCCCGCGCTGTTCGAGACAGTGATTGAGGGGCTAGGCGCGGCGAAGCTGGCCGAGCATGCGCGAGTGATTGTCGAAAAGCCGTTTGGGCGCGATCTGGCATCGGCGCGGGAGCTGAACGAGGTTGCGCACGCGGCGTTTCCTGAAGACTCGATTTTCCGGATCGATCACTTCCTGGGGAAGGAAGCGATCATGAATATTCTTTATTTCCGGTTCGCCAATTCGTTTCTGGAGCCGATCTGGAACCGCAACTACGTGGCCAGCGTGCAGATCACGCTTTCAGAGGATTTCGGGGTGGGCGGGCGCGGCGCATTTTACGAGACGGCGGGCTGCCTTCGCGACGTGATTCAGAATCATCTTTTCCAGATTGTGGCGCTACTGGCGATGGAGCCGCCGGCGGGGCGGGATTTTGGAGCAGTGCAAAATGAGAAGGCCAAGGTCTTCAAGGCGATGCGCCCGTTGACTCCTTACGACATGGTGCGTGGGCAGTATGCGGGCTACAGGAAGGAACCGGACGTGGCGCGGCGTTCCGACGTGGACACTTATTGCGCGCTGCGGCTGTTTATCGATTCATGGCGCTGGGACGGCGTGCCGTGGTATCTGCGTTCCGGAAAATATTTGCCGGATACGGTAACTGAGATCCTGGTGGAGCTGAAGCGGCCGCCGCAGAAGCTGTTTGCCGACGCGGTGCAGCCGAATACGCGGTCAAATTACCTGCGCTTCAGGCTCTCTCCCAATTCAGCGGTGGCCCTGGCGGCGCGCGTCAAGCTGGCGGGTCAGGAATTCATCGGAGAACAGCGAGAGCTTTTCCTGTCAGACGAGCAGCCGGGAGAAGAAACGCCTTACGAGCGGCTCCTGGGCGACGCGATGAAGGGCGACGGCGCTTTGTTTACGCGCGAGGATGCGGTTGAGGCGGCGTGGGAGGTAGTGGATGGAGTGCTCAAGCACCATCCTGCTGTCCGTCCTTACAAGCGCGGCACCTGGGGACCGAAAGCGGCGGACGCGCTGATTGCCGCGGACGGGGGCTGGCATAATCCGAGGGCTACGACGCCATCGGGATGCTAGGTCTGTGACCGGGAGGAAATGTACTTTGGGATTGAATGCCTACTGGCGGCGGGGACGCCGCCAGGACAGCCGGTCTCCCACCCCAGCAAGCCAAAAGCGGGCTTTCCGGGGGCTCCGGTCTGGAGACCGGCGTTACTATTTGCCGGAGACACATCTCTTGCCGGTCAGAGAGCTAGTGTTGTTTTCCCGTGCAATTGTTTTCGTCACAATTCATTTTTCCATGCGGGCGCATGACCCTTCGGGCCTCCCACCGAACGGGCCGGATGGGACTGCTTCGATATAGCGATCTGCATTTTCCGGGGTGAGCACTGTTGCTCAGCCAATTCACCATTGTCTTGGAAGAATGAGAATGAAGCGGAGTCGGTATGATCATCTTCCGTGCGGCTCCCTGCGCCAAGCGAGTCAATCGAATTGTCAATATCTCCGAGCTGCCTGTTTTACGCAGGAACGAGACGCAACGGCCGCTGATCTCTTGCAAAACGGCGCAAACTGCCCATGGGAAACATGCAGGAATCGAAAGAGCACATCAACGCGAACGCACGCAACTTCTCGACGATGCCCTGAGCGGGTATTGGTTCCGAGAAAGGGATTGGAGAACAGGATATGCCGCTCACTACCATCATCATCACAGTTGTCGCCGTGGGGCTTGTGCTGTGGCTCATCAACAGGTTTATTCCGATGCAGAGCCAGATCAAATCGATTCTGAATGGCCTGGTGGTCATTGTTCTGGTGTTGTGGCTGGCGAACCTGTTTGGGCTGTTCGACCACCTTCGGACGATCCACGTCGGGAAGTGACACCGTGCGCCGCGGAGACTGTCGCGGATCTGCCCGCCAACGTAAGACAACAAGGGAATGCGGCATCTTTGTGCCGGCAGGAGATTTGATGAAGTATTCGTTTTTATTCGTGATCGGAAGTGCCCTCAGTTTGAGCGCGATTGCCCAGACCGGCCCGCAAGAGATGGCTGTCGTCGTTCCAACCAACCCGATCGCCGTCTTTGCCGTAGACGAGACCAGCCGCACGGTGGAGGCGATCAACTATGAGCATCGCGGCGGAGCCACGGATGTAGATCTGGCCGGCACGACTTTGATGCCGTCAGCGGAGGGAAAAACGAAGGTGCGAAGCAAGCGCGGGACCATGGAGGTGGAAGCGGACTTTGGAAATCTGCAGAGCCCGACCACCTTCGGCACCGAATATCTCACCTACGTGCTGTGGGCGATTTCTCCCGACGGGAGCGCCGTAAATCTTGGAGAGGTGCTGGTTGGGGGCAATGATCGCAGCAAGCTAACGGCCACGACCAATCTTCAAGCGTTCGCGCTGATCGTCACCGCGGAGCCGTATTTTGCAGTCCGGCAGCCGAGCAATGTGGTGGTACTTGAGAATGTTGTTGGCGCCGATACCAGAGGCACGAGCGAAGCCGTGCACGCAAAGTACGAACTGATGGAACGGGGCGGCTACATTCCAACGGGATACAAATTCGACCCGGTGGTACTGGATGCGAATTTGCCGTTGGAGTTTCTTGAGGCGCGGAATGCGATTCGAATCGCGCAATCAGAGGGCGCCGACAGGTATGCGGCGGAGAGCTACGAGCACGCGGCGCGGCTGATGGCAAACGCCGACGGCTACGCCACGGACAGGCATTCGAGCAGGAAGGAATTGATAGCCACGTCGCGCGAGACGGTGCAGACGGCGGAAGATGCGCGAGAGATCGCAGTGAAGAAGATAGACGAGGAGCGCAGGGCAGGGGAACTCCAGAGTGCAGCGGATGCCCAGGCGCAATCGCGGGCACAAGCCGATGAGGCGAAGCTCGAAAAGGAACGCGCGGAGCGAGACGCGGCAAACGCGCAAGCCGCCGCGGCCAAGTCCCAGGCAGACATGGCCAGCAACCAGGCGGCATCCGCGGCAGCAGTGTCGGCGGCCCAGGCCGATGCCGGTCAAGCTCGTTTGATTGCTCAGCAAGCGCAGCAGAGCGAACACCAGGCCGATAGCGATAAAGCGGCCATGCGGGCACAATTGTCAGAACAACTGAACAAGATTCTCGAGACGCGCGACAGCGCACGGGGCCTGATCGTGAGCATGTCCGATGTGCTGTTCGACACGGGTCAATATTCACTGAAGCCAGGCGCGAGGGAGAAGCTGGCGAAGGTTGCGGGAATACTGATGGCATACCCAGGGCTCAACATCGCAGTGGGCGGATACACCGACAATGTGGGTGGCGACGATATGAACCAGAAACTCTCAGAGAACCGCGCAGGAGCCGTTCGCGATTACCTGGTGGAAGAGGGCGTATCAAGCAATGGAGTGACCGCAGTGGGATTTGGCAACTCATCGCCGGTGACCTCCAACGATACTTCCGCGGGCCGCCAGGAAAACCGGAGAGTGGAACTGGTTGTATCGGGCGATGCAATCGGCAACCCGGGCAATACAACGACGGGAAGCTTGCAGTAATGCAATGGTGGGAGCGCCGCGGTCTTGAAAGAGACCGCGGCGCATTTTTGTTTAGATCGCAATGCAACGGGAATGCGAGGAGCGGAACATGCTCAGAACCGCATCCCGAAGTTGTATGATCCAGATACAGCTACAGGGCTAGATTTGAATGAGCTTAATACTCCAGGGAGCGGCTCGACCGCCTGCGCCGCGCGCGCACCACTCGCTGATGCCGCACTGGCTCATGCAACTGGGAATGCCGGGACTTTTCCTGGTTGCTGTGGTTGATTCCTCGCCCATTCCTTTACCGATACCAGGAAGTACCGATCTTCTGCTGCTTTTGCTGGTGGCGCACGGCGGAGACCCGGTGACGATGGCGGCGATCGCCGTGACGGGAAGCGTCGTGGGTGGTTACACGGCATGGCGGGCAGGGAAAAAAGGCGGCGAAACAGCATTGCAGCGCTTCGTGCCGGCTTACCTGCTTGGCCGTATCGTGGTGTGGGTCGAGCGTCATCCGATCCTGACTGTTTTTTTGCCGGCCGTGCTTCCTCCGCCGATTCCGCTGTCTCCGTTCGTTCTCGCGTCGGGCGCGCTGGGAGTGTCCCGCAATCGCTTCCTCGCCGTTTTTTGCGCGGCTCGCTGCGTGCGCTATTCGCTTATCGTCTGGCTGGCCGCAGTCTACGGGCGGCGCGTGGTCCGGCTATGGTCTGGAACTCTGGCGAAATGGTCGACGCCGCTGCTTTGGGTGTTCGCGGGAGTGATGGCGTGCAGTATCTGCATAGGGATCGCGAAGTATCGCAGCTTTCGCAAGCTGAACGGGATGGATGAGCCCGAGGTGGAAGCGAACGCAACTCATGGCGGCTGAAACTGGGATGCCGGGACGGGTGTTGCTGAGGTTGATGGATGGGTTTCGATTGCGCGGGCTGGAGCGGGTGCCGCGACAGGCCGGATTCTGCTACACTTGCAGGAGCGTAATCGAGGGATTGAACGCGCCAGGCCGCGCCCGATCGATACGCTCTCAACCCATGTTCGGGGAGTGGCTCAGCCTGGTAGAGCACCTGGTTCGGGACCAGGGGGTCGGAGGTTCAAATCCTCTCTCCCCGACCAATAAAATCAATAACTTACAGCCGTTCTGGCGCCGTTCGAAAAGCCCACTGTAGTCAAATTTGTAGCAGTCGTCCCTCGCCAAAACTCCATCCGAGCAGAAAACGGGTCAGCCCGCCAAGCTCAGGGGTGTTTTCGAATGTGAAATTTGAACGGGAAGGGGCCGTTCGGTGACCGAGTATCTCAATGAAAACGGGACGATGGAGAGATTGTGGGATCGACGGACACACTTCTCCCGTCGGTTATCCTCGATTTCATTGAGTATTGATCGAACAACACGCTCATGCGGCGAGATAGTAACGATGATGCAGACCACCAATCCGTGGTACCGCCAGAACCCTGCTGTTTGCTTCAGTCCCATCCACTGCCTCACGACCGGCAGGCGTTCCCTTTGACAACGCAAGATGCGTGCGGTCTTCGTGGTAGTAACGGACATACTCGTTCATGAGGTGTTTCAGATGGCGTTCATTGAGAACAATCACGTGGTTGAGCAAATCACGACGACAACTGCCGACCCACCGCTCGGCCACGCCGTTCTGCCACGGACTCTTGAACTGGTTCGCTTTGGCTCGATGCCGAAGCTCTTCACCGCGTCGATCACTTCGCCATTGAATTGTGTGCCGCGATCAAAGATCAGATAGCCGGGAGCAGAGTCGTAAGGAAAGGCCTCGCTCAACTGCTGAACAACCCAAGCGCCGGTCGGATGCTTGGTCATGTTGCAATGAAGAATGCGCCGCCGGTCATGCTCGATGACGAAGAAGCAGTAGAGAACGCCGAAAGTGAGCGTCGGTACGGTGAAGAAGTCCATTGCCGCGATGGCTTCATGATGATCGCTCAGAAACGCCGCCCATCGTTTTGCCGGCTCAGGATTTCGAGGGGCTTTCCTCATCCAACGCAGCACCGTTCACTCCGAGACATCGAAGCCAAGCATCTTCAGTTCACCATGAATGCGTGGCACACCCCAGGTCGTGTTCTCGGCAACCATGCGGAAAATGAGACCGCGCAATTCCCGGTTGACACACCTTCTTCCCACACGGACTCGATGTCGCGAAAGCCAAGTCCAATACAACTTGAACCCTGCTCGGTGCCAGCGAACAACGGTTTCCGGTTGGACCAGGACCAGCACCCGCTTCCATTCCGGCCAGAGCCGCCGCAAGATCACCCAAAACAGTTTGTCAGGAGCGGCAAACCTTGGCTGAGGATGCTTCTGTTTCAAAACTGCGAGTTGTTGCCGAAGAGCAAGGTTTTCCAAGAGCAAATCGCGGCGAGAGTGAAAGAATCGGGTTGCAAGTACGGCCAGAAGTCTCGGCAGGCGCAGCATGAGATCAGTTTTACACGCACACATGCCAAAGTGATTAGTCAGCTCGTCTCCATGATTCGACGGCAGATCGGTATTTTGGCGAGTCACAAGTGAACTACGTCCTAAGCCAGTGGGCTGAACAGAACATGTTCTGCTCCGATGGTGCGGTCCCCATCGATAACAATGTGAGCGAGCGCGAGATGAAGCGCATGGTGCTCAATCGCAAGAACTCGCTGTTCGTCGGCAATCCGCGTAGCGGCAGAACCGCGGCTATCCGGGCAAGCCTGACCGGCACATCCCGCCGGTGACGGGCGACAATTAGAAGTACCGACCGGAAAGAATAGTTGACGCCAGACACGCCGGCACGATGTAGACCCACAACTGTATCTCACGCAATTGTTGACGAACCTATCGCAGGTCCGTAAAAGCGATCTGCCCAACTGGCTACAGACTCCTGCTACCTAGCTTTCGTAGATCCTGAACTTCACGTAATGCTCACGTCTTTCCGACTCATTGCATCTAAATCAATGAGACAATGACTGTATCGTCAGGTCGCTCCCGTCCTCGAATAAGCTCACAGCCAATCCCGTACTTGGAAGAGAAGGAGCTCAAAAATGTTGATCCGACTTGCATACGACATTCAATTCCAAATCCCGTCCCCCGTCGCCATGGTTGCGCTTCTCAATGTGCACCCTTCACGCGTCCCCGATTTACTGGAGCCGGACGAATTGCAGACTGAACCTCGACTCGAAGTCACCAACTACATCGACACATTCGGAAATCGTTGTTCCAGGTTCGTTGCGCCTCCGGGCCCTCTTCGGCTGACCAGCTCCACACTCATTCGAGTCTCGGACAGCCCGGATGAGGTGAACCTTTCCGCCCGCCAAATGGACGTGGGCGACTTGCCGAATGAGATTCTCAGCTACCTGCTCAGTAGTCGCTATTGCGAGGTGGATCTTTTCTCAAGCATCGCGTTTAAACTGTTTGGACAAACGGAGCGCGGGTGGGGTCGCGTGCAGGCAATTTGCGACTGGGTTCACAACGAAGTGGCGTTCGACTATCAGCAAGCCCGGCCTACAAAAACCGCCTTCGATGTCTTCACAGACCGCGTGGGTGTGTGCCGCGACTTCCAACATCTCGCAATTACCTTCTGCCGTGCACTTAACATTCCGGCTCGTTATGCGACGGGGTATCTGGGCGACATTGGCGTCCCTGTGGTCCTTCCCATGGACTTCAGCGCGTGGTTCGAGGTCTATCTCGACGGCCGGTGGTGGACCTTCGATGCGCGCAACAACCAGCCCCGGCTTGGCCGTATCCTCATGGGAACAGGCCAGGATGCTTCTGATGTAGCCATAACCACTTCATTTGGACCAGCCTACCTGCGTCATTTCTTCGTGGTGACCGAGGAGGAGGCGGCAACGCCGAGTGAAAAATAGGTGGTAGTCCCGCAACGGACCAAGTGGACGATTCAAGGGCGTGGTTCGGCGTTTTTGACGATCATGATTTGAGCGCCTCGACGTCAACGGAGACGGAGAGATTATTCGCTCCGCCTCCCTGAATCAGACCGTGCAGGGGACTTACGTCGCCGTAGTCCCGTCCCCAAGCGAGCGTGACGTGACCGTTGGAGGGGACAATGTTGTTGGTTGGATCGAGGTCAATCCAGCCGATTCCGGGACAATAAGCAGAAACCCACGCATGGGATACATCGGCGCCGACCAGTCTCGGCTGCCCAGGAGGCGGATGAGTTCGAAGGTATCCACTGACATAGCGTGCCGACAGGTTCAAGGAACGGAGACAGGCAATTTGAAAATGCGCAAAATCCTGGCATACGCCTCGCCGTTTCCGAAAGACCTCCTCGGTCGTCGTACGGACATTCGTGACTTTTGAGTCAAAGCGAAAGTCCTTGTGGATACGTGCGGTAAGATCGAGAAGCCCCTCTCGCATCGGCCGCCGGGGAGGAAACGACTGCAACGCATACGCAGCAAACTCCGGCCGCAACTTGATGCGCGGCGACTCAAATCTAAACTGGTAGGCTTCGAGTCCCGCGGGGCTTTGATCCGTGGGGAGCAGTTTGACTGCTTCTTCCCAAGGCGGCGAACCTTGCGGCTCCGATGTTGGATCGTCCAGCATTCTTACTTCACTCCGCGCTTCTACAACCAGTTCCTTGTGCGGTTCCTGCACTGTGAAGAAGTAGAGAAGGTTTCCAAAATAGTCGATTCTCTCGGTCATGGTAGCCGGGGTTGGCTGGACGTGCAGTTCGCTCTGTGCCAACTGCTGGCGAGGCAGGGATCGCGGCTTGAGGCACGCCACATGCTTCCCAACCGAGACCGGATGCCTGTACCTGCAGGTGGTTCGATGAACGATTCTGTAGATCATAGGCCTATGGTGATCGGCAACGTGCGAGCATGGCTGAAGTATCTGCTCGATAGATTATTTGACCATGAAGGAAGGAGCAGTTCCAAACCTCTGAGGAAACTCTCAAGGCGGGAAAGACCATCGACGTCATTGGCAGTGGCTGCGGCGCCCGGCAGCGGATAACTGAGTTTTTGCAGGTCGAAGGTCCGTAACAACGCCAGGGCTTGGCGCATTGCGTTCAAGTCATCGGGTAGGTATCGAGGGAGTTGTTGATAGAGATGCACGAGATGGGTCAATTGAAAGTCCAAAGACCGAGGATTGCTCTCATCGGCAAATAGCACGTCCAGCACCGCCAGCGGCTGGAGCGTGGTGTAGTAGCGCGAACGGTAGGTCATGGAACTGTCGGCAACTTCGATTAAACACTCAAGGAGCGGCCAGTCCTGTTCACCGAGCGGCGTTGTGATCTCGCGAAGTTGCCTGGTGAGATAGATCGCGCGCTCGAGACGCCGTCCAATGCTCATGAACAACCAACCCAATCCGCGGTTGATGTTTTCGCGTTCCATTCCGGAAAATGCAGAAAGAAGTTCCAGGCAACCGGTCAACATCGCAGGATACTCGAGAAATGGCGTTCCAGGCTCACTCCGGATCGAGTCCCGGAGTTGGCCTATTAGAGACACCATATCGGACGATAGCCGTTCCCGCACGCTGCCGCCAACACGTGACACCTCAGACAGTGTTGAAACCAGACTGTCGGTTCGTCTAGTGTCGGAAATCAAAGAGATCAATTCCTGTTCCAATTCCAGCGAAGTCGTGGGCTTTCTTTTCGTCTTTCGCAACTTGCTTTGACGTGTCTCAAGACAGCTATGGAGCCGAATCAGGCACCCAAGCTCAGCCTGGTTGGCTCGTCGCACACGCGAGACCAAGGAACGCACGATTCGCGCCACGTATTCGGCCCTCTCGACATAGCGTCCCAACCAAAAGACATTATCCGCAACGCTGCTCGGCACACCGGGCGACTCACGTCGCAAGACAACCGGCTCATTGCGAGGGCGAAGCATGCTGAACGTATCTACCGGGCTGTCCCATAGTACCCAGGCGTCCTTGCTGTGTCCGCCCCGCTGCATGGATACGACAGACCCTTCCACCTCGGCAACGCGCACCAGTCCTCCGGGAATCGCAGTCCACCCATTGCCGGTGTTGAGCACGTATGTACGCAAGACCACGCTGCGTGAGTAAAGGTTCCCGTCGTCCCAAACGGGCGCATGAGACAGAGCGATCTGCTCTTGTGCCACATACTCGTGAGGGCGTGTTCGCAATTGCTTGGCAAGCTTGCCCTTTTCGCCCTGCTCAAGTTCGGCTCCGAATACCGGCTCCATGCCACGCGATGGAAACGCCGGTTTCACCACGACAGAATCGAGATGGTTGAGAACCCAATCGAGCGCGGACGGCTGGCCGCACCACCAGGTCGCGACGGATGGAAGTTTCAGCTTCTCTCCAGTCAGGTATCTGGAAAGACCGGGAAGGAAAGGCATGATCGCGGCGGTCTCAATGAGGCCACTGCCCAATGCATTTGCGACTCTTACGTTTCCTGCGACGATTGCGTCGACCAGGCCCGGCACGCCGAGCAGGGAATCGCTCCTCAACTCGAGAGGATCGCAAAAGCTATCGTCCACCCGGCGCAAGATCACATGAACTTGCTCCAACCCATCGACGGTCTTGAGAAATACGCAGCGGTCGCGCACCGTCAGATCGGCTCCCTGAACCAGAGTGAATCCCAGGTATCGCGCCATATACGAGTGTTCGAAGTAGGTCTCGTTGAACGGACCGGGGGTGAGGAGCACGATGCGCGGATTGCTGCATTGGGCGAGGGCGGTAAGTGCTTCGCGCTGGGCACGGAAGAAAGGAGCAAGGCGCAACACGTTCGAGTTACGGAAGAGATCGGGTAAAACACCGGACACGATAGTGCGGTTTTCGAGGGCATAGCCGCTGCCTGAAGGAGCTTGCGTTCTATCGGAAAGAACCCACCATTGTCCGTTCGGTGAGCGGGCTAGATCGACCGCCAGCATATGCAGATAACTGTGCGCGGGGACGCGCACTCCCACCAACGGGCGAAGAAAAGCGGGGTTGGCATAGAGGAGCGCGGAAGGAAAGTGGCCATTCGCAACGAGGCTCTGCGAGCCGTAAAGATCCTCGAGAACGAGACTCAGCAACTGGGCGCGCTGAATGATGCCCGCCTCTATCAAGCGCCATTCGTCGGCTGCAATGAGAAATGGAACGACATCGATTTTCCAGGGCCGATTTGCTCCGAGCGGATCGCTGTAGATGTTGTATGTGATGCCGTTCTCGCGAATGCGGCGCTCAGCACGCCTCCAGCGTCGTTCCAACTCCTCGGACCCCATATCCCGAAGAGACTCAATCAGGCCTGCCCAGTGCAGGCGAGGAGTCACACCGTCAGCCGATGCCTCGTTATAGGCATTTCCATAAGGGAGCAGACTTTGATATAAATCGACAGTCATGGCTCGAACCCCTGTATCTCGGCTTGGGTCTTTCGTTTGGGTGGTGACAGGCGCAGGTCCAAAGTCAAAGGAAAAATCGGGTTAGCCTCGTCCTCAGGCGGGACCATGGGCTCGAGCGTAGGGCTCGTGACTCGAAAGCGTTCATGACGCCGACGTTCGGCCTCGGCGCCGTTGACTGGACGGGCTGTGTATAGACGGCCATCGGGTGGCGCAACATGATAAGCACATTGGCCAATTGAGCGATCCTTCCAGCTATCGATAAGATTGAAGACGAGCGGCGTATGGACAGGGACTGTAGGGTGCAGGGTCGCCGACAAGCTTCGCGCACGATACCGTACGCCTGCGACGGCGGACCCGGCTTCGTGGTTGAGTTGAAGCGGCACACGGCGTCCATTGCAAGCAACTACATAGCGGGATTCCTCAGTCGGCCCTGACACCTTCACCTGTATCCGTTCAAGCGAAGAGTCCACGCTGCGTACGGTTCCACCGGAAATGCTCTCTTCCGCGAGTACGTTCCAAGGCTCGAGCGCATGACGCAGTTCCAATTCGACTCCTTCCGCGGCGATTGACCCAATCTTCGGGAAACGAAACTCCAGATGCGAAGCAAACCACTGTTCCTCGAACTCGCAACCGGACCTTCGCAAATGGGCGAGCACATCGGAAAAGTCGCGTTTGACAAACTCGGGAAGCATAAACCGGTCATGGAGTGTCGAGCCCCAGCGGACCAGGCCGCCTTGGAACGGCGTTTTCCAAAACATATTTACCAAGGCGCGGACCAGCAACATCTGCAGAAGGTTCATTCTCACATGCGGGGGCATTTCGAATGCTCGCAGTTCGAGCAAGCCAAGTTGCGACCCGAATCCTTTCGGCGGAAAGAGCTTGTCTACGCAGAATTCGGCGCGATGGGTGTTCCCGGTGATATCGGCAAGCAAGTTGCGGAATAGTCCATCCACAATATAGGGTGGACAATCGCTCGAAGGCAGTTGACCAAAAGAGACTTCGAGCTCATACAGGGTGTCCAGGCGCGCTTCGTCCACGCGAGGGTATTGGCTCGTCGGACCGACATACATTCCGGAAAACAGGTATGAAAGCGACGGATGATTCTGCCAGAACGCCAACATGCTTTGCAGCAGATCTGGGCGGCGCAGTATGGGACTGTCCAGCACAGTCGCTCCACCGATCACGATGTGGCTTCCGCCGCCAGTAGGGATATGGCCGCCGTTATATTCGAATTTCTCAGCGGTTAACCGGTTGTGGCGGGCTTCTTCGTCGAGCACTGTGTAGATCTGTTCGAGTTCGACCCAATTGCTCGCCGGCGGCATGTTCACTTCCAAGACGCCGGGGTCGGGAGTGACACTGAACGATCGCAACCGCGGATCGGAATCCGGTGCGTAACCCTCCACCCAAACCGGCATATTCAGATACTGGCATGTATCTTCGACTGCGGAGACAAGGTCCAGATAATCCGCAAGAATGGGCGCATAGGGCAGAAACACATGCAGGCGGCCTTCCCGAGCCTGCACACCGAGCGATGGCCGGATCAACACCTCCGCCGTTTCGGACGCACGCAAGACTGCAGGAAGCGGATCGGCGTCTGGATCTATCTCGAACAGTTCCGCGCAGAGCGCGGATTGTGATGGGAGCCTGACCCGATCTGCGAACGGCGCAGCATCCAACTCGTATTCGAGCTCATCTGGCGCCACCCAGGGGATCGACTCGGTCGGAATACGAAAGCCGATTGGCGAATCGCCCTTTGCAAGGACCAGACGTTCCGGACGAGGAAACCATAACTGACTCGACCAACGTAAATGGCCCTCCGGTTGCCGACGGCGCACGGGGAGTATGTAACCAACGGGTTCAGTGGACTCGGATTCCGAATCGTAGGAGGGAAGCAGGTTTTCTGAGCTCACCTGAAGGCGCCGCGTAAGCGCTTCCATAAACCTGAAGGCATCGGTCGCACCAAAATTGTAGTTCTGATCCGCCTGTGCAATGAGGTTGGCATCCCTCCAGACGGGGACACCATCGGCACGCCAAAAGCAGCTCAACGCCCAACGTGGCAGGGGCTCGCCTGGATACCATTTTCCTTGGCCATAGTGAAGCAGCGCACCGGGCGCCATCCTCTTGCGCAGTCCCTGGATGAGAGCCAGGCCGCGGGCTCGCTTGATTGATCCCAGGGCATCGATGTTCCATTGCGGGCTCTCTGGCTCGTCGATGCCGACGAATGTAGGCTCGTCGCCCATGGTCAGGCGTACATTCTGAGCCATCAATTCCGCATCGACGCTTTGTGCAACCTCTCTTACGCGTAACCAATCCGCCTCAGTAAATGGCATGGATGTCCGTCGCGGGTCATTCAAACGGCGTACAGAGATGGAGTGGCTGAACTCAACCCCGGCCGGCTCCACAGTGCCTCCGATTGGCGCGGCTTGCGAGGCATTCGGAGTGCAGACCAGGGGTATGTGCCCTTCGCCGGCGAGCAAACCCGAAGTCGGATCCAATCCAATCCACCCAGCTCCCGGCAAAAACGCCTCTCCCCAGGCATGCAAATCCGCGGAGTCCACTTTCGGCCCTCCGCCCTCGCCTTCCAACGCCCCGTCGTCTGATGCCAACTGAATTAGATACCCCGACACAAACCGTGCCGCGATGCCCAAGTTTCGGAGGGCCTGGACCAGGAGCCATGCAGAGTCGCGGCACGACCCCGTGCGCTTCTCAAGGGTCTCCTCGCACGTCTGGACACCCGGTGTCAGCCTCGTCACATAGCCAATTTCGTCTCGCACCTTTCGGTTCAAGTCCAGTAGAAGATTGAGCGTTCCGCTCCTCTGGCCCACAAAACTCTCAAGAAACGCTTGCATCAGGGGCCCAGACGGATCCACCGATCGATAGGGCTCCAAATCTTTGGCCAGCCCCGGCGTGTATGCGAAAGGGAATTCTTCAACTCCCGGTTCCAGGAAAAACTCGAATGGATTGTAAGGCGATAGCTCTGCGACGAGGTTTACCTCAACCAGGAATTCGTTTGTCTTTTCCAGAAAGAGAAGGCGCGCCAGTCGATTATTGTGGGGGTCCAATTGCCAGTTCAGGATGTGTTTGGACGGAGCGACGTCGAGGGAGTAGCTGAGGATAGGCGTGCGACAGTGCAGCGCGGGGCGCAACTGGATAACCTGTGGACCGAGGGATATGGCCTTTTCATACCGGTAGCATGTCCGGTGATTCAGCGCAACTTGTATTCCCATCCACCCTCTTGCGGCCCGCGCTTGAGATCAGGGGATCGCCGTCATTCGGCGCCTCAGCCCGCGGACTCGCCATACTCCTCATGGAAGCAGAGGTGTAAAAACAAGTTAACACATCAGTTACGAGATCGAAATCGATCTTCCTTAAGCGTATTTCATAAAGATTCCCTCAACCCATAAGCCATTGATTCAAAAAGGACGCGAATCGTATCGCGGCATCGATGAAATATGCTCTTTGGCTATTCTGCGTCGAGGAGTGGGAATGATCTATGATCCATCGAGGTCAGATCCGCTTTTGGAGTTGGGGCGCCGCAACTTTGCCAATCAACCATCCGCGCAGAGCCCTCGCCAACGACATCGTCACGGATGCAGCCGCGTTACCTCTCAACTTTGCGCCCTCTGCGTGTTTTCTCTTCGCGCCTCGCAATTTGTGCCGCAACGTGTGCACTTGAGAGGTGCTTCCCTCCAAACCACCTTCCAATGTGTAGATGTGTTGTGGGACTCTGATTGGCGGCTACGCCACTAGTTCAGCGATAGACTGTGGCACCACGCCGAGATCCTGCCACTTTTCCGGATGACATGTAAAAAGCAGAATCTGATGTCGGGTCGCAGCGTCGAACAGAACGCGCTTCATTTGCGCAAGCCGCATCTCGTCGCTATGGACGAGCGCATCGTCAAGAATAATCAGAGTGGGTCGCGCCGCCTCTTGAAGCAGATCCGCATATCCTCTTCGCCATGGCCAAGGAAATACACATACTGAAGGTTGAAAAGAACGGCGAGGACGGCCTGATTGTGACGTTCTCAGATGGGACACTCGGCGGATATGTCGCGGAGGAGTTGCTATTGCTGAGACCCATCCGAGAAGCTGTCAAAGAGCCTGTGGATTCAAACTGACCGGCGACCCGATTTCCGAACTGCGCCACTACCGGAAGTGTGTACTTTAAGCTTCTCAGCGGGGGACGCCTTTGTGATCAACCAATTCGGCTGGTGATCTCTACCGATCCAATTGCGCTCAATGTGAGATGCAGAACGGAAATGTCCGCTCATCAGGACGCACCTTTCTGTAGGCGGTGCTCCGCAGATTGGACACTCGAAATCGAGCGAAGGATCATACTCGGCCATGCAAGTCTTTTATCGCTATTCGGCCAGCGGTGATGGCCAATTTTGAAAATTCCGTCGTGTGTCTCCCCGGCAACGCGCTAAGAGGACACTATCCGAAATTTCCCTCGGACATCACCGTCCGAAGCGGCTGTAGCGAGGCAAGCCTATAATCTGACCACCATGCCGATTGCTTTCCATCCCGCCGTGCCGATTGCTTTCCATCCTAACTACTTCTTCGTTTGCCCCAGCTGCGGAAAGCGCATAGAGGGGATTATTGATTTCGAAAAGGTGGACCAGAAACCAGACGCAGAAATATTTCTGAAATGTTTGCCGCCCGGTGGCTGCAGATGGTCGGGAGAACCTCTCATGTCTAAGGGTGCCCCAATGCCGGGGGTTGACGAAACTGCCGGCGCTTGAAGTAGGGAATGTGCATTCATGATAAGTCGCAGGCGATTTGGACAGCTTTCCGGCTTTGCGGCGGGCACCGCAATCCTGCCGCTACCGATTCGCGCCGCGACGGTACCAGATGTGACGCTGGATATTGCGCCTTATACGCTTGAGGCATCGCCGAGCCAGCATTTCCGCACTGTGGCGTATAACGGCCAGATTCCCGGACCACTTTTGCGCATGCGCCAAGGCCAGGAGCAGAGCATCGAGATTCGCAATTCGAGCAAGGATCCGGAAGTGGTTCACTGGCATGGGTTGTTTCTTCCATCCGATGTCGACGGCGCCATGGAGGAAGGCACACCGATGATCGCTCCAGGAACGCAAATGCGCATGAGCTTCAGGCCCGATCCTCCCGGTTTTCGCTGGTTTCATACGCACACATTCGCGGGCAAGGACCTGACCAAGGCGCAATACGGCAGCCTTCACGGCTTTCTGCTAATCGAGCCGCGCGACGACCCCGGAGGGTACGATCGCGAGGTCTTTCTCGCGCTGCACGATTGGGGCGGTCACTTCGAAGGCGGGGGCGACGGATCGATGAATCCCGTCTACGATGTGTCGACGATCAACGGCAAGATGCTGGGATTCGGCGAGCCGATACGCGTGAAGCAGGGCGAACATGTGATGATGCATGTTCTGAATTCGAGCCCGACGGAGATTCACTGGGTTGCGCTTGCGGGTCACAGCTTTCAGGTGGTCGCGCTCGACGGAAACGCGGTGGCGCGCCCGCAGACACTGGCGATGCTGCGTCTCGCACCCGCGGAGCGCGTCTCTGCTGTGGTGGAGATGAACAACCCCGGCGCATGGATTCTGGGCGACGTGAGGAAACACATCCAGAGCGCGGGCATGGGCGCGGTGATCGAGTACGCCGGCGCCGCGGGAAAGCCGATATGGACGCAGCCAGAGAGCCTTAACTGGAGCTATCGCGAATTTGCGGCGACGGAGGAACCCGGGCCGGCAGCAGACGAGGCTGCGCGTATCGAGCTGGTGTTTGACGCGAAGTTCGAGGGGCACGGAAGCGAAGAACAGTGGAGGATCAACGGAAAATCGTATCCGCACACCGACGAGCCGAAGCTGAACGCGGGCCAGCGGTACCGGCTGGTGATGAAGAACATGAGCATGGACGATCATCCCATCCACCTTCATCGGCATACCTTCGAGATCCGCATGGTGGACGGCAGCCCCGAGATGCGGGGACCGAGGAAAGACGTAGTGCTGGTTCCGGCGAAGACGACTGCCGAGGTTGAATTCGTCGCAGACAATCCTGGCAGAACACTGTTTCATTGTCATCAACAAGATCACATGGACCGCGGTTTCATGATGGTGTTTCAGTATGCAGAGTGATCTCAGAAACGGAAGATTCCGAGCGCGCTCTCTCCTGTTGGTCATAGGGTGCGTCTTGCTCACCGCCAGAATTGCTTCGGCCCAGGGTAACTACGAGATCCAGGTCTACGGTGCGGACACGGTCCCACCCAAGAGCCTTATGATCGAGCTGCACTCCAACTACACGGTCACAGGACAGCCGAAGGTGATCGATGGCGTGTATCCGACCAATCATCAAGAGCACGAAACGCTCGAGCTCACGCAGGGGATCAACGATTGGGCCGAAGTGGGATTCTACGTTTTTACCAGCGAACAGGACGGCCACGGCGTGCAGTGGGTGGGCGACCACATCCGTCCTCGCGTCCGCGCGCCCGATCGATGGCATCTTCCCGTGGGGCTCAGCCTTTCGACCGAGATTGGCTATCAGCGAGCCGAATATTCGACCGATACATGGACCTGGGAGATCCGGCCGATTATCGATAAGACCGCGGGGCGCTGGTACTTGGCCTTCAATCCGGCGCTCGAACGAACCCTGCACGGGCCGGACGTGAACCAAGGGTTGGGGTTTTCCCCCGCGGTCAAAGTGAGCTACGACTTTACCGCGAAAATCAGCGGTGGCTTTGAATACTACGCGGACTATGGGCGTCTGGGTGCATTCGATGCTTTGCGCCAGCAACAGCAGCAAATCTTCGCGGTGACGGACCTGAATGTCTCTCCAAAGTGGGAGATCAACTTTGGAGTCGGCCTGGGCCCGACAGCAGCGACCGACCACCTGATCGTGAAGGGCATCCTGGGCAGGAGATTCGATTGGGGAAAGAAATCGGCCGTTGAATAGGCAATGGACAGACAGGCATGGTCACGCTCTTTATTCGCATTGGTTTTGCGTTTAAGACAGTTCCGGCAAAGCCATGCGGTTGAATGAACAAAACGTCATGAATCGGAAGTGCCGGGAAGAGCTATTTTGGAAATAGACGGAGCGGGGTGGTGAGGATGGGTGCTTGTAGAACGACCGGGTTAAAGAGACTCGCGCTTTGCTGTTTTCTTATCTCAACCACACGACTGTGCGTTGCTCAAGAGGTGCAGAATGCGACGGTAATGTCGTCTGTTGCGGCGACAATCGTGCCAACTCAATCGTCCAACAGTGCCGATCTGCCTTCTGCTCCAGAACCGGCTGACGAGATCGCGCAGACAGGCCGGGCGGACCAAACTCCTGCGACGGCTCAGAAGCAGCAGGGCCAGACGAATCAACAGCAGCAGAAGCCGGAGACCACACCTTCGCTGGGTGACCTGGGCTTTACTCCGCAGCAGACCCAAGCCGATGCGCAGATGCAGGCGCGGCTGAACGAACGGACGCACATGCTGAAGGTGCACCAGACGCTGGGCCTGATCACAACGATCCCCATGGTGGCAACGCTGATAACTGGACCGCAGGCCAAGGCCAAGGGAAGAAACGGGGAGCCGATCACGGAACCCACCGCTGCGAACCTGGATTTCCATATTGCGCTGGGTGGGCTGACCTCAGGGATGTATTGGACTACGGCATATTATGCGATCTTCGCACCGAAGATTCCGGACGTGAAACCCAAAGGGGCTATCCGGCTGCATCGGGACCTGGAATGGGTGCATGGTCCGGGCATGATCATCACGCCGCTCCTGGGAATCATGGCGTACAAACAGGAGAATGCCGGCGAGAAAGTACACGGCTTCGCGTCGTACCACGGGCCGGCCGCCTATGTGACGGCGGCAGCGTACGGCACGTCGATTGTGGCGGTTTCGTGGCCGATCCACTGGAAGTTCTGGGAGAAATAATGAACAGGAAGTTTTCGATTGTCTTTTTCCTTTTCGCGCTTCCTCTTTTTGCGCAGACTGATGCGCAGTGGGTGCTGGACAAATCCACGCTGACTTATCACATGTCTCACCCCATGCACGAGGTGAACGGCGTCAGCCACGAGGCGAAGGGCAAAGGCATTTGCCACGCCGGACAATGCAGTTTCCTGATCGCTGTGCCAGTGAAGTCGTTCGATTCTGGCGACAGCAACCGTGACCTTCACATGATAGAAGCAACACGTGGAGCACAGTTTCCCATCGTCAGCTTGCGTGCGCAGTTTTCCGAAGCGGCAATCACGGGACCGACGATTTATGCCGATCTTGAGGTACAGTTTGCCGGCCAGACCGCACATTACAGCCACGTGCCTTTACAGCGCGTTACTGAAGGCAACCAGGTGCAGATATCAGGAACGGTTCCGGCGACATGTTCTGATTTTAAGATTGACCGCCCTTCGTTCCTCACCGTACCGATCAAGAACGAAATTCCGGTGCGAGTAGAAACGACTTGGCGTCCAATGTGAATTGAATACGGTTCCCATACATTTGAAGCCGGATATCACGTATTGCGGCCGAAACGTGAAACTCACGAATGCTTTCGCATTCGTACGAGAAAGGGTTGGATCTGTTGAGCGTTCATCTCATCAATCCAAGCGACAATTCATTTGGCACGGCGGTTATCACACCGCGATGGCTATTTGTGCTGGCGGCAGCTACGCCGCGGGGAGCGGGAGATCCGATTCTGGTGGACG
>Ga0302320_10008192_pt1 | contig 22785 bp, 24 predicted proteins | sample Bog_T0_3_FD_202130 | JGI IMG/M metagenome (GOLD analysis project Ga0302320, IMG submission 202130) | Peat permafrost microbial communities from Stordalen Mire near Abisko, Sweden - Bog_T0_3 | ecosystem: Environmental > Terrestrial > Soil > Wetlands > Peat | place: Sweden: Abisko, Stordalen Mire... | reverse complement strand
AAGCTCAGACGAGCCATGATCTCTACCAGGCCATCAGAAATGCATTACCGCAAATCTCATCGGAAAATGCCACAGCATGGTTCAGAACTTGCCAGAACTGGGTACAGCTAGCATGATATTGCTCTAAACGCATAATAGAAAAAATGTTGCCAAATTTCGTAAATCCTCCGATAAACTCTTCAGAATATGATTGGTACAATCCGAAAAGTATTTTTGAGCAAATCCCAATGGAGATTAGAGAATGTGCGAACATTTTGGCGGGTTCTGCAGCATGCGGCAAACATAAAGGTTTCCATGAGGAGAAGGAGTGGCGTATCGTCCTAATCGATGAAAAAGATTGTCTGACGAATCGCATTGAATTCCATCACGGGAAGTCAATGCTCATTCCGCATGTCAAGATCTCCTGGGCGGATATGGAAATGCCTAATCCTATCCGGCGAATTGTTGTTGGTCCAACTCCCAATAGAGATGAGGCCGTGAAAGCAATCGAAATGTTGCTTGCGGGCAAAGGCCTCCAGGAGAGGACCGATGAACCTTCAGAGGGAATCAGGGTCGTTCCATCGACAATTCCTTACCGCAACTGGTAAACCCCATTTCGCGCTTCACCAAACCCTGGCAGAATAACCGTGCGGACGCTGCCCTGCGTCCCAATTACTGCGTTCGATTTCCTGACTTATCCCGCTCACCGCGCGCTTTCAATCTGCCGGGAAATCCAGCGGCTCAAACTCACGCCCTCGATAGCCGCGTGCAGCGCCGCCTTGCGGTGCAGCTCCGGCTCGGTGCGCAGCAGAATCTTTCCGTTGAAGGGGCGGTCGGGCTGCTGGCCTCGCTCGGAGCAAAGCTCCAGATAGCTGTCGATGCTCTCGCGGAAGGCGCGCTCCAACTCCTTGGAAGACGTTTTGGGAGTACCATGAAAGGTAGTCGGAGGGAACCATGGCCACACAGATTGCTCGTATTGGCGGCGCGGCCACCGTGGAGATTCCGGAGGAGTTGTTGCGGCGGGCAAATCTCGCTGTCGGCGATCCCGTCGAGTGGACATTAACCTCGACTGGCGCGCTTGCTCTGCGAACGCCGAACTGTGCGGATGAATCTGCCGTGGAAGACGGCTACGAGGAGTGGGCACGGCATGAGATTGAGGCAGGTCTTGCCGATATAGAAGCGGGCAGATCTGTTTCAGGGGAGAAGGTTCTTGAGTGGGTCCAAAGCTGGGGTACTGAAAGAGAACTGCCGCCGCCGCTATGAAACTGCGCTTCAGCGATCATGCGATTCGTAGCCTGACATCGATTCGTGAGTATATCGCCAAGGACAGCCCCGAGATGGCCGCATGGGTGATCGGCGCAATCCTGGAAGCCGCTTTTAGGCTTGAGCGGTTCCCGATGAGCGGGCGAATTGGAAGAATTACGGGGACAAGAGAGTTGGTGGTTTCTGAATTGCCCTACATCATTCCCTACCGCGTCGTGGACGACCTAATCTTAATATTGTCCGTCATTCATACCAGCCGAAAGTGGCCGAAGAAGTTGTAAATTTATTGAAATTCTGTGAGGAACTCTATGGATGATCCAACCTCGGGTACCCAGGTCCCGCTTTTAGGTTGGGCTGCTGGCCGTTCTCAGCGCAAAGCTCCAGATAGCTGTCGATGCTCTCGCGGAAGGCGCGCTCCAACGCCGTCGCCGTTCTTCCCTCAAAATGAATCACATCCCTAAATTCATGGGGCGAGTTTCCCCGCCCCATCTTATACTACTGCTGATCAGGTTCATCCACGGGCTGAGCATCGACATCCGCGACAAGCGGAAGCGTGGTGTCCGGGAATGCCGGGTTAGCTAAAACGTAACCGACTCCGGGCAAGTACTCGATGTAGACTCCGTCGCCCATGCCCCATGCGCCGGGCCAGAAGATGCCCGGGCCAAAGCCCCATTCAAATCCGCCCCACCAGAAGGGTGATGAGTAGGGCGTTCCAACCCATACCCCCGGTGCGCTGAACGCGACGGCATGGCTAGCCCCGAAGTGCGCGCCATAGTACCGGTCGTTGAAGCGCCCATTCCGGTAAGCCGATCGGGCAGACCTGTAGTCGTTGTGGCGTTGCTTGTTGAGGTTGTGCCGCGCCTTATTCTCGTTCCGGACGGAATTCGTGTGGGCTTTAGCTGCGTTTCTGTCCGCGTTGCGCTTGTCACGGTCGGCATTGCGCTGATTGCGCTGCGCCTCGCGCTGATTATTCTGCGCGGTGCGGTCGGCATGCTGAGCGTTGCGGTCGTTGTGCTGTGTGTTGTGCGTCGTTGTGTGGGTATTCTGGCGGGGTTGCGATTGACGAGTCTGGGGCGCGGAGCGCGACGCAGGCGGGTGATACGCAGGCGCGGGGTGCGATGCGGGCGGGTGATACGCAGGCGCGGGGTGCGATGCGGGCGGATGATACACTGGCGCAGGCGCAGGGCGCACGGGTGCGCCATAGGCTGCAGAAGAAACAATGAGAGTCATTAGGAACAACAACTTTTTCATATTTTTTCCTCGCCCTAGATATTCGCATATTCTTGCGGATTTGCACCAGTAACAGTAGTACCGGTTATGAGTAACAAACAGCCGGTCACTCGCTCGATTTCCAAAATCCTGATGCTGCGTGTCCCATACTATGACATTCTTTACGCTCTCACGCGCTCGTCAGCCGCTTCGCCCCGGCCTCGTCACAATCCTGACGGTGCGCCCAGCCGCGCCAGGCAGTCCATTTCGCCGTTGCCACTGCCTACCGCCGATTCTTCTTCCCTGTCTTGGTCTTGGCGGATTTGGGTTGGGATTCGGGCAGGTGGCTGATGGGGATTGGCCCCAGGTCGTTGCCGATGCGCACCGCGCGCGTGTCGTCCATCTTATAAGTAATCGTCCGCGGCGAAACCGGGCGTGTGATGCCGGTGGCCGGATCAGTAGCCACGTCTGGGCCGCTGGCGATCAAAAAACTAAATGTAGGCGCGCCGCCGGCAGATCCTGTCGTAACCCGCACCGGCAGATAGCCCTGAATGGGGTGCAGCCGGAAGGCTGTCTCGTAACGATGGTGCCGGATGCTCCAGGTAAAAACGCGCACCTGGTCGAAGTCGAAGGGCAACCCTGCCTTGGGCGGCGAGAGCACGGTCACGTACTGCGGAACCTCGTTGTTGGGCGTTATGGCCTCGGAATCATGAACCTTGTTGAACACATACGCGCCCACGTAGCGCTGTCCCTCGGCATAGGTGGAAATCTCGTCAGGCACATCCACATCGATGCGGCTGGACAGCAACCACCCGGCGCGGCCCTGATCGTCGCGCACCAGCCACCAGTCTTCCAGGATCGGTCCGGCATCCGGCTTGCCCGGAATGTGCGCCGCGCTCTCTGGCACAGCCGATTTTGCAGCCGATTTGGACTGCGGTGGGGGAGTTTTTGCCGGCGCAACTGGCTTCGGCGCCATTGGACTGGGAGCCTGCCCATTGCCGGGCACAACCTTGGGAACCGCGGCGCGCGCCAGGAGCTGAACCTTGGAGTTCGCTCCCAGCAGATAAAACCGCTCCGTATCCCGGCCGGGCGTCAGATGCAGGTAGATGTCGTCGCGCAGAACTCCGCTGTCCACCACCGGGTCCTGCTTGTGTTGAACCCCTAGCTGGTCAAAGGCCTGGAAGGTCTTGGCGTTGATCACCGCCCGCTCTTCAATCCAGCCGATTTCGTTCTTTTCGGTCTTCACCTTGATAAAGCGGCGGCTCGTTTCCAGCACTTCCAAGCGCTGGCCGTTGGTCACCTCGGCCACGCGGTTGGAGACAGCGGCCACCCGGTCATGCAGATACATCTGCCGCGCGGAGACGTACACCTTGTCGTGCCGTTCGCTGCGGAAGCGGGCGCACCCCGATGAAAACATCCATAAGCAAGCGAGCAGCAGCCATGCAGCGGAAACCTGCAAGCGCCGCGCGCGTGTGACAAATGGGATGGAGGGTTGCGTGAGCACAGCCTCTGGCGATCCTCTTGAGGATAGCACTTTCCCAATCAGAAAATCAGGAGCCGGCCTTTAGCGCCGCCCTTGCTTCCCGAATTAAACCCGGCAGCACCGCGCCAAACTCGCCTTTTCCCGGTTCGCCGAAGGCAAAATAAATCTGGCGATAATACTTGTACAAGCTCTCATAAACTTTCTGCGCTGATTTTTCCGGTTCGTAGACCTTGTGCGGCGGACAGATTTTGTCTTGCGCCTCTCCAATGGTCTTGAAGGCGCCAGCGGCCAGGAATGCAAAGACCGCCGAGCCGATTCCCGTCACCTTGCTCGCCGGCACCAGCACCGGCCGTCCCAGTACATTCGCGTAGACCTGATTGAGCACCGCATTATTCTGCGGAATCCCTCCGCCGTTGATCACCCGCAACGTGGGCGCGCCGTACTCGCTCATCCGGTCGAGAATCACACGGGTATGAAACGCCGTTCCCTCGATGGCCGCAAACAGTTCGTCCTGCGCTGTGGATTGCAGATTCCACCCCAGCGTAATTCCGCCCAGATTCGGATTCACCAGCACGGTGCGGTCGCCGTTGTCCCAGGTCATGCGCAGCAGCCCGGTTTGTCCAGCGCTGTAAGCCTCCAAGCCCTTGCTCAGTTCGGCAACGGTAGTGTTGGCGCGGCCCGCGATGGCGCTGAAGATGTCTCCCGTAGCCGATAGCCCGGCCTCGACGCCCGTGTACTCCGGGTGTACGCTGCCCTGAACCACGCCGCAGACGCCCGGAATCAGCTCCGCCTTTTTCACATAGGCGATGATGCACGTGGAGGTGCCCACCACGTTCACCACATCGCCCTCGCGCGCGCCAGCCCCGATAGCGTCCCAGTGCGCATCGAAGGCGCCCACGGGAATGGGGATGCCCGCCCGCAGCCCAAGTTTTTCCGCCCACTGCGGCGCCAGTTTTCCGGCAATCTTGTCTGATGTCGCGTACTCTCCCTCCAGCTTCTGGCGCACGCCGGCCAGCAGCGGGTCGATACCGGCCAGAAATTTTTCCGGCGGCAATCCTCCCAGGGCCGCGTTCCACATCCACTTGTGGCCCATCGCGCAAATGCTGCGCTTCACCTTTGCGGGGTCCGTAATTCCGCACAGCGTGGCGGCCACCATGTCGCAATGCTCAAAGGCGCTGGCAAAATTTTTGCGCTTCTCCGGATTGTGGCGCAGCCAATGCAACAGCTTCGCCCATCCCCACTCCGACGAATACACGCCCCCGCACCACTGAATCGCTTCCAGCTTCTCGCGGTGCGCCGCCTCCGTAATCTCGGCAGCTTCTTTTTTTGCGCGGTGATCGCACCACAAGTAGTAGTCGTCCAGCGGGCTCATATCGGCGGCCACGGGAATCACGCTCGATCCCGTCGTATCCAGAGCAATTGCCTCCACCTTATCGCCGTTGATTCCCGCTTCCTTCAGCGCCTGCCGCGTGGCCGCAGCCAGCGCCGTCATGTGATCGCTGTGCGATTGCGTCGCATACTCCGGGTCCTCGCGCTTGCGGTGCAGAGGATACTCGGCTGTTGCCGAAGCAATCAACCCGCGCTCGCTGTCCACCAGCGAAACGCGCACGCTCAACGTGCCAAAATCAACTCCTGCAACAATGCTCATCGTTCTCTTCCGTCTCCGCCGCGCATAGGCCGGCGTCTTTCATTCTAATTTCATCTGCCTGTCTTCGAATCCTCTGAACAAGTCGTAGCTTTGAAAGGGCACAGCTTCACAGCTTGCGGAAAACTCCTATCGCTGAAGGGTACGGGCTTTAGCCCATACATAAACGGAAAACTCCTATCGCTGAAGGGTACGGGCTTTAGCCCGTACATAAACCAATCAAAATCAACGCGGGCTTTAGCACCTGAGGGAATGTTCGCGCTCGCATTCGAACTCATTCAGAATCTCACTAACAACATAAGTAGGTGAACACCATCCTGGTAAAACAGATTTCATGACCCCTTCGCCTGCCCGTAGGTAGCATGGCTCCCATGCTTGCGCAGAAAATGCCTGTCGAGCAGCGCCTGCGACAGCGGCCCCACTTCGCCGTTGATCGAAAACGTGTGGCTGGCCATGCGCGCCACATACTCCAGCAACGCCGCGTTGTGCGCAGCCTCGGTCGCGCTCGCTCCCCAGCTGAATGGACCGTGCCCGGCCACCAGCACAGCCGGAATCGAATCAGGATCAAGCTCCTTGGGATCAAGCTCCGCAAACCGCCGCCAGATTGCCACCCCGGTCTCCCGCTCGTATTCGCCCGCAATCGCCACTTCGCTCAACCGCCCGGTAACCGGAACCGGCCCATAAAAAGAATCCGCATGAGTTGTCCCCAGGCAGGGAATCTCCCGCTCCGCCTGCGCCCACGCGGTGGCGTACTCCGAGTGCGTATGCGCCACGCCTCCTATATTTGCGAAGTGCTTGTACAACTCCAGATGCGTGTCCAGATCCGAAGATGGGCGCAGCGTTCCGTCCACGATCTTGCCCTCGAGATCGCTGACCACCATCTTCTCCGGCGTCAGCTTTTCGTAGGCCACGCCGCTGGGTTTGATCGCCACCAGCCCCCGGTCGCGGTCGATCCCGCTCACATTGCCAAATGTGTACAGCACCAGCCCGCGGCGAACCAGCTCCAGGTTCGCCTCCAGCACTTCTTCTCGCAATGCCTGCAAAAGCATCTTCTTCTCTACCTCCGGTCAGATGAAAATAGTGGGTCAGTTTGAAAAAAAGTGAGTCAGTTTGAAAAATAGTGAGTCAGTTTGAAGGGTACGGGCTTTAGCCCGTACATAAGCCAAGTAAAACCAACAGGGCTTTAGCCCTTGAGGAAAAGTTCGTTCAATCTGACCCACTAATCAGATGAAGCAATCCTCTATTTGAATACCACATCCGCATCCCGCTCCGCGATCCGCGGTTCCAGCGCAGGCCGCTCTCAGGTTAATGCGCCGCGACAATGGCGATGGAGGTAGCTGCGGAGGTGGAAGTCACCTGCGAGTCCAGCAGGCCGGTAGTGGTCGAGTCAAAGGTGTAGGCGTCGAAGTAGGGGCTGCTGTTCGAGCCAACTTCAAAGACGTAGGAGCCGGTCGAGTCCAAAGCCATGCCAGACAGTTGAGCGGCTGTCGAGACGTTGCTGCCCGTCGTCAGCGTATAACCCGCGGAACTGCTCCCCGAAACTGCGAATCCGGTGATGTTGCCGACACCGTTAGCGACATATACATAACTGGGTGAAGCAACAGGAAGGATGTAGGTGGGCGCCAGCCCTCCGCTGGCGATCTTTGAGCTGGAGATCTCAGACACCGAGGGAAGCGAACTGTAGTTGAAGGCGCGCAGCCCGCCAGAGGTCCCGGCGGTGTTGCCCAGGGTCTCGCCGATATAGAACAGGCGAGGGGTGCTGTTGGGATCTACACCCACTGAAAGCGCCGAACCGCCAGTAGTAACCACGGGAATATGGGTATACGTGACTCCGCTGCTCGGCAGCGGGTTGCTGGAGTTAAATGGAACCACAATCGTGCCGCCAGTTTCAAGGGCGACGAAAATATAGTCGTTATCCGGAGAAATTACCATTTGCCCCTGCGCAAGGGTGGCGTTTGTGATTGTAAAAGATGCCGTTTTCACAGTGCTGTTGGTGTAAGTGCCGTTAGAGGAACTGATGGGAACGGCATTCAGTGTCACCCCGCCGCCGCTGATGGATGGGATGGCTTCCAGCAACCACGAATCAGTCGAATCGATCTGGAGGGCAGTGGCCGGATCCGATGACACCTGCACGCCAGTCCCCAGCGCGCCGCTGCTGATGGGGTACGCATAGACGCCGTCGCTTGAGCTCACGCACAAAAATTTGCCGTTGGGAGCAATGGCAACAGCATAGGCTATGCCGTTTACTGTAACGGAACTACTGCCTGAGATGGCGTTTAGCGTTTTAGAACTAATATAGTAGCCGGCAATAAAGTTGCTGTTGCTGCTGCTGGTGCTGCTGTTCAGAATATAAAAGTTTCCGCTGGTGCTCGCCGTGCTGCTGCAACTGCCTGACCCCACCACAACGCAAACGGTGGTGGTCTCCGCAACACTGCCCGAAACGCCGGTTATCGTAATGTTGTAGGCTCCAATAGCGGCCGTGCCCGTAGCGGTGGCGGTTGCGGTCAGCGTGGATGTTTGCGCTGTCGAACTGCTAAAGGTAAGCGAAGACGAGGAAAAACCACATATCGGGTATGCGGAACTGGTAACGCCCGAAGGCGCGCTGGTGACCGCGCAAGTCAGCGTAACCGTCCCGGTAAACGAACTCCCCGGCGTCACGGTAATGGTCGAGGTGCCGCTGCCGGCCGCGCCGGAGCTCACTGTGATGTTGCCGCTATTGGTAAGCGTGAAGCTGGTGCTGCTGCTGTTCGGCGCCTGCCAGAAATCTCCGCAACCCGCCAGAAGTGTCGCCGCCGCCAATAATCCTATCCAACGTCCCATCTTCATCGCCGCTCCTCGTACACAGTATTCAGGCTACACCCGCACCCGCAGCCCAACATTATTCTAGACGCAATCCAGCGGAAATTCGCTTGCCGCCACACTTCCCTCCCAGGGCAATCGCATGAAGCTTTTGAACCACAATGAGCAAGAGCTTTGAAAGGGCATGGCTTCAGCCGTGCCGATTTCGAGGCCCAAAATGCTCCGGCTTTAGCCGCCGAGGGAAGTATTTCACCTTCCTAAACCTTACCTCAGGGGCTAAAGCCCAGTTTTCTTAGGGGCTTCCTTGCGGCACGGCTAAAGCCGTGCCCTTTCAAAGCATGAATTTCTTGTATTTCCACGTTCATGCGATTGCCTGCCTCCCCGCCCCCGCCGCCGCTCCTCCCGCCCCCGGCTGATAAATTCATAACAAGGAAGCCCCCCATGTTTCACGCCACCGATGATCTCCGAATCCAATGGACCAAAGTCGTCCTGCCTCCGGTATTCCTTGAGGAAGAGCGCCCCGTCACTGATTCCGCCTCGGCTGCCATCTTCAACGCCCGCAACGAAATCTCCGCCATCCTCAACGGCCGTGACCCGCGCCTGCTCGTCCTCGTCGGTCCCTGCTCCATCCACGACACCAAAGCTGCCCGCGAGTACGCCGCCCTGCTCCAAACCGCCATTCAGGAGTTTTCCGCCGACCTGCGCATCGTCATGCGCGTTTACTTCGAAAAACCCCGCACCACCATCGGATGGAAGGGCCTCATCAACGACCCCCATCTCGATCAATCCTTCAAGATCAACGACGGTCTGCGCCTGGCCCGCCATCTGCTCCTCGACCTCGCCGAGATGGGCGTCCCCACCGGAACCGAATTCCTCGACATGATTTCGCCCCAGTACATCGCCGGCCTCGTCAGTTGGGGAGCCATCGGCGCGCGCACCACCGAAAGCCAGGTTCACCGCCAACTGGTCAGCGGCATCTCCTGCCCGGTCGGCTTCAAAAACGGCACCTCCGGCAATGTGCAAATCGCCATCGACGCCATTCTCTCCGCCGCCCACTCGCACTCCTTCCTTGGCCTCACCAAAACCGGCCAATCCGCGATCCTGGTCACCACCGGCAACCCGGACACTCACATCATCCTGCGCGGTGGCCGCGGCACGGCCAACTACACGGCGGAAAGCGTCGCCGAGACCGCCGCGAAAATGGAAAACGCCGGCCTCGCCCCGCGCATCATGATCGACTTCAGTCACGCCAACAGCGGCAAGGACTATCGCCGCCAGGCAATCGTCTGCCACGATGTCGCGCAGCAAATCGCCGGCAGCAAACGCCAAGCGGAATCCCTCTCCGGCACTGCTGTCGGCGAGCGCGGCGACACGCGCATCATGGGCGTAATGATTGAGAGCAATCTCGTCGCCGGCGCGCAGCAACTCATCCCCGGCCAGCCACTGGTCTACGGCCAAAGCATCACCGACCCCTGCATCGACTGGGCAGAAACCCACTCCCTGCTTGCCGAGCTAGCCGCCGCCGTCCGCGCCCGTCGCGGCGTTTAGCAGGAATCCGCCAACTTGCTAACTTGCTATCCCCGCGTAGCGGGGGCTAACTTGCTGCATTTGTAAAAGCCGGCCCAACCACGCCGGGTTCCCGCTGCAGGATGCAGAGTGCCCATCCTTGAATCGTATTTTGATACAAGGGTGGATACCATGAATCTCTATCGATACGCGTGTAGCATTTCCTGCCTATTAAAGCGATGCGGCCTCGGCGCGCAACTTGGCGGCCTCGTCCGATTTGCCCATCACCTCAAGCAACTTGGCGTGATATCGCAGTATGGTTGCAAGTGTATTGCTGTAACGTTCTTTCATCTCTGGCAGATGAATGATCGCGCGACGATGCGTCTCTTCGGCAATCTTGAAATCAGCCAGAGCTAGCTCACCTTGGTCCACGCTCTCTTCCACCAGAGCGCGCCAAAAGAAGGGCATGGCATATTCTTGAGCCGTATCTGGCAAACACTTTTTCGACTCTTCTATGGCTAGATTTTCCTGCTCTAGAGCTTCGCGCAATCGCCCCCCGTCCAGCAGTGCGTGGCCGTAAAGCTGGTGAGAATTCATCCTCCCTAATTGATCGCTTGTAGTCACGTCTCCGGCCTTAAACGACATATCTAGCGCCTGCTTGCAGTAATCCAGTGCTTCCTGAATATTCTGCGCTCTAAGCGCGCTGCGGCACTTGTCTTCCAAGGGGAACAACGCTTGCGCAGCCTTTTCCTGTTCCAGGCTCTGGCCTTCTCCGGGTTTATCGATAAGGAAAGGGATCGTCAGTTTCGCGGTTGTCCGCGTGGCAGTGCCGTTCGCCTGGAACGGATTGAAACGCCATTTCTTCACTGCATCCAGCGCAGCCTGTTCCAGCATAAGCGGGCCGCTGAGAAACTTCTCGGAAACAACTTCTCCGTCCGTATCGATAACGATTTCAATGACAACGTCACCCTGTATGCGAGCCGCACGGGCGATGGGTGGGTAGACCGGTTCGGTCATTTGTACGAGATGCTGCCGGGCATCATATTCCGAGACGGTATGGGGTAAAGCAGCGTCCTGTGCAACCGAAACCGGGACGAACAGAAACAGGCAAAGGGTAGAGATATAAATACGCATGATGAACCTCATGGACATCTTAAACCCAGGTTCCCATGATTTGTTCCCGGTTACAAGTCAAAATATATGAGTATTGATAGCATGCTGCCCCAGCTCCGGATTTTCGGATATGGAATTTCGCTCGCTGTGCACCCCTCAAGCTGAAGTCAACTGGCTGAAGATTTCCGGCAGGTTGACGTACAAGGGCGTCCCCTTGACTTCCAGGCGCTCGGCTTCCACCCATTCCGCGCCGGAGCACATCCGTCCTGAACGCGTCCTGGGATCGATGATCCAAACCGTCTCCACGCCCATCGTGCGATAGTCGCAGGCGCGGTCTTGAGTGTCGGAGTAGGTATCGTCGGGAGAGAGGATTTCGATCACCAGCAGCGGCGGATCGATCAGCACATCGGGCTGCACGCCAGCGGTAAGTACAACCAGATCCGGCACACGAACTCGGCTCTCCGAGACCTGAACGCGCTGCTCCGTGCTGCCGGTGATTCCCCACTGCTTCTCGTGACTGCCGAACCAAAGCGCCAGCAACCACTGTACTCTCGCATGTTCCCACTTGCCCACGTTGCGCTCCAGGATTTCTCCATCCACGTACTCGCGGTCCGGCCTGTAGCTGATGCCGAGGTACTCATTCAACGGGATGTGCAGAGCCGTGGCCATAATTCGGAATATAGCATAATTTCCATAAAGGAATATGCTGCTAATGCCGAACTACCCAGCGCCAGAGCTTGCACAGTTAGGTCTTCGTCCGTAGGGTGGAGAACTCGCCCAGACGCAACCAGCTATGATTAAAACCAGCACAAAACCGGCGGTGTAACCAGAAAACAATGCCACCCACGATCTTCATCTCGGCAGGCGAAGCCAGCGGCGAGCACTACGGCGCGCTGGTAATCGCCGCGCTCCAAAAGCAGCTTGCCGCCTCCGACCAATCGGCCAGCTACTTCGGCATGGGTGGCGAGCGCATGGCCGCTGCGGGCCTTGAGTGCATCGTCCGCTCCGAGGAGATGGCCGTCATGGGCCTCACCGAAGTCGTCCGCCACCTGCCGCGCATCTGGCGCGAGTTTCGCAAACTCAAGCAGTCCATCCGCGCGCGCCGGCCCAGCGTCGCCATACTCATCGACTTTCCCGAGATTCATTTCCGCCTGGCTAAGCAGCTGCATCAGCTCGGCATTCCGGTCCTCTATTTTGTCAGTCCGCAGTTGTGGGCCTGGAAGAAGCACCGCATCAAGCTGGTGCGCAAGTACATCGACCGCATGCTGGTGATCTTCCCCTTCGAGGAGCCCTTCTACCGCAATCAGGGCGTGCAGGCCGAGTTTGTCGGCCATCCGCTGGCGGAGTTGCCGCCGCCCGCCGTCACCCGCGCGCACTTTGCCACTGAATACAACCTCGACCCAGCGAAGAACTGGATCGGCCTGCTCCCCGGAAGCCGTCCCCGTGAGATTCGCGACCATCTGCCTGTGATCTTGCAGGCGGCGCAAAAGCTAGCCGCGCATTCGGCCGAATTGGGCGCAGATGAATGTGTGCCGATGGATAAGTGTGCGCCGATGGATAAGTGTGCGCCGATGAAGGGTACGGGGTTTACCAACCCTGCGCCGATGAAGGGTACGGGCTTTACCAACCCTGCGCCGATGAAGGGTACGGGCTTTACCAACCCTGCGCCGATGAAGGGTACGGGCTTTACCAACTCTGCGCCGATGAAGGGTACGGGCTTTAGCCCGTACATCAACCCTCCAAAAACAACGGGGGCTTTAGCCCCTGAGGGAATGCAGTTTGCAGGAAATGCATTTCCTCAGTTCCTCATCCCTCTTGCGCCTACCCTGAATGCCAGGCAGCGCGCCGAGGTGCGGCAGCTGGTCGATGCGCACGGTGCCGGTTTGTCCATCCGTCTGGTCGGCGACGCCCGCGCCGCGCTCCATCACGCTCGCGCCTCCATCGTTGCCAGCGGCACAGCCACGGTCGAAGCGGCGCTTGCCGGCAATCCCTTTGTCGTCGTCTACCGCGTCTCGGCTCTAACCTACGCCATCGCCAAACGAGTCGTCACCGTGCCTCACGTCGCCATGGTCAACCTGATCGCCGGCAAGCAGGTTGTGCCGGAGCTGATCCAAAGCGATTTCACGGCGGAGAACATCGTCCGCGAAATCGAGCCGCTGCTCCCCGAAGGACCGCCGCGCCAGATGATGATGAAGGAATTGGCCCAGATTCGCGGATTACTGACACGCGGCCTTCTGAAATCCCCGCCGGCGGGTAGCGCAGGCGAAGCCGGTGGCGCTATCGCGCGAGTAGCGGCAGTAGCGCTGGAGCTGCTGAAAAATTAACGGGAGAGGTAACACCCACAAGCAGCAACGGCCAGCCCAAAGGGCTGGCCGTTGCTGTTTGCTGAATGTTGATTAGTTGTTGTCGTTGCGGGGCTTGCCCCAGGAGAGAACCTCCATATCAACCTCGGTAAGCCCTGGCTTGATCATCTCCAGTTTTTGCGCGGCGCCATACGACAGATCGAGGATGCGCCCGCTGTAAAGGTAGCCGCGGTCGGTGATGCGCACCACCACCGCGCGCCTGTTCTTGCGATTCACCACCCGAACCAGCGTGCCAAAGGGAAGGGTTGGATGGCAAGCGGTCATTGCATACATGTCATAGCGTTCTCCACTGGCCGTCTTCCGGCCATTGAACACGCCGCCGTACCAGGAGGCGACGCCGTGGAGCGCGTGGGTTGTTGAGCTTTCCGCGGGTATTTGCGGAGTAAGCGTGGCATCCGCGGGTTCTTGCGGAGTTAGCGTGGCAGGCGTCGTACTCACTACCGGAACCACTGGGGGCGCCATTAACGCCGGCAGGGAAAGCCGGGCATCCGCCTGTACCGTCCGTGGGGAAACGGCCAAAACCCCCGCGACCAGCAAAACAGAGGATGTTCCCGCCGCCAGCCAGATCCGTAGTGATTTTTTCGCGTTCGCTTTACTAGATTTTCGTCTTTTCTCCATCTGCCCATTTTACCAATTTGGCACTATTTAATCTGCTTGTTGGCAAAATGCATACGAGGAAAACTGACCCAAAATAGCACATTTTTCAGGGCTTTCCCGTTTAAGTCCTTGCCCCGTAAGCACTTATATATTGCACCAAAAACAGTGCATTTTCCCTCCTTTTTTTGCCCTTCCCGCCCAATCTCACCCCTTCTGAACCAGAATCCCCCCATTCTCCTCTTTCCCCGTCCAAGCCTGTCTGAAAGCCCCAAACGAGTGTATGTTGGTTCTCAGGGAGAATTTCCGTTGAACCGCCTCGCTTTGAAACTCCGTTTTGTTGCCTGTTTCGTCCTGTTTTCGGCGGTGGCTGGCCTCGCCCAGCAGCCGGCCACCACCCCGGCTGGCCCCGTTCCTCCTGCCATCCTTGCCGCTAAAAAAATCTTCCTTTCCAACTCCGGCCTCTCCGCCACGCTCTACAGTGGAGGTCAGAATCGTGCCTACAACCAGTTTTATGAGGCTCTCCAGGGCTCGGGCTTCTTCGAGATGGCGGCGGATCCCTCCGATGCCGACCTGGTCCTGGAACTCCAGTTCGTCAACTCAGGGCCCGGACCTGACATCTTCAAGCTCCTCATCTATGACCGCAAGACCCGCTTTCTGCTCTGGACTCTCCTGGAGCCGATCACAGTTTGCAACCGGCAAAAAACCTGCGACACCAACTTCGACGACGCTCTGCTGGTTCTGCTGTTGAATTTTGAGAAGCTCGCCGGCAAGGCCCCCGGAGCAGCCCACTGATTCCAGCCGCCCCATCTCTTATCCTCCGCATATCTCTCCGTGGCGGGTGGTGCAGGTCCTACCCAAAAATCTGGGTGCCCCCGGTCCCTCGCATTTGGGGACCGGGGAGACCACAAACCTCACACGCGAAGCGCGCCCGCCGTCCCACACACGCGGCCCGAAACCTTCCGCATACCTCCACTGACCCCTGACCACTGACCCCTGACCACTGTTTTGCAGATAATTTCCCTCCCCACGCGCACAATGAAAGCAGTCGCAAAAGCGAGGCCATGATGACCACCGTCCAATCTCCAACGCGCAAACCTGTTCCCTATTCCCTAGTCCCTCAGTCCCTTATTCTCCTTTTCTTCCCCTAAAATCCGGCTTACCCCCACCCCCCCTACCTGTGGAAATCATTTTTCGACCTTTCTATTTCTTGTAACTTATAAGAAATCAATAACATCCATTTTTGCCCTGTTGACGAATCAGTAACTGCAAACCCCGTATTTTGCCCTCTTTTTGGCTTAAAAGAGGCCATTTTGGCCTCAAAAACCCTCTTTTTTGCGTTTTCTGAACACCGGGGAATCTCGCAATGTGGTATTTTCCGAGCGGGGATACTGCGAACCCCATGGCGCGCGAGCGCCGCCTGCCACTCCGCTGAACCGGGGTCCCCATAGACAGGTCTTCGTCTGTGGGGTGGAGATCCCGCGCGTTGGGGACCTGGGAGACCACTAACCCCATCCATGAAGCGCGCCCGCCGTCTAGCACACTTGGCCCGAAACCTTCCGTACGCCTCCACTGACCCCTGATCACTGACCACTGACCACTGTTTTGCAGATTATTTCTCTCTTCCTGCTAGCGTGAAATTGACGTGATCTCAAACAAAAAGCAGGGGGGGAACATGAAATTCAGCGCCGCCGGAATGGAACTACTGAAGAGGTCCGAGGGCTTTCGCAATCGCGTTTATCTGGATGTGTCCGGTCTGCCAACCATTGGCTACGGCCATCGGCTGCTGCACTCCGATTCGTTTCCCAACGGAATCGACGAGCCGCAAGCCGCCAATCTCCTGGCCTGCGATGTGCGCGATGCCGAGCAGGCCGTCGAGCGCATGGTGAAGGCGCCTCTGACCCAGGGCCAGTTCGATGCCCTGGTAGACTTCACCTTTAACCTGGGCGCCCGGCGGCTGGCCTCGTCCACCCTCCTCAAGTCTCTCAACGCGGGACGCTACGACGATGCCGCCGAGCAGTTGCTGCGCTGGGACCATGCCGGCGGGCAGGAAATGGCCGCTCTCAAGTCCCGCCGCGAGGCTGAGGCCGCGCTTTGGCGCAGCGCCCCGGCGCGGCAACAGGCAGCGTAGCCTACCCTACCCCGCTCATCTCCGTCACTTCAAGCCGCTCGCCGGGCTTCAGGTAGCCCTTGCGGCGAAACCAGTCTTCCATGGCCGGCTGAAGGCGATTGAGAGGCACGCGCGCCCCGGCTTCCAGCACTCCGTCGGCCACTGGCAGCGTGTCGTCGAAGGCCGGGTCATTGGTAAAGTTGCGCATGGCAAAGTTGTCGATCCAGCCAATCGGGCACGCCTGCCCAAGGCCGTTCACGTCGATGCGCTCAATCGAGATCCTGCGCGAAAACATGCTTTCACTCTAACGGAAACGCCGGCGTTCTCGCCCACGGCCTCCGGCAATTCTCTTCCTTTGATAGGAAAAACTGCCGGCCTCTTAAACCGCTTCTTCAGCCTTCAGAAGAAAATGCGCGCATGCGTCAACGGAATCGGGTCGCGGCGCGTCTAGTTGAATGAGTGCCTTCGCCGGCGATGTTGCTCAAGAACGGAAAAACCAGATTCGTTGCGGAGTGATCCGAGGCGGGCGCAGAGTCCGGCCCGGCAGGGTTTTCGCGGCGGCATGGATTCCGGTGCATTTCCCTATGTGGAGAGGAGCAATATATTCATGATCAATTTTCAGCATTTCACCTTTGCGCGGCGGAGATTGCCGCTCTTCGGCATCTTCATCATTAGCTGCTGCGTGGCTTGGGCGCAACCCGACGGGCCGGGCGGTCCACCGCCCGATGGACCACCTCCCGGCAGCGGGTTGCATCAGCCCCCGCGCCCTCCCAGCGTCGAACAGGAGTTGCGGCATCTGACTCAGTTGCTGACACTCACCACCGACCAGCAAACGCAGGTCAAGGCCATTTTGACCAGCCAGCATCAGCAGATCGACGCGCTGTTGAAACCGGTAGCCGGAGACGCATCCAGTGAAGGTCAGCCGCCCAGCCGGGAAGCGAGAGAAGCCGCGCATGAGGCGATCAAGACCATCCATGAAGCCACGCGAACGAAGATCAACGCTGTGTTGACCGACAGCCAGAAGGTCACCTATGCGGCTTCGGAAAAGAGGCACGAGAGGGGCGCGGCGCGGCACGAGGGTGACGATTCGCCGCCTCCGCCGCCCGGTGGTGAAAATGGGCCTCCGCCGGATGGAGGCGGTGGGCCTCCGGGAGTTTAGTCTGGCAGGATTAAGACCGCGGGCCGCTTCCAGGGGGGAGCGGCCCGCGGCTTTTCTGCCGGTTCCGCGGCGGCTCTGAATGCTTACGGTTTTTTCTCCACCACCACCTTCGCATCTTTCCCCTGTTGCGCCTCCACGCGGAAGCGCTTGTAATCTAAGTCCCGCTCGGTAACGTGCAGGCGCATATTTTTGACCATGAAAAGACGGATCTGGGCGGTCACATCGGTGCCGATGGGGAGCCAGATTTCGCCGTTGACCTTGGCCTGATCGAGGCTGAAGCGCGAGCCCTTCTCGATGTTGGCAACCAGCCCGCCGGCAACATGAAAATTGTCACTGAAGCTTATTTCGGCGTGGGCGACCTCGCGATCCGCCTCGTCAATCCACACCGTGCCCTGGAGCTTTTTGAAGACTTCTTCTCCCAGGCCGTGGGTTTTGGCGTCCTTGCGGCCCATCACATCGAAGACGATGGTTGGGCGGCCGCGATAGTTTTCGCGGCGAGGATTGCGCACATCGATGATCTCCAGGATGCGGGTCATGTTGAGTTCCTGGCCGTCCTTGGGCTGCTCCGGCTTAGGCTTCTCTGCCTTCTCAACCTGTTTGGTAACGTGCTCGGTCTCTTTCTGCTGATCTTGATCGTCCAGCGGCTTGCCGTCTTTCTTCACCAATCGCCTGATCTCCCGGCCATGTACGAAGAAGACTTCCTGCTCCTTGGTCTCGGTCTTCTTGACCTGACCGTTAGCGTCTAGCTCCTGGGTCGTCTGCACGGCGCTGAAGGTGTAGTTTTCGACGACTTTCTCCAGCGCCTTCTGATGCTCCTCGACTTCATGCATCAACTGCGGAATGGCGGGCAGAGGCGCCGAGGCAGTCTGCTGGGCCTGCGCCAGAGCGGTTGCGGCGCCAATACCCCACAACCCGGCGGACAACCAGAACAACGCGGGTGCGGCCAGATCTGACAGAAGTCTCCTCATCGGTCGAAGCTCCTCACAGGACTCCAGTTAAGACGATTGCGGCGCGCAAAAGCGCTGATAAGTTCATAATAATATGCGTGAAGCCGTGAACACTTTGACTGCTTCCTCGCTCTTTATCAGGTACAGATGTAAAACACGATTTTCCTTCAGAGGGAGTTCCGATGCGTAGAGGCCAATTTGTATTCCGCGTTGCTAGTCTTGCCCTGGTGCTTATCATGTCCCGCGCAATGCTAACGCAGAATAATCCCGTTCCATCGGCAACCACGGCGCAGCCTCAGGCTGCATCGCCGTCCGCGCTTCAGCCTTCACCGTCTGTTACCGCGCCCGCAGCAGCGGAAGGCCGCATTCACCTCGATGTGGTGGTCACCGACAAGTCGGGAAAGCCGGTCTCCGGCCTCGAACTCAAGGACTTCACCCTGCTGGACAACAACCAGCCCGCCAAGATTCTCTCCTTTCGCCCCATCGACCAAACCGCTCATAAGGCCCATCCGCCGGTTGAAGTCATTCTGCTCCTCGATGAAGTGAACGAAGGGCATCAGCAAGTCGCTTTTGTGCGCCAGGAGATTGCCAAATTCCTCAGACAGAACGGCGGCCATCTTGCCCAGCCGGTTTCGATCTTCGTGTTTACCGGTGACGGTCTGGACGCCCAGCGCCTGCCTTCCGCCGATGGCAACGCGTTGGCCGCGAAGGTCGATCAGATCGACAACTCGTTGCGTAAAGTGGATAGGTTGGGGACCGTAGGGGGCCTTAACGACATATTCCAGCGAGCGGTCAAGACCATGACTGACATTGCCAACGCTGAGGCCAAAAAGCCAGGCAGGAAGTTGCTGGTCTGGGTCGGCCCTGGCTGGCCGATGCTCGATACGCCTGGCATTCAGACCACATATCAGGGTCAACAGCAAATCTTTGGTGTCATCGTTCAGCTTTCCACCAGGCTGCGCGAGGCGCGCATCTCCACCTACAGCATTTCGTCCGGAAACCCTGTATTAGGCACATATCACTACAAAGATTTCCTCAAGGGTGTGCCCTCGGCCCTGAAAGCGACTACAGCCAACCTGGCATTGAAGGTGCTTGCCGTCCAGAGCGGCGGAGACATCTTCGGCCCGGATAACGACCTGACCGCCCAGATCAACCGTTGTGTTCAGGACGCCCAGGCCTTCTATACCCTTTCCTTCGATCCGCCGCCTGCCGCCCAAGCCAACGAGTATCACGACCTGAAGGTGCTCGTCGCCCAGCCGGGGCTGTCCACCCGCACCAGCACCGGCTATTACAACCAGCCGTAACGCTACTCCTCTCCGGCTCGTGTGTTGACAGCACCCTCGCTGCTGCCTAGAATTAAGGAGGGGAATCTTGCGTTTTTTGGGCGTAAATGCTAGAGAAATCAAGAGTTTAATCGGTCCTGTTCGTCTACGGAAACGTGGCGGCGAGACTGGTCTGAGAGCGGGGAAGATGTCGGATGCGCGCCTCAGTCCGCGGGAGCGGCTGGTGCTTACGGCCATCATCGAGCAGTACATCGCCACCGGCGAACCGGTAGCTTCGCAGGCTGTCGCCCGTCATTTCTCCCACCAAGAGGGTTTGAGCTCGGCCACCATCCGCAACGTGATGGCTACGCTGGGTGAAACCGGCCTGCTGGAGCAGCCGCACACATCGGCTGGCAGGGTGCCCACCGCTGCTGCATTTCGCTATTACGTCGAACAGATTACTCAGCCGGGCCGCATGGCCGCTGGCGCGCCGCCGATGAGCATGAGCTCGGCGCATCCAGGCTCTTCGCCCCTGAGCGAAGCCCGCCGCGAGCAGATCGAGGAGAGCTTCAGCGGCGTCACCAGCAGCAACGACTACCTGGAGCGCACCTCGCACGTGCTGGCTCTTCTGTCCAGCGGTTTGGGCGTGGCGCTGGCCAGTTCAACTGTGGGCCAGGTGCTGGAGCACATTCACTTCTCGCGGCTTTCCGTAGGCCGTGTGCTGGCCGTGCTGGTCACGCAGGCCGGAGCCGTGCAGGACCGTGTGCTGGCTCTGGATCGCGAGTTGAGCCACATCGAGTTGGAGACAGCCGCGCGCTACCTGAACGAGAACTTCCGCGGATGGCCCATCGAGCGCATCCGAGCCGAAGTGGCCCGGCGTGTCGAACTGGAGCAGGCCGCCTACCGCCAGATGCTCTCCTCCATCGAGGAGCTTTGCCGCAAAGGCGCTTTGGCTGGCGATGAGGCTGGACCTGCAATTTATGTCGACGGAATGGCCAACCTGATCGCCGCCGAGGTAGACCGCGAGCGCCTGCGCCAGATGCTGCTGGCCTTGGAAGCCAAGCAACGGCTGGTGGAACTGCTCACCGCCTATGTGGACGGACGTCAGCACGAGGTGCGCGTGGTCGTCGGTCTTGGCCAGGCGGGTATCGAATCTTCGGATCAGGCCGAGGCATCGCAGGCCATGCAAAATCTGGTGCTCATCGGCGCTCCGGCGCGACTGGGCGACTCCAACCTAGGCACCGTCGCCGTCATCGCCCCTACTCGCATCCAATATCAGGAGATGATTCAGGCAGTCCGCTACATCGCCCACCTCTCCGAACGGCTGCTGGAAGTTCCTGCCGATTAGAAGCAGGGAACGCGAACAGGCCCGAATCGGAACCCGCGCCGCTCCCGAGTCGAACAGAGCAGCCGTCACACGCCATCGGAATTATCATGGAAACGAATGACTCAGATTTTTCGGAGAATGCATAAAACAATGCCGGATCAGGATACAGAGTTAACCTTGTCGAAGGAAGCGGCTGCTTCGATGGCCGAAAACTCCACGAACGAAATGCCTGCGCAGAATCCCGATCAGGCCGCGAGTGAAGCCTCGCCCATTCCCCGCGCCGAATTCGACCAGCTCAAGACCGAGCGCGATCAATTGCTCGACCGGCTGGCCCGTCTGCAAGCCGAGTTTGAGAATGCCCGCAAGCGCGCCGATCGCGACAAGATCGCCAATCGCGACTATGCCGTCGGCGACGTCGTCGAGAAGTTTCTGCCGGTGCTGGATCATTTCGAGATGGCCCTCAAGTCCACCGGCACAGCCGACCAGTTGCGTTCCGGCGTCGAGCTGATTGTCAAACAAATGGAAGACGTCCTGCGCCAGTTGAACGTCACGGCGATACCGGCTCTGGGAACGGAATTTGACCCGCGCCATCATGAAGCGCTCGGCTCGGTCGAGCGGCCCGACCTGCCCGATCAGCACGTCGCCGAGGAGATTCGCCGCGGCTACAAGCTGCGCGACAAGCTTCTGCGCCCAGCGCTGGTCCGCGTAGCCTCCAACCCTAAACAGAAAAGTGAGTAATCTAAATAAACGTGAGTAAAGCCGACTATTACGAGGTTCTGGGCGTCTCGCGCGACGCCAGCGATCAGGAGTTGAAGAGCGCCTACCGTCAGCAGGCGATGAAGTATCATCCTGACCGCAACCCCGGCGACCACGCCGCCGAGGAGCGCTTCAAGCAAGCCAGCGAGGCCTACCAGGTCCTCAACGACGCCGACAAGCGCGCCGCCTACGACCGCTACGGCCACGCCGGCGTCAGCGGAGCCGGCCAGGGATTCGGCGGGCCCTTCGCCGGCGGTGTCGACATCGGCGACCTCTTCGGCGACCTCTTCGGCGAAATGTTTTCCGTGGGCGGCACACAGCGCCGCGCCACCCGCCAGCAGCGCGGCGACGATCTGCGCTTCGATCTCACCATCGACTTCGAAGCCGCCATCTTTGGCACAGAGACTGAGGTCAAGATTCGCCGTCAGGAGCCTTGCGACGCTTGCAAGGCCAGCGGCAGCGCCTCCAATCGCGGACCCACCACCTGCGGCCAATGCAATGGACACGGCCAGGTTCGCTTCCAGCAGGGATTCTTCGCCGTGGCCCGCGCCTGCCCTGCCTGCCGCGGAACAGGCCAGGTCATCGCCGACCCCTGCTTAACCTGCCGCGGCGAGACTCGCGTCACCAAAGAAATCAAGCTCCACGTCAAGGTCCCTCCCGGCGTCGAAACCGGAACCCGCATCCGCTACTCCGGCGAAGGCGACGCCGGGCGCGCCGGTGCTCCCAAGGGCGACCTCTACGTCGTCCTCTCCATCCGCTCCCATGAATACTTCCAGCGCGATGGACACAACCTGCGCTGCGTCCTCCCCATCAGCTTTCCCCAGGCCGCCCTCGGCGCCGAAGTCGAAATTCCCGCGATCGGCGGCAACGTCACCCTCAAAATTCCCGAGGGCACCCCCAGCGGCAAGGAACTACGCGTGCGCGGCAAGGGTGTCCCCTTCCTCAACGAAAGAGGCGCCGGAGACCTGATCGTAAAAGTGATGGTCGAGATTCCACGCAAGCTCTCGCGCGTCCAGCGCGATCTGGTCAGCCAGTTAGCCGCATCGCTGGCGGTCGAAAACAAACCCGCCTCCGCCAGCCTCATCGAGAAGATGAAGGATTTGTTCAATTAGAATATAGAGTCCTGAGTCAGAAATACGCAGCACTAGAGTATTTTCTCAAATAGTGTAGACTATTTCTGGCGACTCTCCGCGGCGAACAACGACATGGGAAAACCCCTTGCAGATGATTTGCGCCGTAAATTGCTTTCAGCCTACGATCAAGGCGAAGG
>Ga0302320_10008191_pt1 | contig 22787 bp, 18 predicted proteins | sample Bog_T0_3_FD_202130 | JGI IMG/M metagenome (GOLD analysis project Ga0302320, IMG submission 202130) | Peat permafrost microbial communities from Stordalen Mire near Abisko, Sweden - Bog_T0_3 | ecosystem: Environmental > Terrestrial > Soil > Wetlands > Peat | place: Sweden: Abisko, Stordalen Mire... | reverse complement strand
GCTGGCCACCAGCATCGCCAGCAGCATTGGCGCGGGGGAGGCCAGCAGCCCATTGGGCGCCGTGACGAGCGCGTTCTCATAGGCGGCTCGCAGCGCCTCAGGGACTCGAAGTGGCAGCACGGCGGCCGCCGCCACCATCACCAGGCAGTGCACGATGGCCTGGCGCTTCGCGCCGAGCAACCGGATGGAGTGGTGCGCGTAAAGATAGCCAAGGAGCAGCATCGCTTGAAAGAACATCAGGGACGTGTTCCAAACCAAGGGCGAGCCCCCGAAGATAGGGAGAAGCTCTTTGGCGATAAGGGGCTGAACGAGAAACAGGAGCGCGGAACCGGCGAAGATCGTGAAAATAAAGAGAATGCGCATAGAGAGGCGTTTGTAAGGACGGCCCGGAGGTCATGACGTGAGGCGCCTACTTGGCCTTATTTGGGCATTTCCCAACACTCTGCTTGGCTTGGTGCTGGCAGTGGGTGCCCGGCTAAGCGGGGGAAGGTGGCACGTGAGGGATGGCGTGTTGGCGGTAAGCGGTGGTTTGTTGGCTCCGCTTCTGCGGAGCCGGGTTTTCCGGGCGTACGGGCTGACCTTGGGCCACGTGGTGCTGGGGGCCGATCCAGCCAGCCTGGATTTGGTATGGCTTCACGAACTTCGTCATGTTCGCCAGTACGAGCTTTGGGGGCCCTTCTTCTTGCCCGCTTATGCGCTGTCGTCGCTGTTCGCCTGGGCCCGGGGTGGGCACTATTATCGCGACAATAGGTTCGAAATCGATGCCCGTGCGCACGAATAGGTTGGAAGCCTTGGAAATGGTCTAAAATAGCAAGATTCCGAGAACTTCATGGCAAGAAAAGGCAGACCCCCACAGCGAAAAGAACAGGATAGGGAACAGGGCATCGAATTGGAAGGCGTGGTGCTTGAAAACCTGCCCAACGCTCGTTTTCGGGTCAAGCTCGAAGAGGGCGATGGCATGGAGATCCTGGCCCACATCAGCGGCAAGATGCGCATGAACTACATCCGCATCCTCCCTGGAGACAAGGTCCGGGTCGAGCTCTCCCCCTACGATCTCACCATGGGTCGCATTGTCTACCGATTTAAATAATTTGCCCGTTTTGGGCGTACAATCAAATATCGTTGAGATAAGGCGGAACGGCCAAGGCCGGCGGATCCTCGACATCGTGGATGCGTCGGCCTTTTTTCATGCCCGGCGATCCCGGGAGGAAGCTAAACATGCCGACGCTAGTGATCGTGGGCGCCCAGTGGGGCGACGAAGCCAAAGGCAAGCTGGTCGATGCGCTTGCCACCGACGCCGAGTTGGTCGTCCGCTATGCGGGCGGAAATAACGCCGGCCATACCGTCATCGTAGGTGACCGGGAGTTCAAGTTCCAACTGATCCCATCTGGCATCCTGCATGAGCGCACCGTATCGGTACTCGCCAGCGGTATGGTCATCTGTCCCAAGAGCCTGCTCGAAGAACTCTGCCGCACGAAGAAGCTGCAGCCGAATATCGGGACCCTGCGCATTTCCTCGGCCGCTCATGTGGTGTTTCCTTACCACCTGAAACTGGACGCCCTGGAGGAGGAGGCCCGCGGGGCCAACCGTATTGGCACCACCAGCCGCGGCATCGGCCCCGCCTATCAGGACAAGGTCGCCCGCATCGGGATTCGAATGGGCGAATTCGTGGACCCCAAACGCTTCCCCGAGCGCCTCAAAGAGGTTTTGGTTGTCAAGAACCGGCTGCTCCAACTTCTCGGTGGAGAGCCGCTGGCGTACGAGGAGCTGCTTGCCGAGTTTTCCGCCTATGCGGCCCAGATACGTCCCTATGTGACCGACACTGACATCATCGTGCAGGAGGCGGTCTACGGCGGCAATCGTGTGCTGTTCGAGGGCGCCCAAGGCACCTTCCTCGATCTGGATCACGGCACCTACCCGTTCGTGACCTCTAGCCACCCGCTTTCGGGGGGCGCGTGCCTGGGCACGGGGATCGGCCCTCGCGCCATCGAGAACGTGATCGGCGTCTGCAAGGCCTACACCACCCGTGTCGGCTCCGGTCCCTTCCCGACCGAGCAAGATAATGAGACCGGCGAGTGGATTCGCCGGCACGGCAAGGAGTTCGGCACCGTCACCGGTCGGAGTCGCCGCTGCGGTTGGCTGGACGCAGTGGTGCTGCGCCAGTCTGCGCGTATCAACTCGCTCAGCGGCTGGGCGGTTACCCGGCTGGACATCCTCAGCGTCTTCGACGAGGTCCAAATCGGCACCCGGTACCTTCTGGACGGGGCTCCGATCGACCACATGCCGACCGATTTGGAGGTCTTCGGCCGCTGCGTTCCGGTCTTCGAGACACTGCCCGGCTGGAAGGACGCCGACCTGCGCGGCTGCCGCACCCTTGCCGACTTGCCGCCGAACGCCCGCGCCTACCTTGACTTCATCGAGGCTCAAACCGGCGTCCCCGTCGCCATGGTCAGCGTCGGCCCCGACCGGGCCGAGACGATCATGATCCGTCCGGACTTGGTCTGGGGGTAGGGCCAAGAAGACTAGCGATCTTCCTATAGAAGCAAACTGCGACCCGAAGACCGATGTTAGATGCAAGTGCGAATACGGGCCCGCTGTCCATGTCTAAGCAGCGGGTCCGACCGGGACTGCGATCTTTACGAGCATATAACGATGCCCGCCGCCTACTTCGACACCGTCGACGGTCCTATAGAGGTCCCACGTAAAGCTAACGACCCCGTCAGTTTACGGAACTGCAAACCTTGGTGAAGCTCATCGAGACGGCCTATGAGCGTCTCCGGTCCCACTTGAGGCTGGCCCTCGCTTGGACGCTCGTAACCGACGCAGGAAACATCCGGTTCGGGCCCGAGGTGGGAATCACAGCCCCGAAGGCAGATGTCGATATGGTGAGTTCGTGGCTTGGTCAAGTGAAAAGAATGGCCCAAGACCTTGACGACGTTAGGGACCGCGCCCATCTCGAGGGGGCGGTTGTCCACAGCGATTCGCGTACCGCTACTGGGAAAATCGAGCAGGCCTCGATTGACGCCCAGTTTATGGCCGGCGGTGTGATTGCGCTCCTTGATTTTGACATGCAGAATGACGAGGTAGTGGTTGTCGGCGAGGCCCACTACAAGCTCGTCCCCTTCGCAGACATAAGTGGCGCGACCTCAGAGCCCTACGGCAGCGCTCTTCGAACGAGCTCTAACCAGTCTGGGCCAAGCGCCCTTGCCTCACATAGTTGACACGTCACATATGTTAAAGATTAAATAATCTTGTTGGCGATTTCATAAACCTTCGCTATTATGTCTCGCATGCGGCGTGGTGCCTTTATCCTTATCCTGGCACTATGTTTGGCCGTCGCCGCCTTCGCCCAGAGCGCCGTTCAGTTCCTTCCCGTCCCCGCCAACATGACCTTCGGGGCGCTGGTAAGCGTCTCCCGGTATGGCACCTTCGTGCTCGGCTCCGCCACCGATGGAAACGGCGTGACCCACTATCTGCTATGGGGACCGAACCTCGGCGCGGCGCCTCAGGATCTATCCAAGGCTGCCGGCCCTACCCCTGCGTCGCCCGTCCCCTACGACGGCGTCTTTACCGCGGTGAACGACAAGAGTCGAACCGTGGTCTACGACCCCTCCACCTCCACGTGGGCCATCTACGATCACCTTAGCCACGGATTTCTCAACACGATTCCCCAGGTTTCCGGCTACACCATCATCGCTGCCCCCGTGCTCAACAACACCGAGCATGTCGGCGGCACCTTGCAAGCCAACGGAAACGGCAACGAAGTGCCGTTCATTTTCGACAACGACACGGGCCAAACCAAGCAGGTGTTTGTCCAATCTGGAAGCACCCTCGGAGACTTTGGCGCAACCTTTGACCTCAGCAGCGAAAGCCTACTGGTGGGTGAGGGGCCGATGGGAGGCTGGACCTATGGAGGGCCGACCCAGCCGGTCTGGGTCACGCCGCCCATCGTGTACTCGGGGGATATCGCCAAACCTACTTCACCGGGGCATCCGCAGGTGGCTACTGCGGCGTCCACAAGTCGGTTGAAGCCTGCGTTCAAACCCGATGCGAGCTTGGGCCAGGGTCCGGTCGCCGGTATCGCGATGTACCAATCCGTTGCCGACACCATCTTAGGCTACGATGGCGGCGTTGCCGGCGCGTTCGTATACAACGGACAGTGGTATGCCGCTGGCCGCTATGGCTACCTATACAACCAAGATGTGCCGCCTGCGTGGAGCACGACCGATACCGTCGTCGTCTGGCTTGACAACGCCGACACCTTTTATGCCGATGACGCAACCACCGGTGCGTTTGTCGAGAACGGCAATCCGGTCAACCCGTTTGCCAACTGGCCCGACCCAAGCGGGAGCGCATTCGCCGTTTTCAATGTCGATCAGAACGGCGCCTTGTTCGGCACCTATCAAAGCGGCGGCAAGACGATCCCCTATGCCTCCTACCCTGCAACGACAAACGGAACTCTAACTGGGTACATCCTCGATGTCGATGGCTCCCCGTTGACGGGCCCGGCAAACGTCAGCGCCTTCGATTCGTTCGGCAATACGTGGCAGGGACGGGTGGCTAACGATGGTTTCTACGCCATCTCGGTACCTGCAGGCAACTACTCTATCCAAGCTACCGGCGAGCTCTACCAAGCGGGAACGGCGGGGCCGATTGCCGTGAGCGCCGCCGCATCTGCAACCCTGAACCTCAACTTAAACCCGGGAAATCCGAACATATCGGGCTCCGTCACCAACATCTACAACGGCCTCCTGGATGGGGCAACCATCACGGTGCTGCAGGGCACCACGGTAGTGGCCACCACCACCACCGGGCTTCTACAAGGCTTCGGCGCTCCCGGCTACGATGTGGCGGTTGCCCCCGGCCCTATACTGTGCAGGCCAGCCTAACCGGCTATGTCACGCAGTCGCAGACCGTTACGGTCTCCTTGAGGGGGGGCAACGCCACCGCTTCCTTCCAGCTCCTGCCTCCAAGCGCGGTCGGTGGCAAGGTGACCGACTCAGTCACCGGGCAGCCGATCCCGAACGCCACGGTGACGATCAACAATGGCTCGGGGACGATCGCCAGCGGGATGACCCAATCCGACGGGAGCTACAACATCGTCGTCGGCGCCGGAACCTACACTGCGATCTTCAGCGACCCAAGCTACATCCAAGGCAGCCAGTCGTTTACCGCTTACTCGTACGGCACGACCCCCTTGAATGAGCAGCTCGTCCCCGGAAGCACGATTTCAGGCAGGATCTATAGCGCGACGACACTACAGCCTCTTCCGAACGTTCAGGTGCTGCTGTACCTGCCAACCAGCCCCTCGCCGATCAACTCGGCAATGACGGCGGCCGACGGCACCTATCAGGTGACGGGGGCGACTGCCGGCACCTACGTCATTGGCTTCGTCGTCCAGCACTTCAATCCCGATTCCAAAGGAGTCCACGTGAATGCGGGCCAAACAGCCACCGTAAATGACGTCTTGAACCAGACCGGGCAGCTCAACGTGCTGGTACAAACGTCGTCGCTGGCGCCCCTATTTAACGCCACGGTGAGCCTGTATCAGAACGGCAGCCTTGTGGCCTCCAGCTTCAACGATATCGATGTCAACGGTGGCACCTCCTATGAAGATGGTCAGATCATCTCCGGGAACTACACCGTGAAGGTCTCGGCGCCCGGCTACATGACCGCCGAAGTGGACAACGTGTTCGTCGACGCGGGCGCCAACCAATCGATCACGGCAACCCTTTCGCTGACTCCCCCTCCGCCGCTACCGCCTAACGGGACCCTGCACGTGTACGCGAGCGATTCAATCGTTTTCCCGATCATTCCCGGCATCATCACTGTCGATGCTGGCGGCATGCAAATCGGTGTGCACTCCATACCTGGCACCAACACGCCTTCGTTCAACCAGAATTTCTCAACCGACTCGACCGGTAATTGCTACGTGAATCTGCCGCCCGGCCAATACGAGTTCAACTACTTCACGAGCGCGGGCTGGTCAAGCAACGTGTACTTCTCGATCAGCTCCAACAACACGACGGCGTACTCGATTGAGGAGGTCTACGGCTTCGAGACGAACATCACGACGGGCTACTATCCAATTGACTGAGCATTGTTCGTCGCGCCCAAGAGTTGACGACCGCTTGCGTTTGCGCAAGTTTGCGCAGCTTAGCTTGATTGAGTCGGCCGTGGTAGGGATGGAGTTCTCACTGTCCTAGCATGCGTGGAGCTGCGGGGTCCTGGAGTCCAGGAGCCATCGTGAGCAAAGAAATTATGGCGTTTAGGGCGCCGTGGACGGTGTCCCACCTCCGAGAGATCAACCATCCAAAGGCTTGGTTCAGACCAGGGCATGATCTGACGGATGAACCAAACAGGTAACGTTTCCGCATGCCCAAGCGCCTGGTCATCATCGACGGCTACAGCCTGATCTACCGGGCGTTTTTTGCCACCCGCTTTCTCTCCACCGCCGACGGGAGGCCTACGAATGCTCTCTACGGATTTGTGAGCATGCTCTTCAACCTCCTCGAGAACGTGCGACCGGATGCCATCGTGGTGGCGATGGATGCGCCTGGCAAGACTTTTCGCCACGCGGACTACGCGGAGTACAAGGGCACCCGGCGAGAAACTCCCGATGAACTCAAGGTCCAATTTCCGGTCGCCCGCGAGCTGATTGAGGCGCTTGGCATTGACACGGTGGAGGCAACCGGGTTCGAGGCAGACGACGTGGTCGGGACGCTGAGCCTGCAGGCGGAAAAGAATGGATACTCGACGATCATCGTCACTGGCGACCTTGATGCCCTGCAACTTGTAGACGACTCGGTGAGCGTGCTCACGATGCGCCAGGGTGTGACCGACACCGTCACCTACGATCCGAGAGCGGTGCGCGACCGCTATGGCTTCGATCCACCCCTAATCCCCGACTACAAGGCCATTGTGGGCGATACCAGTGACAACATCATCGGGGTGCCTGGGATCGGCGCCAAAGGGGCGACCGAGCTTCTGCAGAAGTTTCCCGGGGTTGAGGTGATCCTGGACCGGTTCTCGGAGGTCGACGCCAAATATCAGAAGAAAATTGCCGGCAACGAGGAGCAGATGCGCAAGTCGCGCTGGCTGGCAACGATCGTGCGCGACGCCCCTGTTCACTTCGACTTCCGGCCCTTCACCCTGACACCTCCCCAACTGGAGCGGGCCAAAGCGGTGCTCGAGTCGCTGGAGTTCCGGACCCATGTCCGCCGCTCCAACCTCATCCTCGGGCCGTACATGGAGGGAGCGGCGCCCGTGGCCGAGGTGCAAGCCGAGGTTATCGAGGCCAGTTCGAAGTTGGCGGGCAGCTTGAAAGAACTGCAGGCCTTTGTGAACGGTCGGCCTTATTCGCTCTTCATGGCCGCGCCTCAGGCCCCCGGCGATCTCTTCGAGCAACCGCAAACGCGGTCCTTCATTGCGGTAGGAGGCGACGTGCGCGAGGCCGACGAGGAAACCGGGCTTCGCTTTCTGGCCTCAGCGCCTTCTCAGGCGATTCTGCATGACGCCAAACCCCTTTATCGTCGCTACTCTGAGATTTCGGCGACCCCAGGCTATGACACGATGCTGGCGGCATACGTGCTCCAATCGGGGCGCTCCAGCTATGCCCTTCGTGACCTCGTGCAGGGCTATCTCGAGGCGACCCCGCCGACCGCGCCTGCAGAAATGGCGGTTGCACTTTATCGTTTGAAAGACGCGTTGCAGGACCGTTTGGAAAAGGAAGACCAGTCGCGCGTGCTGCACGAGGTGGAACTGCCCCTCGTGCCGATTCTCGCCGACATGGAGCGGACGGGCATTCAGGCTGAGCGGCACACCCTTCGCGAGTTCAGCAAGTCGCTCGAGGTCACGATCGAGCAATCCACGCGCAGGGTCTACGAACTGGCCGGCCAGGAGTTCAACATCGGGTCGCCCAAACAGATGGGTGAGGTGCTTTTCGAAAAGATGTCGATCCCGGGCGGGCAGAAGACCAAAACTGGATGGGCCACGGGGGCCGAGGTACTTTCCGTCCTCGCTCCCACTCACGAAATCGCGGCCGAAATCCTCAACTGGCGCGAGCTCAGCAAGCTGAAGAGCACCTACACCGACGCATTGGAGCGGTTGATCGGGCCCGATGGTCGCATCCACACCACGTATTCCCAAGCAGTGGCCGCCACTGGTCGCCTCTCCTCGAACGACCCCAACCTTCAAAACATCCCCATCCGCACCGAGCTTGGCCGGGGGATTCGGAAGGCGTTCGTGGCGGCGCCGGGATACCGACTGGCCTCCTTGGACTATTCCCAAATCGAACTTCGGGTCCTAGCGAGCATGTGCGGCGATGAGGCCCTAGTCCAGGCCTTTACCGAGGGGGAGGACGTCCACAAGGTGACCGCCGAGAAGATGTTTGGGGTGACCGGTGACCTCGTCAGCAAAGAAATGCGCCGGCTGGCGAAGATGCTGAACTACGCGGTGCTTTACGGCGTGACCGACTTTGGGCTTGCCCAGCAGTTGGGCGCTGGATTCTCCGTGACCGAAGCCAAAGCACTCATCACCCAATACTTCGAGCGTTTCCCCAAAGTGAAGGGATACACCGCGGACATCGTGACTGAGGCGCGCTCAAAAGGCTTTACCGTCACCATGCTTGGCCGCCGCCGTTACTTCCCCGACATCCATGCCGCCAAGATCATGGAACGCCGCTACGCCGAGCGGCAGGCGATGAACGCGCCCATCCAGGGCACCGCCGCGGACATGCTGAAGCTGGCGATGATCCAGGCTCACAAGCGAATGAACGGAACAACGGCGCGCATGCTGCTCAACGTTCATGACGAACTCGTCTTCGAGTTGGCGCCAAGCGCGGAGGGGCTCATCAATGCGCTGAGAAAGGACATGGAAGACGCCCTGCCACTCTCGGTGCCAGTTGAGGTGGACGCCAAAATCGGCGACGATTGGAACGCGATGTCCACCGTGGCACGCTAGCGGCGAAGTCAAAACCTGCAGGTGAACCCGGTAGGCCGAGGGTCGCAGCTACTTCTTCTTCGCGAACTTGACGATGATGAAAATCACCACGATGGCGATGACGGCGTAAAGAATCAGATGCTTGATGCCCATTTCGTTTCCCTCGGTTCTATGAAGTGCGCATCGTTCGCGATCTTACCCACGCCGATCGTGATGGAAGCCTGCACCTTCGTTCCTCCAAAGCCGCTCTGCTCTACGAGAGACCGATTATAACAGGTTGATTGGGGAGGATGCTTGATTGGGTGGCCTTGCAAAGAGGGGAGCAGCCAGGGCATTCTGCTAACGATATGCGTTTTGAGCACCAAATTATCGTCGTCACCGGCGCCAGTCGAGGGATAGGGCGCGAGATCGCCCTCGCATTTGCCAGGGAGGGAGGCACGGTCGCTTGCGTGGCCACGACCGTTGAGGGTGCGCAAGCCACCGTCGAAGCCATCGATGCGGCCGGGGGGAAGGGCTTTGCCTTCTCCTGCGATATTTCCGACGCGGCTCAGGTCGATGCGCTCTTCAAGCGTGTGGCCGACGAGGTAGGTGCGCCCGCCGTCCTGGTGAACAACGCTGGCATCACCCGCGACAACCTGATGATGCGTCTGCAAGAGGAGGACTGGGACCGCGTGCTCGACGTGAACCTTAAGGGGGCCTTTCTGTGCATCCGGGCGGTTACTCGGCTGATGATGCGCGAGCGCTATGGTCGCATCATCAATCTCTCGAGCGTCATCGGCCAGCACGGGGCCGCCGGCCAGTCCAACTACGCCGCCGCGAAAGCGGGTCTCCTCGGCCTCACCATGTCGGTCGCCAAAGAGTTCGGCAGCCGGAAGATCACCTGCAATGCGGTCGCCCCGGGCTTCATCGAGACCGACATGACCGAATCACTGCCTGCCGAGTTCAAGGAGCATGTGGTGAAGACGGCGCCGGCCGGTCGCCTCGGGACGCCCGAAGATGTCGCTGACGCGGTGCTGTTCCTCGCCTCCAAAGAGGCGGGGTACATCACCGGGCAGACCCTGGCAGTGGACGGTGGACTGTTCATCTAAGAATTTGCCACGGCATCCCTACCGCAGAGGCCCAGCCTTCGCAACCCATTTGGGTTCCCACTAGTACTTCGCGATGATGCCGCATTTGCTTTTCCTTTTGCCTTGGTTGATCTTCGCTTCCTGGGCGATCTTTATTGGTTACTGGCTGGTCAATGTGCGACGAGTCAAGTCCACGGCGGTTCACGAGCCGCTGAAATCGACACTATTGAACCGGTTGCCGACGGTCGCCGGGGGACTTCTGCTGCTTTTCCCGCAGCTGATCCCCACCCTTTCGGAAATCCGAACGCCGCATGGGCCGATTGCGATTGTGTTCGCCGTGGCATTGTGCTACGTGGGCCTCGGCATCGCCATCTGGGCCAGGCGGACGCTGGCCGATAACTGGAGCAGCGTGGTGATGCTGAAAGAGGGCCACGAGCTCATCGAAAGCGGCCCTTACCGGTTCGTCCGCCATCCCATTTACACGGGCATCCTCGTGATGATCTTGGGCTCAACGGTCACCGTCGCCACTGCCCAGGGCTGGCTGGCCCTGTTGCTTTTCTTTCTTGGATTTGTGATGCGGCTTCGGCAGGAGGAAGCCCTCCTCATGACCCACTTTGGCGCCGAGTACCCGGAGTATCGCAAGCGCGTGAAGGCATTGGTTCCGTTCGTGGTTTAGATTAAGTTATCGCCCAGGTACTTATACAAAACCGCACTCATGAAACTCCTCCCCCAGGGGTTTTTCTGGGAGTGGCCTTTGGGGGTAGGAGTCCCCGGATGGGCGAGGGAGATCGTCCAGGGCCGGCGTCGTCGTCCACACAGCAGAAATATAGAAAGGCGGCGAGCAGAATCCACCCGACGACCTGAACCCAGACCTTCCGCCGGGAGGGGCCACGCGCTTCAGGTTCGGTTGGCAAGGTGCTTCTTCCACCACTTGAGGATTTCGTGGAGGCGGTGGATGCGCAGGTCGGGTGGGCCTGAGCGGCTCATTCCATGGAACGTCGACTGGGGATAGCGAATGAAGCGCGACTCAATGCCACGCTGCTGAAGCGCGGTAAAGACTTGCTCAGATTGAGCGACGTTGCATCGAAGATCGCCCTCGCTGTGGATGATGAGCATGGGCGTCTCCACTTGATCGAAATAGGCGATCGGCGACTGGCGCCAGAGCTCGGCGATGTTTTCCAATGAGCTCCATGGCAGGCCGGGCCAATAGCTATCCGGCTGGAAGGGGAAATCGCTGGTCATGTTCTGGGACACGAGGTTGCTCACGCAGCGATCCGTGATCGCCGCCTTGAACGCCTTAGTGTGGCCGACGGCCCAGTTGGTCATGTATCCTCCGTAACTTCCCCCCATGATGCCGATGTTCGAGGCATCAATCTCCGGCTGCGTTTGCATCCATTTGAGAACCGCCTGGATGTCGAGCCAGTCTTTATCTCCCCACTTGCCCTTGATGGCGGTGCAGTGAGCCTCACCGTACCCCTTGGAGCCTCGGGGGTTCGCATAGACAACGGCATACCCAGCCGCCGCCAACACCTGGAACTCGTGAAAGAAGGCCCAGCCGTACTGGGCGTGGGGTCCGCCATGGACCTGCAGCACAGCCGCATGGGGACCCGATCCGGCCGGACGCATGATCCAGCCATGGACCTTCCAACCGTCCGCCGCCTCCGTCCAGAACTCGGCCGGCTCCGCCACGTGGAGTTCCTTCATCAGGCCCGCGTTAAGGCGGGTAAGGCCTTCCAGCTTGCCCGAAGTCACATCAAAAACGCCGATCTCCGGGAGGTGCGTGGCGTCGGAAGTCACGACGGCAAGGGCGCTACCATTGCGGCTTGCATTCCCAAGGGAGATCGCCGTTTGGGTATCGGTGAGGAATTGCAGGTCGGCGGTGGCAACGTCGATCCTCGCCAAATTCTGGGCGCCGTGCCAGCCGACCTGAAGAGTGATGGTCGCGCTGTCCGGCGACCAGAGGAAAGATGTTCCCGAGCCTGCATCCTTCATGTCGCTCAGCATTCCTGCCTCGACGCAGAAATCGGTGGCGGCAGTCAGGCTCCGCGCCTCGCCGCCTGCCGCGGGGCAAACGAAGAGTTGGGTGTTGTTGCAGCCCCAATCCGCATCCCTTTGGCCAGCAAACGCAAGCCACTTGCCATCCGGCGACCATCTCAGATTTGATTTGACGCCCTTGAGGTTGACCTCAATCGGTTGCTGATTCCCTTTGAGGTCGATTCGCAAGAGTTGAAAGTCCATGTAGATCTGGGCCAGAGGGTTCTCCCCTTGCGGACACGAGACCACGAGTTCCTTGGAGTCTGGCGACCAGTCGCAATCGAAGAAATCCAGTCGTCCTCCCTGAAAGATGGACTTGTGGGCGCCGGTCACCGGGTCGATGACAAGCAGCTGAAACCTCTGGCCTAGGAAATAACCGTCGCCATCAAATCGGTACCACTGATTGTCAATTTCGCGGGCCGGGGTACTGAGCCCCTTCTCTTCCCGCTCTTTCTTTGCCTTCTCCGTCCACTCCGGTTGCTGCTCCCGGAACTCAATCGCAAGTCGGCTCCCATCGGGCGACCAGGCAAGCCATCGGATGGTTCCCTCGGGAAGGTTGGTCAGTTTGCGCGCCTCGCCACCGTCCGCACGAATGAGATGAACCTGGGCGCCGCCAGCTTCTCGTCCGGAGACGAACGCGATTTGACTGCCATCAGGGCACCATCGCCCAGTGCCGTCTTTCTTGCCCTGGGTCCACTGCCGCACCGACCCCTTCCGATCTACGGTCCAGAGGTTTGTTTGAGGCTTATTCTTTTCGCCGATGTGCTTCCGGGTGAACAGAATGCGGGCGCCATCGGGGCTTATCTGGGCATCGCCGGCAAGAACGACTCGCAGTAGGTCTTCCGGGGTGATCGAACGCTTGGCCATAGGCAAACTTTACCGAGTATCACGCGCGCTGAGCGTAATGCATTCTTAGGTCGCCCGCCCTAAACGAAAGCGGGGTCGGCCCATAAGACCAACCCCGCACATTCCTGGATGGGAACCGGTTAGATACCCTTGTCGGCGATGAACTTGCAGATGTCGGCAACGCGGCAGCTGTAGCCCCACTCATTGTCGTACCAGGCGACTGCCTTGACCATGTCGTCGAGCACGATGGTGTCGGGAGCGCTGAAGATGGAGCTGTAAGGGTTGCCCTTAAGGTCCATGGAGACAAGCTCCTCATCGGTGTAGGCCAGGTAGCCCTTCATTGGGCCAGACTCTGCGGCGGCCTTCATCGCGGCGTTGATCTCCTCAACCGAGGCCTTGTTGACGACCTGGGCGGTGAAGTCCACGACTGAAACCGTTGGGGTTGGCACGCGGAACGCCATGCCCGTGAATTTGCCCTTGAGCTCAGGTATGACCAGACCGACCGCCTTGGCGGCGCCGGTGCTGCTCGGCACGATGTTGAGGCTGGCGGCGCGAGCATCGCGAAGATCCTTGGCGGCGGTATCGACCGTCTTCTGCGAGTTGGTGAAGGAGTGAACGGTCGTGAGGAGGCCCTTCACGATGCCGAATTTCTCGTGAATGACCTTGGCGACCGGGGCAAGACCATTGGTCGTGCAACTCGCGTTGGAGATCACATGGTGCTTGGCTGGGTCATACATTCCCTCGTTGACGCCGAGGACGATGGTGACGTCCTCGTTCTTTGCGGGCGCACTGATGAGAACCTTCTTGACCCCGTGAGCCTTGTGGCCAACGGCCTTGGTGGCATCGGTAAAGCGACCGGTGGCTTCGATGACCAAGTCGACGCCAAATTGATCCCACGGGATGGCGGCAGGACCATCGGCGTTCGCAAAGCTGTGAATCGTCTTGCCGTTGACGAAGATGTTGTCGGCGTCGTGGCCGACTTCGCCGTGGAAGGGGCCGTAGGTGGAATCGTACTTAAAGAGATGAGCGTTGGTGCCGGTATCGATCAGGTCGTTGATCGCGACGACTTCTAGGGTGCCGGGATGCCGCTCCAAGATCGTTCGCAGAGAGAGGCGTCCGATACGCCCGAAGCCGTTGATACCTATTTTTAGTGACATTGAATAGACTCCGGAGGAGGTCGGCGGGCGGGCCTCCATCCGTAGTTCATATTACCTGTCGGCTTATGCCTCGAACCCCTTCGAAGGGGGAAAGACCGCAAGACCCTTGAAGGAAGACCGGACGATATTGAGCCCCTCGCGGTATGCATCGAACTCATTGCTGAGTTTTCGGAATACAGGAGCCTCGTCGGCATAACGTCCGTAGTCAAAACTGCTGACAACCTGATAACTGAACTGCCCCTGCTTGACCACATCCACCATCAGATCCTGTTGCTGCCGGGCCTTCAGGCGATAGAGGAACTCCGGGAAGATGCCCGACCAGAATAAGAGGAAATCCCCAATATGGCGGTGAACCTCGCGCTCTCGCTCGAACGAGTCGGCTCGTTGTCGAACGTCGCCCTCCGCCAACATCTCGACGACCGATTCGACGGGCTGCCCTGCCGCATCGCGGATCGCGTAAATCTGGTCGAAGGCGAGGAACTCCACCATCATCTCAGCCAAGTAGGCCACTACAGGGTCGGTATCCTGCAAACCCATGCGATCGTGCAGGGATTCGTGGAGCGCCTCGCTGAAGAACGCCCGCAATGGATGATTGCCGCTAATGTCTCGCCTCATGAGCCTTGTTCCTCGCTGTGAGAGTTTTGACGGAGGAAATCAAGCGTTTTGACTTGAATTCCTGCCGGGCCTAACATTCCCTTTCCATAATCCGTCAAAAATGCGGACGTGTGTGCGGGAAACGTGTTACGTGCTAACGTTTAATCAAGTAGAGCCAGATGCCATCAACAGGACCCCTAGCGATGTTTTGTCCAAGGTGCGGGGCGCCCCTTACGCCTGGTGCGGCATTTTGTAGCCGGTGCGGCCAAGCAATCGCTCAAGCTCCGGCCGAGGCGCGAGGACCGGTGGCGGCGCCAACAACGGGGGTGGCCACTGGCGCCGCAGCGGCGACGCGAGCCAAGAAGATGGCCATCGGTGGCGGTGGTGCGATCCTCGGGGTCCTTGCCCTTTTGGCGTTGCTCTGGAAAAGCGGCATCTTTGGCGTTCAGGCCGATAACACCGCCCCTGTGTTGATCAAACACGAGCAGGCCCCGCCTCCCGCCCTCGCAAAGACGGCCGAGGTCGTCAAGATGCCCGATGACATCCATGACTGGTTGAAGCACCTCGAGAAGATTGAAGATGAAAAGAAGGAGCTGCTGCGCAAGCAAATCGCTGATCTCAAAGTGTTCGAGGAAATGATTGGCGCTCTTGGCTCGGGGATTGGCAGCGTGAATCCCTATGACCAAACCAATGACGACCAGAGCAGCCCAAACTCCGGCCCTGCCGACCTCACCAAAGGGAAGTTTGAAGATCTCCGGCCCCAGTGGGAAGCGCTGCTCCAGGAATACCAAAGCGTGCCCCCGCCGGAAGAGTGCAAGCCGATTGCCGACAGCTACGAGACCGGCCTTGAGTCGGTGCCCGATATGATCGGAGAGGTCAACAACGTGCTCAATCAGGTCAACTCCGATCCGAGTTCAGCCCTCAAGGAAATGAACGAGATGCAGAACAAGAGTTACGCTACCGTGGACAAGCCCTTTGCCGAAGCCGACGAAGACGTCCAGGCGATCTGCGATAAGTATCAAACGCCGAAGTGGTTCAACATCGGCGACGTGGGCGAGACGATGTTCAGCAAAGGAATGTGATCCCAGAGCGCGTTCCCGCGCCCCGGGACGTTGAGCCTAGAGAATGCCGCCGTTGCTGGCGATGACTTGTTTGTACCAGTAAAAGGAGTCCTTGGGAATCCGCGTCTGGTCCCTATAGTCCACGTAGACAAGGCCAAAACGCTCCTTATATCCCTCGGCCCACTCGAAGTTGTCGAGCAGCGACCATTGGAAGTAGCCTTGGACGTCGGTGCCATCGTCGATAGCCCGGCCCATCTCCCTGAGGTAGCGCTGCAGGAAATCGATCCTTTGGGGATCGTGTACCTTGCCATCAAGGGCGATCCAGTCCTGGTTGGAGAGTCCATTCTCGGTCACTATGATCGGTGAGTGGTATCGCTCGAAAAAGAAGCGCGGCGTCCAATAAAGAGCTTCGGGGGTGACGAACCAACGAAAGGCGGTCTGCGGATGGCCGACCTCGAACGGGAGCACCTTCCACCCGGGTGCGTCTTCCGATGCCTGGATGGACGACCCGTAGTAGATGTTGACGCCGAGGAAATCCATCGGCTGGCAGATCGTCTTCATGTCGGCGTCGGAGGCCTTGGGTGCGTCTGCGCCGAAGAGTTCTAGGCCATCTTCCGGATACTTGCCGAAGAATAGCGGGTCCCACCACCACGTGTTCTGCCACATGTCGCGGGTTTTGACCGAGAATGCATGCTTACGCGCCGCCTCGATGTCCTGAGGGGAGTTGCTGGCTGGGATCGAGTTTCCAGCCACGGGGGCGATGCCAACCTTGGGAGCCTTCTTTGCTCGGGCGCGAATGGTCTGGGCGGCAAGCCCGTGCGCGAGGAGAACGTGGTGTGCGGCCAGAGTGACCTCGCCGAACGCCAACTTATCGCCAGGAGCATGTCGCCCATCTTGATGCCCGGCGCCTATGAAGACTTGGGGTTCGTTGATCGTGAACCAATTCGTCACTCGGTCGCTGAGCCGATCCACGAGGACAGCCGTATAGTCGGCGAACCACTTTGGACTGTCGGGGTTGAGCCAGCCGCCGCGATGGTAGAGCGCGAGCGGATAATCCCAATGAAAGACAGTCAGCCACGGTTCGATGTTGGCCGCCAGAAGTTCATCAACCAACTGGTCATAGAACTCCAAACCCTTCTCGTTGACACGGCCAACACCCTCAGGCAAGACTCTGGGCCACGCCACGCTGAAGCGATAGCCCTTTAGGCCAAGTTCGCGCATGAGGCCTACGTCTTCCTTGAAGCGGTGGTAGTGATCATCGGCGACGGAGCCGTCGTGTCCTTGCCAGATCGCGCCCGGTTTGCGGGCCAGCATGTCCCAAACACTCGGGCCGCGGCCATCGATCGCGGCTGCGCCTTCAATCTGATAGGAGGCGGTCGCTGCCCCCCAAACGAAACCTGGCGGAAAACTCATAGAAACTCCTTTGGCCTGAAGTAGAACCCTGCGCAAGATACCCCGGCCTATTTGAGTGATGCTTTGGCCGCCGCCCTTGCTCCCTCAGCCCGTCACGCTCACTGATTTTCACGATGCGGTCTCCCCGACTGCCGCCTGCCGCGCGCGAAGTATCCGCCACTCCAGCAGTCCGAGGACCGACATGATTGCGAAGACCCCATAGAGGAACGCGGTCAACTTCAGATTCTGATGGAGGTACATGGGCACGGAGACTATGTTGACGATGATCCAAACGTGCCAGTTCTCGATGTATTTCCGGGCGAGGAGGTACTCGCCGGCGATGCTGGCCACCGTGGTAAACGCATCGAGGAACACGTCCAGCGGCGAAGGCGCTTCGTTCCGAAGCACCCACATGGCCCACCACGTCCCCAAGAAGGTGAGCACCGCCAGCCAGACCGCCTGAGTGAGACCCGAACTTGAGATCTTCAGTTCAGTTCCGCGAGGCGGAACTCCTGACTTTGCCTGCTTTGACCACCGCCCCCCGCGCACCCACCAAAACCAGCCGACGAACCCCTCCACGACGAAGAAAATGTTGAGGGCAGCGTTGCCGTTCAGGTGGGACTGGTAGCAAACCCCCACATAGGCCCCACCCCCCACAATGCCCCACGGCCAGTTCCAAACGTTCTCCTTGACTTCGAGGCAGACCGCGACCGCGCTGGTCACAAAAGCGACCACCTCAAGCCCAGTTGCCTCTCCAGTCTTAAAACACCACGCGGCCAGCCCGCAGCAGAGGACAAACAGAATCCCAAGCGCAGCGTCTTGTTTGCCCCTCAGCATATAGGCCGCAGGTTACTCTTGTTTGGGCGAGCCCCTAGGAATCGTCCTCCCTGTGGCGGGTTCGTCACAGGAATGGGGCAGTGCATACCCACCCGAATATCGCCTCGTTTCACTGGAGTGCTGAGACCAAGACGCACAAAGTCAGCGATCAAGTCTTCGATCGCCGTGCCCCGTAGGGCTGCCGCTGCTTTGGCTCGGCGGAGCAATCTTCTGGCGGATCGATCGTCGTTCTCATGTTGTCATTTAGACGTCAAATGCATCAAAAGGCACTTCTTAAGGTTTGATCTCACCCTTCCGCCTAATGGCTCGTAAGTAAGAAGAGTTTGTAGTTCGCCTCGTCCGGGCGGGGGAGTTCTTCCAAGTTCAAACCTGCCCGCTTTGCGGCGGCGAAATCGTAGGGCTGGATTCGGTCGGTGCGGGTGAGGATCATGACTGGCAGCGGGGCGTGAAGCAGGTCGTCAAACTTCTCCACTTCGAGCACCGGCCGGTTGACAACCATCGGCAGCGAAGGATGGCTGGTCTCTTGAATCTTTGGCTTCAGGGTGCCGAGGTCGTGGTCACGCCGGGGCATCTGGTAAGCGGCCACCGTCGCCGGCGACTGATTCGCAACGTACGCGGCCATGGAATGAAGCTCCCGCTGGCCTGATTTGTCGTACCAAATAGAAAAGCCCACCTGAGCCAGGACTCCAACCACCACCACGAGGATCACCGGCCCCACGAGCGACCGAAGGGGACGAATTTCACGCGGACCCAGTCCTTCGGTGGTGTATACGCCAAGGAGAAGAGCGAGCGGCGGAAGACAGGGCAGCACATAGCTCGGCAGCTTGGCGCTGCTGATGGTGAAGAAGATGAACACGATGCCCGCCCAACTGGCGACATAGCGCTTCAACCGAACATCCTCGCCAGAGTCCTGACTCCGCCGAGGCCAGGCCTTCACCAGCTTTAGAGACCACGGGAACATCCCGACGAACAGCGTCGCGGGATAGATGAGGAGGCCGACGAGGCCGGCATTATGGGCGGTGTCCCCTCCGGTAAATCGCTCCAAGTTCTGCTTTATAAAAAAGTTGTCGATGAAGGTGTAGCCGTTCTGGAGATAGGCGGGCAGGTACCAACAGCTCACTGAAACGAGGAGCGCGGCCCAGAACCCCAGCCATCCGCCACGGAATCCCTTGCGGCAATCGGGCTCCCGCCAGTAGGTCCACGCAGCCAAGACGGCGAAGAGGAAGATCGCCACCGGCCCCTTGGCGAGGGTGCCAAATCCCACCGCCAAGCCGCACCAAGCTCGGGCGCCTTTGGAACCTTGGAGACTCTCCCAGAACGCGATCATCGCCCCGGTCTCGCACAGGACAAGCAGCGGATCGGCGATCATCATTCGGCTAGCCAGGACCCAGAATAGGCTTCCGCCAAGGACCAGGATCGTCATCTGACCTGCGGCGGGCGAGAATCTCCGTTTGGCGAACCACCCGATGAGAGCCATGGTGGCGATGGCCGCCAGCACGCTTGGCAGCCGCGCTCCCACCGCATCTCCGAACGCCGCCATCAATGGCTTTCCAACCCAGTAGAGCAGGATAGGCTTTTCAAACCAGGGGTGGCCGTTGTAATACGGCGTGATCCATTCGTGACGCCGGTTCATTTCGGCGACGACTGATCCGTAGAATCCCTCGTCGAGATCGAACAGCCCGTAGGTCCACCAACCCAGAAACGGTAAGAACGCCACCAGGAGGGTGGGCCATAGACTTGCCGGGCGAGCTTGATCCCGCCCTGCCTCTCCTTCCATTGCGGGCGCGGCGCACATCGGCCCTTGAAGGTACCCCGGTAAACTCTCCCAGATGCCACCTGTGGAAGATCTGAAGTACAACGCCGATGGTTTGATCCCTGCCATCGTTCAGGACAAGGACAACGGCCAAGTGCTCATGATGGCGTGGATGAACCAAGAGTCCCTCCAGCGGACCTTGGAAACCGGCCTTTGCACCTACTGGAGTCGAAGCCGCAAGGCCTTCTGGGTCAAGGGAGAAACGAGCGGTCATACCCAGGCGGTCCATCGGATCTCGGTGGATTGCGACCTCGACACCCTGCTTATTCAGGTGGATCAGAAGGGCGCGGCTTGCCACGAAAACTATCGGAGCTGCTTCTTTCGCGACCTGAAAGCGGACGGGCTTACGCTGAATGCGGCGCGAATTGAGGAATGAAGGTCCAACAAAGGCGACGGGCCCCCGCAAGCGAGAGCCCGCCATTCCCCCATTAGCCCACCCGAATTAAGCTGCGTCCAGCGCCACCGTGAATTCCCGCTCCAAGCGGAAGCTGGTGATGTCGCTGAGATAAACCTTGTGAATTTCCGGCTGCTCAACCAGTCGCTTCAGAAAGCCGAGCAGCGCCGATGCCTCGTCCTTGGAGAGGTAAAGCGCCACATCAGTGAGATTCTTGTTCGTTTCGAAATCGACGATTTTCATGTCGCTCCTCTTGGAATTAATAGTGTCGGCAGAATTGCTGCCCCGTATTAATGCATTCCATAAAGATACGGGCTATTTGATGCGCAGACTTACCTGTATGAGCAATTCTGTAGGGTGCCTTCTCTGGTAGAGTCCCCCCATGGTGAGGAGCGCGGGCGAAAGCATATCGGGCGCCGCAGCGCGCCTCGTCAATGAGTTCCTCACCTTTGTCGGAGAGGTGAGCCTGATCCTCTGGGACGTCGTTGTGCGGTTCGTCCATCCCCCATTCGAATGGGGCGAAACATTCAGCCAAATGTCGTTTGTCGGCGTGGCTTCGGTGCCCATTGTCACGCTGACCAGCTTTTTTTCGGGTGCCGTCCTTTCTCTTTATCTATCCGGATTCTTGCTCCAGTACGGGGCCACCCAGTTCGTAGGGGCGACGGTGGGACTCACGATGGCCCGCGAAATGGCCCCCGTGTTGGCTGGCATCATGGTGGCCGCCCGTTGTGGTTCGGCGATGGCCGCGCAGATAGGCACGATGAAGGTGACCGATCAGCTTGACGCCCTGAAGATGTTGAGCGTGCATCCGACCAACTATCTGGTGATCCCTCGGGTCGTCGCCTCGATCGTCATGTTCCCTGTCCTCGCGTTGATTGCGATCTATTCCGGGATCGCAGGCGGATGGCTTGTGGCGATATCGCGCGGAATCCCTTCGGGAGCGTTTCTCCAGTCGATGCGAGAGTTTATGAACCCCTGGGACTTCATGGGCGGCATGCTCAAGACGCCCTTCTTTGGGCTCATCGTGGCGCTTGTCGCATGCCAGCAGGGCATGCAGACCACAGAGGGCGCGGTGGGCGTTGGTCGGGCGACGACTCGCGCCGTCGTCATCAGCATGGTCCTGATCTACATGGCCAACTACTTCCTCGCTCAGCTTTACTTCGGCTAAACCAAAAGAGAGCGTGGAAGTCATCGACTTCCACGCTAAAGGAGAGGAGTGGGTTACGCTTAAGCTTGGTTCTTGCGTCGCTTGGCGATCATCGCTCCAACGCCGGCGATCATCGCAGTGGTGCTGGCCGGTTCGGGAACCGACGGGTTGTGGTGACCGCTGTGATGGTGATCGCAAGCGATCGCCGCACCGATGCCGGCGACCACGACGATCGGAACGAACACGTTGCAGGAGTGACTCGTGACCACCGCGGCGGCAGGAGCGGGGGCAGGCGCCTCGACGGCTTCCGGGGTCTCGGGGGCTGCCGGTGCAATCTCGGCGGGCGCCGACTCCGTGTCACCGCCGACTTCGGCCAGGGGCGCCACATCAGCGTTGGAGTAGACCGGCTCGGGCGTTTCACTCAAAGCAATCGGATTGCGAGGACCCAAGGTCAAGGGGTTGCCGCAGCGCATCTGGAGAATGGCATGGCCGCTGGGATCGAAGAAGACCTTTTCGCCCTTCTTCAGGACCCAGTTGTGATAGTGGAGCTTGCCGTTGCGCGGCACGCCGTACACGGTGAACGCCGTGTCCTCTTGCAGCTCGCCAAGGGTCAGCGTGCTGAAGTATTGGATCAGCTCGGACTCCGACATCGCAAAGTGGCGCGTATAGCGGTCCAGGACCTCCGGCTCGCGGCGGACCTGGTTGATCAACTGCTGGGTCGAATGGGGAGTAAGCTGGCAGAAGGAATTCGTTGGCGGCTGACCGTAGCCGATGTCAAGAGTGCTGGCGGCGGTGTCTCGATCCGTTCCGGCCATCGCAAGGCTGGCGGTGAGCGTCAGAGCTAGCGTGAGCACATATTTAGCTTTCTGGGACGTTTGAAACATAGTTCTCCGGTTTTGGCTCCAGACCTATTGCCTTGCTGTGGGGCTCAGGTTCCTTGCCGCAATGTTATTATGTTGGCCATTAGCGCAAGATCGGGGCCAATCGATACTAGGGTGGAGTTAGAACCGGTATTTGATGGGGGACGGGTAAGCAAAGACCCTTGTCGCTTCGTCTCTATTGTGGGTCGAGCGTTCCGCGATCGGATGACCGCCGTGCGGTGAGGTTCGGAGCACCGCCCTTGCGGAAGAAAATGACCATCAATTGGAGTCGGCAGTCGGGGGTTGAAGTAGCGTGAGTGATTCTCCCATCCAACCCTACATTCGGTATGAGAACTCCCAAGTCAAGTACTCCGACCTCGTTCAAGGTCTGCGGGGGGTGAGCTTGGATATCGCGCGTGGCGAGTTCCTGTTCTTCATCGGTTCGACCGGGGCGGGTAAAAGCACTTTACTAAAACTGCTTACGCGCGAGGTCCGCGAGAGCGCCGGTGAGGTCACCTTGGATGGCGTGAATCTCAGCCGCATGTCGGATCGAGAAATCCCCCTCCTTCGACGTCGGATGGGGATTGTGCCCCAAGACTTTGCGCTACTTCCGCGCAAGCGCGTCTGGGAGAACGTGGCCTATGC
>Ga0302320_10008190_pt1 | contig 22788 bp, 21 predicted proteins | sample Bog_T0_3_FD_202130 | JGI IMG/M metagenome (GOLD analysis project Ga0302320, IMG submission 202130) | Peat permafrost microbial communities from Stordalen Mire near Abisko, Sweden - Bog_T0_3 | ecosystem: Environmental > Terrestrial > Soil > Wetlands > Peat | place: Sweden: Abisko, Stordalen Mire... | reverse complement strand
AACGTCGAGGTCTCCGCTGAGGAAAAGAGACGTCTCCAGGAACGAGGGCTTTACCGCTCGTGATCCTGAGCCACGGGCCGGCGCGGCCGGGAAGAGGCTCATGTCCACCTATCTGACCCACCCCCTTTACACCCTGGGCGTGCTCTACTTGCTCCTGCTGGTGTTCCGGGCCGTGCTCTCCTGGTTCCCGTCCGGGGGCAGCTCGGGCCTACGGTCGGTCACCCACTGGCTATTTGTGCTCACTGAGCCGGCTGTGGCGCCCTTCCGCAAGGTAATACCGCCGATGGGCATTTTCGACATTTCGTACATGATCGCCGTTCTCGTCGTCTACCTACTGACGACTTACGTTCTCTACCTCGTCAAGATCTAGGGCCGCACCCTGCACCTCCTCGATCCGGGGATGTCCCTGCTAGGGAGGCGCGGCTGGTACCATTAGCGGGCATGGAATTGACCCCGAAGGTCTTCCGCGACGTGCAGTTCCGTGAAAAACTGCGCGGCGGTTACCATCCCGAAGATGTCGACGAGTTCCTTGAGCAGGCGGCCGTTGGTGTCGAGGAGCTGACTGAGCGCCTACGGCAGGCAACCGAGCGGGCGCAACGGGCCGAAACATCGGCCACCGAGGCATCGGCCACCGACGAGTCGCTCAAGCGCGTCCTGCTTATGGCTCAACGTACCGCTGACCAGGCTATTCGTGAAGCTCAGGCCGAGGCCGAGACCGCCATCCGCGAGGCTCGGGACGAGGCGGACAGGACCCTTTCGGAGGCTAAGGTCAAGGCTCGCACCCTGGTCGGGGATGCCGAGGACCGGGCCCGGCGCGCCTACGAGACAGCGGTCGCCGAAAGCCGCGCCACCATGGAAAATGCGGAAGCTTCACTGGACCAGGCCCGCCGTGACGTCGAGGCGTTGCGTGCCTGGGTGGACGTACACAAGAGCCACCTCCTCGGGGTCCTCGGCGAGGCGCAGGCGCTGGTAGAGAGCGCCGGCTTGCTGAGCGAACCGCCCCCTGTCACTTTCTCCTCTGACCCGTCCCCTTTTTCCTCTGACCCGCCTGAGGAGGTCACCGTCCCCCCCGCCCACTCCGCCGGGTTCCCGGCCGAGCCGGACGCCGAAACCACGGGCGAGCACATGGAGATCGGCCCTCAAGCAGAGGCGGAGGACAACGGGAGCCCGACGAGCGACTGGGACCCGCGCTATCTGGAAGAGAGGGGCGGAGCGCCTTCAGAGGCCAGGTCTGCGCCCCCCGTCCGGCCCGGGGCGAATCAGGAAGCACTGGCCTTGGCGGGCGAGCGCATCGGTGAGGCGAAGGGCGTGGTGCCCGGGGACACGGACAATGTTCCCGCGCCCGAGTCGGCCGCCACCATCGCACTCGACGAACGTGCCCTGGACAGCTTCTTCAGTGAGCGGGACCTCGGTGATGACCGGGGCCCGAGCAGGTTCCGCCGTCGCCAGTAGGCGGTTGCAGCTTCGTTTCCTGCCCCGGGTGGCGAGGTGGGGGCCATTAGGAATGGCGGGGCGCTTTAGCGCGTTAAGTGCTCTGCCGCGGTAAGTGCGGCATGGTAGGCTTCCCGGCCTCCATGTGAGTGTAAGGTGCCACAAAATGCCTAGAGCGAAGCAAGAAGTCGCCGTCCAGGAGGCGCAAGTCGAAGTGGCCGCACCTGGCGAAAGCAACGGGAGCGCCCGGGAGCTTGCTCCGGCTGCTCACTCCGCCAACGAGGGCTCTTCCACGGCCGGCAAGACGGGGCCGGCCAAAGAGGTCAGGGCGGTCAAAGGGGCGGTACCGAAAGAGCCTGGGACCAAAGGGCCGGTGGCTAAGGACGCAGTAGCCAAGGAGCCCGTAGCCAAGAAGACTGCTTCCAAAGAGACAGCGGCCAAACAGGCCGCGACCACACATAGCGCAACGAAGCAGAGCGCGACGAAAGAGAAAGTGACCGTAGCGAAAGAGCCGGTGGCCAAAGAAACCGTAGTGAAAGAGCCCGTGGCGAAAGAGGCCAAGGCGCCGGTCAAGCACGTGCGCGAGGAAGTACCTGCCAGTGAGGCCACGGACGGCACAGTGGGCGGGGACGGGGCCGAGGCTCACAAGGCCCATAAGACGCGGCCGGCGGTGGCCAAGAACACCGATGTCACCGACGGCGCCAGCCGTCCATCCGATCACGGTGAACCCCGCGAGCAGTTCCTCGAGCACCAGCGGGGGTTGCTGATGGCGGAGCGCCGCAATTACACCCGCCAGGCCGAGGAGCTGCGGGCCCAGGCCGAGGCCCTGGCCCTGGAGCACGAGCCGGGCGACGTGCAGTTCGACGAGGAGGGCGGTGAAGGCGGCACGGCCAACGTGGACCGCGAGCTCGACCTCCATCTTTCGGCCCAGGCCCAGGCCGCCATCGAGGAGATAGACGCCGCCCTGGACAAGATAACGGCTGGGACTTACGGGTTTTGTGAGAGCTGTGGGTCGCCCGTCCCCAAGGCCCGGCTGGAGGCGCTCCCGCATGCCAGGCTGTGCGTGTCCTGCAAGAGCGGGGGGCTTTCGGCCCGCCGTCAATGAAGACGGTGAGGCGGCGCGGCGCCCTTTTGGTGGGGGTGGCGGCCGCTGTGGTGGCCCTGGACCAATGGACCAAGTCCTGGGCCCAGGGAGCCCTGGCCAGCGGCCCTGTACACGTGCTCGGCCCCGTAAACCTGGGGCTCGTCTACAACAAGGGCGCCGCCTTTTCCTTCGGGACAGGGGCTTCACCGGTGATCGCCGCTGTGGCCGTGGCCCTGGTGCTGGCGGTGGCGTTCTACTCCCGGCGCCTGGCCAAAGGGGGGGCGCCCGTGCCCGTGATGGTGGCATTGGGCCTGCTCGCCGGGGGGGCGATGTCAAATCTGGCCGACAGGTTTTTCCGCCACCACCACGGGGCGGTGGTGGACTTCATCCAGCTCGTGAGCTGGTGGGCGACGTTCAACGTGGCCGACGCGGCGATCACCGTAGGTGCCTTGACCCTGGCGATAAGCCTGGTGTTGTCCCCCGGCGGTCGGCACGCCTCCGGCCCGGCCCGGTCTTCGGCCCGGTCTTCGGCCCGGTCTTCGGCCCGGTCTTCGGCCCGGTCTTCGGCCCGGTCTTCAACGGCCCGGTCTTCAACGGCCCGGTCTTCAACGGCGGTCCCGCCAATGATTACCGGGGCCAGCCGCGCCCCTTCGAGGACGAGCACGGCGCCGGGGGGGGAACCCTGACCACTGAGCCCGAGGCCGCAGGCGCCTCGATGGCGCTGGCCGTCCCCGCCGCCCTCGAGGGTGAGCGGGTGGACCGAGGGCTGGCTCTCCTCGCCGGCCTGAGCCGTGCCGAGGCGTCGCGCCTGGTGGCGGCGGGAGGCGCGCGGGTGGGGGGCGTGCCCGTGCGTGCCGGTAGCCGGCGGTTGCGGGCCGGCGAACTGCTGGAGGTCGAGCTCGGCCGGGCCGGCCCCTCACCCGGCCCCGGGGCCGTCAACGCGCCGGACGACGGCGCCAAGGCTCAGGACGCCGTTCTGCTCGCGCCCGTCGTCTTTGCCGACGAACACCTGGTGGTCGTGGACAAGCCCGCCGGCCTGGTTGTCCATCCGGGAGCGGGCAACCGTCAGGGCACCCTGGTGCAGCAGCTGTTGGTGCGCTTTCCGGACATATCGACCGCCGGCCCGGACGACGAGCGGCCCGGTATCGTGCAACGCCTGGACAAGGGCACCTCGGGCCTGATCGTGGTCGCCCGTAACCCGGAGGCGCGCCAGGGCTTGGTCGCCCAGCTTGCCGCCCGGTCCGTCGAGAGGCGCTACTTAGCGGTGGTCTACGGCGAGCTAGAGGCGGACGATGGGGTGGTCGAGGCGCCACTCGGGCGTTCCCCCCGCAGCCGCCTCAAGATAGCTGTGGTCGAGGGAGGCCGTCAGGCCCGGACCCATTACCGGGCCATCGCCCGTTCAGCTTCGCCCCTGCCGGTGTCACTGGTGATATGCCGGCTGGAGACGGGCCGGACCCATCAGGTGCGGGCCCATTTCGCCGCCATCGGTCACCCCGTCCTGGCCGACCAGCGCTACGCCAAGGCCAGCCAGTTGGAGGCCACGAGGAGGATACTCCCCGCGCTCCGGCGGCCGTGGCTGCACGCGGCGCGCCTGGGCTTTGTGCACCCGGTGACGGGGAAACCGATGAGCTTTTCTTCCGTCGTGCCGGCGGACCTGCAGCAGGCATTGGCCGTGCTTGGGCTACCGGAGCGCCTCATGGAGAGCCTGTGACAGGCTGGCCCCAGTCAACCGCCTCTGCCCGCTGACGCCTGTGCCGGCTGACCGGCCCGCGGCGCAGGCTCGGAGCTCAGTTGGGGACGGCGCCGGCCACGGGGGCCAGCTGGGGGCCGGCGACGCGCTGGACCATGTCGGCGATCGTGAAGGAGTCGAGGTGCGTCCGCATGTGCTCGCCCACCTCCGCCCACACCGAGAGCAGGGCGCATTGGCCTTCGTGGTTGCAGGCACCCCCGGCATGGGGCTCGCCGAAGTCCCCGACCACGATGGGCCCGTCGACGGCCGCCACCACCTGGCCCAGCGTGAGCCTCTCGGGCAGCCGAGCCAGTACGTACCCGCCGCCTACTCCCCGTTTGGAACGCACTATCCCGGCGCCCTTGAGAGCAAGGAGTATCTGCTCCAGATATGGCTGGGGAAGGCCCGTACGCTCGGCGATGTCCCGCACGGAAGTGGGCTGGTCCCCTCCGTGCAGTGCCAGCGATAGCAAAGCCCGACAGGCGTAATCACCCCGCGTGGACACCCTCACGTCCCCATGCTACAGGGGCAGCGGGGCCCGCCCGCGGTCCTTCGGCGCCCGCCCGATGACGGCGGTAGGGTCGATGGGGTGACATCGCTCGCGCCGCCGGCCGCGGCCGCCCCGGCCGCTCTGCCGGCGCCCCTCGTCATGCCGTCCTATGGCGCCTCTTCCCTCGACTCGCTGGTCCCGGCCCTGCTGCAGGCCCCGGGGGAGCGCCCCGTTTGGCTCCCGGGCCCTCTGGGCGGCGCCCCCCAGGTAGTGCTGCTGGCCCTGGACGGCCTTGGTTGGCGCCAGTTACAGGACCGTTGTCGTTGGGCCCCGGTCCTGGTGGGCCTGGAGGGGGGACCGATCAGCTCGGTGGCGCCCACGACCACGGCGGCGGCGTTGACCTCGCTGACCACGGGCATGGTGCCCGCGGCTCACGGGATAGTGGGCTACAAGTTTGCCGTAGCCGGCCCGAGCGGCCCCGAGGTGCTCAATGTCCTGCGCTGGACCACCCGTTCGGGCGATGCTCGGCCGTTCGTACCGCCCCGCCAGGCTCAGCCCTTGGCGGCGTTTGGAGGCCGCCCCGTCCCCGTGGTCAGCAGGTCGGACTTTTCGGGCAGTGGCTTCAGCCAAGCTCATCAGCAGGGGGCGAGAGAGGTGGCCTGGACCGTTGCTTCCAGCCTGCCTCCCCTGGTGGGCGACTTGTTGGCCCAAGGGGAGGCGTTCGTCTATGCCTACTACGAAGGGATAGACAAGGTCGCCCACGCCGCGGGACTAGGAGCGCTTTATGACGCCGAGCTCGCCTTCGTGGACCGCCTGGTGGGCGACGTCATGTCGGTCCTGCCCCCCGGGGCCGCGCTGGCCGTCACCTCCGACCACGGGCAGGTCGACGTGGGGTCGCGGGCCCGCCCCCTGGCGCCTCCCGTGGCAGCGAGTACCGTCCTCGTCAGCGGTGAGGCACGTTTCCGCTGGCTGCACAGCCGGCCCGGCGAGGCTCAGGATCTGTTGGAGCGCGCCCAGGCCCATTATGGCGGCGAGGCGTGGGTGGCCAGCCGGGCCGAGGTGGTGGCCCGCGGTCTCTTCGGTGGGCCTCTCCGGGACGAGTTCCTGGGCCGCCTGGGAGATGTCGCCATGGTGCCGCTGGGCCACGACGCCTACCTGGACCCCGCCGATGGCGGCGACGCCCGGCTGGTATGCCGGCACGGGGGGCTCACCGCGGACGAGATGTTCGTCCCGCTTTTAGCCGCCGGCGCGTGAAGGCCGGCGCTTGAAGGCCGGCGCTTGAAGGCCGGCGCTTGAAGACCGTCAGTCGCCGCCGGCCCGGCGGGAGCGCTCGGCGTTGTTGATCTGCACAAATGCCATGCGTATCTCGGCCAGCCCGTCGCGCAAGGTCCGCTCGGGCTCGCCCAGGCGGCCGCCCAGGCCTTCGACCAGGGCGCTCAACGCGTCGATGGCCAACTGGGCCTCGGGCAGGTGGGGCGGGCGCTCGGAGAGATGGAGGGCGGCGAGCTCCCACAGGCTCATGGCCGTATTGGAGATGACGAGCTCGACCGGGGCCTGGAGCAGCTCCTGGCGCACGGCCTCCATCTCCTCCTGGGCCTGGCGGACCTCCTCCGGGCTTGGTCGACGCCCCGAGCCTGATGGCGGGCCATCGGCGTCGCCCCGGCTCCTGGCCGGCGGCGCGGTGCCCGTGGGCTGGTCGGCAGTACGGGGGGCCTGGGCCCCAGCGCCCGGCCCCTGGTCGTCGTCCGGTCCATTGCCGGCGGGGCGGGGGATGGGGTGTTCCCCGCTCGGTGTCCAAAGCGTGCTCACCGCGCTACTCTATGATGAACAGACAAGTACGGTGGCGTTAGGAGCCTGTAGACGCGTGATGGTCACACACGGTTGTTGATGTGCCCGGTCATTAGTGTGGCTGCTGTGACATCGTGCTCTTCTGGCCTGGTGCGAGCCGGTCAAAGCGCTGAAGGCTCGTATTGACCTTTCAGGCCGGTCGCGTACGCGGTGGCCTGCTCACCGCTCGGCCCCGCTGTCTAGCCGCGCCGCCTGCGTCTTTTGGTCCCGGCTGGGTTGTCCCTAATCGGGCCTCCACCCGCTCTGACCCTTTCGGGACCAGGTCATTGCCGTCCATCAATTTCGTTACCGCCCCGGAGGATGTCGGCTCATGGAGCCAGGCCTGGGGCCTCAGCAAGGAGAACAGCGAATAGCCACTACAACAGACTTGAGCGAACACCGGGTAAACGAGCGCATCCGCGCCCGGGAAGTACGCCTGATAGATCCCGATGGCAAACAACTCGGGGTCAAGGCTCTTCCGGACGCGTTGGTCTTTGCCCGCCAGCTTGACCTTGACCTTGTCGAGGTGGCTCCTGACGCCAACCCACCGGTCTGCCGGATCATGGACTACAACCGTTTCAAGTACGAGACGGCCCAGAAGGCCAAGGAGTCCCGCAAGAAGGCGACCAACACAAGCATCAAGGAGATGAAGTACCGCCCGAAGATCGGTACGGGGGACTTCCTCACAAAGACGCGCCAGGTGGCTCGTTTCCTGGAGGAGGGCCACAAGGTCAAAGTCACCATCATGTTCAGAGGCAGGGAAGTCAGCCATCCCGAGCTCGGGATGAAGATCCTGGAGGGCCTGGCCGAGGAGGTCTCGGCGGTGGCCAAGGTCGAGGCCGCGCCGAAGCTGGACGGGCGCAACATGGTGATGGTCCTGGCGCCCGACCGCCGGGCCAAGCCGCCGGCCCGCAAGGCGGGGAGCGCCACGGCCGACGGCCCGGAGGGGCCCGAGGCGGCAGTGGCGAGCGCCGATGGCGCTGGGGGACCGGAAGAGGCGACCTCCCCTGTCCCCGCTGCTCCGCGCGCCGTCCCTGCCCCTCCTGCTCCAAGTGGGCACGCCGGGGCGGACGATGGTGCCGGCCTGGCCACAGCGGTGTCGGCCCGCGGCAGCGCCGTCCCTGACGGCGTGGTGGGTGCGAGCAGCTAGAGTTCTGCTACCTTTGTCGTTCGGTACCCACGGTGTCGTTAGGTCTCATAGGGCGATGTCGACGCGCAGGTACGCGGAGTGCCAGGGTGCGCCACGTGGAGACTGGAGAGGTAACAGATGCCGAAGCAAAAAACAGACCGGGGCGCGGCCAAGCGTTTCAAGGTGACGGGTACGGGCAAGCTGCGGCGGCGTCAGGCCATGCGGTCCCATCTCCTCGAGAAGAAGTCTTCGGCTCGGGTGCGGCGGTTGGGACGCGAGTGCGACGTGGCCCCCGCCGACGTCAAGTCGATGAAGCGTCTGCTCGGCATCTGAGCCCGACAGTGGCTGAAAGAAGGAGATCCAGTTGGCACGGGTAAAGCGCGCCGTTCACGGTAGGAAGCACCATCGGTCGGTCCTAGAGGCGGCGCGGGGTTATTACGGCAACAAGAGCCGCAGTTACCGGGCGGCCCACGAGCAGGTCATGCATTCGGGCGTCTACGCCTTCCGGGACCGTAGGGCGAGGAAGGGCGACTTCCGCCGGCTGTGGGTGCAGCGGGTCAACGCTGCCTGTCGGGCCAACGGCTCGACCTACAGCCGCTTCATCGCCGGTCTCAACGCGGCGGGGATCGAAGTGGACCGCAAGGTGCTGGCCGACATCGCCGTGCGAGACGAGGCCGCCTTCGCCCGCTTGGTCGGACTGGCCCGAGAGGCGCTGCCATCGCCACCTGGAGCAGGCGTGGCCGCTGGTGCCGGCGTAAAGGCCGAGACGGCAGGCGAAAAGGTAGCTGCCGCCGAGGCCTAGTGCCCGGTTGCCGTTGAGCTGGCGCCCTTGACGAGCCTCGCCTACCGCCATCAGCGGGTCCAGCGGTTGCGACGTCTGGTAGACCGGCGTAGCGCGCGGGCTGATGAGGGGCGCTTCGTCATCGAGGGCCTCAACCTTCTCGAAGAAGCGTTGAAAGCCGCCACGCCCATCGAGGCCGTGTACCTGGACGCGGGCTGGAGCTCCGACCGGCTGTCCGGCCTGGTGGCTCAGTGTTACGAGCAGGGGGCCCGGGTTTTCGAGCTCGAGGCCGGCGTGCTGGCCCGGGTGGCGGGCACTGTCACGCCCCAGCCCGTCATCGCCGTGGTCGGCATGCCCGCGTTCACCCTGGAGGACGTCCGCGCCGCCGGCCCCCGCCTGCTGTTGGTGTGCGTCGACGTGAGGGACCCCGGTAACGCCGGTACCGTCGTGCGTTCCGCCTGGGCCGCCGGCGTGGACGCATTGGTGTGCTGCGAGGGAACGGTGGACGTCTATAACCCCAAAGCCGTCCGCGCCTCGGCCGGTGCCGTCCTGCACGTGCCCGTGGTGGCGGCGGGCCCCGCCACCGACGTCCTGAGCGAGCTGGGGGCGTGGGGCTTGACCAGGTTGGCCACGGCCGTCGAAGGGGGGTCCGATTACGCCACCACGGACCTCACCCGCCCCACGGCTTTCGTGCTCGGCAACGAGGCCGCCGGACTGGCGTTGGCGGAGTTGCGCCCGCTCCTTGACGGGGTGGTCAGCATCCCGATGGCGGCGGGCGCCGAATCGCTCAACGTCGGCATGGTCGCCGCCGTCCTGTGCTTCGAGGCGGCCCGCCAGAGGCGCCACGGAGTGCCACCGCGCGATGACGCCACGCGATGACGGGGAACTGGCAAGCTGTCGGGGATATGAACGGCGTCGCAACGGCCCTCGAACGCGGCAAAGCGCTGATCGCCGGGGCGTCCTCGCTGACTGAGCTGCGGGCCGTGGAAGCTGAGGCCTTTGGGAAAAGAAGCGGGCTTTCGGCCATCACCGCTACGCTGCGGGACCTCGAGCCGGACGAGAGGCGCCTTCTCGGCCAGTCCCTCCAGCAGGCCCGGGCCGAGCTCGAGCAGCTGTACGACCGCCGCCGGGCCGTGCTGGCGGCCGAGGAGGCGGCCCGCCAGGCCGGTTCCGAACGGCTCGACCTGAGCGAAGCCGCCGGGCTTTTCACCACCGGTCACGGGCCGCTGGCCGAGCGCATGAGCGCGCCCATCGCCCGCGGCCATGCCCATCTCGTGTCCCAGGTCCGTGACGAACTGGAGGACATCTTCGTCTCCATGGGTTTCGAGGTGGCCGAGGGCCCCGAGGTCGAAGACGACTGGCATAATTTCGAAGCTCTCAACATGCCTCCCCACCATCCGGCGCGGGGGATGTTCGACACCTTCTACCTGAAAGCGGGTGAGCCCGAGAGCGTCCTGCTGCGTACGCATACCTCGCCGGTCCAGGTCCGCCTGATGGAATCGCAGCCGCCGCCGATTTATGCCGTGGTCCCGGGTCGTTGTTACCGCCGGGACACCCCCGACGCACGGCACCTCCCCGTCTTTCATCAGGTCGAGGCGCTCGTGGTGGACGAGGGCATAAGCATGGGCGACCTGGCCGGCGTGCTGGAGACTTTTACGGGCGCCTTTTTCGGGCCCGGGCGCCATGCCCGCCTCCGGCCCAGTTTCTTCCCTTTTACCGAGCCTTCAGCCGAGTTCGACGTCACTTGCTGGGTATGCGGCGGTACCGGCTGTCGCACCTGTTCGGGCTCGGGCTGGGTCGAGCTCGGCGGCTGCGGGATGGTCGACCCGGCTGTTTTCCATGCTGTCGGCATAGACGCCGAAAGGTACACCGGTTTTGCCTGGGGTTTCGGCATCGACCGGTTGGCCGCGGCCCGCACCGGGCTGGCCGATTTACGCGACCTGGTCGACAACGACATCCGCTTCCTGAGCCAATTTTGAGGACCGCATGCGCGCACCGCTTTCCTGGATCCGTGATTTCACGCCCGTAGAGGGCTCGGCGGAGGAAATAGCGCGCACGCTTTCGTTCCTCGGGCTAGTGGTCGAGGGTACGGAGAAAATAGGCCCGGTCCTGCCGGGCATCGTCGTCGCCCAAGTCCTCGCCACCCGGCCCCACCCCTCCGCCGACCGGATCCATCTCGTCGACGTTGACGCCGGCGACGGCGAGGCGCTGCAGATCTGCTGTGGCGCGTTCAACATGAAGGCGGGCGACCTGGTCCCCCTGGCCACCCTGGGCACGGTCATGCCCAGCGGCCTGGAGATAGGACGGCGCAAGCTGAGGGGGGAGTGGTCCAACGGGATGCTCTGCTCCGCTCTCGAGCTCGGCCTCGGGCCCGAAGGCCCGGCCCCGGCCATATACCTTCTGCCTCCCGGTGCCGGCGAGCCCGGCCAGGCATTGGCGGACGTGCTCGGCTTCGGCGAGGACATCGTCTTCGACCTCGAGGTGAGCCCCAACCGGGGCGACTGCCTGTGCATGGCCGGCGTGGCCCGGGATCTCGCCGCCGGCCTGCGCGCCCCCTTCGCCATCCCCGAGCCGCGCCACGTGGTCAGCGAGGGCGTCGAAAGGGCCCGGGTGGCGGTGGACGGAGACGCCGCCGGCCTGTGCCCCCGTTTCACTGGCACGGTCATAGAAGGGGTGGCCGATGCGATGGTGGCGCCACTGGTGACGCGCCGGCTCACTTTGGCCGGGATGCGGCCCATAAGCCCGGTGGTCGACGTGTCCAATTACGTGATGCTCGAGCTCGGCCAACCCAACCATCCCTACGACCTCGACCGCCTGGCTGGGCGGGGCCTCAACGTCCGCCAGGGCCGGCCGGGCGAAGAGATCGTCACGCTCGACGGCGCCGTCCGGCGGCTTTCGCCCGAGGACTGCGTGATCGCGGACGCCACCGGCGCCAGCGTCGGCGTGGGCGGGATAATGGGAGGCGCGGCGGCGGAGATATCGGCGGGCACGACGACGGTGCTTCTGGAAGCGGCCAACTTCAGCCCGGAGGCCATCTCGTCCACGGGAAAGCGCCTCGGCCTCAACAGCGAGGCCCGCGCCCGCTTCGAGCGGGGGGTCGACATCGGCCTCGCCCCTCGGGCCGTCGACCGCTTCGTCGAACTTCTGGGCCCACGGGTGCGCCGGGGGCCGACGGCGGACGTCCGCGCCGCCAGTGCCCCGCCCCCACCGGTGGTCCTGCGCACCGAGCGCGCCAACCTGGTCCTGGGGACGTCTCTCAGCCCGTCCGATTGCGCCGAGCTGATCGCGCCCCTCGGCTTCGAGGTGACGGCGGCCGAGGGCACCAGCTTCGAGGTCAAGGTGCCGACGTGGCGGCGCGACTGCAACCGCGAAGTAGACCTGATCGAAGAGGTCGCCCGCATCCACGGGTACGACAACATCGCCCGCACTCTGCCCGAGCGCCCGTTCGGAGGGGCTGGGCTCACCCAGTACCAGAGAGGGCGGCGCCGGGCGCGCGAACTGATGGCGGGCTGCGGGGCCGACGAGGTGTGGACGAGCACCTTCCTGTCGGAGGCCGACCTCGACCGGGCCGGGCTGGAGAGCTCGCCGGCGTTACGCCTGGAGAACCCCCTCGACCAGTCGCAGGGCCTTTTGCGTACCGCCCTGCTGCCTGGACTGCTCCAAGCCGTCCGCTTCAACCGGGAGCGCCACGCCGGCGCCCTCAGCCTGTTCGAGATCGGCCGCGTGTTCCGCCTGGCCCCGCCGGGAGGCCCGCACGGCCTGGTCGAGGGCGTGCTGGAGTGGGAACAGCTCGGCCTGGTGGCTGTGGGCGACGGCGTCGACGCCGCCTACGCCGTGCGCGCCTGGCAGGTGCTGGCTGGGGGGACCAGGGTGTCGGGCCCGGCTGTGGTGCCCTGGCCCGGCCCGGCCCAGACTTCAGGCGAGGGGACTTCAGGCGAGGGGACTTCAGGCGACGCCACCGGAGCGTTGGCCGTGGCCGGGTCCCTCCACCCCGGCCGGCGGGCCGCCGTCGTGGGCGGGGGGCAGGTCATAGGGGTGGTGGGCGAGCTGGCCCCCGAGCTGGCCGAGCGTTATGACCTGACAGGACGGGTGGCGGTCCTTCTGGTCGACCTGGCCGGGGTGTTGGGCGCGGTGGCGGAAGGATGGCAGATCCGCCCGGTCAGCCGCTACCCGGCGTCTGACCTCGACATGGCCTTTTTCGTGGGCGACGACGTTGTCGCGGGTGCGCTGGAGGTGACGTTGAGAGAGGCGGCCGGTGAACTAGCCGAAGAAGTGGGCCTTTTCGACGTCTGGCGGGACGCCTCTCGGGGCCGGCGCAGCCTGGCTTTCCGAGCCCGCCTACGGGCGCCCGACCGCACCCTCACCGACCCGGAGGTGGCCGAAGTGCGCGAAAGGGCTGCCGCCGCCGCCCTGGAGCGCCACGGGGCCGTCCTGCGCCGGGCCTGAGGCTCTTCGTACCGGCTCACTGGTTGTAACTGAATCATTATGCACACGCGTGTATAGTGGGACGGTCATGGCCGAAAAGAGGACCGTCGCCATCTTGGGCGCCTCGGGCTACACCGGCGCCGAGCTGCTGCGGCTGCTGGCCGGCCACCCTTACTTCGAAGTGGTCGCAGTCACCGCCAGCTCCAACGAGGGGGCGGCCGTGGCCGATCTGTACCCAGCCCTGGCCGGCGCCTACCCGGGCCTGTGCTTCGGCCCCACCCAAGCCGCCCAAGCCGACGGCGCGGACCTGGTGTTCTGCGCCCTGCCCCACGGCGCCTCCCAGAAGCTGGTCCCCGAGATCTTGCCCCGCGTGGGCCATGTCGTAGATCTGGCGGCCGATTTTCGCCTGAAGGACCCCGGTCTTTACCCGACCTGGTACGGCGCCGAGCACACCTGCCCGGAACTGCTGGCCGGCGCCGTGTTCGGCCTGCCCGAGCTCGACCGCAAGGACCTGGCCGGCGCCCGGCTGGTGGCGGCGCCCGGTTGCTACGTGACTGCGGCCACCCTGGCCCTGGCACCGCTGGTCGGTAGCGGGCTCGTCGAGCCCACGGGCATCGTGGTGGACGCCGCCAGCGGGGTCTCGGGGGCGGGGCGCAAGCTGGCCGAAGCCACGCAGTTTTGCGCGGTGGACGAGGATTTCACCGCCTACGGGCTGCTCAACCACCGCCACACCCCCGAGATGGAGCAGGCCATCGGGGCCCAGCTCATTTTCACCCCCCACCTCGCCCCGATGAACCGGGGGATACTGGCCACGTGCTACGCCCGGCCCCGGACCGGCCGGGACGAGAGCCCCCTCGAAGTGCTGGCGGAGGCCTACAGGACCGAACCGTTCGTGGTCGTCTCGGCCCGCAGTCCCTCCACCAAGGCCACTCTCGGCGCCAACACCGCCCATCTCACCGCCCGGCGCGACCCCCGCACGGGCTGGGTAATTGCCATATGCGCCCTCGACAACCTGGTTAAGGGCGCCTCCGGCCAGGCTCTCCAGTGCGCCAACGCCGTCATGGGCTGGCCGGAGACGACGGGGTTGCCCCTGGCCGGGTTAGCAGCTTGAAGCCCCGTTTGAATGTGCATTCATTAGTCTGTATACTTAGTCGTTATGGGTTATGAGGTGAGCCTGGGCACGGGCATGGCGGCCCGGGGCGCGCCGGAAATGGGCGCGCCGGAACTGACCGCAGGCGCCAAGGCCGAGATCCTCGTCGAGGCGCTGCCTTACATCCGCCGGTTCTGGGGCAAGACGGTCGTGGTCAAGTACGGGGGGAACGCCCTGGGCGGCGGGTCGGACCTGGCCGATTTCGCCACCGACGTCGTCCTCATGCGGTCGGTCGGGATACGGACCGTGGTCGTCCATGGTGGGGGCCCCCAGATCGGCGAGCTCATGGCCCGCCTGGGCAAGAAGCCCGAGTTCCGGGACGGCTTGCGGGTCACCGACGCCGAGACCCTCGACATCGCCCGCATGGTGCTCGTGGGCAAGGTCAACCGGGATATCGTGTCGGCCGTCAACGTCCACGGACCGATGGCCGTGGGGGTCTCGGGCGAGGACGGCGGGCTCATCCAGGCCACCGCCCTCGACCCCGACCTCGGCTTTGTGGGCCACATTTCCCGGGTGGCCCCCGAACTGTTACTGCGGCTGCTGGCCGAGGACCTGGTCCCGGTCGTGGCCACGATAGGGACCGACGGCGGCACCGGTCAGGCTTACAACATCAACGCCGATACCGCCGCCGGCGCCATCGCCATCGCGCTGGGTGCGGAGAAGCTCGTCTTCCTCACCGATATCGACGGCATCCGGGCCCGCCACGACGACCCCACCAGCCTCCAGAGCCATCTGAGCGCGGCGGCGCTCGAGGCCCTGATCGACGACGGGGCGGTGGCAGGCGGCATGGTGCCCAAGGCTCGCGCCGCGATCGAGGCCGTGACCGGGGGAGTGGCCCAGGCCCACATCCTGGACGGCCGGTCCGCTCATGCGCTGGTCCTCGAGTTCTTTACCCGTAGCGGGGTGGGCACCATGGTGACGGCATGACCTACCTGATGTCGACGTACGCCGCGCCCAGCGTTACCTTCGTGCGGGGCCGGGGCTCGTACCTCTGGGACGAACAAGGCCGGCGTTACCTTGATTTTCTGTCGGGGCTGGCCGTGACTTCGCTCGGCCACGCCCACCCGGCGGTGGCCGAGGCGCTGTGCCGCGCCGCCAACACATTGCTGCACACGTCCAATCTTTTCGGTACCGTGCCCGGTCCGGAGGTGGCCGCCACGCTCGACCGGCTGATCGGCGGCGACGGGAAGGTCTTTTTCGCCAACAGCGGGGCGGAAGCCAACGAGTGCGCCATTAAATTGGCCCGCAAGTGGGCGGGCCACGGGCGCTACGTGGTGTTGAGCGCCTACGGGTCGTTCCACGGGCGCACCCTGGCGACGCTGCATGCCACGGGCCAGCCGGCCAAGCACGAGGCTTTCCAGCCCCTCCCGGACGGGTTCCGCCACGTGGCCTGGCAGGACATCGAGGGGCTGGAAAAGGCCGTGACCCCCGAAGTGGCGGCCATACTGCTCGAGCCCGTCCAGGGCGAAGGCGGTGTGTGGCCGGCCGGGCCCGAGTACTTCCAGGCCGTGCGCCGGCTGTGCGATGAGCGCGACCTGCTCTTCATGGTCGACGAGGTCCAGACCGGCCTCGGTCGTACCGGCCGCTGGTGGGGTTTCCAGCACTACGGGATCCGCCCCGACGTCGTCACCGTGGCCAAGGCGCTGGGCAACGGCGTCCCCATCGGGGCGTGCTGGGCCCGGTCGGAAGTGGCGTCGGCGTTTGTCCCCGGCGACCACGCCACGACCTTCGGAGGCCAGCCGTTGGCCGCATCGGCGGCCCAGGCCACCCTCGCCGTCATGGAGGCCGTGGACGTGCCCGACCTGGCCCGGAAGCGAGGCCAGTACTTACGGGATAAGTTGTCCGCCCTGCCTTCGGTGCGCGCCGTGCGGGGCCTGGGCCTACTACTGGGCGTGGAGGTCACCGGCACCGAGGCGAAGGCCGTGGTGGCGAAATGCATGGAGCAGGGCCTGGTCGTCAACGCCGTCACCGACAGCGCCCTGCGCCTGGCCCCCTCGCTGCTCGTCAGCGAAGCGGAGATAGACGAGGCCGTCGACATCCTGGGCCGCGTCCTGGAGGGAGCATCGGCATGACCAGGCACATTCTCGACGTCGACGACCTGGCCCCCGCCGAACTAGCGCGCGTGCTCGACCTGGCCCGGGACGAGAACCCTCCCCGTGTCCTGGCCGGCCGGGGGGTCGCCCTGTTGTTCCAAAAACCGTCGGCCCGTACCCGCAATTCGTCGGAGATGGCCGTTTTCCAGCTCGGCGGGCACCCCGTGACGATCCGCGGCGACGAAGTGGGCATCGACTCCCGGGAGAGCGCCGAGGACGTGGTCCGGACCCTGGCCCAGTACCACGCCGCCATCGGCGCCCGCGTCCTCGACCACGGCGTGCTCGAGCGCATGGTGGCGGTGTCAAGCGTGCCCGTGGTCAACCTTCTGTCCGACCGTAGCCACCCCCTGCAGGCCATCGCCGACCTGATCACGTTGCGCGCCCATTGGGGAGGGCACCTCGAGGGCCACCGCGTGGCCTGGGTCGGTGACGGCAACAACGTAGCCCGCAGCTTTGCCCTGGCCTGCGCCATGACCGGCGTCGAGGTCGCCCTGGCCACGCCCCCCGGCCACGGCCTGGACGAAGTCACCCTTGACGCCGTGGTCGCCCTGGGCGGCACGCTGAGCGAGGTGCCGTCGCCCACCGATGCCGTAGCGGGGGCCGAGGCGGTGTGCACCGACGTCTGGGTCTCCATGGGGCAGGAGGCGGAGTCCCTGGAGCGGCGGGACGCCTTCGCGGCCTACCAGGTGGACGCCCCGCTGATGGCCCGGGCGGCACCGGGCGCCGTTTTTCTCCACTGCTTGCCCGCCCATCGGGGCGAAGAGGTCACGGCCGAGGTCATCGACGGGCCCGCCAGCCTCGTCTGGCCCCAGGCCGGCAACCGGCTGCGGGCCATGCGCGGCGTGCTGAGCTGGATGTTCTGGGCCTGAAATGCCAGACGTTCGAGGCCTGAAATGAGAGCCACCAAGACCCAGCGCCAGCACCGGGTGAGCCAGATCCTGAAGAAAGAGGCCGTCACCAGCCAGTCCGAGCTCGTCCGGCTGCTCGCCGAACAGGGCGTGGACGCCACGCAGGTCACCGTCTCCCGGGACCTGGAAGAGCTGGGGGCCGTGAGGGTGCGCGGAGCCGGGGGCGCCCTGGTCTACGCCATCCCCGAAGGCCCCGACGACAGGCCCGCCCCCGAACTGCACCTGCGGCGGGTCCTGGGGGAGTGGATGGCTGATGTCACCAGCTCGGCCAACCTCGTGATCGTGCGCACGCCCCCCGGGTGCGCCCACGTCGTCGCCTCGGCCCTCGACCGGGCGGGGCTGGCTGACATAGCGGGCACGGTCGCCGGCGACGACACCGTGCTCGTGATCGCGGCCGAGGGTGTGGGCGGCTCGGCGCTGGCCCGGCGACTGGCGGACATGGCCGCGCCCGACCCCGAGCAGGACCGCTGACAGCGGCCCCGAGTACCGGGGCCCCAAGACAGGGGCCCCAAGACAGGGGCCCCAGGACAGGGCCCGAAGACAGGGGCCCCAGGACAGGGCCCGAAGACAAGGAGCAAGCAAAATGGCCAAGAAAGTAGTGCTGGCTTACAGCGGTGGGCTGGACACCTCGGTCCTCGTGCGCTGGATGACCGAGGAGATGGGCGTCGAAGTCGTGGCCCTCGCCGCTGACCTCGGCCAGGGAGGCGACTGGGACGCCATCCGCAGTCGGGCGCTGGGAGCCGGCGCCGTCGATGTCGAAGTAGCGGACGTCCGCGAGGAGTTCGGGCGCGATTTCGTGGCCACCGCCGTCCGGGCCAACGCTCTCTACGAGGGCAAGTACCCGCTCATCAGCGCGCTTTCCCGGCCCATAATTGTCAAGCACCTGGTGGAGGCGGCCCGGCGCCACGGGGCCGACGCCATCGCCCACGGCTGCACGGGCAAGGGCAACGACCAGGTGCGTTTCGAGGTGTCCAGCCGCGCCCTGGCCCCGGACCTCGAGGTGATAGCGCCGGTGCGTGTCTGGGGCTTCACCCGGGACGACTCGATCGAGTACGCCGAGCGCTTCGGCATCCCCATAAGTGCCACCAAGGCGAGCCCCTATTCGGTCGACCAGAACCTGTGGGGGCGGACCGTCGAGTGCGGCATCCTGGAGGACCCCTGGGTCATGCCGCCCGCCGACGTCTACGAACTGACCGTGCCCCGTGCGGCCGGGGGAGAGCCCAGGGAGGTCGTGATCAGCTTCGACAGCGGCCTGCCCGTCGCCCTCGACGGCCGGCCCGTGCCCCTTCACGACCTGGTGCCGGCGCTGGACGCCATAGTCGGGCCTTACGGCTATGGGCGGCTGGACATGATCGAGAACCGGCGGGTCGGGATAAAGAGCCGGGAGATCTATGAGTGCCCCGGCGCTCTGGCCCTACTGATGGCCCACGCCGATCTCGAAAGCATGACGCTGGAGCGCGACGTGGCCCACGAGAAGGCCCGCCTCGAACCTCGCTGGGCCGAACTGGTCTACGACGGGCTGTGGTACTCACCGCTCAAGGCGTCCCTCGATGCCTTTTTCGCAGAGACGCAGCACTTCGTGACCGGTGACGTCCGCCTGCGCTGTGAGCCGGGGACGGCGCCCGCCGGGCTCGGTTGCTGTTTCGTGGCCGGCCGCCGCTCCGCGGTGGGCCTGTACGACCACGACCTGGCCACTTACACTGCGGCCGACCGGTTCCGCCATCAGGACGCCGAGGGCTTTGTGCGCATCTTCGGCCTCGGCATCGAGACCTGGTCCAGCAAGCAGGGCCCTGGTCGGCCTGGCGCCGTGACCGGTGCCGGGACCGGTGCCGGAACGGTTGAATAGCGGCGGGCGCGGGCACAAGGGATAGTCTGACCGCCGTGACGCTCTGGCAGGGCCGCTTCGGCGAGAGCAAGCAGTCACCGGAGCTCTTTGCGTTCACCGAGAGCCTTTCGTTCGACCGCCGGCTGGCGCCCGACGACATCACCTGCAGCCGGGCCCATGTGCTCGGCCTGGAGCGGGCGGGCCTGCTCACCCACGAGGAGAGCGGGGCCCTTCTCGCCGCCCTCGTCCAGGTGGAGGGGGAGCTGGCCGAAGGCCACTTCGTCTTCAAGCCCGGCGACGAAGACGTCCACACCGCCATAGAACGCCGGGTGACCGAGCTGGCCCCCGAGGTCGGGGCCCGCCTCCACACCGGGCGCAGCCGGAACGACCAGGTGGCCACCGACCTCCGCCTGTTCACCAAACGGTCCCTGGGCCAGGTGGCCAAAGCCATCATCGCCCTCCAAGATGTCCTGTTGGCCCGGGCGCGCGAGGCCGGCGATGCCTACCTGCCGGGCTACACCCATCTCCAGAGGGCGCAGCCGGTCCTGCTGGCCCATCACCTGCTGGCCCACGGCTGGGCGCTGGCCCGGGACGTGGACCGCATCGCCGCCACCCGCCGGCGCCTGGACGTGTCGCCCCTGGGCGCGGGCGCCCTGGCCGGCTCGTCACTGCCCCTCGACCCGGACTGGGTGGCGCGCGAGCTCGGTTTCTCAGCCCGCTTCGACAATTCCCTGGACGCCGTGGCCGACCGTGATTTCGTGGCCGAAGCCCTCTTCGACCTGGCTCTGGCGGGCACCCATCTGTCCCGCCTGGGCGAGGAGATCGTGCTCTGGTCGACCGAGGAGTTCGGTTTCATGCATCTCGACGACGCCTACTCCACGGGCAGTTCGATGATGCCGCAGAAGAAGAACCCCGACATCGCCGAGCTGGCCCGGGGCAAGACGGGCCGGCTGATCGGTCACCTGACGGCGCTCCTGGCGACGCTGAAGGGCCTGCCGCTGGCCTACAACCGGGACCTCCAGGAGGACAAGGAGCCCCTTTTCGACTCCCTCGACCAGTTCGAACGGTCGCTCGAAGCCCTGCGGGGCCTTATGGCGACGGCGATCTTCGACACCCAGGCCATGGCCCGGGCCGCCGACGCCCCCGCCCTGGCGGCCACGGACCTGGCCGAGTGGCTGGTAGAGAGGGGCATGCCGTTCCGCAAAGCCCACGAGCTCGTCGGCGCGGTGGTGCGTGACTCAATGCAACGTCGGGTGCCCCTGGTCGAGCTGGTGACGGCGCACCCCGCCCTCGGGAGCGAGGCGACCGCCTTGTTCGAGCCGGGTGTGCCGGTGTCGCGCCGCACGACGCCCGGGGGGGCCGGGCCGGTGCCTGTAGCGGCCGAGCTCGAGCGTTTCTCCGCCGTCCTGCGCACCGACGCCGAACGCTTCGGGATGTCCCGGCCCGCCGGTCCCGGCAGCCATGGGCCTCGGGGGGGCACGGGAGGGCGCCAGGCCCCGAAGGGCCCATCGGGGCCCGCCCCGTCCGAGTAGCCCCTCCGGCGCGGCCGTGACCCGTTGGCCGTGACTCGTTGGCCGTGACCCCGTCAGGCGGGGCAGAGATAGCCCTGACAAGCGAGTTTTTTGCCGGCGACGCCCGCGACGTGGCTCGAGCCCTGATCGGCAAGCTGCTCGTGCGCGACGATGGGCGTAAGGCCCGCCTAGTGGAGGTCGAGGCTTACCTCGGGGCCGACGACCCCGGGAGCCACGCCTACAGGGGCCCGACCCCGCGGGCCCAGATCATGTTCGGCCCAAGCGGGCGGCTCTACGTTTACTTCTCTTACGGGGTGCACTGGTGCGCGAACGTGGTGTGCGGCCCCGAGGGCACCGCCTCCGCCGTCTTGCTGCGGGCCGCTCAGCCCGTCGGCGGTGTGCCCGCCATGATGCAGGCGCGTTGGCGGGGCCAGCGCCAGATGCGGGAGCGGGACCTGTGCCGGGGCCCGGGCCGGCTATGCGAGGCGTTCGGGACCACCGGGGCCGACAATGGCCTGGACCTGACCACCCCGGCCAGCGGGTTGTGGCTGGCCGATGACGGTGTAGGGGCGGGCGGAGAGGTCGTCGCGACGCCCCGGGTCGGCTTGACCAAGGGCGCTGACCTGCTATGGCGTTACGTTGTAGCCGGGAGCCGGTGGGCTTCGGTGGCGTCTGGTCCACCGGCCCGGGCGGCGTCGCCCCCTGGTCAGCCCTGAGCAGCCCGGCCCGCGGCCGGCCGTGAATGACCGATGTCGGGCCGGTGAAAGACCGCTGGCGGGCTGCGAAAGACCGCCTCGCGGGGAAGTTGCGGCACCGGTTGCCGCACTGCCGCCCAAAGTCGGCTACTATGACCTGTGCTCGCCAATCCGGCGGGCCGAGGCGGTGCCGTCAAGGTGCTCCTCCTCAGGGTTCGCCCCCCGAGGTGGTCCATCGTTTGACAAGCTCCGCCGGGTGAGTTAAGCTAGAAAGCCGCTTAGGTGAGCAAGTCTCGCCAAGCGACGCCACACGGTGGGGTTAGCGCTCCGCAGTGAGGCGCTTAGCGGTTGGCACCGCCGCCTGCTACCAAGCAGACGTGTGCCGCCGCGGGCAGTGGACCTTGAAAACGGAACAGAGGAAGCAAAAAGCTAGTGCGGGTGCGCCGGCGAGAGCCGGAACACCAATCTTGTCAAGCATTAGACGGACAACAACTTCCGTTTTGTGCCATCCAGCCCTGAAGGCTCAGGGCTGGCGCTCTTCAATAAATGGATTCGAAGGCGCGCTTCGGCGTGCTGGAGGTCTCGATGGAGAGTTTGATCCTGGCTCAGGACGAACGCTGGCGGCGTGCTTCACACATGCAAGTCGAACGAGGCTCATTCGGTGGAAACACCGGAGAAGGCCGAGTGGCGAACGGGTGAGTAACACGTGAGAAACCTGCCCCGAAGACTGGGATAACAGCGGGAAACCGCTGCTAATACCGGATGACTCCATCAGGCCGCATGGCCAGGTGAGGAAATGGGCCTACCGCTTCGGGAGGGTCTCGCGGCCTATCAGTTTGTTGGTGGGGTAACGGCCTACCAAGACTACGACGGGTAGCTGGTCTGAGAGGACGACCAGCCACACTGGGACTGAGACACGGCCCAGACTCCTACGGGAGGCAGCAGTGGGGAATCTTGCGCAATGGGCGAAAGCCTGACGCAGCAACGCCGCGTGAGGGATGAAGGTCTTCGGGTTGTAAACCTCTTTCGAGCAGGGACGATAGTGACGGTACCTGCAGAAGAAGCTCCGGCCAACTACGTGCCAGCAGCCGCGGTGATACGTAGGGAGCGAGCGTTGTCCGGATTTATTGGGCGTAAAGAGCTCGTAGGCGGCTCAGTAAGTCAGGTGTGAAATCCTCAGGCTCAACCTGGGGCTGCCATCTGATACTGCTGTGGCTAGAGCCCGGTAGGGGCGCACGGAATTCCTGGTGTAGCGGTGAAATGCGCAGATATCAGGAGGAACACCGGTGGCGAAGGCGGTGCGCTGGGCCGGAGCTGACGCTGAGGAGCGAAAGCGTGGGGAGCGAACAGGATTAGATACCCTGGTAGTCCACGCCGTAAACGTTGGGCACTAGGTGTGGGACCTTGTCAACGGGTTCCGTGCCGTAGCTAACGCATTAAGTGCCCCGCCTGGGGAGTACGGCCGCAAGGCTAAAACTCAAAGGAATTGACGGGGGCCCGCACAAGCGGCGGAGCATGTGGCTTAATTCGAGGCGACGCGAAGAACCTTACCTGGGTTGAACTACGCAGGAAAAGCCGTAGAGATACGGTGTCCGAAAGGGCCTGCGATAGGTGGTGCATGGCTGTCGTCAGCTCGTGTCGTGAGATGTTGGGTTAAGTCCCGCAACGAGCGCAACCCTTGTCCTGTGTTGCCAGCGGATAATGCCGGGG
>Ga0302320_10008186_pt1 | contig 22791 bp, 14 predicted proteins | sample Bog_T0_3_FD_202130 | JGI IMG/M metagenome (GOLD analysis project Ga0302320, IMG submission 202130) | Peat permafrost microbial communities from Stordalen Mire near Abisko, Sweden - Bog_T0_3 | ecosystem: Environmental > Terrestrial > Soil > Wetlands > Peat | place: Sweden: Abisko, Stordalen Mire... | reverse complement strand
TAAGCCAATCCATGGCTTCAAGATGCTTTTTGAAGTCCAAACTGAACATTCTTCTATTGAGATCCTCTGAGATCAATTTCCTGAGATTGGCTTGGAGATCGTATACTAATTCATCAGAAAGATCATCCAAAGACCATGGATGACTTAATTCCTCAAGGACTCGTTTGGTTTTTAGAGAAGAAGTCTGTGAATGATCAGCTATGAGGCAATTTGGCTTGATAGGGAAAGGAGAATCGAACATAGAGATGTTTTTCTGGACTTGGGAAAAACCTGGATTTTTTGTGTTTTCTGAAAGGAGATCAATTGATGAGGGATTATGAGAGTTTTGAGGGAAGTTGTTATTGAAGACTTTGAAGGACTTTTCTGATGTTGAGGCTTTGTTTAATATGTGATGGTCTATGATATTAGATTGATAATTGGGATTGTTATTCATGTTATTATTCATGCCATTATTAAGGTTATTATTGAGGTTATTATTCATGCCATTATTCAGGTTATTATTAAGGTTCGGGTTATTATTCAAGTTCGGGTTATTATTCAGGTTCAGGTTATTATTCAGACCATTATTGATACTATTATTGTTCACATTATGAGCATTATTGCTATTTTTATTGTTATGAGGAGCCATATTAGTATTATTGGCATTGGCTTTATTTGTCATCTTTTTATTCTCGTTAGGATCTGATTCTTTATTGATATTCTTATTATTAGTCGAATTGTTATTATTCGCATTGTTTGCCTTATTACCCGAATCTTTCTTCTTATTATCCTTATTCTCAATTATTTCCATTGGTTCTTTCCCCATATTCGCATATTTATCGAAAATAGGCTTCAATTGTTGAACCACTGCCGGCTTAAAATCCTGTAGTTTCGTTCTAAACTCATTCATTCCAACTATCCCAATGGCCTTTTCGAACAATAACTCAGAACTAGCCCTCACATCCTTATTCCGATCAATCAAACAAGTCAAAAGAACTCCCGAAAAGCTCTTGATATCACATTTATTCAAACAATCCTGATTCTTCAACATCCAATTTATCAATTCCTTCCTCATTTCCGGGCTTTCATTCGCTAGAAAAGTCGCTGCCGCTATATTTATCAAGGTTTCTGGTCCTAAGACTTCAGCGAATTTATCCATTGACGTTAAAGTATCTGTTCTAATGAAACTTTGTTTATCTGAAAGGTTGCTTATCAAAGGAATTAAGAGGGTTTTGGCATGAGGCTTGATGTCTTTACCCACAGATTCCGCTAATTTGCCTGTAAATAGAATAAAGCCTTTGGAAAGGTTCTTGTTTTTCTCTATTAATCTAGCCTTTAATACACTGATTAAATCTAATAAACCATTCATAGAAACTCTGAAGTTATTATTAGCCAAGATAGTATCGAGATTATCAATGCCTTCTCTTCTCACTTTCCAATCAGGATCATTCAATTTCTTCAATACTTTATCCACATCTTTAGAAATATCAGCACGTGGCATTGAATCCAATGGATTTTCCATTTTACCAGCTATTCCGCCTTTTTCTGCTAATTCCGAGCCAAATTCACCTGAAAAGTTCACTTTTGCCACACGTTCGCTTTCCTTTAAAATGGCCACTTCTTCAAATTCATTGGTTATAATCTTCATTATTTGTGGATTCACATCAGTTATCAGCTTAAGAAGATCCTTCCCTGTATAGCTATACATGGCCTTAAATAGAATAATGGCATTGGCTCGCAAAGGCTGATTTGTATTACATACACAAACCTTGGCAAAATCCATCATAGGCTTCAATGGAAGATAACCCATCGTCATGAGATTCACGGCCTTAGTAAATAATAGGCAAATTTCAGCCAAAACCTTGGGATTGGTCTTTTTAGCTGGATCATTATAACCAGTTGTGATGAGGATGTTATTAATTAGGAACTTCGGGTTGATGGTTTCTAGGAAAAAAGGCAAGGATTCATGAATTTGTTCAGTGAATTTCTTGTTTTCCACTAATTTCTCTATTAAAAAGCCTGATAATATTGAGAAAGTCTTCTTATTGAAAGGTTTCGAGGGCAAAACGCATGCTTTCAGAATAAAGGCCAGAAACTCCTTATTCAGGTTCAAATTTGATTCTTTCCAATCCTTGAGTTTCGACTTCATAAACACCAAAAAGGCCTCCAATACATTCGAATCATTAAAAGCCTCAATTAGATCATTATTGACCTCCTGAAGACCTGCTAATTTCTCTTTCCAAGTGCTGCCATTTAAGGAAGCCATCATCTTCTCAGAAAAGACGCTTTTCAAAACATCTTCTGAATCTGAAATGGTTAGAAGATTGAAGTTATTGCCAGATTCATCGTTTTCTGAAGCCATGGCAAAGGATTTAATTGATTGGGACCCTTTTCCTGTGGAATTTAAAGGCGTTTTCTCAGGTTTGTCTTTAGAGGATATCAGAGCCTTTTGAGTATTTGATTTTGGCAGGACTTTTGCCTTATTATTATCTTTCATTGGAGGCTTTGAGATGTTGATATTGGCTTTCTCTTCGAATAAATCGTTCTTTTTCTCCTCTAATTTATTGATCCTATTGTTATTATCAGGATCTTGGCCATAAAAAGCCTCATTATTCGTAATAATAGGCTTTTCCTCGTTTTCTACATCGTCTTTTTTCTCATCAGGCTTTTTCTTCAAAAAAGGCTTTCTCGGAGCTGTTTTCTTGATTATTCGTTCCACCTTCACTTCTCCTTCCTTAGGAAACATGTCCTCTTCTGTGAAATGACTATTATTTCCTTTTCCAATGGGTCTTTCATCAAAAGAACATCTAATTTGTTGTTCATTTAAAGCTTGGATCTCTTTGCCCATGATCTCCTCATGATTTCCAATAGGTCTTTCCTCATTGTTTTCCCCAATAGGTCTTTCAGGGTTTCCAATAGGTCTTTCTTCATTATTTTCCACTATAGGTCTTTCCTCAGAAATATTGACTTCACGATCATTAATTTCTTCAGGCTTATTTAGCTCTTCATCTTTGGCTTTTTTCTTCAAAAATGGCTTTCTTGCTATTGTTTTCTTAGCAACTTTCTCTGTTTTCTCTACAACTTCCTTTGGAAACATGTCCTCTTCGGTGAATTGGCTATTTCCCTTTCCAATTGGCCTTTCATCAAAAGGAATTGATTGTTTTTCCTCTTCTCGAGGAAACATATCCTCTTCTCTGAAGAATTGCTTATTGCCTCCCCCTCCTATAGGTTTTTCATCGAAATTCTCAAGCATTTTGGGCTTTTCATCTATTTCTTCAGAGGCTTTCATTGGATTAACGTCTTTTTCAGGACTATTTGAATTTTCTTCTTTTTGATTGGGTTCAGAGGGGTTAACTAGAGCTTATAAGAGGAAATTATAGAGAAAATTAGGCTTTACTGGGTTCCTGGGGGAGAGAGAAGCTTTCTATATTGGTTGTTGGCTCGTCCATAGGAATATATTGGTGATTTTTATAAAAATATATGAATAATTTGAATTTTTGGGAGATTACAAATGCCTTATAATTTAAAAAATTTAAATTTTTAGAGCTTTTTGAAAGCATTTTTCTTTAATAAAATTTCTCATTTTACTTTAATAAAATTTCTTATTTTTCTTTAATAAAATTTCTCATTTTCGTTAATAAAATTTCTCATTTTTCTTTAATAAAATTTCTCATTTTCTTAATAAAATTCCTTTTAGTTCTTTTAAACTTAAAGCTTTTTTATTAGAAAATCTAATGATTTATTTACAATTTCCACTCTCCAATCAATTTTTTCCCATTTTCCTTTGATTTCCTCGCTTAGTTCCTAGTCTATTCATTTCTGAAATCACGTCTTTCACACATTCCTCAACCACATCCTCCACACAATCCCTTTTCAACCCTTCCCAATCCTTATTTATTTCAAATTCCAACATTTCTAGGTTTTCCTCTTCTTCCAACGGGTATTTTTCCTTAGAAAAATGCTGGAAAAGCTTGTTAAATTCAAATTCTCTAACGTTTTCCTTTAAGGTCAAATATTCTTCATTTTCCTTTAATTGATTTTGAACTGATTTCAATAAGACGTTCTTAGTATTTAAGCATATTTTAGTGAAATTGCTGGCGATAGTCTCAGGACTGATCATTTTCATGATTTCACCATAATAACTGGTTCTTTTCCGATTTTCATTCAATTCCTTTATAATATTCATCTTCAATTGTTCATTAAAGGCATCAACTATGATAGGTCCTTTTTCCTTGAGGTCTTGTTCAGTGAAAAGGTTGATTTTATTATAGACATCCTCATATAATATTTGAAGGTTTTTCTCAATTTTCTCTTGATTATTACGTCTTTTCAACTTACTTTCTAAAGACCTTATGGCTTTTTCAGTCTCGCTGATGAATTCCTCATTTCGTACACTCATTTCTAAAGAACTTCTTAATAGATCATCAGTGGAACTTTTCATCCTTTTCTTCAATTTAGTAGGACTTTTTTCCTCGAAATTGTCTAGATTAAAAGCAATTCTTGTGATAGCAGGCAGACTTTCTGTCTTTTTATTGATATTGATAGTCTTTTTAGCTAGTTTCTCAATCAAAGTCTTCATTTCCGCCTCATCACGAACAGGAAATAACCTTTCTTTTTCCATTAAATCCTCAAAAAGCTTCTCAGTGATGAATTCGGTTAAATTCTCAATGATTTTCTCCTTTGAGGATCTATTTGAAGTTTCTTCTTTAAACGAAGGCTGTATTTTCCCAGGAGTCACAATATTATGCCATGAAATCCCGCTTATATCGTTCTCATTATCGAATTCCTTATCACTAGAAATTATTGACATACTCCGGATTTGCTCTAAACTATGGGCACTATCAATCTTACTAGGCAAAGTCTCATGAATAGGTGATTTAGAAGAAAGCTGCGATTTTTGAAGCTCGAAGGATTTCTGGAATTGGACATTGGGAATATGAGGAGTGCTGAGCTCGAAATCTTCAATATATTCATCGATTTCCTCATTATTATCAATAGATAAAGGCTTTGGTAAGGGCTTTTCAAGCTTGAAAGTCTCCTCTTCACGGGTGATCAATGGCTTTTTATTGTTATTTGGAGTTTCTTGGATAGAATCTGTGGATTTCTTAAAAAAACTATCCTTTTTAGGAGAAATTTGAGAGATTTTCAATAGATTTTCAGAGTTTCTCAAGAAATTATCAGGTTTTCTATTAGATTGTTCTTGAATCGGGGATATGGATTGTGTTTTTTCAGGCTTTTGAGCAATTTCTTCCTGGAAAATCATAGGTTTTTTCAATAAATCATCGATTTTCTCATTCTGAGAGTCTATAACTCTTAATATTTCGAGTTGTTGTTCTTGTATTTTCTTGATATCGCCTTGAAAATCCTGATTTCCAGCATTTTTCTGGAATAAAGCGAGAATTGTCTCAAACAAAACTTCTTGTTTATTCTTTAAATTATTGATTTCGAGTTGGAAATTATCCAAAGAACTCGCCTGCAAAGGCTCTTTTCTGAGATCTTGTAAAACGAGGCTTTTGAATCTATTTTTCTCATCGATTTTCGAATAAACCTCGAGATATTCATTCGCAGTCTTTAAATTCAATAATCTAGAAAACTCGCTTTTGAACTTCAAATATAAGTTTTCGCCTGAGGAAAGTTCATTGTTTTTCTCTATTTTGAGATGATTATAAGAGTTTTTATTGAATAATGATGGGAAAGTCTTCAAATCATTGAAAACTCCGAAAAGCTGAGATTTCAATTGGGTTAATTCGCCATCATGACGTGAAAAAGCCTCGATCTCGCTTTTGGCTCGAGTCACAGTTTTGCCAATACTTTCAAAACTAGAGGAATTGTCTTGATCCGGGTTGAGATATTCAGGGTAATTAGCGATTTTCTCATGTTTTTCAGAGAAATCTCTAATAATCTGAGGTTCTTTGATATTTAAATGATCTTTTTTCTCGATTTTCTCATGTTCTGAGCTGAAATTGACTGATTTTTTGGCTTTATTGGTCGAATCGACTAAAATATTAGGAGTTTTGGTCTTTGGAGTGCTTAGAAAATCAGAGTTTCTCTTGAGATTTCCTGCTGATTTCCTGAAATTGGCTTCTTCTCCTGAGCTTTCTTCTTTTTTCGTCTGGATTTTCATTGATTTATCTTCACTGAGGCTTTCGAACTTCTCATCCTCATAATTATAAGAGTTATTATCATGGAATTTATTAGTCAGATTGTTGTTATTATATTTAATAGTGCTTTCTTCCATGATATCTCCTTCATTTTCGCCTTCCTCAAGGCTTTCTTTATTTAGAGATTCCCGAATACTATGAGATTTCCTATTAGATCCTTGATTTTCCTCTTCTATGGATTCTTTGATTATAGATTCCCTCAAATTAGTCTGTGATTTCTTGATAAAACTTTGACTTGGGGTCAAATCCTCAAAAGTCTCTGTATATTCTTCAATGCTTGATTGTTGTTGGAAGCTCTCAGTCTTGTTTTTATAAGGAAAGTCTTTGTTTTTATCTTCGAAACTCGATTGTCTTTGGAAAGCCTCAGTTTTCTGTGAAAAGGCTTTATTTATCGGAAGGGAGGGTTTCAAATAATGAGCCGGAGAAGTGAAAAAAGGGATTTTCTGAGGTTTTTCCTTTAGAAAAAGGCTAATTACACTGAAACCATCGCTTTTTTCAAATGGATCCTTATAAACCGGCTTAATAGTCTGGATGAAATCATTAGGAAAAACAGGTTTCTTAGTAAAAGTCCTTTGAAATGTCTCTGAGTCCATGAATTCTTCGTTTTCAGGGTAATTTTCTAAGGCCTTCTCAAGGATTTTCTGGCCTAAAAAGACTGGCTTTTCATTATTGATTTTACTGAGACTTTTCCTTGTGAGAAACCCTCTGGTAATTTTCTGGATTTTTATTAAAGAATCGAGCTTTTTCAATGAGATTTCAGGCTCTTTAATCATGTTTCCTGGTAATTTATCAGGGAAAGTATAGGGTTTTTCAGGGTTATTATATAGATTGATCACTTTCCGATAGTCCTCGATATAGGTTTCTCTTTTATCCAAAGGCTTTATCTCATAAAAAGGTGTTTTTTCTTGAATATTACAGAGATTTTCTAAATAAAGACTATCATTAAGCTTCTCATTATGGCTTTTCTTTTGATTATTAAACCCATGCATATATTCCTTCAGCACTTTATCAGCATTAGTGGAGGATTTCTCATATGAAAACCTCGTTTCTTTATAATTAATAGCTAAAGGGTTATTATTCTCAGGGTTTAGCCTTGAAAAGAACTGATTATTATCATTATCAGGACTTTTTATCGATTTCCCTGGTAAATCAAAGGAAATTTCAGTCTGATTGGCCTTTTCTGAGGTCTTGGCTCTGATTTTCAAAGGTTTTTCTTTAGGAATGTCATTATTTGAAGCTTTTAAAAGATTTAATGGAGAATTTGGCATAAAATTCTGCTTTTTGGGGGTTGGAATTGAATGGTCTGAGGATTTGCGAATCGCTGTTTTTGTAAGGGAAGATGAAGAATTCGAAGGCGGTTTTCGCACTTGAAAAGGAGGCTTTGAAGAAAGCGAATTCGCCCATTTTTCCTTGCTGAAACTCAAGAACATTTAATAGAAAAAATCGGGTTTTTTAAATTTCTTATTGTTAAAAAGGACTTTTAACGAAATTTGGATTTTTGAGCCAAATTTCAACAAAATCGATGTTTTTATTGAGTTTTTAAGCCACAAAATAGATAAAATTTAGCCAAATTTAGGCTTAATTCAGGATTTTCCCGAATATCTCGATTAAATTCAGCACCTCTGCGATTTTATATTCGAAACCCTGCCATTTTCCTTTGATTTCTTCGCTGATTTCCTTTATTTTCTCTGAAAACTCTTTATCATTCATCAATTCTTCACCCACGATCTAAAAAAACCTTAATAATTCAATAAAAACCCTTTATTACATTGAGAAAACTCCTGAAAAACACTTGTTTTATATCGAATTCCTCTGGATTTCTCATAATTTCCCCAAAGAAACCCAACATTTTCCTTATATTTGCGATATTATTAGCCATTAGGTTCCTTCGAAGCTCGAAATCCCATTGAGAAGCATTAAGACCCTTCATATAATTGAAGATTTCAAGACTATTTAGGCCTTTTTCCTCATTAAGGAATTTATCTAACAAAGTCCCGTTTTTCTCCATATGGATTTCACGTGTTTTCTCGAAAAATCGCGATTTCGATTCGGCTTCTTCGAGGACTTTCTCCTTGATTTCATTAGTAATCTGGTCTTTTTTCTCAATGTCTAGGAAAAATGGCAGTTTCATAGAGATTTTCTCGGTCAATTTTGGCTTGTTTTTCTCTTTAATCAGGTCGAGATATATCAAAGGTTGCCATTTTCCTTCTGGGATATTAGTGAAACTGAAGCCTTTTTCATGAGAATTTTGGAATTTATCGAGGAAATCTTGATATTCCTCATTTTCAATGAAATCAACGTTTTGTTCAAGAGTTTTCTGATAAAAACGGGATTTCTCACCATTGTTTTCCTTCGATAAATCTCTTATTCTCGATTGGAAGGTTAAAGCGATGGTTTCATGATTCCCCCAAGGCTGAGATTTGATGAGAATATGCCAAAGGTTGATTTCCCTGGAATTAATAAAGGCAGAAGCTAGCAATTCCCCATTTTCACTGATATCAAAACTGATCACTGCCTTATTTAATCTTATATCATTAATCAATTGTCCGCTGATCACATCCCATATTTTCAAACTATTATCCATTGAGGCACTTATTACAAACCTATTATTCGGAGTGAATTTCGCCTCAGTGATGGTTTTATCATGTCCCACAAACTTCCTTGATCTCGTTCTCTTATATAAATCCCATAACTCAATTACATTGTCCTCAAAAATCAACAGAAATAACGCCGAATATCTACTCAATTCAATTTTCATAACCCTTGAATCAAAACCCGTTAATTTACAATCCATTGTACCGGAATAAAAGTCCCATATCATTATAACCCCATCTTCATCCAATGAAATCAGGCATTTATTATAATGATCCACCTTCAAATCCAAAATCGCTACATCATGTCCCTTTTGAAACCCGGCCTGAAATCCTCCGCTTTGTAAATTGATCTTGCTGATAAACCCAGTTTTAAACCCTAAAACCCCAAAGTTCCCGCATTTGGTCACTGCGATCGCAGTGATGAAATTGGCTTTTTCTTCATTTTTGTTGAAATCTTCTAGAAACTCCAGCCTTTTCTTCAATATACTATGATCTTCGCAGCTCCAAATCACTGGTTTTGTACTATATTTATGACAAGAAAGCAGAGTCCCCCAATCTTTACTCCTATTCACTGCGAAATCGAATTCATGGACTTCATTGATAATCTCAGTGTTTTCAGTGTCGAAATTGCGTTTTTTCATTGATTTGTTGATTTTCAAAGAGAAGTTCTGACTCATGCATTCATTTAATAAGGAAAAATCCCGGATCTCACTAATTTTTGAATTGGAACTGGCTAGAATATGAAGTCCATCTTCACCATAAAACCTCAGTTTCTTAATACTTTCCTTCAGGCCGACTCTTTCCCTAATTAGCCTGAATTTCGAGGCTTCAAGTTCATCATATTTCCATTGATAAATCGCGTTATTGGCTCCTGCGAGTAAAATGAGCTCATTCTCGAGAAATTCAAGGAAAACAACTGCTTTTTCAAGCTTCAAGCTTGAAAACAACCGTTTTTCATTCAATTCCCAGATATTGATGTTTCCATGGAGGTCACTAGAGGCCAAAAGCGGGATTTCTCTATGAGAAAAGGTGAGGTTTTTCACAGGATTGTTTTGTTGAAATTTGAATAGAATAGAATCCATTTGGATATTATATAGTATGATAGTTCCATTATTAAGGCCTAGACCTATAACATGTAGATTAGGGGATTGTTTAGCCACGGTTATTTCAAGGTTATTCTTAGATAATTCCAGATGTTTTTCAAGACTGGATTGGAAATCATATATGGTTTCTGAGGCTTGAATATTGAATAAAAGCATGTTTTGTCTTCCGATTATGAGGATTTTATTGAGGTAGGTCATGGGGTGTATCAGGGTCTGGATCTGGAATTCGAAGGACCATAGATTCCTGGGCTTTTCTGCTGAAACTTCCCATAGAAAGATGCTATTAGTCTTTAATTCAGCTGCTATTAGATAATCTCCTATCAATAAAAGTGATGAAAACCTCATATTTTCCAATGGGTCAGTTAAGGTATATGTCTTTTCGATATGATAGTATTTCATGCGGGATATTGAGGTTTTGGTGGCTATGTATAAAGATTCGTTTCTGGCGCAAAGAGCTTGGATTTTATGAGGGAAATGAGGACCTAGAAGCTTGATTTTGAGATCAGGAAGCTTATAGAGTTTAAAGGAATGAGAGGTGGAGGCTGCAAGGAAGGACTTTGTGCCTGCTGAGAAAAGAAATGGCGGATTTTCATCCAGGAAAAGACCGATGGATTTATATGGGGATAATAAGGATTCTTGGGAAGTCATTTATTTGCAAGGATATGAATTTATTGTGAAATTAAAGAACTAATTAAGTAAAAATTCATTTTGTTTTGCTTTTTTTGGGATTTTTTAAAAAGAAAGAATTCTTAATATTTTGCTCATTTTAATTTGATCTTGCTTTTTAAAAAATAATAAAATCATATAAAAAATTTTGTCGACAATTCAGAAAAGGATTTGAAAAAAAAATTTTAATGGATCAAAAAAATTTTTTTTTATTATAATTTTTTTTAAAACCATTTTAGATTTCCTCAAAAAAATAATTTAATTTTTTTTTAAAAAAATTACATTTATACTTATTTATTAAATAAATTCTTCACTATGACACTTTTCTTTTTCCACCTCCTCAATTTCTTTCATAATTTCCTCTAGTCCCAAAAGCTTCAATCTATTGTATGAAGAATCTTCAAACATCCTAAAGTTTTTCTTTTTAGTTGTTTTCATATCATCATTGAAAGCACAAACTTTGAACAATTTGTCATCTTCCTTCACTTTTTTCTGATTTGAGGAAGTTACATAAAAATTTTCTATTTTTTTGAAAATTTTTTTGGGTGATTCCTCTTTTTTTTGAGCAAATTTCAGTTTTTTATAATTTTCTGGCGACATATGATTAATCTCCTTTATGGTTTTTAAAATAAAATCCTTATTTTTTGCTTTTTTGGTGGTTTCGATTATTTTGCTGTTTTTGAGTAAATTTGATGATTGTTCTATTTTTGAGTTTTTATCATCGAAGTAAACAAATGAACGGTTCGTCTTCAAAAATAAATTGGCTGGAAGTTGATGATTTTTATGGAAATTAAAAAATAATTTCACAAAAATTTCCTCTTGGAACTTCACCTTAGAAAAACTGAACTCGTTATCAATGAAACTTGGGTTCATCATATGAATTTTGTTTCTGATTTTTTCTGAAAATTCCATTATTTTTCAGAAATATAAATGTTTTACTGATCAAAAGATGAGGGAAATCTTCTCCTTTGTGATAAATTGTTTCCACTTGATTTTCATAGAAACTTCCTAAAATGTATGAGTTAGTATTGTTCTCGAAAACCATGCCCAAGTCATGCATTTTCCCATCCTTCCAAATCCCATCAGCAACATCATCATTTTCTAAGCATTTTCGACCCAACCCTTCGAATTTTCCGTTTAGAAACTCTCCCAGATAAATGCATTTATTATCTTTGTAAATGATGCCTAAGCCATGAGGGATGGAATTTATGGCGAATCCTAAAAAACTAGAATAAAATAAAAAAAATCCATATTTTCCAATAATTTTTACTGTTCTCCATTATAAATTTTGTTTAATATATCAAGATCATTGTTGAAATGGTACTTTTTCAAAATGTCTGAAAAAAGAGTGTTGTTGAGAATATCCTTGTACAAATGCGGCAAATGAATATAAGATGAAAAAAAATAAGGGATTTCTAAAATTACCTTAAATTTTTTATATTTTCAACAAAAATACCATTATCTGGTGATTCCTTCTCGAATTCCTTTTCCAATACTTTGGATTTTAACACTCCTAAATCATATTCTTCAATGGTCCAGAAATTTCTGCTATGATTATATTTGAAAATTACCCCATGAAAAAGACTTTCTTTCCAATTCCCCACCACCATGTTGTTATTACCATATTTGAGAATTCCAATGCCATGCAATAAATTTTTTTCAAAATATCCATAAAAAAACCCATTTCTTGGAAAAAATAAAGCACCCAAACCATGTAAATTGTCATGACTCCATTGGCCTAATTTTTTGTAATGAATGTGAGAAATGGAAAAATGTAATTAAACCTATATAGAATAACCCATCATCAGAACAAAAACATCCAAATCCATCTTTATGATAACCATTATGTTGCCCTTGATAAAGGCCGTTTTGATAATCGAGCCTAATAATTTCCTTTGGTTGCTGATTCTGCAGCTTTTTATTGATCATCAAAACAACAAAAACTATTAAAACTATTATTAATTTTATTTTTGTTTTTGATCAGATTTCCAAAAATATTTTTTTTTTTTTATTTATTATATAAAAATTTTTTCTTATTTATGTTAAAAAAAACCTTTTTAATTAAAGGTGAACATCGGGCTGTTAACCCGGAATCACCTTATGAATTTTATTATTTAAAAATGAAATAGAAAAATTTATTGGAGATTAAAATTTCTAAATAAATTAAATTTTTTTATTCCGATTTTCATTTTTTTTCAAAAATTCTTTATTCTAATTCAATCCGATGATTTTTTCAAAGATATTAGTTGCTTTATTTTTCCGATCTTCCAAAACAGTCTTGAATCCTGAATCTTTATTAAAATATCTACGAAAAAATGAACACAGTTAAGTCACTCTTTAAAATTAAAATACATCTCTGATTTTTGTTGTTGAGGTTTGTTTTGATCAGGGTTCGCCAAATACATCCCTTGTATGGGTGTAAATGCTATGCTTGAAGCGAGTCCACTTTCCCCACCTAGTGGTTTTCTCATTTTTTCTTGTAAAGTCTTCTGTTTTTTCGCTAGAAATATTTTTTATCTTCAATATTTGAATGAAATCATTTACATAAATTTATTTTTGCATTCTTTTGTTGAACCTTCACTTTGCCTGTTCCCACCCCCAACATACCAAATGTTTGTCCAGTCTCTCTGAATTCTTTTTGCGCCTATAAAAATTGTAATTTATTAATTTTTTTGTTGATTTTTCAAAACCTCAGGGCCAAAAGTCATTCTATTTTTAAACTTTCTCACTTCAGTCAAAGCCAATTTTTCTTTTAAGCTTCGATATCTGAAAAAATTAACTTTAATGAGAAATGAATTGAAATTTCAAAGCAACCGTTTTCCCCCTCTTTTTTTCCTAGGTTTTTCATCTGGAATCGGGAGAGGCTTTACTTTTTTTGCAGGTGGAGGTTCCTGGATTTTCACGAATCTTTTTAGCATTTCATCCTTTATTTTCTCACCTAAACTGCCATCCGGACACATTCCTAAATTATCTATCCTGGCCGCTTTTGCACAACTTTATAATTTATTGAATCAATTAGCCAAATTCATTACTTGGTGGATAGCATACGAATTAATTTGACTTGAAATTGAGGAGGTGATTTTTTAACCATTTCTAGATTGCCGAAGAACCCTTGATGAGATTTGGCTCCAGCTTTTGACAATCCAAGCATATTTTTTCTTTGCGAACCGATAACCTGAATGTTACAGGCAGGCATTCGAGCTAAAGCGTCTAAACCTCCTGCAGCTGCCATAAGTTGCGCTGCAACGCTTGTTCCAATGATTGCGGAAAGATTGGGGGCTATGTATTGCATTCTGTTTTCAACATATGAGAGGATCTAAAAAGATTTTTCAATGGAATTTAAAGGAATGTAACCTTTTTTTTGTTCTCTTCAAGAGTGAGAACGATGTCACAGGAAATAATCACCTCATTCATTTCAGAAAAGGATAATATGTTGCCTGCAGCTGAAGACCCTGCCACGTTGATTGCCACAATTTGATGGTTTGTTAAGATATTTTGAAGGTCAACATTGTTTAAATCCTATAAGTTTTTTGCTTTCATGGAAATTTTTGAAGAAATATACCGTCTCATTGCGGATTTTTTGCACACATTTGACGTAATCAATGGGATTCAAAACTATAGATTCCAATTCAGGAAATTTTTTATAATAGATGTCTCGGATATGCTTATGGATTAATACAATTCTGCAAAAAAAAAATATATATAAAAAATCCATAATTTTCCAACTCTTTATCTATCAGATTTGAATATTTTGTGCAATTTTGAATCAAGAGGTATTCAGTGTCACCATATTCTATTTTTTTTATGTAGTCCTTTATTGGCACACTAAAAAAATGATCAACTTCCTTCAGAAAAACTCTTTTATTTCAAAGATTCCCATAAAATTTAAACTTTCAGATGATCTTGGTAAGTGGGGTCTATGATCAAATGGGAAATTTCTTTGTTTTGTTTAGGAAATTCCAACATCATTTCATTCACTGCGTTCATTTTATCAACCTCTTGCTCCATATGAGTTGGCCCTTTTAGATTAGGTTCTTAAAAGGAGGTAAATTTAGAGATAGGCATAATTTAAGATAAGAAACCATCTTCTTCTAAATCTTCAAGATCTTTGAGAAAAGTTTCTGCCAAAAGATTTGTGTTCGCCTTGAAAAAAAATTATTCAAAGGAAGAAAAAACTTCTTTTTACCATGATGAGCAACAACTTAAAAAATAATGTATTTTTTTTTAATTTCTATTACATCAAAATTAAATTGTGAAAAAAGGAGGAAAAAAAATTCGAAAAATTTAATTTACAGGGAAAGAAAAAATGTAAAAGAAAAAAAAAGAATAAATTTTTTTTACTAAAAAATATTTACAACCATTGTATATCCTTGACTATCCTTTTCTACTAAGTGCCAAAAAACACATCAATGAAAAAAAGGTTCAAAATAAAATACAAAAAAAATATTGTTTCCCTTTAAAAAAACACAAATTTGTTTCCTAAACTAATTAAGAAGGATAGAACTGGAGATTTATCCAATAAAAAATTGCAAAATTAAAATTAGACTTTTCTTTTTCTGAGGAATAATAATTTCTTCTCCAGAAAAACAAAACTCAACTTAACAAAAATAAAAAACAATTTTATTTAAAAAACCCCATGTTCGATATTAATCCATTCCCCAAAAAGCCTCACGAAGAAAAGTCTTCCTTCCTTCAAAAATTCGCCTGTTTCATGGGCAAACGTGTCCTCACACCTACCTTTGGTGAAAAACTTCAAAAGCCCTTAAAAAAACAACTCAGTTATCTTAACAATGAGTCTTCTAATCAAGAGAGCACTTTGGACACATGTGATATATCAGCATTCAAAAAGGATCCAAAGCTCTTGCAAGCATCCAAACATCCAAAAATCAGTAGGAAATCACCACTTTTTGCCAAATTTAACACAAGACTTAAGGAAGAAACCCAAGATTTCCAGAAAATCATTCAATATAATGATAATTTTTTCAACAAGACACCAGAAACAATCATAAATAAGGATAAAATTATATACAGAAAGAGTCAATTTTCAGCTAAAAAACCCAGAGAACCTAATGTAATCATGGAGAATAATCCTAGATTAATGACTCCTCAGATCAAGAGTACGAAGAAAGAGGTCATGAATGGGAATTATCTACTTGATATGAGGAAAATTGATAAAAAGAGCGAAATTCCCAAGGGTTTAGATGAGATAATTGAGAAATTGGAAAAAGTTCGAAATTATTAGTGAATTTATTAATTTTTCAAAGGATGGAGGCAAAAATATCGAGGAAATTGTAAAGGAATTGAAGGAATATGAGAAATATCAAAGGTTTCTTAAGAAAAAACAGATGGAAAATTTGGTAAATTTGGAGTTTATTTTTAATTTTAAAAAAAATAAATAGAATCAAAAATGGAGGGGTATTCTCAAAGAACAAAGGCAATTTTATGAGAAAATATTCCAATTGCATGGATTAGAAGCCAACCCTTCCCTCAATAAACCTACTAGCAAAATTAACAATAATTGAAGGAAGTCTTCAATATTTACCTTTTTTTGTTATTTTATCACTAGTTCTTATTTAATATTTTTCACAAACTAGATATTTTATTTAAAAGTTTATACAAAGTTTACAAGATCTTAAAAATTTATTTTGTTTGTTAAAAAAACATTCACAATTTGATAATATCGATTCTCGTTCTATTTTCCACTTTTATGCTTTGATCCTCATAAATGACAATTTGTGCATAACTTCTGGATGTTTCATTTTTACAAACGAACCCTGGATTCACAAAAACAGTATCCCCGATGAGCTTTTCCATAAAAAATTAACTAATTTTAAGATGAAATAAATATACTTTAGCAAACCCATTGCCAATTTGTGATGGAATTATTAAAAAATTTGGTTTTTCATCAAGCCTCAATTGTTGATACTTCCTCAGATCAACTGGATGAGTCATTGGATATAGAGGAGCCAATGTTTTTTGATTGATTAATTGAGTGAGGCAAGGATCGATTCTGTTTTGTGTGATTGGAATCTTAAATAAGGATTGTGCTCTGAGATCATCGATGATATTTGAATTGAAGAGTTGAAACGTGAGGTCACCATCAAATTCCAAGAGAGAGGGATTAGAAATGAATTTGATTCTTTTTGAAAATTTCTTTAAAGAAGGCAATGAAAAGCATTCTTGAGGTATTGGGAATAAATTCAAGATATCATCAGGTGATGGTATTAAGTAAATTTCACAGTTTTCAACAGTCTGTAAAAAATTAAGGAAGATTTATAAAATTTTAATATTTTGAGTCGACTTGCATTTCTTGTGAAATATTAATCAAAAGCTTTTCGAAGAGATCCTCATAAGAAACATATTCTCCGGCTATCTCTATAAGCCCAGATTCAATGATCTCGTTTGATTTGTCAAGGAAAGGACCGAATAGAAACAAATATTCAGGATGTGCGTTTTTGACATCTTTCAAAAGCTCATCTGACACAAAAAGAATTTTATTAAAAGAAGAATTGATATAATTTATTACAAAGAGGAGCAAATGTCACACTGTCTTTGTTGGTAAAAGGACCCGCTGCTGCTATAATCATCGTGTTTTTCTCAATCGGGATCTTGCTGGCCTTTTTCCTCTCATAAGCATTTTCTTCCTCATCATTGGTTTTCTCATAACATTCTAAAAGAAAAATGAAATTTTATTATTGGAGAGTTTATTTACCGGTGAAAATTTTTTCAGCAATCAAACGCTTTTTCTCAAAACCTTCCTCCACATAGGTTCCCTCTACTGCAATGCATTGTGAAGGAAACAAGATCACATTTTCAATCTATAAAATTTTAAAAAATATGAATTTTTTATAATTTTAAAAAAATGTTAGAAGAACCTCTGAAAGATCTAAATAGATTTTATATGATAAATCAGGGAAATCCACCAAGACACTTTTCTCGTTCAATTTTCCGTCTCCATCGCATAACACTCTCACAAAACTGAAAGCTTTCTATTGAATTTGTTTAAAATTATAGTTATGGTTTATTGAAATAATGAACTTTATTGGGCAAATAGGTGATATCTTCAAATTTCTCGAAATTCAAAATCTCTTTTTTCTTCAAAAATTCCTCAAAACTTTCCTTCAAAAAGTTATAATGCATTTGCAAGGCTTGAGCCTGGGCGGTGATTGGGCAATTTCTATACAAAATTTATGTTAAAAAACTAAATTTCTTAAAAAATTACAAAAAGTCTTGAAACTTCAGGTTATTTGTGTTGACCTTCATTTCTCTATTATAGAGATTCCCTGGGATTCTATGGAGATTATGATTCGGCAATTTATCATTGAAGGTATATATAATATCTCCCTTTATTTAATAAAGATTTTTATTAATAACTATTAGGAAATGACCTTAGCCTCTCTTTTGCTGAAGGATGCATCCAAATTTGATTTAGAGCTATTGTTAAAAATAGAAATTGAATTGAAACTTTCTTTTTTCTCAGCCAAATTTGAAGTTGTTGTAGAGTTTTTTTTAGAAGCAAACTCGGTTTGTTTGGTCGAATTGTTGTTGATGAGGGTTTGCTGGATCTCTTTTGAGATTTTCATTCTTTTTTAAGCAAAAATATGATTTTTTTCTGGAACAAATAATATCATTACGTTAAAACCGAAGGTATATTTTTGCTGTTCAGAAAATAGGCTTCTATATGAAACAAAATGTCATTTTGTTCAAGGCCTTGGTTTTGCATGAACCGCTCAAACTTTTTTGAAAATCAAAAATGGCATAACAGAAAAATGGAAAAATGTTACGTTGTTTATTATGTTTTCATGGTCCGTCTGTTCTACGGTAAATGATAGCTCTGACGAGAGGAGGAAGTTTTCATTCAGCATGTGTGAGGGAATGAAAGCAAATTTTATGATTTTTTTTCGCGGTTTATTTTTTTGTAAATTAAAAAACAAAGGGATTGCAAAAAAAATAGAAAAAATAAGTTTTTTTTTTTTTTTTTTTTTATTAAAAATTTTTTTTTTATAAATAAAAAAACAAAAAATTTATAAATAAAATTATTTTTTTAAAAAATTTAATTACTTTTAAAAAAAAATGTCATCCCCCCTCGGGAACTCTAACAAAATCATTCTAATGGCCAAAACTTTTAAGCAAATGCTGAACTCACAAAACTCCGAATATTCTCAAGAAGATTTCTCTTTAGTTCTTGAAAATTTGTGCAAGAAGCAAATCTCTCTCGCAATCACTGTATTGGGTCGTTCCATTTGTATGATTTGCAATTCGGTTATCAACGATAAAAACTATAGAAATCTGCCATGTCCTTGCTATCAAAGTGTTCACAATTCCTGTTGGAAGGAAAAAGCTCAAACTGATTTAATTTGTTCCATTTGCAATCAAAAAATAAGTCAGGAATTCAGATTTGAATCAAAAATTACAAAGCAATCCGAAAGTAGAGAAAATTCCAATGAAGAGAAAGAAAAAAGTGAAAGTCATTCTGAAGAGGAAGAAGAAGAAAAACAATCGGATTCAGAAAATATTGATGAAAACCAAGAATTAAATTTTGATTATTCCCTTGATGAGAAATGTTTGGACAAAGCTTTAGAAATTCAAAATAATAAACACATAACGTCTCCGCAATTAGAAACAGAAATCAAATCGATATGTCAAAGTTTTAAAGAACATAAACTATTGTTGATTTTAATTGGCGAAACATCTGCTGGAAAAACCACTCTTATCAACAGAATCTTATCCTATGATAGCAAAGCTAATTCTTTCGATAAGCCTTTTTATAACCTTTTGCCATCCCGGGCAGAGGAAAATACAACCTTTTTATGGATAATTGAATCCAGCGAAGATAAATTTATTTGGGTCCAAACCTCCTTAGAAGAAAAGAAAAAATTTCAGGTTTCTGAGGTCGATTCCTTAAAAAACTATCTAAAGGAAATAGATGTGAAACAAATGGAATTATTGCAACAAATGAAATCACAAAGCAAAGAAGGAGAATTTTTGAAAAATCGAAAAAGTTTAACAATAAAACTTCCATGGTTGGATCCTAAGTTGAAAATCCTTGATTTTCCCGGTCTGTCTTCAGAAATTACTTTGAATGAACTTCAAAAAATGATTACCAACAACATTGCCTATTTTATCTATATGAAAGATTTATACGCACCGGAAACATTGAAAGAGAGTGTCATCAAATTAGTTGAGAAAAACAAAAACAATGTCCTCGAGCCAAAATTTTTCTCATTAATTTTTACAAAAAAAGATAAGTTTTTTAAACTGGAGGAAGCTGATATAGCTGGAACCTTGAAGCCTGAAAATCTTATTTATGCCGAGAAAACTAAACGTTTAATCAATGTTCTTGATAAAACGGAAGAGTTTTTACAAGACAAAGAGGTATTAATTAAGAGAGTGGACTTTTTCAATCTATTATTCATGGATACAGATGGTAAAGAGTGTCATTTCTTCCAAAAATTCATCCAGCATCTTAATTCAATCAGAAATGTGATACTTTATCATACAAGGCCTTTTATATTTCTTTCTTCCTTGGTTGAAATTGCAGATAAGCATTTCCAACAAAAATCCAAAGAGGCTAAAGCAATGGTTACCCCTCAAGTTGCTATGAGAATTTCTCATCTTAAGGAAAAACTGAATGAAAAATATGATAAGAAGTTAAAGAAATTTTTCAATAACATGGAAAATCCGAAGATTTGTGAACAAAAAGAGAGTGAATTTTATGAGAAAATTAAGACTTTGATCCAGGAAACCATCGAAGTCGAAGGAAAAAAAGATATGAAATGGAATAAATCGAATTTTATCGAGTTGATCATGAAGGTCGCCGGTGAAGACATTTTAAAGATTCTTGAAAAAACCTTCCAATCAATTTTCAGACCTTTGTTTCGTCAATTTCTCGAGGAGGTTATAACTTTTCTTGGTGAACAACAATTTGAGGATATAATGAACATCAATGCTCAAAAAATATTTCAGAAGGGCTATAACTGGGATGAGAATGAGAAGTTGATTTTCGCTACAATGCTTGGTGGTGTTTTGTCTGGAGGTGTTGCTGTTGCAGCAAATGTTGGAATTCGTCTTGGATTAATTGTTGGAGAAGCTCTCATCCCAGGAGCAGGATGGGTTATGGCTGTTTTCTCAGTGGGAACTCTTATCTGGGGGGCTAAAGATAAATTGGGTATGTTTTCCAATAAAAATTGTTGGGAAGACATTATGAAATTAATCATAAAGTTTATTAAGGAGAAACAAAAAAATATGAAGGAGAAATTGTTGAAAGATGCAGAAAATATATTTCATAACATTTATGAGAAAATTATTAACAGTAAAGAGCTTCCCAATGAGCTCAAGAAATGCAAAAGAACTATCTGGGAGTTCAGAGACTCGTTAAAAAAGCAGAAAAATATGGATGGAGAAGAAGACATAGATAGTAAAATTATCTGGAAAAAAGTCAGAATTGAACAATTGTTATTCAATAAGGATTTGAAAGAGCATATTCAGAATATGTTACAATTGAAAATAGGAAAATAGTTTTGATTAGAATAGAATATCAGAAATTGAAAAAAAAACATTTTTTTTTTTTTTGTTTTCTATTATTCTAGAAATTATAAAAAAATTACAAATAGGTTAACAATTTCATTTAAATAATAATATTTTATTCCAATTTATCTATTATTTAACATATGAAGTCTTTTTTCTGCGAATTTTATCAAGGCCTTATCGAAATCTGAAAGAAGAGAATTTTTTTTCCGTTCTTCAAAATATTTGCAATTTGTTTTAAATTGATTTTGTGAAATGCTGTTCGTCAAATTAGAAAAGTGAGAAAATAAATGATTTAAAGCATCATTTTCATCATCTTCTTTTTCAATAATATCTTGATATTCCTCCTCTTTAGAATGAAGTTTTGGTTTTGGAATGTTTTCAAAGATAAATTTTTGTTTATCATTAAAAATAATCTCCTTTATTTTTTCAAGTTCTTGAATTCTTGCAAATAAATTACAGATATCCATTTCTTTTTCATATTTCTCCTTGATTTTCAAAATCAACTCTCCATCTTCAGATACATTTTTCTTGGATAATTTTTGTTTTAATTTATGAAAGCTATATGACAACAAAGAAAAATCCACAGGTTTATTTTCATTTCTTTGGATTTTTTCTTCTTTTTGGCTATTTTCAACTTGTTTTTCCTTTTGTAAATCATTAATGGGTACTTCTTGATTGTTTTGTTTTATTGTTTTAATTTGAAGATTATCTTTATCTTTATCATTAAAAGCTAAAACAACATCTTGGGAAACGTTAAATGGCTTTCCACTGTCAAGAATTTTAGGACTTTCAATTTTTTCTAATTCATTATCATTTTTTATATGTTTTATCATTGATAATTCATTGATTTTTAATGTAGGATAAGGATTTTTCAATATGATATTCTGAGAATTATCATTATTCTTAATAGATTTACTGTTCTCTGTGGTTTTTGAAGGAAGAATATACAATTTCTGAACCAAAATCTTAGAAAATTCGATTTCAATAAAATACTTTACCAAAAAATGTCCAATCATAAAAAGAAAGGAAGCAATGCCTCCGAGAGCACTAAGTAACTCATTCAATTTCTGATAGGTTCTTGATATAATTCTTTTATTAGAGCTTGGTATTATATCGAACATCAACAAACTGGGAAAAGGAGTTCCTTGTGTTGAATTATATAAAAAGTACGACTCATAATAATTGGGGTCATTTTGAACATATACGTCATAGTTTTTATTATTGAAGAGAATGTTATCATCTTGGATGAAATCGACTTCCATAATAGCCAAATTAACGTTTTTCTTAAAATTCATATGAAGAGTTTCTGAATAAGAGCTCCCATAATTAGGTTGAATGGGATGTTCGAAATTCTGAAGATTAAAAAGATCACCTATGAAAGAAAAATCAACTTCCATTCCATTTAAAGTATTACCAATAGCTTCTGGAGATTGGCAAGTGACATTCGAACTGGTATTTCCGCAAATTCTGATTTCAATCCTAAAAAAAGATAAAGCTCCACTTCCATACCACGAAGTTGAATTTTCTAAATATAAGACCATAGAACTATTATCAAAACATAAAGAACCCAAATAATATTCAGGACTTGCACCAGTACCTACAAAATCCAAAGCGGAGCAATTATGCATCATAATCTCAGTTGCTTTGAGTAAATTTCCATTTGCATCATTCACATGTTGGATTCCGAAAAGGGAAAAAATAGTTGGATCAATGTTCTGAATGTTATTACCATTAACATCTGATATGTAAATATTTGGA
>Ga0302320_10008184_pt1 | contig 22792 bp, 17 predicted proteins | sample Bog_T0_3_FD_202130 | JGI IMG/M metagenome (GOLD analysis project Ga0302320, IMG submission 202130) | Peat permafrost microbial communities from Stordalen Mire near Abisko, Sweden - Bog_T0_3 | ecosystem: Environmental > Terrestrial > Soil > Wetlands > Peat | place: Sweden: Abisko, Stordalen Mire... | reverse complement strand
GCGGGGACACCATCAAGGTCGGCGAGTTTGCCTCGCTGACCGGCAGCGAGGCCACGTTTGGCCAGTCGTCGCACCGCGGCACGCTGCTCGCAATTGACGAACTGAATGCCGCCGGCGGCGTGCTGGGCAAGAAAATCCAGTTGCTCACCGAGGACAACCAGTCCCAGGCCGGCCAGTCGGCCACCGTGGTGCGCAAGCTCATTTCCAGCGATGGCGTGGTGGCCATGCTCGGCGAGGTCGCCTCCTCCCGCTCGCTGGAAGCTGCGCCCATCTGCCAGCAAAACAAGATTCCCATGATTTCGCCCTCCTCCACCAATCCCAAAGTCACTCAGGTGGGTGATTACATTTTCCGCGTCTGCTTTCTGGATTCGTTCCAGGGCGGAAAGGTGCTGTCGAACTTCGCCCGCAACACGCTCAAGGCCAATTCGGTGGCCGTGCTGAAGGATGTCAAAAGTGATTACAGTGTGGGCCTGGCCAAATTTTTTATGGAAGGCTATACCGGCCAGGGCGGAAAGATCGTCACGGAGCAGAATTATAGCGGCGGTGACAAGGATTTCAGCGCGCAGCTCACGGCGATCAAGGCCGACCATCCTGACGCCATTCTGGTGCCCGGTTATTACACCGAGGTGGGCCTGATTGCCTTGCAGGCGCGCCAACTGGGGCTCACCCTGCCGCTGTTCGGGGGCGATGGCTGGGAATCTTCAGTGCTGGTTTCCATCGGCGGCGCGGCCCTGGAAGGCGATTATTTTTCGACCCACTTTTCGCCGGATGACAGCTCGCCGGAAGCGCAGCAGTTCGTAAAACATTACCAGGCGAAATACGGCGAAACGCCCGACTCCATGGCCGCGCTGGGTTATGATTCAGCGCTGATCCTGGTGGACGCCATCAAGCGCGCCGGCGTCGCGGACAGCGCGAAGATCCGGGACGCCATCGCCGCCACGAAGAATTTCCACGGCATCACCGGTACCATCACCATCGACGAGAACCGCAACGCCTCCAAGCCCGCGGTCATCGTGACCATCAAGAACGGGCAGATCAAGTATGTCGAAACCATTGCGCCGTGACCGAATTCCTCCAACAGCTCATCAACGGTCTGGCGTTCGGCTCCATCCTCGCGCTCATCGCCCTTGGTTACACGATGGTGTATGGCATTCTGCGGTTCATCAATTTTGCCCACGGCGACGTCTTCATGCTCGGCGCATTTGCCGGCTTTTACCTCGCGCCGAAGATCGCCACGGTGGTCCCCCTGCCGTCCATCGGCGGTGGCCTGGTGGTGCTGGTGGCGGCGATGGCCATCTGCGCGGCGCTGGGAGTCCTGATCGAACGTTTTGCGTATCGCCCGCTGCGGAGCCGGCCCAAGCTCACCGTGCTGATCACCGCCATCGGGGTTTCCCTGTTCCTCGAATACGCCGGCCAGTTCGTGTTTGGAGCGGCGCCTAAGAAGTTTCCGCAAATCCTGCCCGTTTATCCCATCGCCCATCTCGGCGGCTTGAGCCTCAACAGCAACCAGGTCGTGGTGCTGGGCGTGACGCTGCTGTTGCTGCTCGGGCTGCGGTTCATCGTGTTGAAAACCAAGATGGGCACGGCGATGCGCGCCGTATCGTTCAATCCGGAGGCCGCCGCGCTGATGGGCGTGAACACGGACGTGATCATCTCGTTCACCTTCGCGCTCGGCTCGGCGCTGGCGGCGGCGGCGGGGATTTTGTGGGCTGTAAACTATCCGGCCATTGATCCGCTGATGGGCATCTTGCCCGGACTCAAGGCGTTTGTCGCGGCGGTGTTGGGCGGCATTGGCAATCTGCCCGGAGCGGCGCTCGGCGGCGTCATTATTGGCGTCACCGAAACCCTCGTGTCCGGCTACATTTCCTCGACCTACCGCGACGCCATCGCCTTCGCCGTTTTAATTCTGATCCTGCTGATCAAGCCGTCCGGCTTGCTCGGTAAGAAGGAGGCGGAAAAAGTATGAACGTGCGCCACGCGAAAACCGCGTTGCTCGGCGCGCTGGCCGTGTGCCTGCTGGCGTCGCTGTTCGCCAGTCGGATTAATGGTTACTGGCTCAACAATTTTTATGACATCGGGATTGGCATGGTCATGGCCGTGAGCCTGAATCTCATCAATGGCTACACCGGGCAGTTTTCCCTGGGCCATGCGGGGTTCATGGCCGTCGGCGCCTACACGGCGGCGATGATCACCAACCAGTTTGGCGAACTGAATTTCCTGGCCGCCAACGGCGTTTTCGCCCTCGCGCTGGCGGCGGGCGGGTTGGCGGCGGCCGGCGCCGGACTGCTGGTCGGCATTCCCACGCTGCGGTTGCGCGGTGATTATCTGGCCATCGTCACCCTTGGGTTTGGGGAAATCATCCGCGTCATTTTGCAGAACATGAATGCCGTCGGCGGCGCGCGGGGGTTGAGCGTGATGCACGGCTGGACGAATCTCTTTTGGACCTTCGGCCTCGCCGCCGTAACGGTTTATGTGGTCGCCTCGTTGGTCAATTCCACCTACGGCCGCGGCTTCATCGCCGTCCACGACGACGAAGTGGCCGCCGAGGCGATTGGCATCAACACCACGAAATATAAAGTCACCGCGTTTGTGGTTGGGGCGTTTTTCGCCGGCGTGGCCGGGGGGCTGTATGCGCACTCGAAGCAGTTTCTGGCGCCCGGCGGCTTTGGTTTCCTGCAATCCATCACCTTCGTGGTCATGGTGATTCTCGGCGGAATGGGCAACACCATCGGCGTGCTGCTGGCCGCGGTGTTGCTGACGCTGCTGCCGGAAGGCCTGCGGCTGCTGGCGGACATCGAACATCTCCCGGGCATCGCCGCCGATCGGCCACTGGGCTGGATCGGTGGCACGCGGATGATCATCTACTCGCTGTTGCTGATCGTGCTCATGCTCACCCGGCCGCAGGGGCTCTTCGCAAAGCAATTCAAAATTAAAAATTAGCAATGCAAAATTAAGGATGAAGACGGGAAAGTCCAGCAACACCGGCCACCGCTGCGGTGAACGCGTCATCGTTTCAACTCAGCGTGCCCGCGTGTGGTGCTTATTTTTTAATTTTTAATTTTTCCTTTTTAATTGTATGGCTCTTCTCCAGCTCAACCAAGCCACCATCCGCTTCGGCGGCCTCACCGCGGTGTCGGCGCTGGATTTGCAGCTCGGGGCGGGCGAACTCGTCGGCCTCATCGGCCCGAACGGGGCGGGCAAAACCACCGCGTTCAATCTCATTACCGGCGTCTATCAGCCCACCAGCGGCGACATTATTTTCGACGGCAAGTCCATTGTCGGCAGCCCGCCGTATCGCATCACCGCGCGGCGCATCGCCCGGACGTTCCAGAACATCCGGCTGTTTCCCTCGCTGACCGTGTTCGATAATGTGCGTGCGGTCTTCCACCTCCATCTGCGCGGCGACGTGCGCCATGCGCTCTGGCGCGGCCGGGGCTATCACGACGAGGAGCAATCCATCGCCAGCCGCGCCCTGGAACTTCTGGGCCTATTCCATCTCGAAAAATTCCGCGATGAGCTGGCCACGAGCCTGCCCTACGGCGACCAGCGGCGGCTGGAAATCGTCCGCGCCCTGGCCACGCAGCCCAAATTGCTGCTGCTGGATGAACCCGCCGCCGGGATGAATCCAACGGAGAAAGTCGAGCTGGCCCGGCTGATCCGCTCCCTCCGCGACAAATTTGAGATCGCCATTTTGCTCGTGGAACATGACATGCCGCTGGTCATGGAAATTTGCGAGCGCATCGCCGTGCTGGACTACGGCATCAAAATCGCCGAAGGTTTGCCGGCCGCCATCCGCGCCAACCCCAAGGTCATTGCGGCATATCTGGGCGAAGAATCTGTGGCCGCGGCTCGTGAGAGCGCGGCTGATTCAATGAATAGCGGCTGATTGAACGAAGAGCTTGCCGCGCTCTGCCGAGCCGCGGCCACGACGGAAACCGACATGCTCGAAATCAAAAACTTGCAGGTGAACTATGGCGCCATCGCCGCCTTGCACGGAGTCTCGCTCCAGGCGCAAGCCGGCGGCATCGTCACGCTCATCGGCAGCAATGGCGCGGGTAAGACCACCACCTTGAAGACCATCTCCGGTCTGCTGAAACCCAAGTCGGGCGAAATTCTGTATGAGGGCAGGAACATCGCCGGTCTGCCGCCACATGAAATCGTGAAGCGCGGACTGTCCCACGTGCCGGAAGGCCGGATGATCTTTGCGAACCTGACCGTGCTGGAGAATCTGCACATGGGCGGGTATTTGCAGCCGGACAAAGCGTCCGTGCGGCGCGAGCTGGAACTCGTCTTCGCCGTCTTTCCCCGCTTGCAGGAGCGGGCGGCACAGATTGCCGGCACGCTGAGTGGCGGCGAGCAGCAGATGCTGGCGATTGGCCGGGCCTTGATGGCGCGGCCGAAATTTCTCATGTTGGACGAACCGTCGCTGGGTCTGGCGCCGCTGCTCGTGAAAACCATTTTCGAAAAAATTGTCGAGATCAACCGCGAACGCGGCTTGACGATTCTCCTTGTGGAACAGAACGCGAACCGCGCGCTGGAAATTTCCAGCTTTGGTTATGTGCTGGAAACCGGCAGAATCACGGTGCAGGGCGACTCGGCGTCGCTCCGCCAGAATGCGCAGGTCAAGCAAGCCTATCTCGGCGGGATTTAATGAATACTTTATGAAACGAAACCGTCATTTTGCCAGCGATAACTATTCCGGCATTTGTCCCGAAGCCTGGGCGGCCATGGCCGAAGCGAACGCCGGCCACGAGGTCAGCTACGGCAACGACCTGTGGACCGAGCGCGCGGCCGACCGCATCCGCGAGATTTTTGAGACCGACTGTGAAGTGTTTTTTGTCTTCAACGGCACGTCGGCCAATTCCCTCTCGCTGGCGTCGCTGTGCCAGTCGTATAACAGCATCCTCTGCCATGAGCTGGCGCATGTGGAAACTTCCGAATGCGGCGCGCCGGAATTTTTTGCCAACGGCAGCAAGATCCTGCTGCTGGCGGGGGCGAGCGGTAAAATTGACCCGGCGGAAATCGAGCCCGCCGTCAACAAACGCACCGACATCCATTATCCCAAGCCGCGCGCGCTGAGCGTGACGCAGGCGACGGAAGTCGGCACGGTCTATTCGCTGGCTGAATTGCAGGTGCTCTCGGAGACGGCGCGAAAGTATGGCTTGCGCGTGCAGATGGACGGCGCGCGTTTTGCCAACGCCGTCGCCTCGCTCGGCGTGACTCCCGCGGAAGTGACTTGGCGTGCCGGGGTGGATGTGCTGTGTTTCGGCGGCTCCAAGAATGGCATCGCACTCGGCGAGGCGGTGGTGTTTTTCGACCGCGAACTGGCGCGGGATTTTGACTACCGCTGCAAGCAGGGCGGGCAACTCGCTTCGAAAATGCGGTTCTTGTCCGCACCGTGGCTGGGCATGTTGAAGGAGGATGCCTGGCTGCGTTACGCGCGGCATTCGAATGCCATGGCCGCACGAATGGCAGCCGGGCTGAAGCAAATTCCCAGCGTCCAGATTTCCCATCCGGTGCAGTCCAACGCGGTGTTCGCTATAATGCCCAAGGCGGCAGAGACACAACTTCACGCGCGCGGCTGGCATTTTTACACCGGCGTCATCACGCCGGACGAATCGCGGCTGATGTGCAGTTGGGACACCACGCCGGAAGACGTGGATGCGTTCATTGCGGACTTGCGGGCAATCGCAAGTTGACTCCGGTTCTTTGGCTCAAGCTTTTCTGAGGCTTTAACCCGTTGTTACCGGATTCGTGCGGAGTGAATCAGCGTGCGGAAAGACATAGATGACAACGGAGAATTTCTTCTGCGGAAGAGGAACCGAAAAAAGAATGGCAAAACGGCTTGCAAACCTGTGAAGCAAGGGCAAAATTTCAAAAGGATCCACGTTGGTCGTGGGCAAGATGCCAAATTGGAAATGTCAGATGAATGCTACAATAGGTTCCATGCGTTTTCGGATGCTGATGCTCGGAGGATTGTTGGTTTTTGAGTTCCAAATCGCCAGCGCGATCCAGTTCCAGATTTCGGATGCGGTCGAATTTCAGAAAATAATCAACACCAACGCCATCTTTGCCACCAACGCCACGATCAACTCGCAGATCGAAGGACCGGTATGGATTCCCAACGGCCAATTTCTAGTGTTCAGCGACATGGGCAATAACAAGCTCAAAAAATTGGATTCAACGAACAACACCCTCTCGGATTACTATTTGGAGCCTTCCGGGGCGAAATACAACGGGAACATTCTGGACTTGCAGGAGCGTTTGATTTCCTGTGAATCCGGCAGCAGCGGATTTAAGGTGGTAATGACCACGAACGTGGTGGTGGGGACATCCACTGGCACGATCGTTCCGCTGGTGACAAGTTGCAACGGCCTGAAGTTTATTTCGCCCAACGACGTCTGCGTCAAGTCAGACGGTTCCATCTGGTTCACCGATACAGGATCCGACAGTGGTGTTTCTCCGGGTGGGCAGTATCAACCCGGTTATTATGTGTATCGCTTTTACGAAACCAATGGCAGCGCGACGGTGGTGCCGGTGGTCACCAATGGGATTCAGCGGCCCAACGGAATCTGTTTGTCGCCGGACGAAACGAAATTATATGTGGCCGACGACGGCATCGGCTGGAATCTGTTAAACATCATGGTTTATAACGTTACCAGCAGCAACACGTTGACGGGTGGCAAGCTTTTTTGTACGGTCGGCGGCGGTTTCTCCGACGGATTCCGCTGCGACGTGGATGGGCGGATTTGGTCCACTGCTGGAGACGGCGTGGAGATTTTCGCACCGGATGGTCATCTGATCGGCAAGATTTTGATGGGCGCCAAACGTCCCAACAATCTCTGTTTTGGCGGCCCGCAATATAAAACACTTTACACCGTCGGCCAGCCGAACGTGTGTTCGTTCCCGGTGCTGGTCGCAGGCGCGGTTGCGGACCGTAAATTGAACGTGGATGTCACGGGAAACGATTTTAATGTCTCCTGGCCGGCGCCGTCCACGGGTTTCAAATTGCAGGCAGCGGACTCCTTGGGTGGCCAAGTAAGCTGGACCGACGTCACCGACTCGCCTCAAGTTACCAACGGATTGTATCAGCTTGGTCTTGCTGCGACGAACGCGGCGAAATTCTATCGCCTGCGTTTGAATTGATAACACCCGGCAGATGTTGTCGCCACGGCAAAACGGTTTTCCCATCGCTGGTTGCTGACGTGTGCTTGCGAGGAGTGGAGGTTGGCTACCGATCGGAGTGGTTTCCAAAACGGAAATTGCACGCAAAGCCCAACCCATTCGGAATGTCAAAAGACAGTCTAAAATAGGCAAAAAACAGTTAGCCGATGCTCCCATTGCGGTCTAAGCTTCCATTAGTTTAACCAAAATAAACTTATGCGGACACAAGTCCCACCGGTGTGCGCCATTGGGCACCTGAGTTTTTCCGATTCCGTCTCGCGCCGATCTGGAAAAACTGGATGGTGGTCGCTTGCTTGGAGGATTCCGGCATCCGGTTCCGGGTGAACCGGCTCGCAATGTTTTATCAGTTGCCACAAAACGAACTCGCACCCTTGTTTTTTATGAATTCCACGCGCACTACTCGCCGGGATTTTCTGGGCAAATCCATCACCGCTGGGGTCGGCTTTGCCGCTGGTCTGCGCACCCTCTCGTTCGGCCCGGTTGCCAAGGCATCACCCTACGACCCGACCACGATCACCGCGACCGTCGGCATCTCCAAAGGACCGGACCGGGCGGACAATGCGTTCCGGGCGTGTCAGTTGTTCAAGCATGATATCGCCGCGGCCATTGGGAACAAGCGCGTGGTCATCAAGGTCAATTTCGTGGCGCTCCCCTCATCCGGCAACGTCTGCGCCTATACTCGGGTGGAGCACGTCGAGGGAATTCTGGAGTTTTTGAAGTCCATCGGCAAACGCGACGTGGTGGTCGCGGAATCGCCGGCCGGGGGTAACACGATCTCCGGCTACGATCAATGCGGCTATTGGCCGCTCACCAAGAAGTATCCGGTCAAGCTGATGGACTTGAATCAGGAAGGATTCGTCAACGGCCAAATTTGGCAATATGGCAGCTCATCGAATGCCGCGCAAAAGGCGATTCGCCTGTGCAAGCTGTATTTCAACCCGAACCTTTTCATTATTTCCGCGACGCCGCTCAAAACGCACAACACTGTCGTCGTAACGATGTCCGCGAAGAATATCGGCATGAGCGCGCCTTTGATTGACTTCGGCTGGAGTCTGTCGCAAAGCGGGCCGTGGGGTCCGATGACCCCGAAGTATTGGATGCACGGCTACGCGGGCGGCACGTCGTATCCCCCGGGAGACTTTCAGGCGCTGAATGACAACGTGTACAGGATGTTGGCGATCTATAATATCCGTCCGCACCTGGCCGTCCTCGACGCTTATCAAGGAACGGAGCACAATGGTCCTCACTTGGGCAGTTTCATCGCCGATCCGCAACAACTCGCCGTGGTTTCCCGGGATTGGCTGGCGGCGGATCGCATTGGGCTGACCTTGATGGGCAAGCACGTCTATGTGGTGCTCAACCACACGCAAGATGGTCACGAAATGCCTTATCCGGCCGTCTTGAACTACTGCTGGCAGGCGGGCCTGGGCGAATGGGATGATCGAAAAATCCAAGTCGTCGGTGACCTCGGCAGCCTGACCGGCTATGCGCTTAAGGGGAACGCGAGCGTTTACAACTACCAGTCAAACGACAACCAGGCTTCGCAACTCGGAATGCGCACGACGCCGCGCGAAGGAACTCTGGTTAACTCGATCACCTAATCCAGCGGTCGGCGTCGCAAGACGCCCGGCGCCACTCAATTCCAACTGATTATGAAACTGAACCTCTTCCTTACCAACCCGGCACGGAAGATCCCCTTTGCCGCCCTCGTGGCAGTGGCCGTTCTTCCCCTCGGCGTGGGCGCGTTCCCGGCGCCGCAGTGGATGCAAGGTGGACATTCGGCCAGAATCTCCGCCCTGGCCTGCTCGCCCGATGGCACCACGATTGCGTCCTCGAGTGAGGACGGCACAGTCAAGTTGTGGTCCACGAACGGGACCCTGCTAAAAACGCTGACCGCGCAATCCTGTCCCCTCACCGCACTTGCTTGGTCGCCGGATGGCGCCAAGATCGTCGCCGGTACTTACTACGGCGGTTACTATGACAATGCCCCGGGGATGGGTCTGACCTATCTCTGGCAGGCGCCAAGCGGGTGGACCACCGCCAACGTCAGTCTGGTGCGCATCAGCACCAACCTCTTCGGCAAGGTCACCGCCTTGGCTTTCAGCGCTGACAGCCTCCGGCTCGTTTCTGGCTGTGAAGCGGGCAGTAATTTTGTCACCTCGCTCTCGAGCGGATCCTTTGTCGCCACCCGCCCGGCTTACAATACTTCGGTGGAGCCGGCGGCGGTGACGAGCGTTGCCTTCTCCACGAAAGGGATGATGGCGTCCGGATGCGAAGACAGCACGATTTGCGTCTATGATTCATCCTGGAACCTGCTATGGAAGTCAATCAACGTGGCCAACGCGCACCGGACCAATGTCACGGCGGTGGCCTTCTCGCCGGACGGCTCAGTTCTAGCCACCGCGAGCCTGGATCAAACCATCAAGCTATGGTCAACCACCAACTGGGCGTGTTTGCAAACGATGAACGGACATACGAACGGCGTTTCCTCGGTCGCCTTCAGTCCTGATGGACAAAAGATCGTCTCCGGCAGCGTGGATGGAACGGTCAAGATTTGGAATTGCGCGAGCGGCAACTGCCTCGTGACCATCGCCGCCCAGGCGCTCCCGGTGACGGCGACGCTTTTCTCGCTGGACAGCTCGCTCGTGATTTCGGGGAGTGACGACGGCGCGGTCCGCCTCTATTCCGCAGCCGATGGGTCCGCCGTTGGCACCCTGGGCGGCCAGAATTATTTCATCGGCGCCGTGGCCATTTCTCCGGATGGGATGCTGTGTGCCAGCGCTGGCGGCGATTCGACCATTCAGGTTCGCAAGACCAGCGACGGCTCGCTCGCGCAGACGCTGATCGCAAACACGAATTATGTCAGCCAGGTGGCGTTCTCGCCCGACAGTGCGCGGCTGGCCTCGGGCGGGGGGCCGTTGGATCCCACCATCAAAATCTGGCAGATCAGCAACGGCGCGTTGCTAAACACGATTTCGGCGACGACAAACGGGGTGATGGCATTGGCGTGGTCGCCGGATGGCTTGACCCTGGCCGCAGGCGGCGATTCGGTTGAGCAGAACATCACGTTTTGGTCCACCAACGGAACCTTGCAGGGGTGCTTGCCAGGGACACTGTCGTGGCATACCAACGGCGTAACGGCGCTGGCTTTTTCGCCTCAAGGCAATTTGCTGGCCTCCGGCGGCCGACGGCCGGGTAACCTGGTTCAGATTTGGACGAACAACACCGGCGGAATTTGGACGACCGGAGTGCTGGTGCGATCCTACCTTGGCACGGCAACCAACAATAATGTGGAATGCGTGACTTTCTCGCCGGACGGCACTTTGGTGGGCTACGGCAGAACCGCTGTGAACGTCCTGAAAATCGGGCTTCCGAATGGCGCGGACTTGACGCTTGGGTCGGGCACCAATCCGGTGTTTTCCGTGGCGTTTTCGCCGGACGGCAGCACCTACGCCGCGACGGATCAGAACACGATTAACCTCTGGACCAACAACGGACCCTCCTCGTGGGCATTGTGCGAAACCATCACCAATGAAGTCGTCCGCGCCTCCTGCCTTGCCTATTCGCCCAATGGCAACCTTCTCCTTTGCGGCCGCGAAGACGGCACGGTGACGATGTCGGCCAACACCCGCGGCGCGTTGGGTCAGCCGAAGCTGACGTTCACTTCGTTCGCGCTTGACACGAATGGAACGGCGCAAATCGGCGCGGCGGTCCAACCTTGGGCGCATTACCTCGTGTCGTCTTCGACGAACCTGACTGACTGGACGTTCCTGACCTCCGCGATGAGCAGCTCGACTGCGCTGACAATCGCCGGACCGTCCGCCAGCAACGCGCCGGCCAGTTTCTATCGCGCGACGACCCCGCAGTAGTATGCGCACTGGCTTTCACACCTTCACAGGGATTGAGTCCTCCATCCCAGGGTTGGCGCCCCGCGCCTGCCTTGGGAACGATCATCGCCCGAAAATTAATTCGAGCAAGGGTGAATATCTCCATTGTGCCGCTCGAAAACAGCTCTTGGAGACGCGCCGGGCCGGAGGCCGGCGCTCCGATGGTCAGTGATATTCCTGGATGGTCTTCACGCCGTAGCCGGATTGTCTCAGGGCGGCGATGCCGCGCACGGCGGCTTGGGCGCTGGAGATCGTGGTCATGATCGGCGTGCCCGTATAGACGGCGGTGGTGCGGATTTTGATCTCGTCGGCACGCGGCGTGGCGCCGCTGGGCGTGTTGATGACGAGCTGCAATTCCTTGTTCTTGAGCAGGTCCACCGCGTTGGGCCGGCCTTCCTGCAGCTTGTGAATCCGCTCCACCTTCAGCCCGGCTTTTTCCAGGGTGGTGGCGGTGCCCCCGGTGGCCACGAGCTCAAAGCCGAGCTCGGTGAATTGCCGGGCCAGCTCGGCGATTTTCTTTTTGTGCTGGTCGCTCACACTGATGAATACTTTGCCGCTGAGCGGCAGGGGCGAACCGGCCGCCATCTGCGACTTGGCGTAGGCGATGCCGCGATCGGCGTCCAACCCCATGACTTCGCCCGTGGACCGCATCTCCGGCGACAACAAAATGTCCTGGCCGTGAAACCGGTTGAACGGGAACACGGATTCCTTGACCGCCCAGTATTTCGGCCAGATTTCCTCTGTGAAGCCCAATCCCTGCAGCGTTTTTCCCGCCATGATCTTGGCGGCGAGCTTGGCCAGCGGCACGCCGATGGCCTTGCTCACGAAGGGCACGGTGCGTGAAGCGCGCGGATTCACTTCAAGGACATACACGGTTTCGCCTTTGACGGCGTATTGTACGTTCATCAGCCCTACGACCTTCAATTCCCGCGCCATGGCGTGCGTGTATTCGCGGATGGTGGCGATGACTTTCTTGGACAGCATGTGCGGCGGCAACACCATGGTGGCATCGCCCGAATGCACGCCGGCAAACTCGATGTGCTCCAGCATGCCGCCAATGACAATCGTGCCCTGGCCCGCGGGCGGGCTGCCACTGGCCCCTGGCGGTGGTTCAAACAGGCCCACGTCCGTAATGCAATCCACGTCCACTTCGGTGGCGTCCTCCAGGAATTTGTCCACCAGCACGGGCCGCTCCGGCGAGGCTTCCACGGCGAACTTCATGTAATGCGACAGCTCCGCGTCGGCATAAACAATCTGCATCGCGCGGCCGCCGAGCACAAAACTGGGCCGCACCAGCACCGGATAGCCCAGCTTCTTGGAGGCTTCCAGCGCCTCGGCTTCGTTCGTGGCCAGGCCATTGGGCGGCTGCGGGATGTCCAGCTTCCGCAGCATCGCCGCGAACAGCTTCCGGTCCTCCGCCACCTCAATGCTCTGGGGCGAGGTGCCAATGATGTTGACGCCATTTTTCTGGAGGCCGAGCGCCAGATTCAGCGGCGTCTGGCCGCCAAATTGCGCGATGGCTCCCCAGCATTTTTCCCGCTCGTAAATATGCAGCACGTCTTCGAGCGTCAGCGGTTCGAAAAACAGCTTGTCGCTCGTGTCGTAATCCGTCGAAACCGTTTCGGGATTGGAGTTCACCATGATCGTCTCATAGCCGTCCTCCTTGAGCGCAAACGCGGCGTGGACACAGCAGTAGTCAAATTCAATGCCCTGGCCGATGCGGTTCGGGCCGCCGCCGAGAATCATCACCTTCTTCTTGGGCGCCTCGGTTTTCACCTCGTCATCGCCGCGGTCGTAAGTGGAATAATAATAGGGCGTATAGGCCTCGAACTCGGCCGCGCAGGTGTCCACCAGGCGGTAGCTGGGGACAAGCTTCAATTTCTTGCGCAAAGCCCGGATTTCATCCTCGGTGGACCCCGTCAAATGGGCGATTTGCCGGTCGGAAAAGCCGAGCGATTTGGCGTGGGCGAGTTTTTCAAAGTTGAGTGGCGGCATCAGGCGGAATCAAATTCGCCATAGTAAGCCGGAATTGGCGCGGGATGTCCAGAAAGTACGAGCGGAACGGCGGGTTGCCGCGGGACTCCAGCACTTTTCCAGAAGGGTTGGAAAACTCATTTCGGCATTCGGATTTCGGGCTTCTTTCGGATTTCGGATTTCGCACTTCGGGTTTTGGGTTTAGCCCCCAGGGAAAACCCAATGGCTGCGGCCAGCACCAAAGCAATGGCACTCAGCGATACGGTGGTCGGAATCTTGACCTGAAACCACTGCGGTGCGTGGTCGTGAGGGTCCAGCAGCATTTTTATCCCCACCAGGACCAGAACGACCGCCAGCCCGATCTTCAGATGACGAAACCGCCCAATGGCGTCGGCGAGCAGGAAATACAGCGAACGCAGGCCCAGCACGGCAAACACGTTCGATGTGAACACAATGAACGCTTTTTGCGTGATGGCAAAAACGGCGGGCACGGAATCCACGGCAAAGATCAAGTCAGTCGTCTCCACCAGCAGCAGCACCAGCAGCAGCGGCGTGAGCGCCAGCCGGCCGTTGAGGCGCGTCAGGAATTTTTGCCCGTCCAACGCGGGAGCCACCGGAAACAATTTCCGCACCAGTCGGATCACCAGGTTCTTTTCTGGCTTCACGGGTTCCGGCCGCGTAAAGAGCATCCGCGCGCCGGTGAGCACCAGGAAACCGCCAAACAGGTAGAGCACCCATTTGAAATGCTGCACGAGCGCGGCGCCGGCGCCGATCATCGCGCCACGCATGACCAGCGCGCCGACAATGCCCAACACCAGCACCCGGCGCTGAAATTCCGGAGGCACGCGAAACGCGGCGAACACCAGAGCGATGACAAGGATGTTGTCGAGGGAAAGCGATAGCTCAATCAGATAACCCGTGAGAAATTCGGTGGACTCCTCGCGACTCCGCAGCCACCCCAGCAGCCCGGCAAATAACAGGGCCAGCGCCAGCCAGACGCCGCTCCACACCAGCGCCTCGCGGAACGTCACGGCACGGGCGCGGCGGCGGAACGCCCCCATGTCCACCGCGATGCCGCAGAGCACAAACAGGATGAATCCGGCCCAGTGCCAGGGCGTGATTTCAATCATTGCGAATTTACGATTTGCGCGCCGACTGCAAATGCAGTCGTGCCGGACTAGGCGGCAAAAAACTTCTGGATCTCCTTTACGACTTCCACCAACCGGTCCACTTCCGCCGGCGTGTTGTAGAAATAGAAGCTCGCCCGGGCGGTGGATTCCACGCCCAGTTTGTGCATCAGCGGCTGCGTGCAGTGATGCCCGCCGCGCAATGCCACGCCCGCCTGGTCCGCCAGCGTCACCACATCGTGCGCGTGAACATCCTTGAGCAAAAAGCTGATCAGGCCCGCGCGGTTTTGTTTCGGGCCAAACACCCGAATGTCCTTCAGCGCGGCCAGTTTTTCACTGGCGTATCCCGCCAGTTCCTGGTCGTGCTGCCAGATGTTTTCACGGCCAATCGCGTCCAGGTAATCCATCGCGGCATGCAGGCCAATCGGCCCGGAGATGTCCGGAGTGCCCGCCTCGAACCGGTGCGGCGCGGGTTTGAATTCCGTCTGCTCGTAGCCCACGCTCAAAATCATCTCACCGCCACCCTGATAAGGCGGCATGGCTTGGAGCAACTCCTGCCGCCCGTACAGCGCGCCGATGCCGGTGGGCCCGCAAATCTTGTGGCCGGAAAAGGCGAAGAAATCACAACCGATGGCCTGCACGTCCACCGGCAGATGCCCGGCGCTCTGGGCGCCGTCCACCAAAGTGACGATGCCGTGTTTCCGCGCCCGGGCGCAAAGTTCGGCGACCGGATTCACTGTGCCCATGGAGTTGGAGATATGCACCATGGAGAACAGCTTTACCTGTGGCGTGAGCAAGGCCTCTAGCCGGGATAGATCCAGCGTGCCTTCGTCGCCGGTCACGGGCAGGTAGGCGATTTTCGCCCCCGTGCGCTGCGCCAGCATCTGCCAGGGCACCAGGTTACTGTGATGTTCCAGTTCGGTCAGCAGGATGATATCGCCCGCCTTCAGGTTTCTTGTACCCCACGTGGCCGCCACCAGATTAATGCCCTCAGTGGTGCCACGCGTGAAAACAATCTCATCGGCACTTCCGGCATGGAGGAATTGGGCGACGCGCGCGCGCGCGGCCTCGAAACCGCTCGTGGCGCGATTGCTCAACTCATGGATGCCGCGATGCACATTGGCATTGTCGTGCTCGTAATAGTGGGCCAGCGCGTCAATGACAACGCGCGGCTTTTGCGATGTGGCCGCGTTGTCCAAATAGACCAGCGGCTTGCCATGAACCTGCTGGTCGAGAATGGGGAAATCCTGTCGCAGCGCAACCCAGTCAATCATCGGTGTTGTCCTTGGTTGAAGATTTAGAGCAGGCCCAGTTGCAACTTGGCGGCCTCGGTCATCATGCTCTGGTTCCACGGCGGGTCCCAGACGAGTTCGACGTTCGCTTCGTCAATCGGTTCCAGCGATATCAGCTTGTTTTGCACATCCTGCGCCAGCACAGGACCCATGCCGCAACCGGGCGCAGTCAGCGTCATCTTCACGTCGGCCTTGAAATTATTCTCGCCCATGGGCGTGAGATGGCAGTCGTAGATCAGCCCGAGATCCACGATATTCACCGGAATTTCCGGATCGTAGCACGTCTTGAGCGACTCCCAGACCTGCTTTTCCAACTGGTCCTGCGAGAGCGGGCCCGCTGGCGCGGCCGCGGAGGGGCGCGGGGCGGAGTTCACTCCCAGGCCCAGCGCATCGGCGTCCTTTTCGGCGATGCGAAACATGTTGCCATTGACCACCACCGTATGGCTGCCGCCCAGCGACTGCGTGATATGGGCGGTCTCGCCTTTTTGCAGGGTCACCTTCGTGCCGATGGGCACCACGGAGGCTTCCACATCACGCAATAAAATTTTTGGTTCGGAATTCATAATGCCTTAATAAGGACTTTAATTGTCCTGCGAGACATCATCGCCTTAAATAACCCGAAAATCAATGGCTATGGCGTGTTTTCAAATTGCGGTCGGAGCGCGCGTCTGTAACCCGCAGCCACTTCGCTTGAAAGTTTACGAATTTCGCCTTGATATCGCGGGTTTCGGACATCGCGACGGTTCACTGAGCAGCGCTCCAAGACTGGCAATGCCTTTTGAAAACACGCCCTCGTCTGCCACCCCAATCCTCAGGGCTTGAATTCCCGCTCGAATTTGCGCTTGCCGCCCGGCTCGCTTTGATGCTAAAGTGACCCTCGGGTTCGCCAGTGATCATGAATACCGCCAAGCGCAAACATAGCAGTCAACCCATCGTGTTCGTGGTGGACGATGAGCCGATGTTGCTGGAGCTGGCCGAAGCCATCCTCAAACCCATGGGCTACCAGGTGCGCACGTTTCGTGACCCGGAACTGGCCCTCAGGGAATGTTCCGCCGCACGGCCAGACGTGATCATCACGGATTATGCCATGCCCCGCATGACGGGCATGGATCTGATCCGCGAATGCCGTCGGTTGAATCCCAGCCAGAAGCTGATCCTGCTGAGCGGCACGGTGGACGAACATGTATTTGCGGAAGCGCCGGTGAAACCGGACCAGTTTCTGACCAAGCCTTATCAGATTCAGGAACTCGCCGAACGGGTCCGGTCGCTGATTGTTGGCTAAACTATCGAATCCTCTGCTGTGAAAATCAAACTCATTCTTGGTTCCCTTGGCCTGCTCGTGGTGTTGGTGGTGATCGCCGTCCTCGTGGTTGGCACCCATTTGGGTGACCTCGTCAAGTCCGGCTTGGAGACGCTCGGTCCCAAGGTAACGCAGACCACGCTAATAGTGGACAACGTGAACCTTTCGCTCTTCGCGGGTTCGGCGGGTGTCCAGGGTTTGGTGCTGGGCAACCCCGCAGGCTACAAATCCCTGGCTTCCATCAACGTCAGCAATGCCGCCATCCGCCTGGCGCCCGGTTCCGTTTTGTCTGATAAAATTGTGATCCATTCCATCGAGGTGCGGGCGCCGGAAATCACTTTCGAGGGCAATCCGTTGGGCGCCAACAATCTCGCCAAAATCATGGCCAACGTTAAAGGCACGAATGGGCCGATGGATCAGGCCCACCCCAACACTCCCACCGCCTCGCCCACTGGCCCGGCCAAGCCCGCCAAGAAGTTGGAAGTGGACGATTTCCTCATTACTAGCGCCAGAGTTCACGCCAGCCTTGCCATCCCTGGAGTGGTGAACCAAGAACTAACCCTGACCCTGCCGGACATTCATCTGACGGACCTTGGCAAGGGCCCCGATGGCATCACCGCCGCCGACCTAACCCAAGTGGTGCTGTCCCAAATCACCACCGCCACGGTTTCGGCCCTGCTCAAGGACGCCGCCAGCATGGGCAAGGATCTGACCAAAGCCGCGCGTGCCGCCGCCACCGGCGTGCTGCAGAACTCCAGCAATGCCGTTGGTGCCAATGTGGACAAGCTCAAGAAAGGGCTGGGCGGCCTGCTGGGAAAATAAGCCGCCCATTCAATCACGCACGCCCGGCGGAACAATTTTCGCGCGATTTTTGTTGCCAGCGCCGACGTTTGCTCCTACTGTCGGGACAAAATCCGAACCCGAGGAAAAAATATGTATTTCGGCGTTGATTACTACCCGGAACAATGGGTCTTTCCCTACGGCGGCTCCGCCGAACATCCCGAAGCGCAATGGCTACACGACGCCCAGCTCATGCGCCGGGCGGGTTTCAATGTGGTCCGCATCGGCGAATTCTCGTGGGGCCTGTGCGAACAGGAGGAGGGCAAGTTCAACTTCGACTGGCTCAAGCGCGTGATGGACATTTTGGGTGACCATGGCATTCAGGTCGTGCTGGGCACGCCCACCGCTGCGCCTCCCATTTGGCTCGCCAAGAAACATCCGGAAATTCTCCCGGTTGACGAACGCGGCCTCCTCCGGCACGAAGGCACCCGCCGGGCGGTTTGCCTGAACAGCGACGCCTACTGGACGTATTCCAAGCGCATCGTTGAAAATATGGCGCAGGCGCTCGGTTCCCACCCGCAGTTGATCGCGTGGCAGATCGACAACAGCTTGGGCGGCAATTTCACGGAGGCCTCGTTCAATGAAGACACGCGCCGGGACTGGCACGGCTGGCTGGAAGCCAAATACGAAACCATTGAGCGGTTGAATGAACAACTCGGGCTGCGCCACTGGGGCCAGTTGGTTTCCGCGTGGAACGAGGTACCCATGCCGATGGCCGCCCCGACCGTCCATAACCCCGCTCTGGTGCTCGATTGGAACCGCTTTTGCAGTGATACCATTGTACAATTTGTGGGCATGCAGGCGGAGATTCTGCGCAAGTTGACGCCCGGCCGGCCCATCACCACCAATCTCCGCGCCATGCGTCATCGCTTCGACCATTTCGACCTGGCCGACGTGCTGGATTTTGTGTCCATCGAAAGCACGGCGGCGATCAAAGCCAAACCAGGAGACATCGCCTGCGAAATTGACATGCTGCGCTCGCTCAAAAAGAGCAATATCAAGACCCCGGACGGCGATGTGGGCTTCTGGGTGATGGAGCAAAAGGCTGGCAACGCCAACTGGCAGGAGGTGAACTCGCTGGTCCGGCCGGGCGTGTTGCGGATGTTCACGTATCAACTGGTTTCGCGTGGGGCGACCGCCGTCTTGTTTTTCCGCTGGCGCCAACCGCGGTTCGGCTCCGAAAAATTCCATGGGGCTGTCCTGCCGCATAATCTCGCGGGCAGCCGCCGCGTATTCGACGAAGTGGCCCAGATCGGCGAGGAGTTGAAAGTTCTGGCCCCGGCGCTCCAGGGCACCCGGGTGGTCGCCGAAGCCTGCATCATTTACACGCACGACAACGACTGGACGCTGCAACAGCCGAATCCGCCCACCAAGTATTTCAACCTGCGCGAACACATCCAGCTGATTTACAACGCGCTCCACGACCGCAACATCCTGGTGGATTTTGCGCGCCCGGGCGATGCCTTGTCGCGCTACAAAATTGTCTTCGTACCCTCGCTCCATCTGCTGACCGCCGGGGATGCCGACCACCTGAAACTCTATGTGCAGAATGGCGGCACGCTCGTCGGCACGTTCAACACCGGCCATGTGGATGAGCACAGCATGGTGCCCGACTCGGGCCTCCCCCACAACCTGACCGATCTGTTCGGATTGGAGGTGCAGGAGTTCGACACGCTGCCGCCGGGCGAGGAAAACCATCTCACATTCAAAGGCGCGTTCCCCACCAGCCATTTGCACCCGGCCAAGCTCTGGTGCGACCTGATCGAACCCAAGGGTTGCCAGATATTGGCGGTCTATTCCAAAGATTTCTATGCCGGGAAACCCGCCCTGACGATCAACACCTTCGGCCTGGGCAAGGCAGTGTACCTCGGCACTCAGAGCCACCAGCATTTTTATCACGACCTGATCACTTGGCTGCGTAACATGACCGGCCTGCATCCGCTCCTGAAAGTGCCGGAAAATGTTGAAGTATGCATGCGGGAACGCGACGGCGCGCGGGTTTATTTCCTGCTCAACCACGCGAGTTCCCCCATCCGCATCCAGTTTTACAAGCCCATGCATGATTTTCTCACCGGCAACAACCTCGTCGGCAACTATGACCTTCAACCGCACGGCGTCCTGGTCATTGACGAACAGTCTGAGCTAAAGGCGACGGAATGACTGAGTCACCAATCCGTTTCCCGATAATCTTTTAAAAACTTTCCCCAGACGTGCTCGCCCGTATTAAAGCCGGCGATGATCGGGTCCACGATGCGCGCGGCCCCGTCCACAATATCCAGCGGCGGATGGAACCGGTGCTCGGCCTGCTTGCGCGCGGCAATTGGCACCGGATCCTCGTCCGTCACCCAGCCCGTGTCCACGGCGTTCATGTGGATGCCGTCGGCGTGGTAATCCGCGGCCGCCGTCCGGGTCATCATGTTCAGCGCCGCCTTGGCCATGTTCGTGTGGGGATGCCGCGTGGTCTTGAACTTGCGGTAAAATTGCCCCTCCACCGCCGACACATTGACGATGTGCTTGTCGCGCTCCGGCGTGCGCAACAAGAGCGGCTTGAGCCGGGCATTGAGAATGAACGGGGCGATGGCATTGACAAGTTGCACCTCGAGCAGTTCCACGGTGGGCACTTCGGCCAGGAGCAGCCGCCAGGAATTGCGGCCGCGCAAATCCACTTGTTGCAAATCCTGATCCAGCTTGCCTTCGGGGAATAAAGCCTGCTGCGCCATCAATTCGTCGGGCAACACCGGCACTTGCGAGAGCGCCGCTGCATGCGTCAGTCCGGCGAGTTCGGGCAAGTGGGTGCCACGTTCCAGCGCGCCGCCTTCGGGCAGCAAATGATACCCCCGCAAACCCTCATAGGCTCCCAGCAACGGCGCGACCTCGGGCGGCAGATCCTGCAATGAGCCGTGCTCCCGCTCCATCATGTGCGCGTAAAAGTCCGGCGGCCGCCGCACCGTCTGGCAGGCATTGTTGATGATGAAATCCAGCCGCGAATATCTGGCCTGCACGTGCCGGCAAAAGGCCTCCACGCTGGGCGTGTGGCGCAAGTCGAGTCCGAAAATCTCCAGCCGCTGGCCCCACTCTGGATAGTCGGGTTCCGCCGCGTACCGCATGGCCGAGTCCCGCGGAAATCGCGTGGTCACGATGAGTTGCGCGCCGCAGCGGAGCAATTTAATCCCCGCTTGATAGCCGATTTTGACGCGCCCGCCGGTGAGCAGGGCCACGCGTCCGCGCAGGTCGGCCAGTTCGCCGCGCTTGCTCCAGTTCAAGGCCGCGCACGCCGGGCAGAGCTGGTCGTAGAAATGGTGGATCTGGGCGTAATCCTGTTTGCATACATAACAGTTTTGCGGCTCGATGGCCTCGTGAAAGCCTGGATTGTCTCGGACCTCCACCGTTTGAAAATCAAGCGGTGGAAACACGTTTGGCGTGGTGAACACCTTTTCCCGGCGCAATTTGCGGATGCCGGTTTCGTGGAGCTTGGAATCGTCCCGCTGCTGTTTCGCGGCCTTGCGTTGTTTCACCTTGGCCTTCACGAGCCGGCGGCGCTGGTCCACGTCCGGGCAATACAACTCGCCGACGGCCTGCATCAGGCGCGTGTGTTCCGCTTCGGACAGCCCGGCGAGCAGCGCGCGATTGCGCGCCGCCGCTTCGAGCACTTCCATCGCGGCCTGGAATTGCGCGGAGGTCGGAGGTGGGTTGGACGACACAGACATGATTCAGCCGCGCAGATTAGCAGCGAACCGCGCGGCGGGCGAATGAAAACGGGAGGTTGATCTTTGAAGTAGAGTGCGGCTGGCGCGTGGCTCGCCGCCAGTGTAAAATCGTCCGCAATACTATGAAAACGAAACTGCGGCCTGGACTTCTGATCCCGGTGTCAGGAGTGGTAATGCTCGTCGTGGTGGCGCTGGTAGCGGTCAGCGCGTGGCGCAAGCCCAAGCCGATTCCACCCGAACGCGTCGGTACCGTCGAACGTGGCGATATCGCCCGTTCGGTCGTGGCTCGCGGGAAGATCGAACCCCTTTCTCGCGTCGAGGTGAAGGCCAAGGCCAATGGCATCATCCAGGCTTTGATGATCGAAGAGGGTGACCCGGTCACGGAAGGGCAGGTGCTCGCCGAACTCGACAAGGCGGATCTCCAGGCGCAGGTCCGCCAAGCACAGGCGGTACTCGCGGGCGGCGAGGCGAACTTACAGGCGGCAGTGGCGGCGGAGGCCAAGGCGCGGATTGATGCCGCGAATCCGGAGTTGACCTTCAATCAACGGGACTTCGACCGGGCGCAGGGGTTGTTCCACGCGAAGATCGCCTCGCAGCAACAGGTGGACGACGCCGATCGGGCGCTCCAGATTTCCAAGAATAAACAGCAGACCCTGGACGCGCTGGTGCTGACGGCTGCGGCCCAGACCGAACAGGCCCGGGCCCAAGTGGCTGCGGCCAAGGCGGCGCTGGAACTCGCTGAGGAAAGCCTCGGCTACGCCACGATCCGGGCCCCCATCAGCGGGATCGTGCTCAACCGGCCCACAGAAATCGGCGATGCCGTCTCCTCCATGCTCAATCTCGGCAGCGCCGCGACCCTCATCATGACGCTGGGCGACGTCAGCAGCGTCTATATCAAAGGCGATGTGGACGAAGCCGACATCGGCAAGACGGAATTGAAGCAATTCGTGCGCACCAAAGTGGAAGCCTATCCCACGAATTCGTTCGAGGGCAGGGTGAAACGCATCGCGCCGATGGGCCGCGATCAGAATAATGTGACCACCTTTGAAGTTCGGGTGACGATCTCCAACCCACAGGGCAAGCTCCGGGTGGGCATGACGGCCAACGCCGAGATCATCTTGGAAGAGCGGACGAATGTGCTGTTGATTCCCGAAACCGCCTTGGTCTATGAGAAGGACAAGAGCACTTGGGCACAACGCCTCGACCCCTCCGCAAAGCCCGGCTGGAGTAAGGTGCCCGTGAAAGTGGGCATTTCCAACGGGCAACAATCGCAGATTCTGGAAGGGCTGGCGGAAGGCGACAAATTCGTGCTGCCGTGAAGAAAGACCAACCTAACTTGAAGCTCGAAATGCGAAATCCCAAATCCGAAAGCAACCCGAAATCAGAAGGCCGAAATGAGTTTTCCACCGCTGTTGGAAAAGTGCGGCCGGATGTTCGCGGCAACAGTCTGATTCGGATTTCGGGCTTCGGATTTCTTTCG
>Ga0302320_10008183_pt1 | contig 22795 bp, 17 predicted proteins | sample Bog_T0_3_FD_202130 | JGI IMG/M metagenome (GOLD analysis project Ga0302320, IMG submission 202130) | Peat permafrost microbial communities from Stordalen Mire near Abisko, Sweden - Bog_T0_3 | ecosystem: Environmental > Terrestrial > Soil > Wetlands > Peat | place: Sweden: Abisko, Stordalen Mire... | reverse complement strand
TTTCCGGGGCTGCCACTGGCGCTGACGCTGCCCGATACGGCCTTTACGCTGGCGGAATCGACGGGAAAGAAGGCAAGGTTTGTGGAAAGCGCGATTGCCGAGCTGAAAATCGGAAACGCGCGGGTGTGGCCCGAGCGAGTGGAAGATCTTGGCAAACGGGAGCGGTATGAAATTGTGACGGCGCGGGCGTTTGCGCCGATGCCGAAGGCGCTGAAGATGCTGATGCCGCTGTTGAAGAAAGGCACGCGGGCGCTGCTTTATAAAGGGCCCGATGTGGAGAGCGAGATTGCCGATGCCGAAAGAGAGGCGAAAATGGCGGGGGTAAAGTTTGAGATCGTGATGCGGTATGAACTTCCCGAGGGGCTTGGCGCGCGGAACATTGTGCAGATTACGGTGCGATTGCCTGCCTGAGCGTCGCGCTACGCTTTCGCGGCAGCGGTTGTTTTCTTTGCGGCGGCGCCGGGCTTTCGGGCGGGTTTATGGGACGCTGCCACGGCGTGCGATTTGGCGGAAGCAGTGTGCGGTTTTGTGGCGGCCTTCGCCGGCGTTTTCGCGACGGTCTTACTCGCGACGACCAGGTTTGTGATGCGGGCGGGCGGTTCGGTGGAGTTATCGACCACGTCCGAGGCGAGCAGGGCTTTTTCTTTGCCGTAGAGTTCGCGATAGACCTGGCCGTTGCGCAGCACGGCTTGCACGTAATCGCGCGTTTCACTGAAGGGAATGTTTTCGATGAACTCGGCGGAATCGCCGTAGCCGTACTGATCGAGCCATTCTCGGACGCGTGAGGGACCGGCGTTGTAGGCGGCGAGAGTTTTTACCCAGTCGCCTTCCCAGTGGTTGAGTTCGGTGCGAAGGTATTCGGTGCCCAGTTTGATGTTGAGGCCAGGGTCGAACAGCATGCCGGCGCTCGAAACTTTAATGCCCTCGCGACGGCCAAGCTCTTTGCCGGTCGCCGGCACCAGCTGCATCAGGCCGTAAGCGAAAGCCGAGCGGGCGACTGGGTTGAATTCAGATTCCTGGCGGATGAGGCCGGCGACGGCGTAGGGATCGAGATCTCGTTCGGTGGCGCTGGCGGTGAGCGAATCCTGATAAGGGAGCGGGAACAACATTTGCCAGAAAGCGCGCGACGCCTTCTCGAAGGGCAGGGAGAGATAATCGCCGCTGAATTTCTTCATCACTTTCACGGCGAGATACGGGGTAGGCATGGCGCGCGACAGTTCCATGGCGAGCAGCGTGGGCTGTTCGCCGGATTGTCTGGCGCCGAATTCCAGCTCTTCGACTGCCTGCGTGGTCAGACCGGCGGCGATGAGCATACGGCCGCGATCGATGCGCTGGCGGGTGGCCTCATTGGGGCTGGCGACAATCTCGTTGGAGACGGCGGAAGAGTGCAGGGAGTCGGCTGTTTTTTCGAGCCAGTCACGGACGGCGGGGTCTTCTTTGACTGAGGTGAGTTTGGGATCGGTGAGACGGCCGCGCGCGAGTCCGCTGTAGTAGTAGTGGGGGAAAAAGCGGTTGAGGCGGTCGTAGTAGGCGCGGGCGGCGGGGAAGCCGGATTCCTGCTCGGCGGCGCGGCCAAGGAAGAAGAGCGCGTCGCTGACATGAGTATCGGCGGGGAATTTTTCGACCTGTTCGCGGAGAAGATCGACGCGGCGCGGGCCGTGATCGAGCCAGGCGGCCCAGACTACGCGCCAGTGACAAAGCGCGGCGGAACTATCGCCGGGAAAACTATTGGCCGCAGCCTGGTAGAGCGGAACATACTGTGCGCGGTCCTGCGTGAGGAGGTAGCGGTTGCCGGCGGTGATGAGCGCTTTCAGACGCCAGGGCGATTGCGGAAACTTTTCGCCGAGTTCGCGAACGGCTTCGAGCATAGCGGTATCGTCATTGAGATGGCGATAGGCTTCGGTGAGATAGTAGAGGCGTTCGGCTGCGCCTTCGGCGCTGGCGGGAGCGGAGCCATCGGGATGCAGCGGCGCAAGATAGCCGACGGTGTTGGCATACTCGCCGTTCAGAAAGAAGGCAGCGCCGACGCCGGCCTGCGCCTGATCGCGATCGCCACCGGACATTTCGGTTGAAAGCGCGATGAACTCCTGACGTGCTTTGAGGTATTGCTTCGCGTTCAGCCAGGCGTTGGCGCGGTCGAGTTGCTGGCGCGGCGTGGCTTCGGGGTAATCGGAACCGAGCGTGGCGCGCAGCTTGTCGAAGGCGGCTTTTGCTCTATCGGACAGTTCGGAGGAGGGATGGGAAAAATAAACGCGCTGGTAATAGACGACGGCCTGGCGGGGAAAGCCGGTGGCTTCGAAGGCCTGGCCCAGAGTGAAATCGCCATCGGGTTGAGGGAGCAGAGTGTAATCGGTCTGGAGGATCTGCCTGGCTTTGGCTGTGGCGGCGACGGTAGCGGCGTGCTGACCGCGCAGCGCTTTGGCGTAGAGCAACGCGATGCGGCCGGCGAGCGGGGAACCGGCAACGGGGCTGGCGGAGTACTTGCCGAGGTCGCGAATGGCGTCTGCGCCGTTGTTGGTCATCAGTTCGGCGTTGGCGAGGTAGTAGGCCACATAATCGCGCAGTTTGGCAGGCTGGCCGGGAGCGTCGAGCAGATGGACGGTGGAGAAGAAGTCGCGTTTCTCGTAAGCGGCGATGGCCTGCGCGAGTCGCGCGACGGCGGGGGAATCGGTAGCGGGTGAGGATGGCGGTTTGGCTGGCGCGGCGAAGGCGAGGTGGAGCGACATCAGCGCCGCGAGCAGCACGACGCTGCGCTGGATCGTTTTATGCGTTGTAGTTTGCATATGATTCGATCGGTCCTGGATAATTTTGTCCCATGAGGCGGATGTTTTCGTGCGCCAGACTGCGCACGATTTCGAGATGGAGATAATCCACCATGGTGGGTGAGTGAGCCATGAAAGTTCGCTCGTATTCATCGCGGGCGGCGTCGATGGAGGGGCGGAGCGCGGAATAGATATCGCTCTGCAGCGTCCCTTTGCGGAGACCATCGGATTCGCTGATGCGGAACTGGGCGGTGCGGACTCGGGCGAAGCGCTGGGCGCGGAGATGGAGCGCCTGCTCTTCCGGAGTGAGCCTCGACCAGGTGGTGGCATCTTCCGGCGGCTTTGGTTTTTCGCTATGCGCGTGGGCGCCGGCGATGTTCACGAGCGGAGCGGGCGCGGCTACTGCCTTTTGCGGCGCGGAAAACGAAAGCGCGACATCGAGCGATTCCAGCTTCATGCCTACTGCCTCACACAGTAGCTCTATCGGCGCGGGAGTGACATCACCGGAGGCCAGCATCACCGCTACTGTAGTTTGACGCACGGTAATAGGGAAAAGGTAGGCTTTGGCAGCGGCCGCGCCGGGTGCGGTTGCCAGTTTGGAAGCGAACGCGGACGACAGCAGGGAGGAAATCTCCGCGGGCGCAGCCAGCGCGACGACGGGATCGCGGGTTTCGACGCAGGAGGCGAGGGCAGCGGCGTCGGCGAGATCGACGGGTCGGTCTTCGTCTTCTTCGCGAAGTTGCACGTTGCGCCACGCGGCGAGACGCGCCTGGTTGTTTTCAATCAGGAGAACCAGCGCGCGATCGGCGGGGCTGTCTTCGAGCAGCAGTTGCAGGGTTTCGTGTTCGGCGGTGGTGTGGCGGATGCGGCGTAGCGTCTGGTTGAGCGATTCGGAAAGACGGAGGCGGGATTCTTCGGCGGCGCGGGTACGCTCGGCCGACAGGGTCTGGGTGAAGCGGGCTTCGAGGAGTTCGCGTTCTCGTGCAGCTTCGTCTGAAATACGTTCGCGCTCTTGCGCGGCTTGATTTTTCAAAAGCTCACGCTCTCGCGTGGCTTCATTTGTTAACATCTCGCGTTCTCGCGAGGCTTCATTCGATGCTCGCTCACGTTCGGCGGAAGCCGCCGATTCCAGTTCCCGATCGAGTTGTGCGGTCAGATCATCCACCAGTGCGATGTGATGCCGATCAAGTATTTGGCGCCACCGCGGCGCGCTTCCGTCTTGCATTCTACCTTTATGGTACGGCAGAGTTACCATACTGTCGAGCATTGAGGAAAACATGGCAAAAGAAACATTATCCGGCAAAATTACGGCTATAACGGGGGGAGCGCGCGGCATTGGCTACGCGATAGCGGAAAGGCTTCTGGAAGAGGGCGCGAAGGTGGCGTTTTGCGCGCTTCGGCAGGAATCGGTGGACGAGGCCGTGGGGCGGTTGCAGGGCAAGGGTGAGGTGCTGGGGGTGGCGGCGGACGTGTCGAAGTATGAGGAAGTGAGCCGCTTTATCGCCACGGTGCTGCGGGCGTTCGGCAGGATCGACATACTGGTGAATAATGCGGGGGTGCGGACGTACAAGTCGGTGATGGAACTGGAGCCGGCGGAGTGGGACCGGATGCTGGCGGTGAATCTTTCGGCGGCCTACTATTGCTCTCACGAAGTCCTGCCGATATTCCAGCTACAAGGCAGTGGTGACATAGTCAACATCAGTTCACTTTCATCGACGAGTGCATTTGCCGGAGGCGCGGGATACAACGCGTCGAAAGCGGGACTCAATGGCTTGTCGGACGCGACGATGCTGGATCACCGGTACGACGGTGTTCGCGTTTCCGAAGTGATGCCTGGCAGTACGGATACGGCGTTTAACGGCAAGGAAACAGGCGGCGCGGACTGGAAGGTAGCGCCCGAAGATATCGCTTGCGCCGTGGTCATGCTCTTAGAGATGCCACGCAGAAGTACGGTGAGCCGGATCGATGTAAAACCAACGCGGCCGCCGCGTAAACCTCAGTAAATACAGAGGCTTGGGGACTGTGGGCGCGCTGTAAGAATTTTTAATGGCGCGGGTGGCTAAGGTTGGCAGTAGACGTGCATATTAAGGTTTCGAATTCGCTTCTAAACGAGCGATAAGGGAATTGGGAGGAAGTTAAAAATGGTCCGGCTGAGTAAGAAACTCGACCCGTTGCAAACGGGCCATGAAGCGATGAAGTTACAATCCGATCTGATGAATCGGATTGTTGGCCAGGATGAAGCTGTCGAACAGATCGTCGGCATCTACCAGACCTATCTTTCGGGCATGAGCAGCCCGGGGCGGCCGATCGGGAACCTGTTGTTTCTGGGACCGACTGGCACTGGTAAGACGAGGCTGGTCGAAGCGACCGCGGAATCCCTGCTGGGCGACTCACGGGCCGTTATTAAGGTGGATTGCGCGGAATTCCAGCACAGCCACGAGATCGCGAAGCTGATCGGCTCGCCTCCTGGATACCTGGGGCATCGCGAGACGCACGCGATTCTGAGCCAGGAAGCATTGAATCAGTTTCACCACGAAGGGATGAAGGTCAGCTTCATTCTGTTCGATGAGATTGAAAAAGCCAGTGACGCGCTGTGGAACCTGTTGCTGGGCATCCTGGACAAAGGGACGCTCACGCTGGGCGACAACCGCAAAGTGGACTTCTCGCAGGCCATGATTTTCATGACCAGCAATCTGGGCGCGACCGAAATGAATTCCATTTTGAGACCCCATTTGGGATTTGCCACATCCGAAGTGGAACGTGCGCGCAACGCCGGTGAGGTGGACGATTCGCTGACGGACAAACTGTCGCGGGTGGGCGTGGAAGCGGCGCGGCGCAAGTTTACGCCGGAGTTCATGAACCGCATCGATAAAGTGGTGGTGTTCCGGCCGCTGGGTACGGAGCAGTTGCAGAAGATTCTGGGCCTTGAGCTTTCGACTCTGCAACAGAGAATTATCCGGGCTCCGGGATCGGTGCCTTTCGTTCTGAATCTGACGGATGGGGCGCGCGGATTTCTGTTGGCCGAGGGAACGGATCTGAAGTATGGCGCGCGGCATCTGAAGCGCGTGATTGAGCGGACTCTGGTGCATCCGCTTTCCAATCTGATTGCTTCCGACCAGATTCGTGCGGGAGATCTGGTGGGTGTGGATTACGACGCGGCGTCGCAATCGCTGACTTTTACGAAAGAAGCGGAAGAGATGCCGGGTTACGAGATGGCGGAGATGATTGATACGGCGGCCGTGCTGGTAGCGGCAGCCGCGAATGCACAAGCTGCACAATTTCCTCCAAGGGCGGCGGCGCGGGGACAACGAACGCGGTAGTTCACGCGTTTGGCTTCTCCTGCGGGTTTGACCCGGGGCTCATCGGCTGCTGCCATATGTGCAGAGCTGGTGGGCCCTTTTTTTATTTTGTTGGCGCGGCGCTAATTTTCGGTTGGTGTTTTTTCGGCGTGATCGACGATGATGACGTCGAGCGACTGCCTGCGATGTTCGAGTTTCAGGCCGAGTTGCTTTTCGAGCGCGGTGAAGAGCGAGGGTCCGGAGGAGCCGGGATCGGCGGGAGTGTGATCGGCCGGGGTGGCCTGCGCGGGTCTGCCAGGGATAACCGCTTCACCGGCGAATTCCAGCTTGAAATCGAACTTGCCGGTGAGTCCGGTTGCATCCACCACGTGTAAGGCGTCAAACGCGGAAGCGCCCGTCGCCATGTCGATCATGGATTCGAGCGCGGTTACCAACTCGGGCATCGGGTACATGCGGTAGGTGGAGTGGATTATGCCGTTGCCGAAGCGTCCGGCTTGCCGCTGGCCTGGAAGCAGGATGGGAAAGCCGTCTTTATCGGTGCCGCTGCTGAGTGGCGTTCCATCGGCCAGAGGCTGGAAGTCGGGATCGACCGGTGAGGGCTTGATCTTCAGGCCATCTTTCGCAACGGTGAGTTCGTAGACGGAGAACTCTTTTGTGTCCTTGTGGAGCGTCAGTTTGAAACGATCCTGGAGGAGATGTTGCAACAAGAGACTCAACTGCGCTTTGGCGGCGCCGGGCGGGACTTTCGCTTCGATATCGTAGCGCTCCGATTCGATCCAAACGGGCGCCAGAATCTGGTCTTTCTTCACTCCCCAGGCGGACATTAGCAGAGGCCTGTAAAGTGGCTCGGGACCAGGTGATGCGTTCGGGATCGGCGGTGCCGGGGCCACCGCGCAGGCCTCCCGCGCCATTGGCGGTGACGGCGGACAGACGTACCGAGGCCACTTCGAATGCCGGCGCCGGCGGAGTTTGCGCGTGCAGCAGGAGGGGGATTGCCAGCAACAGGAGTGGGGCGCGCATCGGTAGCAAGGATAGCGCAGAATTGGGCAGTTTGATCTGAGGCCCCTGCTATCATTGCTCTAACGTGCCTACACCCCGGGTTATTCGCGCGCTGATTTGTTGCGCATATGCGGCGGCGGGAGTGGGCGCCGGGTGGGCCGCGGAATCGCTGGCTCAGATCCTCTTCAATAAAGTTCGCGCGGGCGTGGTGGATAACGTGGACCATTTCACCCGCTATACGTGCGTCCAGACCGTGACACGAACGCAGTTTCAACTGCCGGCCACCGGAAACAGCTGCGCGGCGGCGATCGCCACCAACGAACGCAGCAATGCGGAGCGAGTGGTGCGCTGGCATGACCGGCTGCGGCTGGATGTGGCGGTGGGCGAGAAATCGGAAATGTTTTCGTGGGCCGGAGCAAGCCAGTTCGAATCGGGCGATATCACGCAACTGGTGGCGCGCGGCGCGAGCGGGAGCGGAGAGTTCGGGTCCTTTCTGTCGAGCGTGTTTGGCGGCGGCGGAGAGAATTTCCTCTACAGAGGGCTGAAGGATACGCCGCTCGGCATTCTGGCGTCGTTCGACTTCACGGTGCCGCTGGCAAAGAGCCACTACGAATACAGTTCGGGCAAGAAGGGCTACACGACAGTTGGCTATCACGGGTCGTTTTTTGCCGACTCGGATACGGCGGAATTGCGGGAGCTGGATCTGGAGGCGAACGAGTTTCCCGCGACGGACGCGGTTTGCCGCGTGGAGGACAAGATCGAATACGCGCGGACGCAGATGGGCGAGAAGAGTAACATGCTGCCGAAGGCGTCGTCGATGGACGTGATTTATCGCAATTCGACGGAATCGCTGAATGAGACTACGTTTGCGGGTTGCCGCGAGTATGTGGGGGAATCGACGATTCGGTTCGATGTGGACGAGAACGGGAACACGCCGGACTCGGCCAAGCGGGCGGATCTGAGGCCGTTGCCGGCGAAGACGCGGCTGAAGGTGAAGATCGAGCCGGCGATCGATTCGGATAAGGCCGCAGCGGGCGATCCGATTATCGGAGTCATTGAAACCGCGGTGAAGGTGAAGGGCGAGACGGTGGTGCATGCCGGCGACAGGCTGCATGGGCGGATTGTGCGGATGGAGCAGGATCTGGGTCCTCTGCCGCGCTGGACGGTGGCGATTTTGTTCGAGACGATTGAACGCGCGGGCGTGGAACAGAAGGTGGCGCTCAAACCGCTGGACGACGGGGACCGGTCGCCGCAGGGGTCATCCGCGGGTGGTGGTGGGCGCAGAGGCCTGGCGGCATCTTCGGCAGTGAGTTCGGTTACTTCGGAGCGTCCGGCCGGCGGCGGGATTTATTCGTTTGCCGAATCGCGGAATCTGGTGCTGGGGCCGAAGTTCGAATCCGAGTGGGAGTCGAAGTAGCGAGGTCGGCCAGTTCGTCGGGCTGGAGTTCGCGCCAGTGGCCGATTTTCAGATCGCCGAAGGTGACGTTGCCGATGCGGATGCGGACCAGCTTCAGAACTTTGCTATCGACGGCTTCGATCATTCGGCGCACCTGACGGTTGCGGCCTTCGGTGATGACGATTTCGAGATGCGTGTACTTGCCGGAATCGCGCACGCGGGTGACTTCGGCGGGACGCGTAGGGCCGTCGCTTAGTTCCACGCCGTGGCGCAGCTGGTTGATCGCGTCATCCGACAACAGCGTGGAACATTTCAGCAGATAGGTTTTGGAGATTTTGCGATCGGGGTTGGTGAGACGCTCGGCGAACTGCGTGTCGTTGGTCATGATGAGCAGACCGCTGGTATCGAGATCGAGCCGGCCGACGGGTGAAATGAACTGATCGATATCCGGAATCAGGTCGTAGACGGTGGGCCGGCCTTCGGGATCTTTGAAGGTGGTGATGTAGCCGGTGGGCTTATAGAGCAGGATGTAGAGCTGCTTGCGCTTTGTGAGCGGCTTGCCGTCGAGAAGGACGCGATCGCGGTCGAGATCGACCCAGTGGTCGGGATTTTCGACGACCTGGCCGTTGACCTGGACCTGACGTGCGTGGATCCAGCTGCGGGCCTGGGTGCGGGAGCCGACGCCGGCTTTCGAGAGGACGCGTTCGAGAGTTTTCTGCGGGCCTGGTTCGGCTTGCTCGCGTCCGCGGGCGACGGGGCCGGTTTTTTGACGCCAGGGTTTCTTCGGGATCCACTTACTCGTTTTTTGATTTGACTTCAATGTAGAACCACTTTAGCGAGGCCGGTGTTGCCGGCGGTATCGGCTACACGCAGGACGAGGAGGTGCTCACCGGCGGGAACAGCGGGAACGTGCAGGCGAAACTGCTCGGTTCGCGAATCGAGAATACCATCGACGGGCGCGATGGCGAACCAGGCGCCGGCATCGAGCGACCATTCCGCGCGGTGCAGCGGCGAGGTGGCGTCCTGGGCATCGAAAGCGACATCGGCCGCGGCAGCGGTACGGGTGGACGATTGTATGCGGATGACGGGCGGCGTGTTGTCGATGAGCACCGGGGCGCTGACGAGATCGGCATCTTTCGCCGAGGCCGGGGGATTGGCTTCGCGATCGGAAGCGGTGACTTTGAAGTAGTAGGTGCCATCGGCCAGCGCATCGCCATCGAGGGTGACAGAGGTGTCATGTGAATCGTGGCGCAGCACCTTCCACTGAGTTTCGCCCTCGCCGCGAAACTCGACCTGGTAAACGAGCTTGTCGCCATCGGGATCGTCGGCCGCCCAGGCGACGAGAATTTGCTGGATGATGGCGCGGGACATGGTTTGGGTGGGGGTGCCGGTGGAGGAGACGGGCCCCGCGTCGCCGGTGTCCGTGACGGAGATGCTGTAAGAGGATGAGGCGGGAGCGGTGGTTTTCACGGTGGTCGTCGCGGCGGGCGGGGCCTGCTGGGTGACGGTGATGGAGTGGATGACCGGCGGGTTGTTGGCGGGGAGATAGGCGGCGGTGATGCTGTCGAGATGCGCGGCAGGGCCGGTGAGTTCCGCTCGATATTGCAGGTAGCGGGCGTTGGGGCTGGTGACAGGCGCACCGGTGGCATCGGCGAGTTTGGGCGACCAATCGCTCCAGGAGCTATCGGGGCGCAGGCTGTTGCCGGAACGGGTTTCGAGGGTGACGCCATCGCCCTGCCAGCGCACGCGGCCCCAGCGAGCAACGCCGGTGGCATCGAAAACGGGGGCTTCGTAAGTACCTTTGGAGCCCGCGGCGCCGAGGCGATAAATTGTGCCGGTGTTGGCGGTGGCTGCGAGAATGGCGTTGTTGAAATTGAGCAGGCGGACGATTTCGCCATCGTTCGTCTGCGCGATGAGCGTCAGCTTGTGGTCCGCGGTCAGGCGATAGATGCGCGCGTTTTGGTCGGTGCCGAAATCGAGCGCGCCGTTGGGCTGGAGCAGGATGTCGTAGACGTTTTCTTCCTTCGAACTCCAGAGCGTATCGACGGTGTTATCGGGGTTGATGCGATAAATGGCACTTTTTTCGACGCCGGTGGTTTCGGTGGCGGCAGCGGTGGGGGGCTGCAGCGGCTGCGCGCTCTGGGCCTGCGGCTTCACTTCCTGCGGGGCGGGCTTGAGATCTGCGCCTGCTTGCGCGGTGACCGTGACGGTGGTGGAGATGGTGGGAGTGGCGTCCTGCTGGTTGTTCTGCTCCTGCTGGGTGGCCTGGATTTTTTTGGCCAGCGCGCCGCCCAGGCCGGCAGCGTAAACGGTGCCGTCGGGAGTGGCGGCGAGCGCTCGGATTTCAGGCAGCGTGGAATCATAGAGCGCGAAGGCCTTGTCTTTCGCGGTGATGCGGTAGAGAATGCCGTTCGGTTCGGTGCCTGCGAGCAGACGGCCCTGCGGATCGAGCATCAGGCCGGTGACATTGCCCTGCCCTGTCGCGTAGTACGGTTCGCCCTGGCCGGGGCCGGTGATGCGATAGACCATTCCGTTATCGCCGGTGCCTGCGTAGAGAGTGCCATCGGGGGCGAGCGCGAGCGACCAGATGTAGCGGGCTTTGGGATCGAAATACTCGGTGGCCTGGCCCTGGCGGATGCGATAGATTTTGCCGTTGGGTGAACTGGCGGCGTAGACATCGTCGCGCGAACTGATGGCGAGGGCGAAGACTTCGGGGCGGTCGGCGGTCCAGATAAGTGTAGCTGTGCCGTTGGGGTCGATGCGATAGACGCGGCCGCGATGGCCGGTGGCAGCGTAGAGCGTTCCTGAAGCGCCGGGGACTACGCTCCAGATGACGGGCTGGCCGGAGTTGAATACGGTAGCGAGTTCCGGAGCCTGCGTGAGATGGCCGTCGCGGGAGAGCGCGACGCTATCGAGTTTGCCCGCGATGAAATCGGTGAAGCTCGACATTTCCCAGAAAGAAGTGGAGGCGGCGGAGGCCACCAGTGCGGTGAAGACGACAGCCATTGCCAAACGCCAGTGGCTCGTGACGCTTCGCGCCGAATAATGCGCGCGCATTATTCTTTCACCTCAACCTGAACCGTTTTCGCACCGGAAACCATGTAGCCGCCGGCATCCATGACAAGTTCGGTGACTTTGGCGTTGCGGCTCTGGGCCATGGACGAGGTGAGGCCGATGACGAGAGCGAGCGAGGGCGGCGGGCTATCCATTTGTTCGCCTTCGACGGCGTAGGATGGCTCGGCGCGCCAGACGCGCACGTAGGCTCTGTCGTCCGAGCGGATGTGGTTCACGGTGGAGATGAGCTGGTCGGCGGAAACGGGGGTGTCGGTGATGGTCTTTTGCATATCGGCGAGCGAGGCCTGGGAGCCATCGCAAACGGTGAAATAGAGGATGCCGGGAGCGGCGCCTGGGGGAATGACGTAGCTGGCGGTGCGCGAAACAGCGATGCCGTCTTCACCATCGAGCACGGCGGTGACATCGACCGTGTCGCCGGGCTTCACTTCGCGCTTCGAAACGTAGACCTGGCCGATGTTGAGCGCGCGCTTACGGGTGGATGCTTCGAGTTTGAGCGAGATACGCTTCACTTTGAGATTGTCGAAGCCGCCCTGCATCACGTAGGAGAGAGTGACTGCAGCGTTGAGCGCCGTGCTGGCAGCGGCTCCGCCATCGGTGGCATAGATGTTGTGAATCTTCACGGTATCGCTGCGATTTTCGAATTCGACCGCGCCATCCATGGCGACGCTGAGCACACCGGTGGAACGCTCGGTGGAATCGAGAGCGGAAAACACGGCCATCTGAAGAAGGTAAGGCGACAGCAGGCGGTCATTGACGATGTTCATGTGAAACGTGCCGACGGGTTTGGTTTCTTCCGTGACGGTGATATCGAGCGGAGTTAAAGAGGCACGCGCGCCGAGCGAGCCGGTGACGGCGGTATCGCGATCCTGCGACATGACGCCCATCAGTTCGCGCGCGGAAGAAATCTTAAACGAAGTGTTCAGGTTGGCCAGCAGCGCCATCACTTCGGAGCGCGTGAAGGGAATATCGGTGGCGCCGATGGCGAGAAAGCGATGGCCGAAGGCGTAGACGTTTTTGCCATCGATGGCGGTGAGGGTGCCATCGGCGCCGACGCTCATATCGCCCATCATGAGCTCGACGCTGATCATGGAGCCGGGCTGGAGCCGGGAGGGATCGCCCATTTTGTCGATGGGTGCGCCGCCGAGAGTGATGCCCTGGCGCGGTTCGAGTCCGAGGGCGCGCAGTTCGGGTGAGAATTTTTCGATAGTGGCCGCGGTGAAGCCGCTGAATGAGATCGGCGTTGCGACTTCGGTCATATTCGAATCGCCGAAGCCAGTGGCCGGGGGGCTGGTGAGACCGGCGAGGCGCATAGGAGGCGGCGTAGTGGGCAGAGTGGCGACGCGCAGCATTTCTTCGATGGGGCGAATGCCCGCGATGGGGTCTTTGGAGTACGGGAAGGCGAGGGCGACTGCGCCGATGAGTTTGCCATCGATGTAAACCGGACTGCCGCTCATGCCCTGCAGGACGCCGGTGTGTTCGAGCGGACCACCGGAGAGGCGGCCGAGAATAAGCGATTGCTTCGGACCGGTATTTTCGAGGATGCCGAGGATTTCGACGTCGAAGTCTTCGATTTTATCGCCGGAGAAAACAGTCTTGCCGGTGCCGTGCATACCGGCGCGGATATCGGCGACGGGCATGATCGAAAGCGCCGCGGAGGCTGGTACGGCAGCCAGGAGACACATCATCAGACAGCGGAAGAAGTACACTATTTCAGTGTAGACTGCGGTCGGCGCGACGCGCAGTTCGGTGAAAAATTCAGAGTGCGGCAGATTTCCGTTTATAAAGTGATCGCCTGTATGGCCGCGGCGGCTATCGGTCTGGAAGGCCAGACGGAGGCCGATCCCGTGATCGAGCAGGCACGCCAGGCTGCGATCGCGTTTACGCGTTCGCTTCCCGATTACGTGGTGAAGCGGAAGACAACGCGCCTGCAGGGTATTCGTCAGACGGCATTCACGCCCGGCGAAGCGGCGGGGAAGTGGCGCGAGGTGGATGTGGTCACCGCCGACGTGGTGGCCGAAAACGGCACGGACGTGCTGATGAATATCCAGTTGAATGGCAAGCCGGCGAAAGATGTGGAGAAGAGCGGCGCGTGGTCGGACGGCGAGTTTTCGAGCACCCTGAAGGCCATTTTTTCACGGGAGAGCGCGGCGGTGTTTACGAAGCAGCACGCGGTGACGTTGCTGAACCGGCCAGCTTATCGCTACGATTACGCGATCGACCAGCCGCATTCGAGCTGGTACCTTTCGAGCGGCGGGGAGCCTTACGCTCCGGCTTATGGTGGGCAGATCTGGATCGATCAAGAGAGTCTGCGAGTCCTGCGGATCGAAATGTCGGCGCGGGACGTTCCGGCTTATTTGGAGCTGGATTCGGTCAGTTCAGCTATCGAATACGCGTTCGTAAAAATTGGAGGGACCGATTACCTGTTGCCCTCGCATGCCGAATCGATGGAATGCCAGCGGGGAACCACCGTGTGCTTTAAGAATGCGACCGATTTCCGGGGCTACCGGAAATACAGCGCCGATACGAATATCACATTTGGCGACAAGTAGCCGCAAGTGGCAACATAGAGCTATGCACCGTTTGCGCCGTTATCTGTCCGTTAGTCTATGCCTGTGTCTGTGGGCGATGAATTGCGCGCCGGTGGGTACGCTTGAGGCGCAGGAACCGGCGGGATCGGACACCATCATCCGGACGGAGACGCGGCTGGTGCTTGTGGATGCGGTTGCGGTGGATAAGAAGAATCAGTTCGTACGCGACCTGGCGCAGAAGGATTTCAGACTGTGGGAGGACGGTAAAGAACAGAAGGTCACGAGCTTTTCGCTGGAGAGCGCTGGGATATCGCCGGACCGTTCCAACAAACACTACATCGCGATGCTGTTCGATACTTCCACCGCCGGACAGACCAGCCAGGTAGTGGTGAGGCAGGAAGCAACGAAGTTTATCGATGCCTTTGCCAGCGCGGACCGCTATATGGCCGTAGTGAATTACGCCAACGGGCTGCAGATCACGCAGAATTTCACGGCCGATGCGGAACGGCTGAAAAAAGCGCTGGGGCAGGTGCAGAGCACCGCCGCGAATAACTTAGGGCTGGTGCGCGATGGCGCGCGATCGACCGGTACGTCGACGCTGGCGATGTCTGTCGATACGTCCCCCTATCGCAATTTGCTGGGGTCGCTGCGCGGTCTGGCCGGATCGCTCGCTACGATTAAAGGACGCAAGGCGCTGGTGCTTTTCAGCGGCGGCGCGGCCATGTCAGCCGATATAGTGCCGGATGTGACGGCCGTCATCGACGCATGCAACAAGGCGAATGTGGCGGTGTATACCGTGGGCGCGGCTTCGAGCACACGGTCTACGGCGGGCGCCGATACTGTGCCGACTACGCAGCCGAACCGCAGAATCAACGCGGCGGCCATTAATGACGCGATGGCAGCCACTGACACCGATCAGAATCTGCTGAGCGTGCTTGCCGACGGAACCGGCGGCCGGATCTTCGCCACGACCAACGATCTGGCCAATTCTCTGGGCAAGGTGGCGCTTGAACAGGATCAGTATTATTTGCTGGGGTATACGCCCTCGGTGGATGCCGCGGAGGGTACCTGTCACGAGCTGAACGTCAAGGTGGATCGCAGCGATCTGGAGGTGCGTGCGCGGAAAGGATACTGCACGACGAAGCCGGTGGATCCGCTTTCGGGCAAGCCCGCAGGGCAGGCGCTGGAGGCCAGAGCGGCGAGCGGCGCCGGGGGCAATATTACCGCGAAGATGCAGTTGCCGTGGTTTTATGAAGCGCCGAATACGGCGCAGGTGGATCTGGCGATGGACATTATTCCCGGGGCGATGAAGTTTCAGAAGGAAAAGGGCAAGCTGCATGGCGAGTTCGATATGGCTGGCGTGGCGTATAAGCCGGACGGGTCTGTGGCGGCGCGTTTCAGCGATACGGTGAAGCTGGATTTCGATACGCAGAAGCAGGCCGACGATTTTCTGAAGACTCCCTATCATTATGAGAATCAGTTCCACATCGGGCCAGGGACATACAACTTTCGCGTGGCGTTTAGTTCGGAGAGTTCCGGGCCGCAGGGGTTCGGCAAGGTAGATATGCCGCTGGTAGTGGATCCCTGGAACGGGCAGACGCTGGGCGCGAGCGGACTGGCATTGAGCCGCGACACTCATCCGGTGGCCGATCTGGCTGCGGGTTTGGATGCATCGCTGCTGGAAGGCCAGCGGTCGCTGATTGCGAAGGGGACCGAGGTTGTTCCCACCGGGACGAGCCAGTTTCAGAAGGGCGAGCCTGCGTTTGTTTATTTTGAGGCTTACGAGCCGCTGCTGGCCGCGGCAAAGGCGGATGGGCAGTTGCCGCTGTTGGCCGCGCGGGTCCGGGTGCTGGATCGCGCGACTGGTCAGCAGAAGATGGATGGCGGAGTGAAACTGGTGCAGAGTTTTATGCACGCGGGGAATCCGGTGGTGCCGGTGATTGCGCCGCTGCCGACGGCGGGGCTGGCGTCGGGGGCTTATCGGCTGGAAGTGACGGTGATGCGGCAGAGCGGAGATCCGGTGGTGCGGACGGTGGATTTCGGGATCCTGTAGAGGGGAATATAGTGAGTACCAAAGACCTCAGCATGGACCGGGTGACTACGGGTGTCACGATCAAGAGCCCCACACTGACGCCAGAGCAAATCAGCGAACGGGTTGGTATCTCGTGGGATGAGGTGCAACGTGTCGGTGATCCCCGGGGGCATCTCGGCAAGAAATGGGATCGTAACGTCTGGCGGATCTTCGAGAAGAGACAGGGCACGCCGACTACGGGTGCCCACGAACTACTGCCAGAGTGTATCGACGCGATTTTGCATCGATTGAAACCCGTGTCCGACAAACTGCGCGCCAGCGGCCTTGCGGAAGGGGCCGAATTCTTCATCCACGTCAGCGCCCAATCGGTTCCGGGTATACACTTCTCGCCTGACGCGCTCCGGACTCTTGCGGACGCCGGCGTGTCGCTCGACGTGGACATAATCCTCTATAGCCTCGCCGAGAACTAACCCAGTTTCATCATTTTTAGCGCGGCTCGGCCCGCTAAGCCATAGGGATTCGCCAGGCTTTCCACGGTTTCCATGTGGACGTAGTTTTCGGCTACGATCAGGTCTGCTGGTTTGCCCTCCGCTTTGACGGTGGCTGCGAAATCGCGGCTTTGGCGCTGGAATTCGGGGGTTTCGCGGGTGCCGTACAGGACTACGAGCGGTGCGTGGATGCGGTCGATGTGACGCTGCGGGCTGAGTGCGTTCTCGGTGGCGTCGTCGATTTTCACGTATGAACTGCGGCTCGAAAGGCGCACGGGTTTCAGATCGTACATGCCGCTCAACAGGACAGCACCTTTGACGATGTCCTGCTGCAGTGTTGTCAGCGCGACGCCCGCCAGATGCGCGCCCGAGGAATGACCGCCGAGCCAGATGCGATCGGGATCTCCGCCGAATGACGCTGCGTTACTGTGCACCCACTCGATAGCGCGCTTCGTCTGATCGGCCAGTACGTTGAGATCGCCGCCGACGTCCTGCACCCAGTCGAAATCCGGCACCACGAAATGCGCGCCTGCACGAACGAAGATTTCCGCGGGGAAGCCGTAATCGTTGGCGATGGCGACACGCCAGCGTCCGCCGTGCAGGAAGATGAAGACCGGCGCGTTGGCGCGGGTGGTTCTGTATATATCGAGCTTTTCGATATCCTTCGGCCCGTACGCGACGCGGCGCGGCGGGCCCAGGGTGACGCGGACCGTATCGCTATCGGAATGGAGCTTTGCCGAGAGCTGATCGATATCGGGCTCGTAGACCGTTTGGTCGTAGGCGGCGTCGAGTTCCACCTGATCGTAATCGAGGTAGACTTTCGGGCCTTTGGGATGCGGCGGCGGCCCGGGCACCGGTGTTTGCGCATACGCCGCCGCAGCGCCTATTCCGAGCAGCAACGAACGGCGAGTCAAGAGGCTAACCCTTCGCGGCCACGATCCTCATCCCGTAGAAGGACCGGTAGATGAAGAAGAGCGCAATGAGCAGGAAAACCGCCGAAAGCACGTGTCCCAGCACGGCGCCCTGCTGGTCGGCGAGCGAGACCGCGAGTTCCACGGCCAGCAGACCAAACAGGGTGGTGAATTTGATGATCGGATTGAGCGCAACCGACGAGGTGTCTTTGAAAGGATCGCCGACGGTATCGCCGACCACCGTCGCTTCATGTAGCGGCGTGCCCTTCTGCTTCAGTTCCGTCTCGACGATCTTCTTGGCGTTATCCCACGCGCCGCCCGCATTGGCCATGAATATGGCCTGGTAGAGTCCGAAGAACGCGATTGAAATGAGATAGCCGATGAACAGGAACGGTTCGGCAAAGGCGAACGCGAGCGTGGCGAAAAAGACGGCCAGGAAGATATTGAACATGCCCTTTTGCGCATATTGCGTGCAGATGGCGACCACAGCCTTGCTATCTTCCACCGAAGCTTTGGTAGCGCCTTCGAGCTTCATGTTTTTCTTAATGAACTCGACAGCCCGGTAGGCTCCGGTAGTTACGGCCTGCATGCTGGCTCCGGTGAACCAGTAGATGATCGCGCCGCCGGCCATCATGCCGAGCAGGAACGGGGGATGCAGGATGGAAAGCTTTTCCAGATTCGTTGTCAGGCCGTTGGTGAGCGCCACGATGATGGAGAAAATCATGGTGGTTGCGCCGACGACGGCGGTGCCGATCAGCACGGGCTTGGCGGTTGCCTTGAAGGTGTTCCCCGCCCCGTCGTTCTCTTCGAGATTTTCCTTGGCGCGAACGAAATCGGGAGTGAAGCCGAAGTTGAGATGCAGATCCTGTTTGATGCCGGGAATGTCTTCGATCAGCGACAGCTCATAGACCGATTGCGCATTGTCCGTCACGGGTCCGTAGGAATCGACCGCGATGGTAACGGGTCCCATGCCGAGGAAGCCGAAGGCCACCAGGCCGAAAGCGAAGACGGCGGGCGCGAGCATCAGAGCTCCGAGTCCGTAGGTGCTGATTCCGTAGGCTGCGGCCATTAGCAGCATCATGGTCATGCCCAGCCAGAAGGCGCTGAAGTTTCCGGCAACCAGGCCGGAGAGAATGTTGAGCGATGCGCCGCCTTCGCGCGATGAGGTAACGACTTCGCGCACGTGGCGGGAATCGACGGAGGTAAATACTTTGACGAATTCCGGGATGATGGCGCCGGCAAGTGTGCCGCAGGTGATGACGCTCGACAGCTTCCACCACAATGTGGGGTCGCCGCCCAGATCGGGAATCATGAAGTAGGAGACGACGTACGTCAGAGCGACGGAAAGGATGGAGGTGAGCCAGACGAGGAAAGTGAGCGGATGTTCGTAATTGAATTTCTTCAGCGTGCTGTATTTCGCTTTGGAGATCGCTTCATTGATGAAGTACGATGCGGCGGAGGAAATCACCATCATGATGCGCATGACGAAAATCCAGACCAGAAGCTGCACTTGTACGAGCGGATCGTGCACGGCTAACAGGATGAACGAAATCAGGGCAACGCCAGTGACGCCGTAGGTTTCGAAACCATCGGCGGAGGGGCCGACGGAATCGCCGGCATTGTCGCCGGTGCAATCGGCAATGACGCCGGGGTTGCGGGCGTCGTCTTCCTTGACGTTGAAGACGATCTTCATGAGATCCGCGCCGATATCGGCGATCTTCGTGAAGATGCCGCCGGCCACGCGCAGCGCAGCGGCGCCGAGCGATTCACCGATGGCGAAGCCGATGAAGCAGGGGCCGGCGTAATCGGCGGGGATGAAGAGCAGGATGCAGAGCATGATGAGGAGTTCGACGGAGATGAGCACCATGCCGATGCTCATGCCGGCGCGCAGGGGAATCTGATAGCAGGGGTATGGCAGACCCCGCAGGCTGGCGAAGGCGGTGCGCGAGTTTGCGAACGTATTCACGCGGATGCCGTACCAGGCAACGCCGTAGCTGCCACCGATGCCGATGAGGCTGAAGGCGAGAATCACCAGCACCTTCACGGCGCTGAATTGCCGGAAGTAGCCGAAGTAAACCAGAATGATGGCGCCGATGAAGATTTCGAGAATCATCAGGAAGCGGCCCTGGGTGAACAGATAGGTTTTGCAGGTCTCCCAGATGAGTTCTGAAACTTCGAGCATCGATTTGTGGACGGGCAGGTCGCGCAGCTGGCGGTAGGTGAGGAGGCCGAACATAAGGCCCATGGCGCAGATCACGAGGCCGACCATCAGGAGGCTGCGGCCATTGATGCCGAAGAAGTTGCCAAGGCTGAGATCCGGCAGGATCAGGTTCGCTTCGCCACCGCCGGTCTGGTTGGGTTCCTGTGCGAAACCGGACAATGGCAGTATCAGGAAAGTGGCGACGAAAAAGAGGAGGGTGGTCAACGATCGCAGGTGGCGTTTCAGGTAACTGTGCGACAGGGCGGTACAGCTTCGGCTTGAACTCATGGTTTCAATAATATCCCCAGGGTATTCGTTACCGAACCAGAATAGGGGAACGGGTTTCGACGCTGCAAGGGCGCGGCGGATGTTTAGTCCGATACGGACGTGGCGGGCGGGTGGGACCGGGCGGACATTTTGGTATGATGCGCGAGAATCGGACGGTGGCGGGGACACCTGGGCCGCGATTGCCAGTCCGATCGTGACTGCTGGGTGTCGTTTGTGCGCATCGGCCGTGGCGACGGTAAGCCTTCGTGGGCGGAGTCCCACCCGGAATTTTGACATAATCCCGTCTTATCGGAAGCTGACGCAGTTGGTCTAATTCTCCGAGGGTCGCTCCACGTGGTCGACGACGAGATGCTGGCGCGGAGCTTTGGTCGCCACCAGCTTCAGGCCGACGTCCTGAAGCGCGGTGGTGACCGACTCCATGACCTGATCGGCGGGGACAACAAAAGGGGGTGGGTTCAGCGTTTGGAAGGGCTTGAAGTTGAAGCGGAAGAACCCGGAGATACCTGTCTTATTGATTACCGGGGCATCGAGAGTTCTGGGTTGGCCATTCAGCAACCAAGCGAAAGTATCCAGGTTCATCGGCCAATCCTGCTCCGTCCTCGGGCAGGTATACTTCGTTGGAGTCGGGTCTGGAGATAGAGGATTTTCGGGAGTGCAGCCTCCCTTAAAGGGCGCTACCTTGATACCGCCCTTTGCCTCTATTAATGCATAAGCCAACTCATCTCTACTTTCTGTGCGAATCTTCAGCGCAAAACGACTTTCCAGCAAAGTCGCAAGCATCGGCCCCAGCATTACCATCTGGCCGGGAGATCCCTCGGCCTTAGCGTCGACCGTGTAGGGCTCGGAGTTGCCCCAGCCAGGAAGCTGCTCAATAGAAGCCCCCTTGTTATAAGCCGCATTCCAGTGCCCGCCCGCGAATAAGCCGTACGCGTTCTGGATGAGCTGGCGAAGCGGATAACAGGAGAGCCTGATTCTGTTGGTGGAGGTGTTGAGTGGCGCACCGCCTTGCTCTCCACCGGGCTCATTGTTGCATCGCTTGATGGAAGCCGCTTCCCATTTAGGTACACGTGCTGCCGCGGGCGGGGGTGACTGTGCCCAGACTATGGAAGTGCTGATAACGCCAGTCAAGAGGAACACCGTGAGAGCCGCACTCCGGACAGCCTCTGATGCCACTCTCCTTGCGGGGTTCAGATTGACCATTGCGCGGTTGACCATGAGTGGCCCGATTCTCCTAAAGGTCCGGCCCGGTGGCCGGGCTGTCCTCATGCCAGAACTGACGCGATGCTGGGTTTAAGCGTTGATTCCTGATGTGTTTATTTTTGCTACTCACTGCCACCAGCGCCCGGTACAGCGTCGAGCGGCCCACGTTCAGGAGGTCTGCCACGTACTGGCGGGCTTCGCCCTTGTCGATCAGCTTCCGCGCGTGGTCGATCTGCGCGGTGGTCAGCTTCGCCTTTCGGCCAAACTTCACGCCTCGGCGCTGCGCGGCCTGTCGGCGTTGCCGTGTCGATTGCCTCAGTGAGCGAATGGAATTTCACCCCACTGGCGCGAAGGTCGTCCAGCATCGTTATCAGGTCGCGCAGGCTGCGGCCCAGCCGGTCAAGCTTCCACACGATCAGCGTGTCCCCATGCTCCAGCTTTTTGAGGCAGCGGAGAAGGGCAGGGCGCTTCGTCGTCGCTCCCGATAATCCCTCGTCCTTGAACACGGTTTCGCATCCGGCCTTCTTGAGTGCCGCGAGCTGCAAGGCGGGGTTCTGGTCGTCGGTCGAGACGCGGGCGTAGCCGTATTTCATGCCGTCCATTTTGACCCGGACATATGAAACACGTCAACCCCGCTGTTTGCAGGCATGGCAGCGATGTGTCAAGACTTACCCTCAAAGGGACACTGAGGCCATGCGGCGTGGCCGCGCTGTTCGCTGCCTCCCATGAACGGCGGAACAGCGCGGGCCGACGGGGCGGACATTTTGGTATGATCACTCATGAATAATCGGCTGAAACAGGCGCTGGCCGCTTATGCGGTGCTGGGGATCGCGGCGTATTTTCTGCTGACCGGGACGACGTTGCTGGTGGTTTTGGTGGTACTTTTGGCGTTTCTGGCGAAGTCGCTGTTGTGGCATTTCAAGCCTGAAGATTGAGGAATGCTCAGGGCTTGTATTGGCTCGACAGATAATCCACCACGCCTGGCCGATCGGCGGCGCTTAATGGCGCACCCCAGCCTGTCATTTTGTCGAGCTCTTTTTCCCATTGGGCGCGGGTCAGGTGTTGCATGCGCATCATGTGGTCGTCGTGGCAGGACATGCAGGCGGCCTGGTAGGCATCGGGCACGGTCATGGGCTTGACGGTCTCGTTAGAGTCGGTGTGGGTCAGCTTCGCCGAGACCAAGACCTTGCGCGGCTGCGCTACATTCCACAAGTAGCCCGATGGATTCCAGTCTTCCTGCATGGGCTGCGATTTTCCGGCCGCGTCTGTGGCACGCGCGATCAGGCTATGCTCGCCTTCTGTCGCTTTCCAGGCGTACGCGAACTTGCGAAAGCCATATTTCGTTCCCGTGCCCGTCAATTTCGCCAAATTCCAGCTCGTGCCGCCGTCAGCGGAAATTTCCACCTTCGCGATGGGCGATCCGTTCGACCACGCCGCGCCCTGCACAGCGACCACGCCGGGTTTCACCCAGTCCCCAATCGCGATCACCGACTTCACGCTGAGATCGGTCACCGGGATCATATCCTTCGCGTCGACAGCCGTGCCTGGCGCTACAGGGTGCGAAGGATGCCGGTACGCAGTCTTCATCCAAAAGCCATCGAATTCATGATCGAGCAC
>Ga0302320_10008180_pt1 | contig 22802 bp, 22 predicted proteins | sample Bog_T0_3_FD_202130 | JGI IMG/M metagenome (GOLD analysis project Ga0302320, IMG submission 202130) | Peat permafrost microbial communities from Stordalen Mire near Abisko, Sweden - Bog_T0_3 | ecosystem: Environmental > Terrestrial > Soil > Wetlands > Peat | place: Sweden: Abisko, Stordalen Mire... | reverse complement strand
CGTGGACACATTTCGGGCATGCTGCAACGTATGCCCTGGAAGGAACACGGTGTGATGGAAGAGCGCTATCGATTTGTCCTGGATTGGCGCAGCGGGGATTGGGAAATGGCGCAATTGTGCCGCCTCTACGCGGTCTCCCGCACCACGGGCTACAAGTGGGCGGAGCGTTATGAGCGGCTCGGCATGGATGGGTTGCGCGATCGGAGCCGGGCGCCGCTGCACCATCCTAATCAGGTCGCGCCCGAGCTGGAGGATCTCGTGATCGCGCTCCGCGAGCGCCACCCCACCTGGGGCGCGCCCAAGCTCCGCGCGCTGTTCCGGCGCGACTTCCCGGACCAGCCGCTGCCGGCCGAGAGCACCGTCGGCGAGTTGCTGCGGCGCAACGGACTGACCGTCGCGCGCAAGCGCAAACGGACCAGCCGCCGGGCCACCGAACCGCTGGCCCACGCCGGCGCTCCCAACGCCGTCTGGTGCGCCGATTACAAAGGCTGGTTTCGCACCGCCGATCTCACGCGCATCGATCCCTTCACCTTGACCGACGCCTACAGCCGCTACCTGCTGCGCTGCCAGGCGCTGGACGCGGCCGACCACGCGCACACCAAACCGGTCATCGAGGCGGCCTTGCGCGAATTCGGTCTGCCGCAGCGCATCCGCACCGACAACGGCCCGCCCTTCGGCACCAACGGTGAGAGCGGTCTCACCGCGCTGGCGGTGTGGTTTATCAAATTGGGCATCGTGCCCGAGCACATCGAGCCCGGCAAACCCCAGCAAAACGGCCGTCACGAGCGCATGCACCGTACTTTGAAACAGGAGACCGCCGCGCCACCCGCCGGGACCCGGCGCGCGCAGCAACGCCGCTTCGACCACTTCCGTGAGGAGTATAACGAGCAACGGCCGCACCAGGCGCTCAACCAGAATCCACCGGCCAGCTACTATCACAACTCCCCACGCACCTACCCCGAGCGCCTCCGCGAACCCGACTATCCGGCCGACTGGGACGTGCGCCGCGTCTCGGCCGGCGGCCAGTTCAGATGGCACAGCGACAAGGTCTTCGTGGGCCACGCGCTGATCGACGAACCGATCGGACTGGAGGCTGTCGATGAACACCGCTGGAGAGTGTGGTTTCACTTCTACGAGGTCGGCACTCTGGACCGCGGCGAGCTGTCGGTCCGGCGGCCCAAACCGAATGTCGCACCATCGCCTGCCCCGACCGAGCCCTCCGCTCATGGCGCTGCCTCCAGTCGCCCTCCGGGCTCCCTCCGGTAGCGCCATGAGCGGAAAAAGTGTCCACCATGTGCCCGGTACAGAATGTCCACGATGTGCCGGTATTGACAGTGGATGGCGGGTGAATGTCAAAGAATCTGCGAGACATGACACTAGCGGCCCGCCGCGGACTTGACCGCGGCCCGCGGCACAGAAACAATAACTGCATGCGTTCCGCAGAGTCACGCCGCCGCCCGGCGCCCATTGCCAATCAGGGTTCGGCGGGAGTTCGGGGCACGGTCCTGTCCAATCCGCCGCGCCCGGTCCAGCTATCCGGTCGGCACTCGCAGCGCACCCGGGCGCTGGGCCGCGTGCGGAGCGGATGCGCTGAGTTCGGCGGTCGGCTGCTTTCCGGCGGTCTCTGTTTTCTCCTGCTGGCCGCAATCGGGCTGGCCGGATTTCCGGCTGCCGCCCAAACGCCGCAGCCGGCCGGGCCGCACGACCCGGCGGAGTTGGCCAGGTTCTTCGACGGACTCTACGCCCGCCTGGAGCGGACGCAGCATCTCAGTGGAATGACTGTAGCCGTGGTGCGCGACGGCGCGGTGCTGCTCGTTCGCGGCTACGGCTATGCGGACCTTCGGAAGCGCTCGCCAGTGGATCCCGAACACACGCTGTTTCGCATCGGTTCGATCTCGGATACGTTCACCTGGACCGCGGTGATGCAACTGGTCGGGGCAGGGCGGCTCGATGTCAACGCGCCGATCGATCAGTTCCTCACCGACGAACTCGACATCCGCTCGCCGTGGGGCGCCAGCCCGACACTGCGCGACCTGATGACGCACACGCCAGGGTATGAAGATGTTCCGGTCGTCGGCCTGTTCCGTCACGCGCCGTATCCCGGATCGCTGCGAGACGCGCTGATCGAGATACAGCCGGTCATCGTGCGCCAGCCCGGAACTCTTGTCTCGTACTCGAACTATGGCAGCGCCCAGGCCGGGTACGTCGTCGAGCGCGTATCAGGCGTGAACTGGGAGAGCTACGTGGAAAGCCAGATTCTGAAGCCGCTCGGCATCGAGGACGCCACTTTCGCGCAGCCGCTCCCGTCGGAACTGGCCCCGCGCATCGCAACGGGTTACCGCTGGTCCAATGGGGCATTCGCACCGCAGGGCTTCGAGTATGTGCCGCTGGCGCCGGCAGCCGCGGGATCGGCCTCCGCTGCCGCCATGGCCCGCTTCATGATCGCCCACCTCCAGGACGGCCGCTATGGCGACGCGCGCATTATGCCCGAGTGGACGGCACGCCAGATGCACGAGCCGCTGTATCGGGCCGCGCCGCAGTTGGGAGCCTGGCTGCACGGGTTCTACGAGCTGCGGCCCGCCGGACCCCGTGTTTACGGCCACTCCGGGAGCACCCTCTGGTTCCATTCGCTGATGGCGCTGTTCCCGGAGACCAATACGGGCCTGTTCTTCAGCTTCAACTCGGACACCGGCCGGCTGGCGCGCGACCAGGTTTACGATGCCTTTCTCAATCGCTATTACCCGCAGCCTGTTCCGGAAACGCCCGCCGCGCTTCCAGGCGCCGCCGCGCGCGCCGGCTCCAGTGCGGGTTGGTTTGTCTCGACGCGTGTACCCCGGCGCACGCCGGCGCGCATCTGCGCACTGGGTGAAATGGTGTCCATCGTACCGGAGGGCCCGGGCCGGCTGGTCCTCAGTGGGCAGGAGTTTCAAGACCCGATCCATCTTGTCGAGATGGAACCATGGGTCTACCGCGAAGTGCGCGGACAGGAAATGCTCGTCTTTCGCAGTCCAGCGAATGAGAAGCCGAAATTGGCCTTCCTGGCCTCCCATCCGGGCGCGGCCTACGAGCGCATTACCTGCCTGCAGAGCCCGCCGTTTCAGTTGGCTATTGGCGGATTAGCCAGTCTGGGGATTCTCCTTGCGCTGCTCGGCTACCCGGTTGCTCTGCTGCGCTCGAGAGCGCTGCACCGCCACGTGGATATCGAGGTCCGAGCGGCGCACGTGGCGTCCTGGGCTGCCGCGGCGGCATTCACCGTGGCCATCGTTGCGTTCGCCATTTTCTTTCAAGATGCGCGGCAGATCATGTTCGGGCTGCCGGACTCATTGGTTGTAGCTCAGTGGTTCGGGCGCGCCGGCTCCGTGTTGGCGGTGGTTTCGGCGGCTTCCGCCGCGATGCTCTGGGCACGCAGATTTGGCAGCTTGGGCGGCCGCATTGGGCATACTCTGGCGGTGCTCTGCCAGTTCACGCTGGCATTGTGGGCGGCGCGCTGGGGCCTGCTCGGCTAACCGGCGGTTAAGACTTGTCGGCTTTCATGACCGCGATGAAGTCCAGGTTGCGGTAGAGCTGTTTGTAGTCCAAACCACAGCCGATGACGAATCGATCGGGGATCTCGAAACAGCAAAAATCGACCTGCAGCGGAACGATGCGGCGCGGCGTGCGATCGAGCATCGTGCACAATGAGATCGAGTTCGGTCCGCGTCCGGCCAGCGTCTGCATGAGGTAGCGCGCAGTGAATCCCGTGTCAACGATATCCTCCACCAGCAGCACGTCCTCGCCCTCGATCGATTCGTCGAGGTCCTTCGCGATGCGCACCACGCCCGGCGCGCCGCTGTGATTGGAGAAACTTGAAATAGCTAGGAAATCGACCTTCACCGGAATCGTCAGCTCGCGCGCCAGCGCCGTCAGAAAAAAGACCGAGCCCTTGAGCACTCCGATCATCTTGAGACTGCCGTTCCAGTAGCGCTCCGAGATTTCGGCGGCAACCTCGGTGATTCGCGCCGCGATCTGCTCCGGCGTGAACAGTACGCGTTCGATCATCGGCAGGGCAGGCGTCTTCATGCGCTTCTCACGATTCGACCGCCGCCGGGGCGAGGCCGTACTTCAACACGAGCTCCTGCAGATCCTTCTGGTAAAACACCTGGATATTCACTCCGGGGTAGATTTCGCGAAGCAGCCGTATCTTGCGGTTCTTCTTCGTTACCAGCGACTGCTTCATCGTCGTCAGCTCAACGTACATATCGGACTCAGGCAGAAAAAAGTCGGGCGTAAACGCCTCCAGGACGCGGCCCGCGGCGTCCCACGCGATCGGAAAACTCTTCGGCTCGTACTCCCACGCGATGCGGTAGAAGTCGAGCAGATTGGCGAAAATCTCCTCGCTCGGATGCGAAAACAGCGCTTTTTTCAAGCTGGCCCGCGCGCTCGGGACCATGCCGTAGCGGGCCAGTTGCAGGCGCAGCTGGAACTCGCGTTGGGCGGCGGCGGCCGGCGCCAGAAAGCCGAAGCTCGAGAGCTGTCGCGCCTGGGCCGCGTTGACGATCAATCCGGCCATCACGTCGCCATCGAAGGCGCCCGCGTTGAGGATCAGGTCGAAGCTGTCGGGGGCGGGGTTGGCGCGGCGGAAGCGCAGCCGGCGGAGCTTGCGGGCGTCGACCTCGCGTGCTTTGAGCTGATGCCTAGCCGCGCCGCGGTCGAGATGGTTGTCGAGCATCACGTTGCCGATGCGGCGGCTGGCCGAAGCGACAACCCGTATTCTCAGCAACGCGGGGAACCCAGGGAACAACAGCTCCGCGCTGTCGACGCCGATCACCAGGTGCGCTTGCGAGGCCAGCCGCACCAACACCGCGGCAGCCATCGCGGGCCAGGCCTTGTGCGGCCACGGCGTTTCGCCCGGCTCGCCGAACTCCTCGATCAGCAGGGCGTCGAGTTGAGCCGCGCTGACGTGTTCGTAGCCCAGGTTCAGCGCCGCCAGGCGCGCCAGTTCGCCAGTGCGGCAACCTGGCTCTCCCGAGACCGTAACGATTGCCATGCGTTAACCTAAGCGCCCCGTTTTGCAGGCACGCTGCGCTGTCCAGCGCTCCCGGCGGACGCCAGGCGCAAACGCTGAGATGCGAGCGCCGCGGCCCAGTGCACCGCGTTCATCGCTGTCGGCCAACGCTCCGGGATACCGCCGGGCTGCCGGCGTGCATGTAAATTGTAAGATCAAGCCGCCTCGCGCCAATCTCCGGTTCGCCTCGCGCTCATGGAGCATGCCGCGCGAACCGCCCACGGCCATAATAGCGTACCGATGGCAGATCCAGCCGCGCCCTCGCGCCGCTCCTTCGTCCAAACATTTTCCAGTCTGCGTGTCGCAATGCCGGTGGGGCGCCTGGCGCGGGCTTCCACCGGCCATTCATGCGCCACAATGGACTCATATGGAGTTCAACGCGGCGGTCGTGGCCGGAGGGACGGGGATGATCGGCCGATACCTCATTCGTACACTCATCGAAGATTCGTTCTACGACGTGATCGTCGCGCTGACGCGACGCCCGCTCGAAGTGACGGCGCAGAAACTGGAACAACGCTTTGTCGATTTCGACCGTCTAACGGCCGACGACATGGTGGGCGCGACACACCTGTTCTGCTGCCTCGGGACGACGATGAAAGCAGCCGGAAGCCGCGAGGCATTTCGCCGCGTCGACTACGAATACTGCAAGCGTTTTGCGCGTCTCGGCCGCAAGGTCGGCGCGGTGCGCATGATGCTGCTGTCGAGCGCCGGCGCCGACCCCAACTCCTCGACCTTCTATCTTCGGACCAAGGGCGAGTTGGAAGCCGCCGTGTCGGCGCTAGACTTCGAAGCGCTGCACATTTTCCGCCCCGGCGTGTTGATGGGCCGGCGCACCGAGAGCCGTCCCGGCGAGCGCGTCGCGGCGGGCTTCTCGCGCGCCTTTGAGTTCCTCATGACCGGTTCGCTGGCCAAATACCGGCCCATGCCCGCGGGGGTCCTGGCGGCGTCGATGGCGGCGGCCGGCGAGCGCGGCGAGAGTGGCCAGCACGTGAACTACTATCCGCAGATTGTGCGCCTGGCTGGCTTCTCGCAATGAGGTAGCGGCGCGCGCCGCACGCGAGCCAGGCGCGGATTTGTTGGCGCTCGACCGCACTCTTCTCTTGACTATTTGCATAATTCTGCGATTATCGAAATATGGGCACTGCCAAGGGCACTCTGAAGACGGCGGAGGCGGTTGCCCGCTACGCCGACATGTTCTCGGCTATGGGCACCGAGCCGCGTTTGCGCATCATGCAGCTCCTCCTCACGGCGCATCCGCAAGGGTTCGTAGTGGGCGATATTCAGGCCGAACTGGACATTCCGGCTTCCACGCTGTCCCACCACCTGGAGAAGCTGAAGAACGAGGACCTGGTCCGCGTGCGGCGCGAGGGGACATTTCTTTGGTACAGCGCCAACACTGCGGCCCTGCAGGAACTGGTGGGCTTTCTGTATGCCGAGTGCTGCACGCGGAACAAGGCGATCAAGCCAAATCAGTTTGCCGCGTGCTGCCAGGATCTTAGAATTCGAAGTTGATGGGAGGTTGTGCGATGAGTGGCAACATCAAGGAAATCGTCCAGGAGAAATACGGTCAGGCCGCGCTGCGGGTGGTGTCGGGGCAGGGCAATGCCTGCTGCGGCAGCAGTCCCTCGTCCTGCTCGTCGGGCGCGGACCCGATCACGTCGGAATTGTACGACGAATTGCAGAAGAGCGAACTGCCGGAAGCCGCCGTGCTGGCCTCGCTCGGCTGCGGCAATCCCACGGCGCTTGCGGAACTGAAACCGGGCGAAGTGGTGCTGGATCTGGGCAGCGGCGGCGGCATCGACGTGTTGCTGTCCGCGCGCCGCGTCTCGCCTGGCGGCAAGGCCTACGGCTTGGACATGACCGATGAAATGCTGGCACTGGCGAACGAGAATAAGCGCCAGGCGGGCGTCGAAAACGTCGAATTCCTGAAGGGCGAGATCGAGCACATCCCGTTGCCGGACTCTTCGGTCGACGTGATCATCTCCAACTGTGTGATCAATCTTTCCGCCGACAAGGACAAAGTGCTGGCCGAAGCTTTCCGCGTGTTGAAGCCCGGCGGCCGCTTGGCCGTATCCGATGTCGTGACTCGCGGCGAAATCCCGTCCGAAATCCGCAAGAACGTGCTGCTGTGGGTCGGTTGCGTGGCGGGGGCGCTCGAAGAGAATGAGTACAAGACCAAGTTGACCGCGGCGGGATTCGAGCAAGTCGGCATCGAGCCGACTCGCATTTATCGGCTCGACGAGGCCCGCGCGTTCCTATCCGGCCAAGGCATCGACCTGGAAGCGATTGCCCCACAGGTTGACGGCAAGTTCATGAGCGCCTTCATTCGGGCCACCAAGCCGGCGGCGGGAATCTGAATCATGGCGGAAGAACCCGTTGCCGCCCCGACCCTGCAAGGGCCAAGACGGCTGGCGTTTTTTGAGCGCTATCTGACGCTGTGGGTGGCTTTGTGCATGCTGGCGGGAGTCCTCCTCGGCAGGCTCCTGCCATCCGCCGTGCAGGCTTTGCGAGGCCTGGAATTCGGCCAGGGCAGCCAGATCAACATCCCGATCGCCGTGCTCATCTGGCTGATGATCACGCCGATGATGATGAAGGTGGATCTGGGCGCGATCCGCGACGTCGGACGCAAACCCAAAGGGCTGATCGTCACCCTGGTTGTGAATTGGTTGGTGAAGCCGTTTTCAATGGCTCTCCTGGCCTGGCTGTTTTTTCGATTCGTCTTCGCCTCGTTCATCAGCCCGGCCGACGCCGACCAGTACATCGCCGGCTGTATTATCCTCGCGGCCGCGCCGTGCACCGCAATGGTGTTTGTGTGGAGCTACCTGACCGAAGGCGACCCGGCTTATACGCTGGTGCAGGTGTCGGTGAACGACCTCGTCATGCTGTTCCTGTTCGCGCCCATCGTCCGCATCCTGGTGAATGGCGCATCCGCGCTCCACGTGCCATTTCAGGTATTGCTCTACGCGGTCGTGATCTTCATCGTGGTTCCACTGGCAGCGGGGACGGCGCTGCGCTTCTATTTCATTCGGGCCCACGGGAGAAGCTGGTTTGAACAGGTGCTGCTGCCCCGTTTCGCGCCGGTCAGCGTGCTCGCTCTATTGGCCACGCTCGTGCTCATCTTCGGATTCCAAGCGGACAACATTATCTCCAAGCCATTGCACGTGGCTCTGATTGCGGTGCCGATTCTGCTGCAGGTCTACTTCAACGCATCGCTGACCTATGGGCTGATGAAGTGGTTCAAGGTGCGCCATGCCGTGGCCGCTCCGGGGGCGCTGATTGGCGCCAGCAACTTCTTCGAATTGGCGGTGGCGACGGCGATCGCATTGTTCGGCCCCGGTTCCGGCGCCGCTCTGGCGACGGTAGTCGGGGTCTTGATCGAAGTGCCCGTGATGCTGTCGGTCTGCTCGTTCTGCAACCGCACGCGCCACTGGTTTCCGGAGGAGGACGCCACCGGCGATCAGGCTCCACGTTGCGCCGTAGCTCGGTGATGCTGCTGTGTGTCCTCCTCGTCGTGGCGATTGCGGGCACGCTTTTTCGGCGGTTTCTCCTTCCGGATCTGCTGCCCGCATCAGACAGGGCGAGTTGGCGACCATGAAGAAAGCACCGTCTCCATCAGGGCAGAGTGGCGGGACGGGATTGGAAGAGAGGGCGATGGAATGCAAACGACAAGAGATGCCATCTTAGTTCTTTGCACGGGCAATTCGGCCCGCAGTCAGATGGCCGAAGGCCTGCTGCGCCGAGCTGCCGGCGATCGCTTCGACATCTTCAGCGCGGGTACGAAGCCATCTTCGCTGCGTGCGGAGGCCATCGCCGTGATGGCCGAAATCGGGATCGACATCTCGGGCCAACGCTCCAAGTCCGTCGACGAGTTCATCGGCCGGCCGTTCCGCTACGTCATCACGGTTTGTGACAACGCGCGGGAGAGCTGTCCGGTTTTCCCGGCGCAAACGGAGCGCCTCCACTGGGGTTTCGAGGATCCCGCCGCGGTCGAAGGCACGCTCGCAGAGCGCGCAGCCGCCTTCCGCCGCATTCGCGATCAGATTGCCCAGCGGGTCGAGAGATTCGTCTCCGGACCCACTGACGACCCGTCTTCGACTGGCACGTCGAGGCATCGGGCATGACGCTGCGGCCGGTCGGCTTCAGGGCTCTGGTGATCCTGCTGCACGCGCTGGCCGGATGGGCCTGGTGCGGCGCGTAATCACTTGATTCCGGAAGCCAATGGGGTCACAATGAAGTGGAATGACCAGAATTTGCGCCATCTTATTTTCATTGATTCTGATGTGCGGCTGCGAGTTCAACGCATCGGCGCAGGAGCGGGTCGCTCCTGGCTCCGAACAATCCGGCTCGACGCGGGTCGTCAAAGTGACCAAGCGCGCGAAAAGGTACAAAAAGGGCCAGCACCCTGTCCAGGGGAAGCGCGGCCGCAGGCCGCAGGGGCACCGCAGCAAGAAGTAATAGGGCCGGATCCCGATCCGGCATGGTGGGCCGCCCTACTGTTCCACGCAGAGCTGCAGCCAGATTTTCCAAGAACTTGGCGTTTGCTAAGCTGAGGCTGGGCGCCCCCGTAGCTCAGTGGATAGAGCAACGGCCTTCTAAGCCGTCGGTCGCTGGTTCGATTCCAGCCGGGGGTACCATTCCTGCGCATCGGTCCTTCCACCGTCCGACTCATGCGTATGTATTGACTCGCAGACCCTGACAGGTCGCCGGCGTTCCCGATAGTTCCTTCTTAACAACCGATCGGCCGCGATCTCTGAGATGATGGTCCTGAACTCGGATTAAGGTCCGTTCCGCACCCTGAGTTCCGGCCCACACCGGGCGGCCAGACCGCGCCGCCGGCGGATGCGCGGCACACAAGTATGGCGCAAAAAATCGGCAGCATTCTCCACGGCGCTTACGGCGACTACTACTGGCAAGCGACGAGTCTCAAACTGCTGCTGGAACGTAATCCGGGCACGCAGCTCTATCTGTTTTCGGCCGATCCGGCCCGCCTGCCGCCTCTGCAAAAATTCGATTTTTCATTCGCGGAATGTTTCTTGTCCTGGGAGGAAATGCCGTCAACGCCGGTTGACGAATTCCTGCAATACCAGGTCCTCGATAGCGAACTGAAGCTGGATGTCCTCGACCATCTGCCCGCCGATCTGCTGGCTAAAATCGATCGCACCAGGAACCGCATTTTCTATGACGACTTGCGGGGGCTTCTTCCACTCCCGGCCGCCCATCGTCTGCGATTGAGCGACGAGGGCCGCCAGGAAGTCCGCCTGGCGATGGAGCAGTATGGCATTCCGGAGAATCTGTTCCGCACGCGCAAGACCGTCGCTTTCGTCTGGCGATACCGCGCCTGGGGATCCGCTGTGAAGCCAATAGGACAACCTTCGGCCGAATCGTTGGTGGATAAGTACTCGCGCGTCTTCCGGCGCTTGATCAACGATTTTGATTGCCACGTTCTCATCACCGGGATGAATCCGGCCTCGCAGGCGACGGACTTGTCCCGCGCCGGCCCGAAGTATGCACCCTTTGGCCTGGACCTCCCGGCTGAACGCTGCACCTATCTCCAGGCCCGCAACTGGGTCGCGGACCTGGAGATTCTGTCCCGCTGCACTTCGGCGGCGGTGATGGCGTCCGGCATTTCGGAGGCCCTCGATACGCATCGCGGCGGCGGCGCAATCCTGATGGATCCGCCGCTGCACTATGTGCTGGTGCTGCTAAAGTACCGCGTCGCTTTATTCGACTACATGACGCCGCGCGGCTTCTGGAGAATCTGGTCCAGGCCGCATTCCGCGGGGCGTCTCTACCGCTGGATCGCGGAAGATCTGCGACGCGCCCAAAAATAGGCGGTCGCCGGGCTCGTGCGCCCCGCGCGCTATACCATGTAGGCTCCGCCGTTCACTTCGATCGTTTGTCCGACGATGTTACGCGCGGCTTCGCTCAGCAGGAAAACGATCGCATCGGCCATCTCCTCATTCGTCGACAGCCGCCCCTGCGGCGTATTGGCGGCCACCTGCGCCAGCGCTTCACGCGTCGAAAAATGGGCGTGAAAGTCGTTGTCTACCGTGCCCGGACTGATGGCGTTGACGCGGATGCCGCGCGGCGCGAGTTCCTTAGCGAGGCCCTTGGTCAGCGCCGCCACCGCGGCTTTGGACGCTGCATACACGGCGGCGCCGGAACCTCCTCCCGTGCGCGCAGCGATGGAGCTGAGGTTGACGATCGCCCCGCCGCGCGCAGCCATGCGCGGCGCCACCGCCTGCGTGAGGAAGAACATGCTCTTCGCGTTCAGGTTCATCACTTCGTCGAACAGCGCGTAGTTGAACTCCGCCAGCGTGGCGCGCCGAACCAGCGAGCCGGCGTTGTTCACCAGGTAATCGATCGCATTCGGTTCGCCCGCGAGCATATCCACGAACGCCCGGATGCCGGCTTCACTCGACAGATTGCCCGCCACCACCATCGCTTCCGCGCCCGCTTGCCGGATCTGCTCGGCCGTCCGCTCGGCGCCCTCCGCGCTCGAGTTGTAGTGCACGTAAACGCGCTTGCAGCCGGCGCGCGCCAGCGCAATCGCCGTCGCCGCGCCAATACCTCTCGATGCGCCAGTCACGAGCGCCGTTTTGCTTTGAAATTCATCGCCCATGCTCACAACCTATCAGAACCGCGGCCCGCCTCCGCCAGCGCGTAGGGCCGCAGGGGAGCGCCTGTCGTGCCTTCCAATTTGAGCGCTGCGGCTACAAATAGAAATTCGCCCACGCCCGCTGCCGCCAGCTCTTCGAGCCGCAGGCACTCCATAATGTGGATCCCGCATTCCACCAGCAGATGAACGTGCACCTCCATCAGCGCCGACGGCATTCGTTCGAAGGACGCCGTGTCGCTGCCCGCGGCGAAGATCCCGCGCCCGCTCAGCCAGCGCGCTCCGTCCAGCGTCACGCCCGGCAGCTTCATCCCGTTGATGAACCGCCGCGGCTCGTTCCAGTACCTGCCCCAGCCCGTGCGGATCAGCGCGACATCGCCCGCTTCCAGGCGCGCGCCGGCAGCTTCCTCCGCCCGCTCGAGCAGCTTCGCATCGATGCCCGTTTCCGCGTCGAGTGCGCCAGCGCTCTCACTCGGCTCCGCATCTGCCAGCCCTGCGACATCCAGCAGCACCCCTCGCCGCAGCATCAGCCCCATCGTCTCGGCGCCGTGCCGCGCCATGCCGCTGCTCCAATCCTGGAGACTCGCGACCTCCGCCCCGCCGTGCATCCTCCCGTCCCGCGAGTAGTGGCACAGCGCGTCGATGTGCGTGCCCGTGTGCGTGCCCAGCGCGATCGCGTCCCCCGCCGACGAGGCGCCGTTCGCTAGCACGAAGTCTCCGTGCAGTTTGGTGAGGCTGTGCGTGTACGGCGGATGCGTCGGATGGTGCGGCATTCCCACGCGCCAGCTTTGAGCGAGGTCGAATCGCCGCAGGCCGGAAAGTCGATCCACGAGCCGACGCATTCCCACTTGCGTTCCTCTCACATGCCCGGCTTCGCCCGGTGCCTGCGCCGCACCGCCGGCGCTGCCTGCCTGGCCGCCCAGCGGCCCAGTGAAAACTCGCGCTGGTAGCCCGCCGTGAGATTTCGCAATCGCACCGTGATCGTTCCCGAGCTGCTGACTTCGTACTCTTCTTCGATGCGCTGATCCGCCGCCACGTCGTCGCGCTCCACCGGGATGCCCGTCAGGTCGGCCAGGCCCGCCAGACGCGGATCGAACGGAAAACGGATCTCGTCCCACGGAGTCAGGTCTCCCGTCGGCGTGCCGGCCTCGTCCAGGGCCGTGCATTCGAGAAACCGGTAATGACCGATATTGTGCGCCGGCGAGTATTCATACGTTATGCGCATCGGAGGCTCGCCCGTTTGAGGCAGCGGCGCACCCCGGAGAATCAGCGGATCGAACACGATCCGGTCTCCGCCCTCGGCCTCCCTCCATAACCCGAAGTGCCGCGTGAAGCGCTCTTTCAGCGGAGCTGGCAATGCGCCTTCGGCGTGAATCGCAAGCCCGATCGCAGTGGCTGATCGCATGTATGCGCTGCGGTGCACCCGCCGTCCGAATCGCTCCCGCACCATCCGGCTTACCAGCGGCAACTCGCTCGCGCCACCCGTTAGGTACAGCACCGGCGGCCTTCCCGAGGCCTGACTCCCGCTTTTCTCGAACACCTGTTCGGTGAGCGCCAGCGTCTCTTCGACCATCGGCAGGCACGCCTCGTAGTACGCCGCCACCGGAATCGAAACCTCGCCCCATCCCGCGCACACCGCGTCAAGCTCCAGCGTGATCTTGCGCGAGTTGGGGTGGATCGCTTCTTTCTTCTGCCGGCACTCCTCGATCAGCAGAAACTCCTGCGCCTGGTTCAGGCCATGCCGTTCCTCCAGCCGCCCGGCCTGGCGCAATGCCAGCTCTGCCAGCACATCGTCAAAATCGTCGCCACCCAGCGCCGGCAGGCTTTCACTGGCCAGCACTTCAAACGCGTTCTCCTCGCGCCGCACCAGGGACACGTCGAACGTGCCGCCGCCGAAATCGTACACCAGCACCGACTCCGGCTCCTGCACGCCCGCCTTGCGGTGGCCGAACTCCACCGCCGCCGCCGACGGTTCGTTCACCAGCGCGCACACGTGGAAACCGGCCCGCGTGAACGCCTCGACGGTCAGGTAGCGTTGGTTGGAATTCGCCAGTGCCGGCACGCCCACCACGGCTTCCAGTACTTCGTCAGCCGCCGGCCTGGCATTGGATCGCGCATACAGGTCCGCGCGCACCTGGTGCGCCAATCCGGCCAGCAGCTCCTGCACCGACAGCGCCACGGATCCAAACTGCACCAGCGACTGCGGCCCTGCCGTCGCCAGCACGCTTTTGATCGATCGCAGGTGGCTCCATCCGGGGCTGCCGTAATGCCGCCACGCCTCCCAGCCGTACGCCACCTCTTTCCCGCAGACTCCAATCACCGGCGGAATCCATTCCACCGCCTCGCCCTCCGGCGTCTCGAAGGAGACCACCGGGTAATTCCCCCGGTCGGCCACCGCCGCGACAATCCGCGACGTGCCGAAATCGATTCCCAGCCGCATGTTCTTTCAGGATAACTGCGCGCGGGCGATGCGCGCTTATTCACGAGCGTCCCGCTCGCGCCGCGGCGCGAACCAGCGCACCTATTGCTTGCCCGTCAGGGCGTGGATCAACGCAAAGCTCAGCCCGCCCACCAGCGCCGACATCGGCAGCGTCAGAATCCAGGCCCAGAGAATGTTCCGCGCCAGGCCCCAGCGCACCGCTTTCATGCGCTGAATCGAGCCGACCCCGGCGATTGCGCCTGTGATCACGTGCGTCGTCGAAACGGGAATCTTCAAATACGTCGGCACCAGGATCGCGATGGCGCCCGCCGTTTCCGCACAGAATCCGCTGCGCGGCTTCAGCTTCGTCAGCCGGCCGCCCATCGTGTGCACGATGCGCCATCCGCCGCTCATCGTTCCGCCCGCAATCGCCGCGTGCGCCAGCAGAATCACCCACCAGTTCACGTGGAATGTCTTTGAAAGTCCCGCGGCGAACAGGACCCCCGCGATAATCCCCATCGTCTTCTGCGCGTCGTTGGCGCCGTGCGAATAACTGAGTAGCCCTGAGGACACGAGCTGCAGATGGCGGAACCACACGTCCATCTTCTTCGGCGTCGACTTCCGGCAAATCCAGTACACCAGGATCATCAGCCCAAAGCCCAGTACCAGTCCGACCATCGGCGCAATCACGATGAACGCTGTCGTGACAATCCAGCCGTGCGCGATGGTCGCATCGGGAATCCGCGCCGCGCCCAGGGTGATCCCGACCTTGGCCATCGCCGCCCCCGCGTAGCCGCCCATCAGGGCGTGCGAGCTGCTCGATGGAATCGCATAGTACCAGGTCAGGAGATTCCAGAAAATTGCGCCCAGCAATCCCGCCAGAATCACAATCGGCGTGACGTATTTCAGGTTCACCATGCCCTGGCCGACCGTGCCCGCGACGCCCGCTTCGCCGAAGAACAGCGGCAGCGCGGCGATGAAGTTGAACGATGCCGCCCACAGCACCGCCTGCAGCGGCGTCAGCACTTTCGTCGCGACCACTGTCGCAATCGAGTTCGCCGCGTCGTGAAATCCGTTGATGAAATCGAACGTCAGCGCCACCGCGATGATGACGATGACAAACAGCAGCGTCCCGCTCATCGCTCCGCGCCTAACCGTTCTTCACAATCACGTTCTGCAGCGTGTCGGCTACGTCTTCGCAGCAGTCCACCGTCTGTTCGAGGTGCTCGTAAATCTCTTTCAGCTTGAACACCGTCAGCGCGTCGCCTCCGCTGCGAAACAGCGCGCTGATGGCGGCGCGGTGCACTTTGTCAGCCTCGTTCTCCAGACGGTTGATCTCGATGCAGTGGTCCAGCAGCGCCTTGTCGTGGCTCAGCGCGGCGAAGGCCCGCCGCAGCACCCCGGAGCAGCGGCAGATTAGGCCGCACAGTTCCACCATCGGCGGCGGTGGCTTGTGGATTTCGTAGGAGACCAGCCGATGCGCCGCCTCCTCGATCTCGTCCAGAACATCGTCCAGGTGCGAGCCCAGGGCGTGGATGTCTTCCGGATCGAGCGGCGTAATGAACGTCTGGTTCAGTCGCGTGAAAATCTCATGGATGATTTCGTCGCCCTGTTTTTCCAGATCGGCGATCCGGCCCGCTGCATATTCGAGCCGGCCGCCGTCCCCGGCAACGCCTTGCTGCAGCAGGTCGGCAGCCTGATCGATCAGTTCTACCTGGCGAACGAAGAAGTGGAAGAATTTGTCTTCGCGAGGAAGCAGTCTCATATGGGTTCAAAGAACGTTCCCGCAATCACGGCCGCGGCGGGTCGAACTCTTTACGCGAAGTTACAATTATGTCAAAACGGCGACGGAAACGTGAAGCTCTCGCGACGGAATCATTCTAGATTGATGAACGCGCCGCTCGCCACCTGCGGGAAGGGATCCGCCGGCGCCTCTTCCTCGGCGCCCGGCTCCAGCGCCAGGTAGCGCAGATCCAGCAGCCGCGACGGCGTCAGGTTGCTCATCGCCGTCAACAGCGTCTGCTTCAGGTGCGGATGCTCTTTCTCCAGCTCGGCGAAAATTTCGCGAATCGATCGCCGCACCGTCCCCGTTTTTTGCGAACATCCGCACGGCACCACCGGCGCGCCACACGCCTGGGCGTAGGCCGTCGTCAGGTCCTCCGTCACCAGCATCAGCGGGCGGATCAGCCGGAATTCTTTCTTCCGCGACCACGTCACCGGCGGCAGCGCGGCCACTCTTCCGGTGAACATCGCGTTGCGCAGGAACGCCTCGCAGAAATCGTCGGCCGTGTGCCCCAGCGCAATCACGTTGGCGCCCAGTTCGCGGCACACTTCGTACACCGCGCGCCGCCGGAACCGGCTGCACGTGTCGCAGCCATGCTCCGGCCGCTCGCTCATCAGCCGCAGCGACGGCTGGTCCACCGAGTAGCTCCAATCCACGCCGCGCGCCCGCAGGAATTCGCCGCACGGCTCGATCGGACTCAGGAATTTGCCCTGGTCGATGGTGAACGCGCGGATCGTGAAATCGATCGGCGCGCGCTCTCGCAGCGCCACCAGCGCCTCGAGCAGCGTGAACGAGTCCTTCCCGCCCGAGAATCCCACCGCGACCCGGTCGCCCGCGCGGATCATCTGATACCGCGTGACCGCCTCGCCAACCCGGTGCAGAATAACTTTTTTGAGGTCCAAGTCCCTATTATAAGGGGGTGCATAGCGCCCGCCAGATCGCCTTCGACGTCTTGCTGGCCGTCAACGGCGGAGCGCCCTCCGGCGACGCGCTCGACCGCGCGCTGGCCGGGCTCGACTCTCGCGAAGCCGGGCTCGCCACCGAAATCGTTTACGGCGTGCTCCGGCGCCGCGCCCAATTGCAGGCGCTCATCGCCCGCGTCTCCAGCCGCCGTCCCGATCAGTTGGATCCGCGCGTCCTCATCGCCATTGAGATCGGCGCTTACCAGATGCGCTTTCTCGATCGCGTGCCCGACCATGCCGCCGTCAGCGAAAGCGTCGACCTCGCCAAACGCGCCCGCAAGGCCCCGGCCGCGACTCTCGTGAACGCCGTGCTGCGCCGTCTGCCGCCTTTGCCCGCGCGTTGGAACGATGATGCGATTGAGTACTCGCTTCCGCCCTGGCTGTGGCGCCGCTGGTCCACTCGCTTCGGTCTCGACGCCGCCCGCCGCCTCGGCGCGGCCTGCCTGCACGCGCCCGCCACCTACATCCGCCTGCCCGGCGTCGCCGAACCTCCGCCCGGCTGCGAGCCCGCCGAGCTTCCCGGCTGTTGGCTCCTCACCGGTCCGCTGCCCGCGGGCGCGCGCCGCCAGGACATCGGTTCGCAAACCGTCGTCCCGCTGCTCGAGCTCGCGCCCGGCCAGCTCTTTCTCGACCTCTGCGCCGCGCCCGGCAACAAGACCGCCCAGGCCCTCGAGACGCCCGCTCTCACCGCCGTCGCCTGCGACGCGAGCCCCGCCCGCCTGCGCGAGTTCCACGCCGCCGGCGCGCGCCTCGTTCGTCTGGACGCCGCTCAGCCCTTGCCCTTCCCGCCCGTCTTCGACCGCATCCTCGTCGACGCGCCCTGCTCCGGCACCGGCACTCTCGCCCGCAACCCCGAGATCCGCTGGCGTCTCAAAGAAGCCGATTTCGCCCGCTACGCCGCGCGCCAGCGCCGCATCCTGCGCCATGCCCTGGCTTGCTTGAAACCCGGCGGACGTCTGGTCTATTCCACCTGCTCCCTCGAGCGCGAGGAGAATGAGGATGTGGTCCGCGCCGTGGCCCCCGATCGAGTCCGCGCCGAGCGCCTGCGCGTGCCCGGCCGCCATGCCGGAGACGGCTTCTACGCCGCGGTGCTAACCTGAAGAGGCTTTTCCCGATGGCCGAGATTTTCCCTTCAATTCTGGCTGCGGACTTCGCCCGCCTCGGTGAACAGGTCCGCGCCGTCGAGTCCGCCGGTGTCACCGCCCTCCATTGCGACATCATGGACGGCCATTTCGTGCCCAATCTGAGCATCGGCGTCCCGGTGGTCGCTTCCCTGCGCAAATTCACACGGCTGACCCTCGACGTCCACCTGATGATCACCGACCCCAACCGCTTCGCCCCGCTGTTCATCGAGGCCGGCGCAGACTGCGTCTCCGTCCAGCAGGAAGCCTGCCCGCATCTCGATCGCACTCTGAAAATGATCCAGGCCGAGGGCGCCAAGGCCGGCGTCGTGATCAATCCCGCCACCCCCATCGTCGTCCTCGAACACGTCCTGGACTACTGCGATTACGTGCTCGTGATGAGTGTCAATCCCGGTTTCGGCGGCCAGCGCTTCATTCCTTTCGTCCTCGAAAAGGTCCGCCGGCTGAGAGAATTGCGCGCCCGGCTGCATCTCGGCTTCGCCATCGAGATCGACGGCGGCATTACATTGGATAATGTAGTAGAAGCGGCGGAAGCTGGCGTGGACTGGTTTGTCGTGGGTTCCAGCGTCTTCGGCGACCCGGATCCGGCCCTCGCCGTCCGGCGTCTGAGTGAGGCGGCGCGATCTGCCGGGAACCGGCAGGCCTAGCCGTCCGTCTCGTCGCATGGGCCTGGAGCCTCGCGCTCCGGGTTTGTCCGGCTTATTGGCTGTTCGTTGTTCCAGGCGCGGTCTCCTGGCTGACCTTGGAGACCGGTTTTACATAATCGAGAGAGGGCCCTCTTCCGGATGAGCATCGTGGCGCGTTTTACTAAGGCAAGACCAATCCTCACGGCTTTGACGCTGCTGGCTTTGGTGCTGTGTGGCGGCTGCATTCATAAGAAGTACGAGAACCCGATCACCAAGGACACGCAGCAGCCCGACAAGGTGCTCTTCGACAAGGCCATCAAGGACATCGAGCACGGGCGCTATGAGGTCGCGCGTCTCACGCTCAATACCCTGATGAATACCTACGACACCAGCGAGTACCTCGCCAAGGCCAAGCTCGCCATCGCCGATAGCTGGATGCGCGAGGCCGGCACCCACGCCTGGGCTCAGGCCGAGGCCGAGTACCACGACTTCATCCTGTTCTACCCGTCGATGGAGGAGTCTGCCGAAGCGCAGATGAAGATCTGCGACATCCACTTTAAGCAGTTGGACAAGCCCGACCGCGACAATACCCACCTGTCGAAGGCCGACGAGGAGTGCAAGAACGTCCTCTCCAAATTCCCCAACAGCCGCTTCGCCCCGCAAGCCGCCGCCCGCGTCCGCCAGGTCCAGGAGGTCATCGGGGAGGGCGAATACCAGGTCGGCACTTTCTACCGCTCTAAGGCCAACTACTCCGCCTCGGCCAACCGTCTGCAGGCCATCACCGACCAGTACCCGCTCTACTCCGGCTCCGATCTGGCGCTCTGGGCCCTCGGCGACGATTACGCCAAGCTCGGCCCGCGCTTCCGCCAGAAGTCGATTGAGGCTTACCAGAAGCTCGTCCGCCAGTACCCCCTCAGCCTCTACGCCGAGGATGCCAAAAAGCACTTGAGGGCCATGGAGGCCGAGATCCCCGATCCCGACCCCGTCGCCGTCGCCCGCATGCGCTACGAGCAGGACAACGTCACCCGCCGCAGCCTCTTCGCGCGCTACTGGGGCCAGATCAGCTCTCGTCCCGACGTCAGCCGGGCCGCCAAGTCCGGCGAGCCCTCCCTGGCTTCCTTCCGGCCGACCCTCCCGGTCCTGGTCCCCATTCCCGCCGCCCAAACGACTTCTTCCAGCGGCGTCACCGATGTCCAGGCCAGTACCGAAGTCGGCTCCTCGAGCGCCCTCGAAACCAGGCCCGACGCCCGCCAGAGCAAGGCCCCGCCGGCGAAGGAGCTGGATACCAATATCCGTCCCCAGCAGATGGGCGCCGCTGACGTCCTTGCCGCCGCCGACAAGACCCGCGCCGCGGCCGAGGCCAAGGCCAAGGCCGACGCCGCTGCCGCCCCCGCTGCCCCCCCCACGAACGCCAAGCCCTCCAAGAAGGCCGCCAAGCCCAAGCCGCCCGTCCGGCCTAAGCTCCAGAAACCGTCCAAGCCGAAAAAGCAGAAGGCCATTTTGCCATCTGGATCGACCCCACCAGCCCAGACCACGCCGGCCCAGGCCGCGCCGGCCCAGACCACCCCAGCTCCGCCCAAACAGTAGCAGGGACAACCGGATGAACAGCCTCATTCTCCTCGCCGACGATAGTCCCCACGCTCAGCGGATGGGAGAACGCATCCTGCGCGAGGAGGGTTTCGACGTCGTCTCCGCCACCGAAGGCGAAGCCGCCCTGGCCTGCATCAACCAACTCGACCCCGACGTCATCCTCGCCGACGTCTTCCTGCCCGCCGTCTCCGGCTACGAACTCTGCCGCCGCGTCAAAACCAGCGATCGCCATAAGCACGCCGGCGTCATCCTCATCGCCGGCCTGCTCGAGCCCGTCGACGAGGAGGAGGCCCGCCGCGCCGGCTGCGACGCCGTTCTCAAGAAACCTTTCGAGGCCTCGGCCATGCTCGAGGCTATCCGTCCGCTGGTCGATAAGGCGCACTTCGCCCGCGGCCTCTTCTCCGATTCGCTCCCCGCGCCCACAACCGCCGAGCTCACCGGCAAAATCGGATGGAATCCCGCCCATTTGCTGCCCGACCCCGAGGCCGTCCGCGCCGCCGTCACCATCGCCCTCGACCGCAGCCTGCCGGCCCTGGTCGAGGAGATCACCGAAAAAGTCATGATGGCGCTCGGTTACTGAGCGCCCTATTGTTTTTGAACCATGCCCGACATTATTATGAAGCACGCCGCCATGATTGCTTGCGCCAGAACCGCTCGTGTTGTTTCCGAGCCGCGACCGTGAGGGAGCGGTTCTTATGTTGTTTCCGAGCCGCGACCTTAGTTCGAACCAAATTATCTGTCATTAGGTGGCCATTGGTGGCAGAAGCTGGCGAAGCTACGTAAGTCCTTTCGGCTCAGCATATTTCGCGCCACATTTTGCCACTTAAATTCAAGCGCCGCGGCTCACGATATTTGCCCCAAACGCCAAAAACGCGCGGTGTTGTCGCTTGGATTTTACCAAGAATCAACAACTTAGCCGAAATACGTTGTCGTCAGGATTCAGGAGCCTCGCATTCGCGGCAAGTTATTGACCTGTCAGGTGTTAAGTACGGTTCGGTGGAAGCGGGCGCGAAAGGTGGCGAAGGGGCGCGCGCCGAAACGGGTTCAAAAATACACGTTCGTACAGATGGAAGAGTTTAATCTTTAACGCCCCCGAGTTCAGAGCGTCCCTGATGGGCGCCGGGCTCGGCCGGCGAGTGCATCGGCGGCGCGCTCGGCGCGCGAGAATTCCGCTCTCGCCATGTTTCGTGACCGCGCCTCGCCTCTCGCCTCGGCTCGTTCGCCATCTATCATGGCAAGCCGCGCCACCTTTGTATGTCGCGTCAGGCCGACGCGCCGGCGGCGTGACAGGTGCCCGAGAAACCTACTCTCGCCACCTTGTCTGGCCGGGCTTCGGGTCTGACCTGGTGTTAGCTCGCCATCTCTCGTGGCAAGCCGCGCCACCTTACTATATGAGGTCTTGGCCAGCGACCGAACGCGCGAGCGATGGCGGAATCACTTTGATTTGTTTTTCGAGCGACGCATCGGTTCCACGGGGAAAGACGCGTCTTCATAGACCTTAGTTCTGGCAGGGTCTAAGTCGACCACTTTGCTGTGGTCCAGATCAACAGATGGTGTCGCGCGGGAACTGTTTCGCGAACCGGCAGTGGATCTCGGATCGATTGCCTTCGACCGTGAACCGACGTCCTTGTGAGCCCTCTTCGACAACAGGAATTCCAGGTACAGGACGGCGTCATCGAAGCACTGATTGACGCTGGGATCTGTGTCGTTATTCGATAGCCACAAACGCAGGAATTGGGCAAGAGACGGGGCCACCTCGCGTCTGCGCGAGTAGAGCGTCTGCACAAGCTTGAGCACTTCACCGAGATTCGGCCAAAGGTCGGTGAGCTGATCCCATGTGGGGGTGTCGGGCTGCACATCCCGGTCGGAGGGAAGACCCGAAGCGGCAACAATGGAGCGTCCTATCTCCTCCAGCTCCCGAAGCGCCTCAGATCCGGTGGGCCGCGTCTTGTCATAGCCAAACGGCTTCCTCAGTAGGTCGAGAATCGGATTCTTCTCTACGCCTTGAGCGAGATTCAAAAGCTGTAAGAGCGCGCGGTAGCCGGGCTTGGCCTGGTCAGACTCATAGCGGCTCACTTGGGCATGCGTGACCCCGAGGAGCTTGGCGAAGTCAGCCATGCTCATGCGTTCGCGCTTTCGAATCACCTTTATTAATTCCGATAAATCAGACATCTGGAGCGCTTTCGTGCTTGACTCACCAATTGTACGTGCCTCACAATTGATTTTGACCCTCTCCCTGGGTCATTGTTTCGAGGCCAAAGCCATTATGCACTGTGACCAGACCGAGGTGGAAAAGATCTCCCGAACGATACGCAGCCTTCGGATGCGACTCGGCCTGAGTCAACCGCAGCTCGGGCGCATGCTCGCTGTGCGAGCGAACACAATCTACAAATACGAAACGCAACGGCTCAAGCCGAGTCGCTACATTCTACTTCTCCTCTGGCGGATTTCGGAAACAGAGGACGAGCTGCGAGCGTTCAGAGCGGGCTTGGACCTGGTGGGCGCCGGTCAGGTAGGCGGCCGCCGCGCGGCACAGGAGCGAGCCTCGTGAACGAATTCGGCGATCGGACCGAGCTAGACAGGGACGCGTTTCGCGTGCATCTGAACGGCCGCTCCGTGC
>Ga0302320_10008176_pt1 | contig 22820 bp, 23 predicted proteins | sample Bog_T0_3_FD_202130 | JGI IMG/M metagenome (GOLD analysis project Ga0302320, IMG submission 202130) | Peat permafrost microbial communities from Stordalen Mire near Abisko, Sweden - Bog_T0_3 | ecosystem: Environmental > Terrestrial > Soil > Wetlands > Peat | place: Sweden: Abisko, Stordalen Mire... | reverse complement strand
CGCCCGCCCCAGCAAATCTCAACCGACCAAAAGTCTCACAAAATGCCGCCGCTTAATCGCACAACTTTGGTTCGCACCCATTCCTGAGGGCGCGCCGAGGTTGATGCATGCCGGTTCGCTTTCAATTCCGCCATCTTGAGTAGGCGCGTTCGGCGATCAACAACGCCCCTTATTAGCAGACCAGTTGGCAAGCCCATCACCGTCGGGTCCCTTCTTGAACACCTATCGACGATAAGATCACCAATGCGCCCGAGGATCTATCGTTTCAAAGCGAATATTTCGCACGGCCGCGGCAATTTCAGAATTGCTTGCCCTACCCATCGCGATCTGCTGCTGCACCGCAAAGTCATTGAATACGAACGCCTTACCGGCGAGATAGCAAACGGTTTGAATGGAACAGGATACCGCACCGGGAATGGTTCGAATTCGTGACACTTCGCGATCCACAACTAGCGATTGCCGCGCTATCATTAATCTATAGGCCGGACTCCCGAGCAAGAGATAAGGGCCGCATTCAGGAGAAACCAAGAGACGGGCGATTAAGACGAGGCAGAACACCGCGGACAATGTGATCCAACCGCGGGAAGTGCTGATGCCGCGGTCATGAAGCACGGGTAGGACGACGGCGACGCAAATTGAAGTCCCGAAGACCAATTCAAATTGCACGTTTTCGTCGACGCCGGCTCCGACCTTCCACAGGAACCAAGTCGCCGTTCCCGCGACGATAAGGATCGTTGTGACTATCTTGGCCCGGCGGTCCGGTGACCATCGCAACCAGACGATCCAGAAGGGCCAGACAACAACCACCCATTGGAGGTGGTCGAGCGACTTCAGCGGCGCCAGGAGCGATACTTGGCGAGCCGCCAAAAGCTGCAAAACGAAATTCGAGCCATAGACCGAAACCGTCAACGCCGAGAACGTCGCGCAGGTCAACAGGCCAAATATCATGATTGGCATCGCCATGCGACGTTGAGATATCAGCACGCAGGCAATGGCGCATATTGGTATCGCAATAAGATTGTGCTTTATAAACCCAGCGACGGCCATCAAGAAAAACGCCGCGAAAATCGTACTCGCGCTCCGCGCGGAGAGATAAACATAGAACGCCCAAGCGGCCACCGAGAGCCCGAGCAAATTCGGGTCGTCCATCCCCGCGTATCCCGCGAAGCCGCGGGCCATTGTTGCAATGAACCAAAGGCCTCCCAAGGCGGCATATTTCGGCGCCGCTCCCAGTTCTCGCGCGCACCGATAGGTCGCGGCGCCGACAAGGAAAATGGATAGTAGCGATAGAATCCGTCCCGCGACGATTTCGTTCGCAAAAATCGACGATATGAGACGGACGACGATAAACGAAAGCGGGGGATAATTATTGAGGATCAGCACATCCGGATTCGGATAGAGTTTATTTGGAGAAAAGGCGTTGTCGGCGTGCCACGCATTGAAGGCCTCATTTCCGTCAATTTCTAGCGGAAACGAAATGCGCCAGCCCAGCCACAATACGAATATAGCGACAAGCGCGGCGAAAACGATGATGAAAGTCAGCGACTCAACGTCATGGGTCGACCTACGTCGCACTTCGCATTCCATGAGTCACCGCCGAGTTGAGTCTTGCCGGGGGGCGGCGCTTTGGAGGATTGTCGGCGCCTTTGGAGGAGTTCTTTTACCTGGACCATGAGGCGAACGGCAAACGGCGCGTCGCAAAAGGCAAGAAGCTAGCGGGGCCGACATATCCAAGCACGCCGAGCGTCCGAGTTGCCGCGTAGTCGGTCATTGTTGGCTTTATTGACGTGCCCTACGACGTCGCGGTTCGGCGGTTTGGCGAATAGGCCGAGGAACCATCGAATGTCGCTCAAATGGTTGGCCTGTGGCGAGCGCCCGCTTATTCGAGGGCCCCGAGTTGGCGCGGACGCAAAATGGCTCGCCCGCGCGGCAAATCAGCGCGCTTTCCGCCCTTTTCTAAACGCCAACGATCGGCTATTGCTTTTTTGGAAGCTTAGATCCGATTCCCACGCGTGCGGACGGTCTCGGTGGTTCTCCAGTCTGCGAGGTCTTGAAATTTGCGCATTTCTCGACCACCTCGGGCCGCGTGTAGGAAGATTTCATTATGCCCGAGAGCGAACGACCCTATCGGGTCATAATTGTCTGTGAGCTTTGGCAAGGTTCTGATTCCTATGCCATGGCAAGGGCGTTCCGGCGCGCCGGCCATTCGGTGACGATCGTTTCCGACGACACGTTCGGCTGTCCCGATTGGAGCAACCCAGTTCTGAAGGCAGCAAGACGCCTGCTAAGGCCCCTATTCGTTCAAGACTTCAACCGAGCGCTGGTTCGGAAGGTTGAGGAGCTTCAGCCGCATCTCTTATTCGTGTGCAAGGGTGCGATGGTCGAGCCGCATGCGATCAAGGGCGCCAAGGAACTCGGCGCAACAACCGCGCTCTGGTGGCCTGACGTCAGCTTTTTCGCGCATGGCCCGAATATTCCGCGAACGGTTCCGCACTACGACTGGATCTTCACCACGAAGACATTTGGACTGCGCGATCTTCAAGACAAGTTCGAGTTCTCGAATGCATCGTTCATGCCTCACGCCTATCACCCCGAGGTGCATCGTAAATTTCCTTGCGACGTCAGCGATCACGAGCGCTACGATTGCGATGTGTCCTTCATCGGCACCTGGTCGCCGAAAAAGCAGTGGCTGCTTGAGGCGCTTGTCGACAGGGTACCCTCCGTGAAGCTCAAAATCTGGGGCGCACAGTGGCGGAAGGCGGGCGAACGACTGAAGCCCTGGATCCAGGACAAGGAAGTGATCGGCGCGGAATACGCCAAGGCGATCAAGTTGTCCAGAATCAATTTGGGCATACTGAGCGAGGTCCGCGCGGGTTCCACCAGCGGCGATCTCATTACCGCTCGGACATTTCATATTCCCGCTTGCGGCGGCTTCATGCTGCACGAGCGCACATCCGAGGTCGTGAATTTCTATTCCGAAGGTTCCGAATGCGCTTTGTTCGACGGCCCCGAGGAAATGGTCGATAAAGTGGAATATTACTTGGCGCATTCCAAGGGGCGGACCGCCATTGCCGAGGCTGGCCATATCAGGTGCCTAAATTCCGGCAACGCCGTCGACGACCGTGTTCGCACCGTGCTGGCGAAGGTCGGTGAGTTGCGGTCGCACCCCGACATCCCTGCGATGGAATCCCATATTGCGCTTAGGGAATCGGGCTCGGGGCGCCACTAGGACTTGAGCCAACCGGTCAACGCCGCGTAAAGGCGGTCGCCTAGCAGGCGAGGCCCGAGACGTGTCGCGACATAACGCGCGCGCCGCATCCGCCAATAGGCGGCGCCGGCGCTAACCCAGCGCACGGGGTCGTCGGCAAGGGTCTGGCTATTCACGCAGATGCGATTGATGCTCACAGCTTTGCAGGCCTGGATCAGCGGGACCGAATTGCCGACCAGCCTGTAGCCAGCCTCGACGGCCCTTGCCAGCACCCGCGCATTCCCTCGCCCGCCCGGCAACGCCATCGTATCGACCCATCCACCGAGGATATCCTCAAGAAATTCGCGGCTAGACGCCAATTCTTGTTTCAGGCCGCTGTCCGAAAGCGAGGTGAGGTCAATATGAGAGGCGCCGTGGCCGCCGAATTCGCAAGTCGTCTTGAGATCCGAGATCGCGGCGGCCGATAAGAATGCTTTGTCGTCACACGACCAGTTGCGTACGATCATCGAAGCGGGCACGATCCCCCGATCCGCGAGAAAGACGAACGCTTTTTCGTTGCTCGCGTGTCCATCGTCGAAGGTGACGGCGACGCGAACCTCGTCGCCGAGATTCTCGGTTTTGTCGCAATCGGAGAATCGGACGAACGGAACACCTACGTCCACCAATCGGCGTATTTGATCTTGGAACTCGGCTAGCGAGACATCGAAGAAGTCGTCGGGCGCCCCATCGGGCGTCCGGTGATACATGAGCGTGATCACAGACAACTCTCGAACTCCCGTACAGGCTATTCGCTTTCGCACGTGCTGACCTCAGGTCAGCGCGGACTTTTCGACTATTATGGATGCGCGATCTCAGTTCAACGAATCCGTTCCATGTGCGTCACGTAGATGGGCAACCGCTCCGCTAATTTGGATAGATTTTCATACTGCTTGCCACCGAGTCGGCGACGTGTTCCTTGGTGATCACTCCAACGACTTGCGCACCGTGGGGAATCCCGCGACCTTTGACGACGATCGCCATGAACGCGCCTTTGCGCCACATCCGAGTAATCACGTCGAAGGCGATCGCGTCTTCGCGGGCAATCGTGAAATCTCGGCTAGCCAGATCCCCAAGAGTCACTGTTGTGCGTGCCCCCTCAAGACCGCGCCAAAGCGCCGCGTTCACCCGGATGACGCCGTAGACTCGACCCTCTTTGGTCACCACGACGTGATGAAATCGCGATTGAGTGACGTGCGCGTGCAAGAAAGAGTCGAAGGTCACTTTGGCCGGAAGGACAAGCACTTTCGAATCCATCACCTCATGAGCGTGGCGAACCAGGAACATGTTGGCATGAAGCGCCTTTGGCAAGGTGCGTCCCCGCCGGACCAGTTTGAGAGTGTAGATGCTCTCCTTGGAAAGGAGCCTGCGCACACCAACACTGGCGGCGACCGCGAGGATCAGCGGCATGACGATATCATAGTCCCGCGTCATTTCGAAAATCATGGTCACGGCGGTCATCACGGCGCCAGTGCCTCCGCCGACCATCGCGCCCATGCCAACCATCGCGAAGGCAGGAATGCTCAAAGGCATCGGCAGTCCCGCCGATGTGAGTAGCGAAGCGAAACCGCCCCCCAAGGCGGCGCCCATGAATAGCGAGGGAGAAAATATTCCTCCCGATGACCCGGAGCCGAGGCTCGTCGAAGTCGCCATGGCCTTGCAAACAAGGAGGAGCCCCAGCAACCAAGCCGCGGACGTCTGGCCTACGAGAATGCTCTGGATCGTTCCATAGCCGACACCATCGACGTAATATTGGCCGAACGAGCGGAAAAGCACATACATCATCGTGCCGACGAGCAGCATCCCGATCATGTGCCGTGCGTAGCGCCAGGGGATCCGATCAAAAGCGTCCTCGACGATATGTATGCCGCGAACAAACCCGGCGGCCGCGACGCCGACAATCGCGCCGAGGATGGTATAAAGGACAAGTAGCGACACGGTGTTCGCGTGCGGCGTCATTGCGACAATTGTCGGAACTTGAAATGCCGGTTGATCGCCGAAATACCAGCGTCCGACAAACGTCGCCGCGCCGGTCGAGACCGCGACAGGCAAGAACGTGTCGACGCTCACCTCGGGCAACATCAATTCGATGGCGAACATCACGCCGCCGATGGGCGTATTGAAAGTCGACGCGATGCCCGCCCCGGCCCCGGCGGCGACAAGGGCGATGCGCTGGCCCGTCGGCATGGCGACGATTTGACCCAGCGTAGAACCGATCGCCGAGCCGATCTGAATGATTGGGCCTTCCCGGCCCACCGACGATCCGCTCCCAATCGCGAAGGCCGAGGCGAGCGACTTCACCAAAGCGACGATGGGGCGAATTTTGCCCTCCTTGTAATAGATAGCGTCCATGACCTCCGGAACGCCGTGGCCCTTCGCCTCCGGGGCGAAATTGCTGACCAAAAATGTGACGATAATCCCACCAATGACCGGGGCTAGGATGATATAGGCCCCCCATCGACTCGGCGCTGTGAATTGGTTGGCCTCGTACACGAACGAGAACCGACCATCGAAAAACAGATTGTGCAGCAAGTTGATCAAGTCGCGAAAGAGCACCGCGCCAAATCCCGTGACGATCCCGAGGAGGAGCGCCAAAAGGGTCAGGGAAAGCAAACTCAAGCTGCGAGTCTCGTCCTCGACGATCGCGCGGGAGGTGAAGGAGGCGCGAACGCGAGTGGGATCAGTTTTCATGGCGGCTTTCGATTCGATCCCACTTTGCGAAGCACTACCCGCGTCGCGATTTCAAGCATCGGTTAACCACCGGGCCTGGCGCCCGCGATTCGGATCGAGGGCCGAAGCTATCGACACCGAGGCGAATTCGATATATCATCACGTGATATATATGTTGAGAATGAAAAAGGAAAGTTCAATTCTACGATTGTATTGTCGCCAGACCTACGCTAGCTTTCGGTGCAATGGTGACCGACCGGACAAATCGCATTCTTGACGCATTCACAAGCGCATGGCCTGTGACCGCGCCAACAAAAGAACGATCGAGTATAGGCGCGGATGAGGTGACCGCGATGGATCCGAGCGTTTACGAAGGTCTCGCGGCATTCCGATTGGCTTTGCGTAGGTTTCTTGCTTTCTGCGAAGCCGCAACCGGCGCCGCCGAAGTGACGGCGCAGAAATATCAGGCCTTATTGGTCCTGAAGACATATCCGGGCAACGGGGTCGTGGTCCGGGATCTCGCCGGTCAGATGCTGCTCCAACCACATGGGCGGTTCAATTGGTAGACCGCCGAGTTAATAACGGACTCGCCAAACGCAGCCATTCGCGAAGCTACGGCCGCAGCGTGCTCGTTGGTCTAACCTCGAAAGGCGCGATCTTGTTGGAGCGTTCGGCGCCGCAGCATGTCAGGGAACTGCTTGAGCAGGAACCCTTATTGGCGGAGTCGCTCATGCTATTGCGGGAGATTGGTCGAGCGCGGCGCGAAGGGACAATAGGCTAAAGCGCCGATAGCTCCGCTAGCTCAATGGAGAACACGACAAGATGAAGGGGGAGGCGTTGGCGAAAGTCTCAAACGCAAAAAAGGTGTCCGGACGTATCGACCACCGGGCCCCAGGGAACATTCTGGATTGATGCGAATTTTCTTGACCAGATTGTGTCGTCGGAACAACGTTGACTTCAGGTAAGGCGCGGGCCGCGCAAACAGCGTGCGGACCTGGCGCCAAAGAGCAGGGAGGCGAACGTGACCACTACGAACGTGCGGGGCGGGATAGCCCGTCGCAATTTATTGAAAGCGGGACTTGTTCTCGGCGCGACGCAGGTCGCCAGTCCGTTCGTCCTGCGGGCGCGGGCCGCGGACGCCGTGAAAATTGGCCTTGATAACCCGCTGACGGGCACTTACGGCGGCCCTGGAAAGAACGAACTGATCGGCTGTCAGCTCGCTGTCGAACAGATCAATGCGAAGGGCGGCATTCTCGGTCGAACCGTCGAACTGATCAGCGAGGATTCGACCAGCGGCGACGCCGGCACCGCAGTCCAGAAAGCTCGCAAGCTGATCGACGGCGACAAGGTCGATTTTCTGCTCGGCAATGTCAACTCGGCGCTGGCGCTCGCCATGGCGCAGGTCTCCAACGAGAAGAGAATTCTGCATGTCGTCCCGGGCGGGCACACCGACGCGATTACTGGCGCGAGTTGCCATTGGAATGTGTTCCGCGTTTGCAATACGACCCAAATGGAGGCATCAGCGGTCGCCAGCGCCCTCATCAAGGATTACGGCAAGAAGTTTTACTACATCACGCCTGATTACGCGTTCGGCCACACGCTGGAAGCCGGGATGATCAAAGCTTGCGCCGCGCTCGGAGGAACGCGGGTCGGTGGCGACTTGGCGCCTCTCGGTTCCGCGGATTTCTCGTCTTTTCTCATCAAAGCGCAATCGGCCAATCCCGATGTCATCATTTTCTTGACGCAGGGCGACGACATGGTGAACGCCCTCAAGCAAGCAGTGCAGTTCGGGCTAGACAAGAGCGTCCATCTGGCCGGCGCACAACAAGAGCTTGAGCCGTTGGAAGGCCTGCCCCCGGAAGCGCGCATCGGCACCTGGGTGATGGAATGGTATTGGAAGCAACCCGGAGTGCCGCACGTCGCGGAATTCGTCGAGCTTGTGAAGAAGCGCACGGGTCGAGTGCCGACCGCGCGGACATGGTTCGGGTTTGTTTCCGTATGGACCTGCGCCCTCGCGGCCGCCAAGGCGAACTCCCTGGACGCGGTCGCGATGGCGAAGGCCCTGCAAGGGTTCCAACTGCCTCCGGAAATAGCATTGTCGCCAAACCCGGCGATCTACCGAGCGGGCCAAAACCAATTGATCGCAAGCCTCTTCGTAGGAAATGCGCAGGCAAGCGGCGATGCTCCCGACGACCTGTTCAAGGTAACAAAAGTAGTGAATGGCGCCGACGTCGCGGGCAGTCTCGAAGACAGCGGCTGCAAGATGACTTGGCCGGGCTAGCATCCTGAGGGCGCGGGGCGGGGCGTTCTCGCCGAACCCTTCGATTCATCGAAAACCAGGCGGTTCGCGAGCGCGTTTCATGCGCCGGCGAGCCGCTCGCCCTATATCAACCGAGCCCCCGCGCCAGTGCGAGAAACAGTGATCGCCGAATGACTCAGCTCATCTTGTTCAACGTCTTCAACGGACTGATCGTCGGAGCGTTCTATGCGCTCATGGCGCTCGGCTTATCCTTGATCCTCAATTTGAGTGGCGTTATCAATTTCGCGCATGGCGGATTTCTCGCGCTCGGCGCCTATTTCGCCTATTCGTTGGCGCCGTATCTTGGTTTCTGGGGGGCGCTCGTCGTCGCCCCATTCTTGACCGCCGTGCTTGGCTTGGCGATAGAGCGCGTGTTGATCCGGCCGCTTTACGGCGGCGACCCTCTTTATAGTCTCTTGCTGACTTTCGGCCTCGCCTACATTCTGGAAGACGCGACCCGGTTTATATGGGGCGCCCAAAGTTTGCCATTTCAGGTGCCTGGTTGGCTTTCCTCGCCGCTGAGCAGCCGCTTCTTCTTTCTCACGGGCTATCGGGTTTTCATGATCGTGATTGTCGTCGTCGCGGTAGGAGTTCTGTTCTCCGTCCTGACATACACGCGGCTGGGCATGCGCATTCGCGCGGGAACGCGAGACCTCGACACTGTGTCGACCCTTGGGGTGAATGTGCGAGTGCTGCGAAGTCTCAATTTCGGCATCGGCATCTACATCGCGGGGCTCGCGGGCGTCTTGGCGGCCGGCTTGCTCGGGCTCACGCCGACGATCGGCTCTTCTCTCATCATGCCGAGCTTCGTGGCGATTATCGTGGGCGGACTGGGAAGTTTGCTTGGCACGTTGCTGGGCGGGTTATTGATTGGCGTCGCTTCCGGACTAACCGCGGTCTTTTTCCCGTCCGCCTCCGAGGCCGTGATCTACGTGATGATGGGAATCGTCCTTTTGGTTCGCCCGCGCGGGCTCCTCGGCGAAGAGGGAAGACTGCATTGACTTCGCCCGCGAATCGCGCGCTCGACGCTGTCATGTGGGCGATGTTGCTCACGTTACCCTTTTTGATGGGAGCGATTGGGGGTTATACCGAACTTGCGACGCGCATCGTCGTAATGGGCCTTGCGGCGATGTCGCTCAATTTCCTGCTCGGCTTCACCGGCGTCCTCTCCTTTGGCCATGCCGCGTATTTCGGATTGGGCGCCTACGGAACGGCGCTAACAATCAAGTATCTCGCGCCCAATACGCTATTGGCCTTGGGTATAGGCATCCTTACCGCGGCGATTGCCGCGGCGCTGATCGGCGCGCTTATCGTGAAGCGACGCGGCGTATATTTCGCGATGGTCACCATCGCATTCGGTCAAGTATTCTATTTCATCGCCTTCCGTTGGAACGCGGTGACTGGCGGCGACGACGGGGTGACGGGCTGGCATCGGATGCCCATCGATATCGGCGCCGCCAATCTCGACATCTATGGCGACGACAAAGCCTTCTATTATTTCGTGTTGTCAATTTTCGCGGTCTGCATTGGGATCATGGCCCTCCTCTTGAACTCACCGTTCGGACGCACGCTACTCGCTATCCGAGAAAACGAACGGAGAGCGCGCTTTCTAGGCATCCCAATCGATCACCACATCTGGCTGTCCTTCCTGATCTCTTGCACGTTCGTCGGCGCGGCCGGATCGCTCTACGCTTTATTGAACAACTTCATCGATCCGCGGGCTCTGCGGTTCGATCTCTCCGGCAATCTGGTCATCATGGCGGTGCTTGGCGGCATGCGATCCTTCTGGGGACCTCTGATCGGCGCCGCGATCTTCGTCGCCTTACAAGATTACGTTTCCAGCCATACGGAGAATTGGATGTCGGTGATCGGCCTCGTCTTCGTGCTCGTGGTGCGGTTTTTCCCACGCGGCATCCTTGGCGTCCTCCGTGGCAGGGCGTCGGCATGAGCCTCCTGCAAATCAAGAACGTCAGCAAGCGCTTCGGCAATTTGATCGCCGTCGACGGCGTGTCATTGACAATCGAACCCGGGGAACTCAGAGCGATCATAGGCCCCAACGGAGCCGGGAAGACCACTTTTTTCAATCTAATCAGCGGCTTCTTCGCTCCGACCTCGGGCTCTATTCTCCTCGACGGGAAAGACATTACTAGGATGTCGCCCGAAGAGCGCGTTGTTCGCGGCATGGCGCGCACGTTTCAGATCACCGAGGTTTTCCCCGAACTGAGCGTCGCGCAAAATCTGCGTATCGCGGTCGAAGTCGCGGCCGGCTTTCGGATGAAGCCCTGGATCGATCGGGCGCGCCGCGAGGAGGTGGCGGCGCGAGTCGCGGACCTGCTAGACAACGGGGGCCTCACGGCCAAGCGGGATATCCGCGTTGGGGCGCTTTCGCATGGCGATCAACGCGCGGCCGAGATCATGATGTCGCTAGCTCTACGCCCGCGCATCCTCATGCTCGACGAACCGACAGCTGGAATGGGTGACCAGGAAACCTACGATATAGCGCGTCTCATACGCCGCCTCCACAAAACAAACGGAATGACGATCATGTTGATCGAGCACGACATGCGTGTGGTGTTCAATCTCGCCGATCGGATCATGGTGCTCGCGGAAGGGCGGGTGTTAGCCGAAGGAACACCGGACGATATCGCGAATAGCGATGCCGTCCAAGCCGCCTATCTGGGCAACGCCGCGGCATGATCGCGCTTCAAGCCGAGGGGCTACAAACCTACTATGGCAAAAGCCATATTCTACGTGGCGTCACAATCGAAGTGCGCGAAGGGGAGATCGTCGCGTTGCTCGGTCGCAATGGCGCGGGCAAGACGACCACATTGCGAAGTCTGATCGGCTTGACGCCGCCGCACGAGGGGAAAGTTCGCCTTTTCGGCGCCGACGTTACTGGCTTTCCGCCCTACAAGCTCGCCGCGATGGGCATTGGGTACGTTCCCGAAGGCCGACGGATATTCACTAACCTCACCGTCGAGGAGAACCTAATGGTGCCGACGGAGAGGCCGGGATCGTGGACGATCCCCCGCATCTACGAGGTTTTTCCTCGTTTGGCGCAGCGCAGATTCAGCAAAGGCAGCCAATTGTCGGGCGGCGAGCAGGAGATGCTTTCGATTTCCCGAGCCCTGTTGCTCAATCCGAAGCTCTTGATGCTCGACGAACCTTCGCAGGGTTTGGCGCCGCTCATCGTCGAAGAGGTTTTCAAGATCGTAGCCGCGGCGCGTCGCGAGGGCGTCTCAGTCCTGCTCGTTGAACAGAACGTACGCGCCGCCGTTGAAATCGCGGACCGCGCCTATGTGCTCGACGACGGCGCGATGGCTTACGAAGGCGACGCCGCCGAATTCGGTCGGGATGAGCAGCGAGTGCGCGAACTCGCGGGCGCGAGCGCGGTAAAATGGGATATGACCGAGTAGAGCCAATATTGCTCGGTGCCCGGAAGAGCCGTTCGACCGTCCGTCTGCGCAAGTCCGAAGATCCCATGGGGAAGTGAATAGCGACCAGCTTTAGGAGCAGACCGGGGATGTTACACACGCAATCGCTGGAGGCGACCCATATCATCCGGTCACCATTGCGAAGCCCTGACCGCTGTCCGAAACCATCTTACTTTTCGCGTACGCGGCGCGGCGAGCTGGGGCATCAATCACCCATCACGGGAGCCGATTTCGCGCGATATGCCCAGCAGGCGGCTTGGCGCGCGGATTGTCGGCATGTCGCCAACGGCGATCGGTTGGATGGCGTCGTTGGGTTGGCCTGAGGCTGGACCCATCGGTCGACTTTTGCGGATATTGGCAGCGGGCCAGAGCTGCTTAGATCACCCGCCACGCCGCCTGCGTCCTCTCGATTATGTCCGTGGCCCGGTTCCGCAAACCGAGCGCGGTCTTGCGAATCAACTCGTGAGCATGAGCGTCGTCGCTCGATAGATGGCGCGCGGCCATGATCTCTTCCAAATCTCACGCGTCGCCATTGGCTTCGTCGCCTGAAGCTCACGTAGCTCGTCATGGATTCTCCGACGACAGTCGCCCGGGTGAAACCAGTCATTGTAACGACGTAGCGGCACACGCTCAACCGCGGCTCGTGTCGGCAACGCAAAGGCGGTCACCCCCGTGTCCGCAAGGTCGCCATACTATTACGCCGTGCATCACAGTACATCCTATGCAGACCCTGGAGCGTCTTACTACGAGGAAGTTTACCGTCAATGCGTCCTGGCCAGCATCGAGCTAGGCGAAGTTGTTGGGATATATCCTCCAGGAGGCCCCATCACCCGGATGAATGTTTCTTAGGAGGGCCGTAGGCTTCGCTTGGCACGCGACTCGTGCAGACACACAACTGTGTCGTCATGCGTCTTCCGTCGTGCCCTCAGCCGTTTCGGCGGCGGCGACCCGATGGCGCTACGCCTCGCCCAATCTTTCTCAGCCGCCTCAGCGACTCGGCCAGTAAAGGCTCCTGCTCCAGCAGCTCCTTGACGTGTTGCGCGGCCAAATGCTCCAGTACCGCCGCCCCTTTCGCCGTGAGCGAAACGAGCACGCTGCGGCCGTCAGTTGGAGAATGGCTTCGCGCCGCTAGGCCGCCAGCCGCGAGGCGATCGATCATTTGGACCGCACCGTGGGGCTGGAGCAGCATTTGTTCGGCAAAGTCGCGGATCATGATCGGACCACCGGCGTTCGTCTTGATGACCAGCAGGGCCTGATATTGCTGCGCCGTCACGCCGGAGGCGGCGGTCGCCGTTTCGCTGAATGCCAGGAATCGCCGCAACGCCAGCCTGAATGCCGCGAGGCCATCGTAAACACTCGGATCGATCGGAGCCACTTCGTCCATGTTTCTTTGTTTCGCGTTTCGGCCACCACTCGTTTTGGCCGGGCAGGATCTTCGCATGTCCAACGGTCCCGTGGAAGATCAAGCCAAGCCTACGACACCCATTGAACTGTGCGGCGCCGAACGACAGGCGCCGAACGACCCCTTCCTAAACCTCGAAAAGTATGTCATAATATGATATACAATGGCAGCCCTACAATCATTGGGCTACGCGTCGAGACGGATCGAACGATCAATCTCCCGACGCCGGGGCGGCCGAGAGCGAGCAAACCGGGGAATATCGAACCTAAAGTTATCAGGAAGACAGAATTGATCAGCGCCCGCATCGATCATTCTGTTTTTTTCGCGAGCTTCGAGGGACCGGAATCGTAGGTTCAATCTCCTCAAGCCAACAAAATTCCTCGTGGTAATGACGTAATAGACGCGATCACGAGGGAGGAAGTCGTCGACTCCGGTGCGAGCAGTACGAAAAACTATTCGAACTGACGAAGAGGACCCATCACGATGGCATACGTCATTCCAATCGTAGCCTTTGTCGTACTCCTCGTTATGATATTGCGCGACTCGGAGCGGTACAAGAAGGAGCATCCGGCAAGTCAGCGGGGATCCTGGTTGGGTTCCAACGAAAACCCCTGGGACCATTAGTTTTGCTACGCGTTCCGCGTCGATTATTCGCGCCACTGTCGTTCCAATAACGTCGGACCGCGACACGGATCTGAAAGCTCGGGGACCGGCTCTGCAATCTCCAGCGCCCGCGCAAGTTCAAGGCCTAATTCAATCCACATTGGGGGGCTCGATGCCTAAATTCGCGCGGACGGCCGCGGCGGCAGTGTGCTGGGCCTTGGCGGTAACCCCGGCGTTCGCGCTCGACGGCGGACCCTACGGGGAGGTAAAAATCGCCGTGCCGCAAAAGCCGCCTCGCGGTTACGTCGTGCTATTTTCCGACTCCGGCGGTTGGACGAGTAAGGACGACGCCAGATTGGAGGCGATCGCGCGCGCCGGCGCCCTTGCTGTCGGCGTCGACACGGACGCCTACATCGACCGCGCCGCTCGGCCCGCCCCCCGCTGCCTGCAACTGCTGGGCGACGCGGAGGGGCTGGGCCGTCAATTGCAGCGCCAGAATGCGGGAAAGGAATATTACCTGCCGATTCTCGCGGGAGTGGGGCGGGGTGGAGCGTTGGCCGGCGCGATCCTCGGACAAGCGCCGGTCGGCACAATAGCGGGGGCCGTATCTATCGATCCATGGAATTCCGTCGGCGCGACGAGGGACTTCTGTCCCCGTGTCCCGACGCAAGACGACGCCGGCGAGCCACGGATATTCGGTGTTCCCATCTTGAAGAGCTTTTGGAAAGTCGCGCTTTCGCCATCGGCGTCCGCCGCGCGGAGTGGTCATTTCGTGACGCTATCGGAACTCGTCCCGCAACTGGAAGTTCGCCAGCTTCAAACAGATCCTGACGCCGATACGATAGAGTCGTTGGTCGCCCAGGAATGTGATCGACCGTTCCACGCGCCCAAACCGGACAAGCAATGAACAGTTCGGCGCGATCGGGCTTTTTTTGGTGTCAAGCGCGATCAAAATATTGGAGATTTTTTCTATAACTGGATATTGACATGGTCTTATCAGCATTTTACGGCTCTCTCCGAGACAAGAAGGCAAAAGTCGCGACGGCTGTGCGGCCGAAAACGCACTGCGATGTCCGGCCTTGCGGGCTTACCAACAGAACAGCCGCATAGGCCAAAGGGGAGGATCGGATGACAAAGGCAACAAATTCCCCGGTTTTTTTGCTGGCGGCCGCCCTAGTGGCCGGCAGCTTCTCCGCGCGGGCGGAGAGCGTGGTCAACATAATTGATCTGGCGGAACTCTCGGGCTCCGGCGCGACGGTCGGCACGAATTTCAAGAACGGCGCGGATCTCGCGGTCGATGAAATCAACGCCAACGGCGGCATTCTCGGCGCCAAGATCGTCATCTCCCATGTCGATACGCAGTCCAACGCGGGCGTCGCCAAGGGTCAGGCGCAGAAGGCGCTCGACAGCGAGCCTTATGCGTTGATGGGACCCGGCTATTCCGGCTCGGTGAAGGTCGTCGCGCCTTTGGCCGCGGAGGCCGGCGTCGCCGAGATCATGGGCGGCGAAGCCGCGGACCTTACCAAGGGCAGCAACAAATTCCTGTTTCGCACCTCGTTCGGCCAGCAGTCGAGCATGCCGAAAATCGCGAAATACATCGCCGAGGTCATGAAAGCCAAAACCGCCGCCGTCGTTTACGTCAACAACGACTTCGGCAAGGGCGGCCACGACTCGATCCTGAAGGAATTCGCGGATCGCGGCGTCAAGGTCGTGCTCGACGATTCCACCGAGGCGGGCCAAGCCGATTTCGCCGCGGACGCGCTCAAGGTCAAATCGGCCGATCCGGACGTCGTCTTCATCTATCTCAACGAGGAAGAGAGCGCGCGAATCCTGAAGGAACTGCGCAAGGCCGAAATCAAGGCGCCGCTGGTCGGCGAGACCACCTTGATCGGTCAGAAGGTGATTGAACTCGCGGGCGAAGCGGCCAACGGCGCGATCGGCCATGTCGGCCTGACGATCGACGCTCCCGTGCCGGCGCTCAAGGCCTACGGCGACAAGTTCTTCGCCAGATATCACTATCGTCCCGACCACAACGGCATCAAAGGCTACCTCGGCGTCTACATGATCAAGGCCGCGACCGAGAAAATGGGCAAGCTCGATCCCAAGGGTCTCGCCGACGCCCTGCACGGGCTGACGATCAAGGCCGACAAGGAGCCCGGCATCCTGATGGACGTGACGATCGACCAGAACGGAGATCTCGATCGCGAGAGCTTCCTGGGCAAAGTTGTCGCGGACAAGCAGCAGATCACGGAAGTGCTGCCAAAGTTGAAGAACTGATCTCGACCGCGTGGGGGCGTCGTGGCCAATTTCACCGCCATTTTGATCGCCGGGCTGGCGACTGGCTCGCTGTACGCGCTGGTCGCGGTCGGCTTCACGCTCCTGTGGCAGACTTCGCAGACGATCAACTTCGCCCAAGGCGAGTTCGTCATGCTGCCGGCGTTCTTCATGCTGGCGGCGATGCGGGCCGGACTGCCGTTCTGGGCGGCGATCCTGGTCGGGGTCGTGTTGTCTGTCGCGATCCTCGGCTTCGCCTTCAAGCGAATGCTGGTTGATCCCATGTTGCAGCACGGCGTGCTGCCGCTCGCGATCGCGACGATGGCGCTTTCGACGTTCCTGAAGGAATCGGTCAAGACGTTCTATTCCGCGGAGGCCTCGCCGTTTCCCTCGATCGCGCCCACTGGCGATCTGCACATTCTGGGCGTTGCGATCGCCTGGCAGAATATCCTGGTTCTCGTCGTCGCCATCGCCGCCGTGGTCGGACTGCAATTCCTGCTGAACGACACCCGGACGGGACGTCAGATGCAGGCGGCGGCGCAAAATCCGACGGTCGCCCGAATTCTCGGCGTGCCGGTCGAGCGGATGATCCTCTACACCTTCCTGATCAATGGCGCGCTGGTCGCGCTGGCCTCGTTGCTGATCACGCCGATCTATCTGGCCAAGTTCACGAACGGCGATACGCTCGGCCTCGCGGCCTTCATCGCGGCGATCGTCGGCGGCTTCAATCAGATCCGCGGCGCCGTCGCGGGTGGGCTGCTGCTCGGAGTCGTCGACAATATCGCCGCCACCTATGTTTCTACGCAATACAGGGGCGCGATCCCGATGATCCTGCTGATCGTCGTCATTTTGTTCCGCCCCAGCGGATTGTTGGGTCGAGCCGAGGAGCGCACGGTATGAATACGCGTCTCGGCAATGCCGGCCTCGCGCTGTCGCTCGCGTTCCTGGTTCTGGCCCCGCTCGAACTCAAGCGCTACGGCCTGTATATCCTGAGCCAATGGGCGGTCATGACAATCGCGGCGATGGGGCTCAATCTGACGCTCGGCTACGCCGGACAGGTTTCGCTGGCGCAAGGCGCCTTCGTCGGCCTGGGCGCCTATACGGCGGCGATCCTGACGACGAATGGCTGGCCGCTCTGCGTCGCGATCGTGCTGGCGGTCGTGTTGGGGTTCGTCACCGGTTGGTTGCTCGGCTATCCCGCCTTGCGGGTGCGCCATCATTATCTCGCGTTCGTCACGTTGGGGTTCTCGACGCTTGCGTTCCTCGTTTTCCGCAACGAGGGCTGGCTGACACACGGCACAGACGGCATCGATGGCGTTCCGCGACCCTCCCTGTTCGGCGTCTCAATGAAGCCGCATCTCTATTATTACTATTTCTGCCTCGCCGCGCTCGCGCTGGTTAGTCTAGGCATGCTCTGGTTGGTGCGATCTCCTTGGGGGCGCGCGTTTGTCGCCTTGCGCGAAAACCCGATGCGGGCGCTTTCGCTCGGCGTCGACACGCGTCGCTACACCTTGATGGCCTTCGCGATCGGCTCGGCGATGGGCGCGCTGGCTGGGGCTCTCTATGCGCCGCTCGTCGGACTGGTCGAGCCACCCGCCTTCACGTTGACGCTTTCGCTCAACCTTCTGATGATGGTGATCGTCGGCGGCTCCGGATATTTCCTCGGACCGTTCCTGGGGGCGCTGATCGCGGTTCTGCTGCCCGAATGGCTTCGCTTCCTCGACAATTATTATCTGATCCTCTATGCGCTGCTGGTGATGTGCTTGTTGGTGTTCTCGCCCACCGGCCTTATCGGCGTCATCGATCGCCATATAGTGCATCGACGCACACGGACCGCTTCCGCGGCGCGCGCTTCGCTCACCGCCTCCATCGAGGGGCCGTGAAATGCCCCCGGTTCTCGAAGTCCGTAATCTCAAGAAGCATTTCGGCGGCATCACGGCCGTCGACGGCGTTTCCTTCGAGGTTCGCGAGGGCGAAATCCTCGGCATCATCGGTCCCAACGGCTGCGGAAAATCGACGTTGTTCAACTGCGTCCTTGGGCAATTGCAGCCGAGCGAAGGCGAGGTGCGGCTCGACGGACGCGTGACCACGGGCATGCGCCCCTGCGATCTCAACAGGCTCGGCGTCAGCCGCACTTTTCAGCTCGTGCAGGTATTGCCCAAGCTGTCGGTCCGCGAGAACCTCATTCTGGCGGGGCAAGAGCACAAGGGAACGATGCTCTCGCGTCTGTTCGGGCCGCGCGACGCGGGCCTGACCGAGGCGGCCGACCAGATGATCGACTTCTTCAAGCTCGGCCATCTCGCCAACGAACTCGCGGGCGTCATGTCCTATGGTCAGCAGAAGTTGCTCGACGCGGCGATGGCCTTCATGGCCGGTCCTCGCCTCGTGCTGCTGGACGAACCCGCTGGCGGCGTAAACCTGACCATGCTCGGCAATCTCAAGGATCGGCTGAAGGCATTCAACGTCGAGCGCGGGGGCACGTTCGTTGTCATCGAGCACAATATGGATTTCGTGATGTCGCTCTGCACCCGCGTCGTCGTGCTCGCCGAAGGGAAGGTGCTCGCGCAGGGGCTGCCCGCCGAGGTTCGTGCCGACCCTAAAGTTATTGAGGCCTATCTTGGCCATTGAACCTATCGTCGAACTCGAAAATGTCGTCGCTGGCTATGGCGCGATGACCATTCTGAACGGGACCAGTTTTAAAATCACGCCTGGCGCGATCACGACCGTTATTGGCCCCAATGGCGCGGGCAAATCGACGGTGTTCAAGACCATTTTCGGGCTGTTGCGGCCGCGCTCCGGGACCGTGCGCGTCAGGGGCCAGGACGCTTCGCGCTGGTCGCAACGACAACTGCTCGCCGCGGGCGTTTGCTACATTCCGCAGGGGCGCAACATTTTTCCTGAACTGTCGGTGCGCCACAATATCGAGCTGGGCGGCGTTTCCGCCGGCCCCGAGATCAAGAACCTGCCCGAGCGTCTCGAAGCGGCGCTGGATAAATTTCCAGCCTTGCGTCGCAAGTCCGATCGGCAGGCGTCGACGCTTTCGGGTGGCGAGCAGAAGCAATTGGAGATCGTACGCGGTCTGTTGCTCGACCCGCGATTGATCTTGATCGATGAACCCTCCATCGGCTTGTCACCGTTGATGGTGCAAGAGACTTTCGCGCTTTTGACCGAGCTTCGCGACAACGGCGCTTCGATCCTGATGATTGAGCAGAACGCGCGCTCAGCCTTGCAGATATCGGACTATGGGCTCGTGCTTGAACTCGGTCAGACGCGCATGCACGACACGGCGCAAGCGATATTGGACGATCCACGGGTGGCGCAGTTGTTCCTGGGCGGGAACGTCGCAGTTTAAGTGCTGCGCATGGCGATTGCCGCAAACCCGCTAGCGCGCGAGGGCGCCCCAGCGGGAAGCTGCTTCCAGCTCGTGCGAGTCGCGACTGTCACTTCGATCTTCTCTGCCCTCCGTTGAAAAGCGCGACATTTCCGATCTGCTCAGTACGCCACGACTTGTTTGGCCTGACGCGGTTCGATCGGCGCCAATTGCTCATTGAAACGCTTCCATTTCTCGGGCCATTGCCCTGGTGACCGCAGTTTGCCGTTTCCCTGCCGCCGAGAGCCGGAAGATCATGACCGAAGGCCTGATGCCGACCAGCCGGAGATCATGGCTCGCCGCCGCGAGAAAACGCGACTTGGCTTTGTTGGCCAGATCCGCCTGCCGCAGCGGTGCGCCAACGGCTTGGCGGCAGGCCAGTTGAGCCTTTCGAATTGGTTCTAGCCCACATTGAGGAAGCGCTCGATGAGAACGACGCCGCGACGCGCAAGGCGGCTTTTCTGGTAACCGCGTTGGTGCACGCCCCCGATATGATGGAACCAGCACGCCGGTACTATCGCGCGCTGCTCGATCCGCTCCTGCTTGATTCCGGCTCCGCCCATGGCGTTCGTCACGCCCTGCTTGCTGTTGAGGGAATTTTCCTGCTCCGAGGGCTGGGCTTCGTCGAGGTCTCGGCGGCAGAGCACAAATCCGTCCTGCTGTACGCGCGAGAGATCGTCGCCGGGGTGCTGGCCGCACGATAAGCGGTAGTCGAATACATCCTGGCGAAATATGGCGCATGAAAGCTTGAAGTTCGTGTTCGCTCTCAGGGCGTCGTCCCCGGCGCGTCCGAGCAGCCTTCCGGCGCGGGCTCGCCCGCCAGCAGGCGCTTGACGAAAGGCAGGCTGTCGGCGAGCGAGGCGTTGACCGTCGCGCTGTGGTCTAGCCCCGCGTAACGCCGCCATGTCACGCGCGCGGCCGCCGCGCAGGCGTCATGCACCAGCGCGCCCTGCATCGCCGGGGCCACGTCGTGATCCGCCTCGCCCGTGCCCACGAACAGTGGCTGCGTCAGCGCCACCGTCGGATAGGAAATCAGGGGATACAGCGATTGCAAGACCGGGTTGGTCGTCTGGGCGAAGGCGGTCTTCTGACTGATGCGGCCTTCGACCACCGTGCTTTCCATCGCACCCAGGCACGCAACGTTGCCCAGCGCATAAGCGACCCGCCCCGTTTCGGTCAGATAGGGCTGCGGATCGAATCCGGGCGTGGTCAGTTCCGCCAGTTGCAGCAACAGCAAGGAATAGGCGAGCGTCGGCGTCACTTTGTCGCTGGCGCCGCCGCGTAGGATTGCCGCCAATGTCTGTTGCGAGAAATACGGTAGCCCCGTCGCCACCGTGCCCAGCACATTCACGTCGGGCGCATAGGCGGGCTGATAGGCGGCGGTTGCGAAAGCCGCGCCCGCGCCTTGGCTCTGCCCGACGACGACGATGCGGTCGCCGATCTCGTCGCGGCCCTTCACGGCGCGCACGGCGTCGAGAACGCCATAGGCTTCCGGCCGCGTCGCCAGATAGGGATGTCCGCCCGCCGTGCCCAGACCCTGATAATCCGTCGCCACCACCGCAAAGCCCGCCGCCAGCCAGGCGTTGAGATATTTCTTGTCGCGCTCCGAACGCCCCGCGAACGAGGGCGCGCAAACCGCCGTCGCGCCGACCGTGCCATGTGCCCAGGCGACTAGCGGCCAGCCGCCCGCCAGCGCGTCGCCCTTCGGCCAGAACAACGCGCCGGACACCGCAATCGGCGTCTTGCCGTCGAGGCCGTCGGTCGAGGAATAGAGGATGCGTTCGCTTTTCGAGGCGTTGGCGAGCGTCAGCTCCGCCTGCAGCGACTCGCTGCGCAGCAAGGCGCCGGGGGCCGGGACGGCGGCGGTCCAATCGTAGAACGGGGTTGCAGGCGCGCCCTTCAGACGCTCAGGCGTGGCGGCCAGACCCGACGCGGTCACGGCCAGCCAGACAAGGATCGACCCCACAGCGCGCATGAACTGCTCCCCTGTTCGCCTCATCGGGCGCCGCAATTTTAACGCTTGCGACGGGGAACGCCAGAGGTGGGCGCAAGTCAGACCGTGACGGCGCGCACCGGTCGGCAGCGCCCGATCAGCGCATCGCCAAGCGCCCGCACATTGCCCACAAGCCGCCGCCGCGCCGGAGCGACGGCTGCGGGCATAGATGTTGCATTCGTCGTCACTTAAACGTGAGCAACTGCCGAACGGGATGACTCATTGCCGTCACGGCGGGCTTATATAAACGCTGAACGAAGGCGCTGCGCGACCTAAATAGCGGCCAGGCCCCCAACGAGGAAACGCCGGAGGGGCCGCCATGAGCGGAACGAGTTGCTACGTCCTCTCGACGTCGCCAGAGATGGCGGCGGCCCACACACCTTGGAGGCGAATTTGGTGTTCCCAAGCAGCAATCGAATCCCGGTTCGTCCCGTTGACGTCCTCTTCGACTTGGGCATGTCGGAAGTCATGGTCAACTCGTATTTTTGGCGATGGCAATGGGGAGATGTCCATAACTCAACGTTAAGTTTTCCTCGCGCCGCGACCTTGGAAAAAGCAAGCGGAAGGCCTAGAAGTGAAAGATACGGTTACGTCTACGAGGGTTAGGGATTGATGAAATCACTTGAAAGATGGGCTCCCTATGGGTTGAGCATTCTTCGCATTGTTGCAGCGCTTTTGTTAATTGAGCATGGCCTCCAGAAATTTGTCGGTTTTCCTTCTGCGGGACCGCCAATGACGGCGCTGCTTTGGGTCCAGGCTATTATCGAGGTGGTCGGCGGCATCTTGCTGCTGGTCGGCGCTTATACGCGACCTGTGGCTTTCGTCGTGTGCGGTGACATGGCGGCCGCGTACTTCATAGCTCATTTTCCCCGTTCGTTTTATCCAGCGGTCAATGGCGGCGATGCCGCGATTTTGTATTGTTTCATTTTCTTATACCTCTTTCTTTCAGGAGCAGGTCCCTGGAGCGCCGACGAGACATTGCTCAAACGGGCGTGATGGATACCGAAGCGCCGGACACGAATCCATTATCAGGCCCCTGAAGGAACAATGCGTGGCCGCCTTGCGTCGGGACAATGGCTATCGGCAGCTGTCAGCCGGGATGAAGCGGAGTGTGCCTGCTCGACGCGTTGGCCTGCAGGTGTCCTTCGTATGATTGACGCCATCCATGACAGGCACCTCCGAGAAGTCGAATGGGCTTACTCCGTCCAGGCAAGCCACGTTTGCGGCATACAGATCTTGGTTGGAGCGTCGTTGACGATGTGTGTATATTCCGCACCGAGAACAGAAACAATGTGGTTCCTCGCTGTTCGGTGTGGGTAGCGCGCGCTAAGCCGGCAGCCTGAGGTCGAGCTTTCCGGCGAGGAGATAGACGATGGCCTTGAGGTTTCGCATCGAGCGATAGCTGCGGGCTTTGGCCTTGGCTGCCTGGACGAGGCTGTTGATGCCCTCGATCAGGCCGTTGGCGATCTTGCTGTCGAACCAGCGGAGGATGCCGTCCCAGTGGCGCTTGACGGTGCGTGCGGCCTCGATC
>Ga0302320_10008172_pt1 | contig 22825 bp, 23 predicted proteins | sample Bog_T0_3_FD_202130 | JGI IMG/M metagenome (GOLD analysis project Ga0302320, IMG submission 202130) | Peat permafrost microbial communities from Stordalen Mire near Abisko, Sweden - Bog_T0_3 | ecosystem: Environmental > Terrestrial > Soil > Wetlands > Peat | place: Sweden: Abisko, Stordalen Mire... | reverse complement strand
AACAATCACCAGCCGGTCGGCACCGTCTCGTTCCAACCGGTCGACGCGGCCGCGCAGCCGAATTTCACCGACGCGACCCTCACCGTCGTGTGGGTTCCTGAGGACTCCGTCGACGTCGACCTCGACGCCAACCTCGGTCAGTTCGCCTCGGGTTTGCGCGCGCCACTCGGTGAACGCCTCAATCATGGCGCGATGCCGTGCCAGCTCGTTGGCCGAGTGCCACCTGGCATCGAAGGGCAGGTGCTCCCACGCGCGGTCCAGCCCGGCCAGCAGTTGCGATTCGGTTTTACCCGGTTCGGCGATCAGCGCATGCAGCACCGAGCCGATCGTTGAGCGCAGATCACGCGCGTTTGTTCCGCCGTGCCGTTCGGCCAGCCAGCGCAGCGGGCAGTCGTTGAGTGTCTGCAGGGTCGATGGGGTGAGCGCGACGGGATCGCCCGCTTCGCACAGTGGATCACTGGTGCTGAGCGGGATGAGCCCATGCCATCCGGCCGGGTCCGCGCCCGGCACACCGGCATTCGCCAACCGGGCCAATTGTGTTGCTGCACAGGCGCGCACCGAATCATCGATAGCGCCGTCCGGCGCACATACCACGCCGCGCAGCCGGCCCACCACAGCCGCGGTCGATAGCACGCGTGGCGCTGATATCGGTTGCACCGCAATGGGATCACTTTCGTCGGTGCCCCACTGCGCGATCTCGACGAAGAACGCTGAGGGCAACGCAGCCTCCGGGCTCGCACCACCGGTCTCGCTGTCCACGGCGGTCACCAACAACCGGCGCCGGGCCCGGCCCATCGCGGCTACCAGCAGCCGACGCTCTTCGGCGAGCAGCGGCGCGCGCACCGAAGCATCCTCGGTAACACCGTCCAGCACGTCGAGTAGCCGCTGGGTGGAAAGTACCCCGCCCCGTGGAATCGTGTTGGGCCACAAACCGTCCTGCAACCCGGCGATCACCACAAAATCCCATTCATGCCCCAGTGCGGCGTGTGCGCTGAGCACCCTGACCTGCCCAGTCTCGGCGATGGGCTCAGGATTGACACCCGGCAACTGCAGTGCGGCGACGTGTTCCACGAGGCCGCGCAGCGACGCACCCGACGTGCGAGACACATAATCATCGGTGATGCCGAACAACTCGGTCGCAGTGTCCAGATCCCTGCTGGCTTGAGCGCCGGCCGGGCCACCGCGCTCGCTGGCCGCCAGCCACCGACGCTGCAGACCGGACCGATGCCACGCCGCCCACAGGGTGTAGCGCGGATCCTGACCGTCGCGGTGGCTGCGGGCGGCCGCATCCAGCACGGCGCGGACTCGCTGCAGCGAGCGAGATTGCGCGCCGGATAGTGAGATGCCGCCAGAGAGCGCCCGCACCAGCAGATCGCCGGAATTCCTCGACGCACCATGGGGTACGGCGCGCCGCAGTGTTCGGCGCAGCTGCCGAAGCGAGACGGGGTCGACGCGACCGATGGGCCCAGTCAGCAGTGCCAGCGCCCGCTCGCCGTCCAGTCCGTCAGCCGTGGCGGCCAGTACCGTGAGCAGCGCCCGCCCCGCGGGTTCCTCGGCCAGCGACAAACCGGCCGCCGGCACAGCCACCGGGACCCCGGCGGCAGCCAACGCGCGGGGTAATCGCACGGCGGCCCGCGGAACCGACCTGACGATCACCGCCATCTGTGACCAAGGCACCCCGTCGACAAGGTTTGCACGCCGCAGCGCGTCGGCGATCAGCGCGGCCTCGGCGTGCGCCGTAGCGGCCACGCGGACCGTCACCGATCCCTCTTCGGCGCCGGTGCCGTCGATCTGCCTGCCGGCACTGCTGCCGGGCAGCCGGCGTGCGATGCCGGTGATGGCGCGGGCCACCGCGGGTGCGCAGCGGTGCGACACCGTCAGCGTCACCGACGGGCAGTCGTCGGCCAACAACCCGGCGGCCTCGCCCCCTCGGAATCCGAACACCGCCTGGTTGGGGTCACCGGCGACCACAGCCCGTTCGGCTCCCGCGGCCAGCACCCGGACCAGGCGCGTTGCCTGCGGGTCGAGTTGCTGGGCGTCGTCTATCAACAAGACGCGGATCCGGGCGCGTTCTGCAGCCAGCAATTCAGGATCGACCGCGAAAGCCTCCAAAGCCGCGCCCACAAGCTCAGCTGCGCCCAGCGCCGGCGTCGTCGCCTGCGGCGCTGCCGTCCCGACCGCCGCGCGCAGCAACATCACTTGCTCGTACTGCTGCGCGAATTGGCCCGCGGCGATCCATTCGGCGCGCTTGCTGCGGCGGCCCATCCGCTGCAGCTCCGTCGGGTCCACACCCCGTTCGGCGCAGCGCGCCAGCAGGTTTCGCAGTTCGGTGGCGAAGCCCGCGGTGCTCAGGGCGGGCCACAGGTGCTTGGGCCAGGTAGTCGCGGCGCGCGGTCCGTCTTCGAGGTCGCCGGCAAGCAGTTCCCGAATGATCGCATCCTGTTCGGCGCTGGTGATCAGCCGCGGAGGCGCATCCCCGGCACGCTCGGCGGCCCGCCGCAAGACCGCGTAGGCGTAGCCGTGCACGGTGCGCACCAATGGCTCGCGGATCGCGACGCGGCAGAGACCACCCGCACCCGACCCCAACAGCGCCTTGGTCAGTGTGCTGCGTGCCGGTGTCCCGATCCGGCCGGAACCGGTAAGCAGCAGAACCGATTCCGGATCGACACCGGCGCTGATTCGAGCGACGGCAGCGTCGATCAGCAGGCTGCTTTTCCCGGTGCCGGGGCCGCCCAGCACACGCAGCATGCCGCGCGCACCGGGCTGCAGGAGAGCACCCGCCTCGGTGCCCCAGGTGTATGACATAAGGGCATGAGACCACAGGGGTCCGACAAGCCGGATTGGCCTGGCATCATCGACGGGTGTCCGCCGATCTGCACATGCACCGCTTTGGGCCATCCGGTCCTGTTCAAGTCCTTCTCCTGCACGGACTGACCGGCCACGGGCGGCGCTGGCGACAGTTGACCACTTATCTGCCCGAATTCGCAGCGGCCGCTCCCGATCTACTCGGCCATGGCAGATCATCATGGGCCGCGCCGTGGACCATCGACGCTAACGTGTCGGCAATGGAAGCACTGCTCGACAACGAAGCCGATGCCCCGGTGCTGGTCGTTGGGCACTCCTTCGGCGGAGCAATCGCCATGCACCTGGCGGCGGCTCGCCCGGACCAAGTGGCGGCACTGCTACTGCTCGACCCTGCGGTGGGGCTGGATGGAAGCTGGACGCGCGACATCGCCGAAGCGATGCTGGCCTCCCCCGACTATCCCGACCGCGCAGAGGCCCGCCAGGAGAAGGCGGGCGGTTCGTGGGCGGATGTCGAGCCCGCCGTGCTCGACGCCGATCTCGACGAGCACCTGATCAAGCTGCCAAGCGGGCGATACGGCTGGCGGATCAGCCTGCCGGCGATGATGTCCTATTGGAGTGAATTGGCCCGCGACACCGTGCTACCGCCCGCGGGAACCGCGACGACGCTGGTGCGTGCGACGCGGACCTCGCCGCCTTATGTCACCGAACGCCTAGTAAATCCGCTTCGGCAGCGCCTGGGGTCCGACTTTGAACTGCTCGACTTCGACTGCAATCACATGGTTGCCGAGACCAGGCCCGCTGACGTCGCCGCCCTGATCCGCAAGCTGCTGAAAGTGAGCTGACTGTGGCTCCGGTGACCGAGGAACAAGTCGAGCGGGTACGCGCACTGGTCGCGGCAATTCCTTCGGGCAAGGTGTCGACCTACGGCGACATCGCCGCCGTCGCAGGGCTTTCCAGTCCACGGATCGTCGGCTGGATAATGCGGACCGATTCCTCCGACCTACCATGGCACCGGGTGATCACCGCATCCGGCCGCCCGGCGTCGCATTTGACCAGCCGCCAGCTGGAACTGCTTCGGGCCGAAGGGGTTCTGGCCATCGACGGCCGGGTCCCACTGCGCGAGGTACGTTACGAGTTCCCCGAACGGGCTTAGAGCATGAGCTCTCATCGAAATTGGCGCTAGCGTGGCCTTTTTCGGCGTGTCGTCACGCTAGCGTCGATGTCGCGCAGCGGCGCGTGTTAGAGCACCAGCCGGACCAACGCCGCGGTGCGGGCCAGACCCGGAAACGACTCGACGGTCGACCGCGGATGCAGCGCGTGGACCGCCAGCCGAAAAATCAATGCGCGCAACAACATCTGCGGCCACTCCGGCAGCGCGTTCCAGCGTTCGATCAGTCCGTCGTCGGCCTCGCCCCAGGAAAGCGCGTCGACGACGACCACGCCGGCCGCCCATGATGCCGGGCGCCAGTACGGCGTGATATCGGTGATCCCCGGCGGGGCCGTGCCCACGAAAAGGACTGTCCCGTAAAGGTCTCCGTGCACCAGCTGGTTGGGACTCTTGGTCGGCTTACGCAGGCTGGCGAGCTGATTGATCAACTCAACCGATCGCTGGCCGTCCGCCGGCAGGGGGGCCATCCCCGCGCCCGGTGGAACCGACTGCAACGGCCGCTCTTCCCACGCGGCGCGGTCGGCGGCGATGAAGACATCGACGTCCGCCCAAGGCGCCGTGGGCCCCTGGGTCAGGAATCGCGGGCGTTCCAGTTTTCCGGTGGCTTCGTGAAGTCGGACCGCCGCGGAGACGACCTCGTCGTGTCTTGCCTCTGGCGTGCCTGCGACGAACGTATCCGCCCGCCAGCCGGCGACCACGTAGCGGCCGTCGGTGGAACGGACCGGCCGGGCCAGCCGCACCCCGTCGACGAATAACGTCTCGCGCACCCGGGCGGACCAGGCGGCGCGGGCGTGGTCGGCCACGATCGACAGCACGACCTCGCCGCAGCGCCAGCCACCTTCCCAGCTGCCGCTCAATGCGATGGGCTGCACGCCGGTCAAACCGAACGCCGACAGCACATGCTCCGGCGGCGGCTCCATTGTCACGCGGGATAGCCTAATCGGGCGACGATGCGTGTCGGCACGACGCGCTGAGAAGCCCGATAATCCAGCCACAGCGGGCGACGATGCGTGTCGGCACGACGCGCTGAGAAGCCCGATAATCCAGCCACAGCGGGCGACGATGCGTGTCGGCCTTAGTACATCACCATGTCGGGCTGCAGCTGCTCGGCCCAGGCCACGATCCCACCCTGCAAGTGGACCGCCTCGGCGAAACCGGCCTTCTTCACGGCGGCCAGCACCTGGGCAGACCGCACGCCCGTCTTGCAGTAGAGCACCAGCATGCGGTCCCTAGGCACCTTTGCCAGACCTTCACCTGAATCCATCGACGATTGCGGGATCAGCTGCGCGCCCTCGATGTGGTTGATGTCCCATTCGACCTGTTCGCGGACGTCGATCAGGGCCAGTTCTTTGCCGGAATCCATAAGGTCGCGCAACTCCCCGGGCGTGATGGACGAGCCGGTAGACCGGTCATCGGACGTCACGCCGCAGAAGTCCTCGTAGTCAACGAGTTCGGTGATCTTCGGCGCGCACGGGTCCTTGCGGATCCCGATCGTGCGGTAGGTCATCTGGAGCGCGTCGTAGATCATCAGCCGGCCCAGCAGCGTCTCACCCAGCCCCGTGATCAGCTTGATCGCCTCGGTGCCCATCACCGACGCGATCGAAGCGCAGACGATGCCCAGCACCCCGCCTTCGGCGCAGGACGGCACCATCCCGGGTGGCGGCGGCTCCGGGTACAGATCGCGGTAGTTGAGGCCCCGCCCGGCGGGGGCGTCCTCCCAGAACACCGAGACCTGGCCCTCGAATCGGTAGATCGATCCCCACACGTACGGCTTTCGCGCCAGCACCGCGGCATCGTTCACTAGATACCGGGTGCCGAAGTTGTCGGCGCCGTCCACGATCAGGTCGTACTGCCCGAACAATTCCACAGCGTTGCCGGCGTCCAGCCTGAATTCGTGCAGTCGCACGTCGACCAGGGGGTTGATCGCCGCTATCGAATCGCGCGCCGACTGTGGCTTGGGCCGTCCAACGTCAGCCACACCGTGGATGATCTGGCGCTGCAGGTTCGATTCGTCAACGACGTCGAAGTCGATGATGCCGATGGTGCCGACGCCGGCGGCAGCCAGGTACAGCAACGCTGGCGCTCCGAGTCCGCCAGCCCCGATGACCAGCACCCGCGCGTTCTTGAGCCGCCGCTGGCCGTCCACGCCCAGTTCGGGAATGACGAGTTGGCGGCTGTAACGGGCCACCTCTTCGCGGCTCAGTTGGCCCGCGGGCTCAACGAGAGGTGGCAACGATGTCGACACCGAACATCTCCAGGGTCAAGCGATCGGATATGGCCAGGGATTGAATCGACAGGTCTTCCCATCGCCCTTGACGTATTCGGGGTCGAACTTGGCAGCGTCGTCGTTCGACGTGGAAAACGTCTGCTGCATCATTACCGGGGCCAGACCACCCTGCTTGTCGCAGGGCTCGTGGCGCAGATACCCGATGGCGTGGCCGACCTCGTGGTTGATGACGTACTGCCGGTAGGAACCGACGTCGCCTTCGAAGGGAAGGGCTCCGCGCACCCAGCGCGCCTCGTTGATGAAGACCCGCGCCTGCCGTTCCGACCCGTACAGCGGGTTGTAGCAGGACGTTTCGAGCCGAAATTCGTAGCCGCACCCCTCGCGCACGGTCACCGGAGACACAAGTGATATCCGGAAGTCGGGTTTGCCGCTGTCGATCCGGATGAACGCGAATTGCGGGTTGTGCGTCCAGCCCTTCGGATTGTCCAACGTCTGGTCGATCATCTGGGCAAATGCGTTGTCGCCGCCGAACATCGTGGGATCGAGACCATCTTCGACTTCGACCGTGTACCGAAACACCTTGGCGGTGCCCTGACCGACCTGCGGCGTCGTCCCGGGCACCACATGCCAGGTCTTGTCGCCCGCTTCGGTGAACGGGCCGCCGTCCGGCAGCGTCCCGGCCGGCAGATTCGCGTCGAATGCGGCGAGCCCGCGGGGTGGTGCGTCGATGATCGTGGTACCTACCGCGCCGATCGCAGGCGGCTGCCCCATGGCCTGACCTGCCGCCGGCTTCGCGACCGGCCCGGTCACCGTCTGGTACATCACCACCGCGGTGATAGTCACCAGAACAGGCAGCGCGTACGCGCGCCAACCGTACGTGGAAACGAAGCGCCCCAGCCAGGTTTGTTTGCGCCATTGCTGCGGTCGCTCACGGTCGACTCGCGGCCGCCCGACGCCTCGTTCGATCGGGTCTCGCATGGCCCGCAGTGGTTCCCGCCACTCGTCACGCACCACCGGGACTCGACCGGTGCTACGCACAGGCCGGTCAGACGTCATTTCCCCAGGATGGCACAGCCGACGCCGGGGAGGGCCGCGGGCGCGCCCAACGGGCCGCCTGACACCCTTTCTGCCAGCACAAACGGCGCCGGTGACGATCGCGCACCGGTCGCGGGTGGTTGCGGGTAGTAATGTCGGTGCGACGAGCCGCGCGGCTGGCCTCGGCGTAGCCAGCGGCTAATTGCCAACGAATCAAATGAGGACCGGATGAGCGATCTGACCAGGGCGGCGCAACGCAGTGGCGTCAAACCGGCTGACCGCGGTCGATCGGGAGACGGCATCGCGGCGTCGAATCGGCGGGGTAACCGGTTGCCCCGCGACGAGCGTCGTGGCCAGTTGCTTGTGGTTGCCAGCGACGTCTTCGTCGACCACGGTTATCACGCCGCCGGGATGGACGAGATCGCCGAGCGGGCGGGAGTCAGTAAACCCGTTCTGTATCAACATTTTTCGAGCAAGCTAGAGCTGTACCTGGCAGTGCTCAGTCGGCACGTCGACAACCTGGTGTCGGGCGTGCAGCAGGCACTGCGCGCCACCACGGATAACCGGCGGCGTCTACATTCTGCGGTCCAGGCGTTCTTCGATTTCATCGAGCACGACAGTCAGGGTTACCGGCTGATCTTCGAGAACGACTACGTCACCGAACCCGAGGTCGCCGCGCAGGTGCGGGTGGCCACAGAATCCTGCATCGATGCAGTGTTCGCCTTGATCAGCGCCGATTCCGGGCTTGACCCGCACCGCGCCCGGATGATCGCTGTGGGCCTGGTTGCGATTAGCGTCGACTCGGCCAGGTACTGGCTGGACTCCGACCGTCCGATTTCTAAATCGGACGCCGTCGAGGGCACCGTGCACTTCGCCTGGGGCGGCCTGTCACACGTGCCGCTTACCCGCTCTTAGCGGCCTTCCCGGCCTTGGCAGCAGCATCCGCTCCGATACCGAAACCGACCCGGCGGCTGTCGGCGGCGCCAATCTCGACATAGGCGATCTTGGCGTTGTGCACCAGGAACCGACGGCCCTTCTCGTCGGTCAGGCTGAGCAGACCAGGACCCTCGGCTAGCGCGGCTGTGACGAGTTCTTCGACTTCACCGGGCGTCTGCGCACTGGAGAACACCAGCTCGCGCGGACTGTCCGTGATACCGATCTTGACCTCCACGGTGGCCCCTTCCGTTGGCATTCCGTCGCACACGTGTCAGCAGCAGGCTAGTGGACGCTTCCTGGTGCGCTCCGATCGAGGTGAGGGTCGGGCAGGTAACGATTAGCTCCCAGCTAGGCCAACAAGCCGCACAACGCCAGAACCTCGGTAGTCACATCGGTAGCATCGGCAACATCAGACACACAGTCCAGGATCGCGGCGGCCTAGTTCATGACTACCCCGGCCACGAGACAGACGGAGCCGACTTCCACGACGAAGACGGCTACGACCAAGACGGCTACGACGAAGACGAATACGACGAAGACGAATACGACGAAGACGAATACGACGAAGACGACGACAGCTACGGCGCACTGGCCTGGCCGGCCGAGCGGCGATGGCGCCCGGCCGCGGCATTCCTCGGCTGTGTGGTGGCGCTTGGCGCGATTGCGACAGCGGTCGTCATCAACAGCGGTGACAGCGCATCCACCAAGGCCACCGTGGGAGCACCCACTCCCCGGACGGTGACCACGCTGACCACAACGCAAGCCCCCGCGGCCGCCGCGCCGAAGCCGGCCAAACCCCAACTACCGCCCGAGACGGTCAGCACCGTCGCACCTACGCCCAGTGCCGCGCCCGCGCCGACTGCACTCGCGCCAGCGGCGACGCTGGATCCACGCACCGTCGTCTACAGCTTGACCGGAACCAAGCAACTCCTCGACCTGGTGAGCGTCGTCTACACCGACGCCCGGGGCTACCCCCAAACCGAATTCAACGTGGCGCTGCCGTGGTCGAAGGTGATCGTGCTGAACCCCGGGGTGCAGAACCTGTCGGTGGTCGCGACCAGCATCTACAGTCATCTCGACTGCTCGGTCTTCAACGCCGCGGGTCAGACGGTCGTGGCGTCGGCCAGCAACGCGAGCATCGCGACGTGCACCCGTTAGCTGAGACCGAGTTCGCGCATCCGTCGGTCGTGGGTCTGCTGCAAACGGTCAAAGAAGGCACTGAGCTGGCCCAGACCACCCGTGCCCGATACCACCAGGTCGACGAGCTCATCATGGTCGGCCAGCAGATACTGGGCCTGGGTGATCGCTTCGCCGAATAGCCGGCGAGACCACAGCGCCAGCCGGCTGCGCTGTTTCCCGCTGGTGGTCACGGCCGCGCGCACTTCGGCGACGACGAACTGCGAGTGCCCCGTCTCAGACAAAGCGGCCCGCACCGTGTCGGCAACCTGATCGGGTAGCCCGTCGGCCAACTCCAAGTACAAATCGGACGCCAAGGCGTCACCGACATAGGTCTTCACCAGAGCTTCCAGCCACGTGCTCGGCATGGTCAGCCGGTGATAATTCTCCAACGCCGGGACATACTTCGACATCGCCGCGACCACGTCGACCCCACGGCGTTCCAGGGCATCGCGCAACAACTCGTAGTGATTCATCTCGGCGGCGGCCATGCTCGCCATCGAGATCCGTCCCCGCAGGTCAGGGGCCATCCGCGCCTCGTCGGTCAGCCGGTAGAACGCCGCCACCTCGCCGTAGGCAAGCACGGCGAAAAGCTCGTTGACACCTGGGTGATCCGCGGTCAGCCGCGCGGCGGTCGAATCGTCCACCTGGCCGGCTTCCGCCTGGTCCGCTGGGGGCGAAGTCATGGAATTCACTCTAGTCGGCATGGTCACAAGTAAACGGGTGCAAGCTGTCGACCGGCTATCATGCAGGTAGGTATTGGCTGTATTGCTGCTACCTGCGCAAATGTGCGTGCACAACTGGCCCGACCTGCCTCAGTCCAGACTGAGCAGGGGCCGGCGACTCGGTGACGTATTCGGAGTCGGAACTCGTGCGCGCGTGAACCGCGACAGAGAAACACCGACACATGACCGATCACGTCTCCGAAAGGCTCGTCAACCACGTATGACTGAACTGACAGACACAACTGAACTTGCCCCTCAACTGACCTTTGCCAGCCTTGGTGTCCGCGACGAAATAGTCCGCGCACTCGCCGAAAAGGGCATCGAGGCTCCATTCGCTATCCAGGAACTGACCCTGCCGCTGGCGCTCGCCGGCGACGACCTCATCGGCCAGGCCCGCACCGGCATGGGCAAAACCTTCGCTTTCGGTGTCCCGCTGCTGCAGCGCATCACGGCCGGTACCGCGGCAAGGCCGCTCAGCGGCGCGCCCCGCGCCCTGATCGTCGTGCCGACCCGCGAGCTGTGCATCCAGGTGACCGCCGACCTGACCGTGGCGGCGCAGTACCTCTCCGCTGAAGACGGCCGCCGGCTGTCGGTGGTGTCCATCTACGGTGGGCGCCCCTACGAGCCGCAGGTTGAGGCGCTGCGGGCCGGCGCCGACGTCGTGGTGGGCACCCCGGGCCGATTGCTCGACCTGTGTCAGCAGGGCTTCCTGCAGCTGGGCGGACTGTCCGTGCTGGTGCTCGACGAGGCCGACGAGATGCTCGACCTGGGCTTCCTGCCCGACATCGAGCGCATCCTGCGGCAGATCCCCGCCGACCGGCAATCCATGCTGTTCTCGGCGACCATGCCGGACCCGATCATCACCCTGGCGCGCACCTTCATGGTGCAGCCCACGCACATCCGGGCCGAGGCACCGCACTCGGCGGCCACCCACGACACCACCGAGCAGTTCGTCTACCGCGCCCACGCGCTGGACAAGGTGGAAATGGTGAGCCGGATCCTGCAAGCCGAGGGCCGCGGCGCGACTATGGTCTTCACCCGCACCAAGCGCACGGCGCAGAAGGTAGCCGACGAGCTGGCCGAGCGCGGTTTCGCGGTAGGCGCCGTGCACGGCGATCTGGGGCAGATCGCGCGGGAGAAGGCGCTCAAAGCCTTCCGCGCAGGTGACGTCGACGTGCTGGTGGCCACCGACGTGGCGGCCCGCGGCATCGACATCGACGACATCACCCACGTCATCAACTACCAGATCCCCGAGGATGAGCAGGCCTACGTGCACCGGATCGGCCGCACCGGCCGTGCCGGCAAGACCGGGATCGCCGTCACCCTGGTGGACTGGGACGAGCTGCCGCGCTGGACGCTGATCAACAAGGCGCTGGGCCTGGGCTCCCCCGATCCGGCCGAGACGTACTCCAATTCGCCGCACCTGTACGCCGAACTGTCCATCCCAGAAGAGGCCGGCGGCGCAGTCGGCAAGGCACGCAAGTCCCCGGTCAAGCGCCGCGAAACCCAAGGCGAAGCCAAGTCAGACAAGCCCGCTCGCCCGCGCTCCGGCTCGACCCGGCAGCGCACCCGCGGCGGCCAACCCGCCACCGGACACCCCAGCGGTAATGGGGCCGCCAACGGCACCAACGGCGACGCCCCCGCGGAGACACCACCCGGCAGTGCCGGGACCACCCGGCGCCGTCGCCGCCGGCGCAAGCCCGCCGACACCACCGCACCCATCAGCTGAGCTCGCGCTGACGCATGGTCAGACCTGAACGCCGCACCAAGGCCGACGTTTTGGCCGCGGCGACAATCGCGGTCGTCGTCGCCGCGACCGCGTCGCTGATCTGGTGGACCAGCGACGCCAGGGCCACCATCAGCAGGCCGGCAGCGGTTCCTGTGCCCAACCCGACCCCGGCTCGCGAAGTGCCCGCCACGCTGAATCAGCTCTGGACAGCGGCCAGTCCTGCCACCACCGCTCCCGTGGTGGCAGGTGGGACGGTCACCACCGGCAATGGGCGCCAGGTGGACGGGCGCGACCCGGCCACCGGTGAGTCGCGCTGGAGCTACGCGCGCGACAGCGACCTGTGCGGGGTGTCCTGGGTCTACCACTACTCCGTCGCGGTCTTTCAGGACGACCGCGGTTGCGGGCAGGTCAGCACGCTCGATGGATCCACCGGTCGTCGTGGGCCAGCGCGCAGCAGCTATGCCGATCCGCATGTACAGCTCTCGTCTGACGGCACGACGGTGTTGTCGGCCGGTCAAACCCGGCTCGAACTATGGCGCTCGGACATGGTCCGGATGCTGGCCTACGGCGAGACCGACGCCCGCGTGAAGCCAGCGGTACGGGGCCTGCACTCCGGATGCAAGCTGGTGTCAGCGGCGGCCAGCTCGTCGGCGGTATCGGTGTTCGAGGCCTGTGATAACCAAGCCGACCTGCGGCTCGTCTTATTGCGCCCGGGCAAGGAAGACGACGAACCGCAGCAACACGTCGTGTCCGAACCTGGGATCGGGGCAGGTTCGGGGGCCCGGGTGCTAGCCGTTTGGGAGAACAACACGGCGGTGTATCTGCCTGCAATATCCGGCACGCAGGCCAGAGTCGAGGTGATCGACGAGGCCGGCACCACCGTGTCGAGCACTCTGCTGCCCAAGCCGCCGGCAAACCCAGGCGTGGTGACACAGACCGGCAACCTGGTGACCTGGTGGACCGGCGATAGCGTCATGGTTTTCGAGGTGACCAACCTGGCGTTGCGTTACACCATTGCCGCGGGCGAGAAGACCGTGCCGTTGGGGCCTGGCGTGATGATGGCGGGTCAGCTGCTGGTGCCGGTCACCGGTGCGATCGGTGTCTATGACCCGACGAGCGGTACGAACAGCCGCTACATCCCGGTCAATCGGCCGCCGGGCACCCTTGAACCCGGAAGAGCAGTGGTCCCGGCGGTCTCGGGTTCGCGGGTGTTCGAGCAGCGCGGCGACACCGTGGTAGCCCTGGGCTAGGTGCCGCGAGCAGACGCAGAATCGCACGATTCGGCGCCGGTACGTGCGATTCTGCGTCTGCTCGCGGTGACGGCTAAACCTCAAGAGCGAACGTCGGGAGAGCTTTGCCGGTCTTCCAGTGCTTGAGTAACGACTGCGCCAACTCGTCGTAGGCGACTGCGCCTTTGTTCTTGCGCCCGGCCATCACCGAAGAGCCCGAAGCGCTGGCCTCCGCGAAACGGACCGTGCGCGGAATCGGCGGGGCCAGCACAGGCAGGCCGTAACGGTCGGCGACGTCGAGCAGCACGTCACGGGTGTGGGTAGTACGGGCGTCGTACAGCGTTGGCAACGCGCCAAGCAGTCGCAGCTCCGGGTTGGTGATCTGTTGGACATCGGCGACCGTGCGCAGGAACTGGCCGACGCCGCGGTGCGCAAGCGTTTCGCATTGCAACGGCACGATGACCTCGTGGGCCGCCGTCAGCCCGTTGAGAGTGAGGACACCCAGCGAGGGCGGGCAGTCGATGATGACCACGTCGAATTGGTCGGAGAGTTTGGCCAGCGCGCGCTTGAGCGCATATTCGCGGCCCGCCCGCATCAGCAGCATGGCCTCGGCGCCTGCTAGGTCAATGTTGGCCGGCAGCAGCGTCATTCCCTCCTTCGTGGCGACCAGCGCCGCGCTCGGTTCGACCTCACCGAGCAGCACCTCGTGCACGGACACGGGTAGTTTGTCGGGATCATGGCCAAGTGAGAAGGTCAAACAGCCCTGGGCGTCCAGATCGACGAGCAGGACTCGCCTGCCTTTCTTCGCCATCGCCGCGCCCAGCGAGGCGACCGTCGTCGTCTTCGCGACGCCGCCCTTCTGGTTGGCCACCGCCAATATCCGGGCCTCAGTCACTAGCGCCGCTCCTCATCACTTAGCTCTGCATCGTCGCTGCGCGGTCACATTGCCATCCTGGCACGTTCGGATGCCGTGCGCTTCGGCCTACGGACCCGGCATGTCGTGGGGCAGAATCCTCGGCATGGGCTTGCATGATCATCGACTGGTACTGCTACGCCACGGCGAAACCGCGTGGTCCAAGTCCGGCCAGCACACCGGCCGCACCGACTTGGAACTGACCGATACCGGCCGGGTCCAGGCCGAGCTTGCCGGGCGTGTTCTGCGTGAACTGGAACTCGCTGACCCGCTGGTGATCAGCAGCCCGCGGATACGTGCCCTGACCACAGCCAAGTTGGCCGGGCTCGCCGTCGATGAGGTGTCTCCCCTGCTCGCCGAATGGGATTACGGTTCTTACGAGGGGTTGACGACCCCGCAGATCCAAGAATCGCTTCCTGATTGGCTGATCTGGACGCGCGGTTGCCCCGGCGGCGAGAGCGTGGCGCAAGTCAGCGACCGAGCTGATCGGGCCGTCGCAATGGCGTTAGAGCAGATGATCTCGCGCGACGTGGTGTTCGTGGGCCACAGCCACTTCTCCCGCTCGGTGATCACGCGCTGGGTCGAGCTGCCGCTCGTCGAGGGCAGCCGGTTCTGGATGCTCGCCGGCTCGATCGCCGTGTGCGGGTTCGAGCATGGCGTGCGACAGCTCGCCGCGCTCGGATTGACCGGCCAGCCGCAAGCCCTCAAACCCGGGTGAGCACCACCGAACCACCGTTCGCGCTGTGTGGGCCCCGAGGAAGTCTGGTTGCCGACGGTGTACGGACGCACTACTCTGACGTGACGGCTGCGCAAGCGGCCCTGCGCTCGGGGGCAGCTCCAATAGTTTTGGGCGCGTTGCCTTTCGATGTACACAGACCCGCGGCACTGCTGGTGCCCAATGCGGTGGTACGCGCCGACGCCCTACCCGATTGGCGAACGGGCCCGCTGCCGGCGGTGCGCATCACCGCCGCGGTCCCGCCGCCTTCCGACTACCGTGTCCGCATCGGCCGCGCCCGCGATCGACTCACCGCACCGGGCGGCTCGCTGCGAAAAGTGGTGCTGGCCCGCGCATTGCAGCTGGCCGCTGACGCTCCGCTGGACGCATGCGTCATCTTGCGCCGGCTCGTCGCCGCCGATCCGGGAGCATACGGCTACCTCGTCGACCTGACCGCGGCCGGCGACGATTACGCGGGCGCTGCCCTGGTGGGAGCCAGTCCGGAGCTGTTGGTCGCGCGTTCCGGCGATCGTGTGATGTGCCAACCGTTCGCCGGTTCGGCCGCACGCGCTGTGGACCCGGAACTGGACGCCGGTAACGGCGTCGCACTGGCCGCATCGGCGAAGGACCGTCATGAGCATCAGTTGGTCATCGACACGATGCGAGCCAACCTGGAACCACTTTGCGACGAGCTGACCATCGCTTCCGAGCCCCAACTGAGCCGCACGGCCGCCGTTTGGCATCTCTGCACACCCATCAGCGGCCGACTGCGCGACGCCTCGACCACGGCAATAGATCTGGCGTTGGCGCTGCACCCCACCCCGGCGGTCGGCGGGGTGCCGACCAAGGCCGCATCCGATCTGATCGCCGAGCTGGAAGGCGACCGCGGTTTCTATGCCGGGGCTGTGGGCTGGTGCGATGCCGAGGGCGACGGCTACTGGGTGGTGTCCATCAGGTGCGCGCAGCTCTCAGCTGATCGCCGTACCGCCCTTGCGCACGCCGGCGGTGGCATCGTGGCCGAATCCGATCCCGATGACGAAGTCGCCGAAACCACAACTAAATTTGCCACGATACTGACCGCGCTGGGAGTTGACTGTTGATGGGCGAAATCATCCGCCGCGCCGCACCGGAAGACACCGCCGATATCACCGACATGATCCACGCGCTCGCCGAATTCGAGCGAGCCGCCGATCAATGCACTGTCACCGAAACACAACTTTCCGCAGCGCTTTTCGGTGATTCTCCGACCGTTCACGGACACGTCGCCGAAGTGCAGGGCGAGAACGCCGCGATGGCGTTATGGTTCGTCAACTTCTCCACCTGGGACGGTGTGGCCGGCATCTATCTGGAAGACCTTTTCGTGCGGCCCGGCTTCCGGCGTCGCGGCCTGGCCCGCGCGCTGCTGGCGGCTCTGGCAGGTGAATGCTTCGACAACGGCTACACCCGGTTGTCATGGGCGGTGCTGAACTGGAACACCGATGCCATCGCGTTGTATGACGGGGTCGGCGCGCAGCCGCAGCGCGAGTGGACGACCTATCGGCTGTCCGGTTCGCCATTGGCCGAGCTGGCCGGATCAAGCTGATCGCCGGCGTGATCTACCGCTGAAGCCCAGCGGATGGCCGCTGGGCTGAACAGCAAGATCAACACGGTCAGCGCCACGATCCCCAGTGGGATGCCGAAGACCGGTCGATGCGAGCCCACCGCGAGATACCAGGCCACGGGCAACAGCAGTAACTGGGTGAACACAGCCAGCCCGCGGCCCCAGCGCTTGGCGGTCACGAGCGCGAGGCCCGCGGCAAGCACTGCAGCCCCGATAAGACCGAACCAGACAGCGGTACCCAGGCCGTTGACCAGACGCTGGTCGGCTCCGGCAATCGCGCGCGCTATCAGCACCGCGGCCACCGCCAGCGCTGCCGCACCTTGCACCACGACGATCAGTCCGGCGCCGCGCACGGCCGATGGGGCGTCCCGCTTGCCGTTGCCTGTCACAGCGCCAGCGTAGTAACACCGCCTAGTCTGATTAATCATGCGGGCCGTGCTGATCGTGAACCCAACAGCCACTTCCACCACACCGGCCGGCCGGGATCTGCTGGCGCATGCGCTAAAAAGCCGCCTCGAGCTCACCGTCGAACACACCAACCACGGCGGTCACGGGACCGAACTCGGGCAGGCCGCCGCTGCGGACGGAGTGGATCTGGTCGTCGTCCATGGCGGCGACGGAACGGTCAGCGGGGTGGTCAACGGTTTGCTTGGGCACCCAGGCGCGGCATCGTCGGGAAAACTCGGCCCCGTACCCGCGGTAGCGGTGGTTCCCGGTGGCTCGGCGAATGTGCTCGCCCGGTCGCTGGGTATTTCCCGGGATCCGGTCGCCGCCACCAACCAGCTCATCCAACTGATCGATGACTACCGTCGGCACCAGACCTGGCGCCGCATCGGGTTGATCGACTGCGGTGAGCAGTGGGCCGTGATCAACGCGGGGATGGGCGTCGATGCGGAGGTGGTGGCCGGGGTCGAGGCGCAGCGGAAAAAGGGCGTCAAGGTCACCCCGTTGCGCTATTGGCGGGTCGCGGTGCCCGTCTCGGTGGCCTTCAGCCGCCGCGAACCGACCCTCACCCTGGAGCTACCGGGCCGCGACCCCGTTCCGGGAGTGCACTTCGCCTGGGTGTCCAACACCAATCCGTGGACCTACAGCAACAACCGGCCGATGGTGACCAACCCCGGCTGCACCTTCGAGTCGGGCCTTGGTGTGTTCGCGGTCACCAGCATGAAAGTGATCCCCACGCTGAAATTGCTGAGCCAGATCCTTTCAAAACGGCCGAACCCGCAGGCCAAGCAGCTCATCCGCGACGATGACGCGCCTTGCCTGCGACTCACCAGCACCGGCCGGCCGACCGCCAGTCAATTCGATGGGGAGTACCTCGGCATGCGCGAGGCCATGACATTCCGGGCAGTCCCTGACCTACTCCCGGTAGCGGCCCCACCCACCAAAACGCGCCTTGACCTGGACTAAAGGCAGATCGCGTGGTCATTGAGAGAAAAATCTCTAGATGAGTAGCCCTGGAGTGTAGTACAACTGAATGAGGGCCCGGCTACGACGATGTCAAAGTGAGATAGCCCACGAGCCAACTCACGCTATTGACATCTACTGAGCCTGTGAAACGATTAAAAGGTTGCATGCAGAAATGTGTAGGAGTGCGGATTCCTTTTTCTAGTGCAAGCGTTTGAAGCCGAAGAAAAAAGCCCGTGCGCCCTGCTGCGCACTCAGTGAGGAGTGACAAGTTATGGATTGGCGCCACAACGCGGTCTGTCGTGACGAGGACCCGGAGCTGTTCTTCCCGGTAGGGAACAGCGGCCCGGCGCTCGCACAGATCGCTGATGCGAAACTGGTCTGCAATCGATGCCCGGTGACCACAGAGTGCCTCAGTTGGGCCTTGAATACCGGCCAGGACGCGGGCGTCTGGGGCGGGATGAGCGAAGACGAGCGGCGTGCGCTAAAGCGCCGCAACGCCCGAACGAAGGCCCGCAGCGGAGTCTGAGCACAGATCCACGCAGTGCGGCCCCGACGATGTCGGGGCCGCACTGCTGTGTGCTGTGCTGGAACCCTTTTAAAGCAATAGCCGAGCCCGACGGCCAATCGGCACCCGCAGCACGACGTCGGTGCCGCGGTCGGGGGCTTCACGCATACCAAGCGATCCGTCCAGTTCGGCGGACACCAGGGTCCGGACGATCTGCAGGCCCAGGCTGTCCGACTTGTCCAGGCTGAATCCATCGGGCAGGCCACGTCCGTCGTCGTGCACCACCACATCGAGCCAGCGCGCCGAACGCTCAGCAACGATAGTCACAGAGCCTCCCCGAGCCGTCGGATCGAATGCGTGCTCGATCGCGTTCTGCACGAGCTCAGTGATCACCATGATCAGTGCCGTGGCGCGGTCGGAGTCCAACACGCCCAGGTCGCCTACCCGGTTGATCCGGATCGGCCTGTCCACGGATGCCACGTCGTTCATGATCGGCAAGATCCGGTCGATGACCTCGTCAAGGTTGACCTGCTCGTCGACCGACATCGATAACGCGTCGTGCACCAGTGCGATCGACGACACCCGCCGCACCGACTCGATCAGCGCTTCGCGCCCTTCGGCGTTGGCCGTCCGGCGGGCCTGCAGGCGTAGCAGCGCCGCCACGGTTTGCAGGTTGTTCTTCACCCGATGGTGGATTTCCCGGATCGTGGCGTCCTTGGATATCAGGGCACGGTCGCGGCGCTTGACTTCGGTGACGTCGCGGATCAGCACCGCGGCACCCGCGCTGGAGCCATGCACTACCAAAGGAAGCGTTCGCAGCAGCACGGTGGCGGCTCCGGCGTCGACCTCCAACCGCATGCTCTTGCCGCCGCCCAGCAAGTCCTGCACGTGCTCGGCCACCTCCTGCGCCTCGAAGGGGTCCAAGATCAGCGGCCGAGTGACTTCGATGAGATTGCGGCCCTCCAATTCGGTGCTCAGGCCCATCCGGTGGTAGGCCGATAACGCGTTGGGGCTGGCGTAGGCGACCACGCCGCCGACATCGAGCCGGATGAAGCCGTCACCTACCCGTGGCGTGGACCGCGACATGGCCACATCCCGTACGTCGGGAAAGGTGCCCTCGGACAGCATGTGGACAAGGTCTGCGGCGCATTCCCGGTAGGCGGTCTCTAGATGGCCGGACTTTTCACCAGCCACCAGCGCGGTTTGGTGTTGTGTCAGCGCTGCCACCACATGGCCGCCGTACCGCACCGGGGAGGCCGCAACGTGCGGGCCGGGCAGCTGCCACGAACGCTCTTTGCCCACAATGCTTTCCAGCTGGGCAGTACCCGTGTCGAAAGTCTCGGCGACGAGCGACAACCGATCGGCCGTTAGGACGGTGCCCACCGAATCGGTCTGCAGAACCGTAGGCGCGGTCGTCGGCCGGCACTGCGCCACACAGACCAGCAAGCCGTCGTCGCGGCGGACCCACATCAGGTAATCGGCGAATGATAGATCGGCCAGCAGCTGCCATTCCCCGACCACGGCATGGAGGTGGTCCACCGCGTTGCCCGGCAGCATCGTGTGTTCGGCAAGCAGCTCACCGAGAGTGGACATCAGTTACCCCGGCGGCGCAAGATTTATAGTGTCCAACGGCTAGCTGATCACCGCGATAAGGTCGCCTGCCTGAATGACGTCGCCGACCGACACACTGACTTTGCTAACCGTGCCGTCGATCTCGGCCAAGACGGGGATCTCCATCTTCATCGACTCCAGCAGCACCACGATGTCGCCCTTGCCGATTTGGTCACCCTCGTTGACAACGACTTCGAGCACGCTGGCCACGATCTCGGCACGAACATCCTCGGCCATCTTCACCTCACTCGTTTCGGCCACTCTGCACGCTGGCTGCTGGTCATCGTCGTATTTAATCCAAAGTCGCTCTTTACAGGCTTAAAGGTATATCGAACCATAAGACCAGGAGAGCGGCGCGCGGGCTTCGAAACGGGTGAGGCGCCGGGGTGTGACAGCGGGCCGGACGCCTCGTGAGACACTGTTAGCAACCTGGTGGGTGCCGAGTCCGGCGCCTCAGCATCGACGGAGGTTCCAAAGATGGCCAAGCGTGGCCGTAAGAAGCGTGACCGCAAGTACAGCAAGGCCAACCACGGCAAGCGGCCAAACGCCTAAGCGAGGCCCCTACTGCAGACCACGGATGATGGTGGTCCGGCGGATCTCCAGCCGGAGACGCTCCCTTAGGCCGTCGGGAGCCTTCTCGCCTCTGCACTTGGTTGCGACCAACTCCTTGATCCGCTCCTCGAGCCCGTAATGCTTAAAGCATCCGGGGCACGCTTCGAGGTGTTGTCGCAGCCTCTGCTTGGCCTCTGGGGTGCATTCACCGTCGAGCAGGGTCCATACCTCGGCGATCACTTCCGCACAGCCCACAGAGCCGTGGGAATCGTCGTTGGGGCATGGCTCAGCCGGGCCGGAAAACTCGCTCATCACGACACCTCCTCGTGCGCCTGACCGCGGACATAGCCCCGCTCCTTGGCCACATCGGCCAACAGACCCCGCAGCTGACGTCGGCCGCGGTGCAGCCGGGACATTACCGTCCCAATTGGCGTATCCATGATCTCGGCGATCTCCTTGTAAGGAAAACCCTCGACATCGGCGTAGTAGACAGCCATCCGGAACTCTTCCGGCAACGCCTGCAACGCTTCCTTGATCTCGGTGTCCGGCAGCAACTCCAGGGCTTCGACCTCGGCCGAACGCAGACCGGTGGAGGTGTGCTGGGCGTTGGCGGCCAATTGCCAGTCGGTGATCTCCTCGGTCGGATACTCCGCGGGCTGTCGCTGCCTCTTGCGATAGCTGTTGATGTAGGTGTTGGTCAGGATCCGGTACAGCCAGGCCTTGAGGTTTGTGCCGGCCCGGAACGAGCGAAAGCCCGCGTAGGCCTTCACCATCGTTTCTTGCAGCAGGTCCTCGGCGTCGGCGGGATTGCGCGTCATGCGCAGCGCACCGCCATATAACTGATCTAGCAGGGGAATCGCGTCGCGCTCGAAACGCGCGGTCAATTCGGCGTCGGTCTCTTTCAAGGTTTCGGCGACGGTGTCGTCATGATCTGGCTGTGCGTCCGGCGGTGACTTGTCCGCCCTATCGCCGTCAGCCATCGCGGTCCCTTCGCTCGCGGCACCATCGAAGACCCCTGGCGAGAGCTCCAGGCGTTCCAGGATTGCCACCGACACTCTTTTTCCCCTCGCTCGATCCTACGGCTATGGACTTTTGCGGCCTTCTCGGCCCGCAACTGCACCCAACAACAGCATTTTGCTGCTCGCTTGTTCCCGGCCGCAGGCCCGGCTGTGGACGCCAGGCGGACGACGCACCCATGAAATCCAGGACCACGCCGGGAGCTAATGTGGCGCCATGTCCCTCAAAGGAAAGACCATGTTCATCTCGGGCGCCAGCCGCGGCATCGGCCTTGCGATCGCCAAACGCGCGGCACAAGACGGGGCGAACATCGCCCTGATCGCCAAGACGGCTGAGCCGCATCCGAAACTGCCGGGCACGGTGTACACCGCAGCCAAGGAACTCGAGGAGGCGGGCGGACAGGCACTGCCGATCGTCGGGGACGTCCGCGACCCGGAATCGGTGGATTCCGCGGTGGCCAAGGCCGTCGAGCAGTTCGGTGGCATCGACATCTGCGTCAACAACGCGTCGGCGATCAACTTAGGGTCCATCACCGAGGTGCCGATGAAACGGTTCGACCTGATGAACGGCATCCAGGTGCGCGGCACGTATGCGATGTCGCACGCGTGCATCCCCCACATGAAGGGCCGGGAAAACCCGCACATCCTGACGCTGTCGCCGCCGGTGCTGCTCGACAGTAAATGGCTCAAGCCGACGGCATACATGATGGCGAAGTTCGGCATGACGCTGTGTGCGCTGGGGATCGCCGAGGAGATGCGGGATGAGGGCATCGCGTCGAACACGTTGTGGCCGCGCACGCTCGTGGCCACGGCCGCGGTGCAGAACCTGCTCGGGGGTGACGAGGCGATGGGCCGGGCGCGCAAGCCGGAGGTCTACTCGGACTCGGCCTACGTCGTCCTGAACAAGCCCGCGCGCAAGTACACCGGGCACTCGTTGCTGTGCGAGGACGTGCTGGTGGAATCGGGTGTCAGCGACTTGTCGGTGTACGACTGCATCCCAGGTTCGAAACTCGGCGAGGACTTCTGGGTGGAGGGTGTCAACCCGCCCGGGTACAGACAGCCTTGACGCAGGCGTTGCTAGGCCGGTGAATAGTCAGCTGCTCAGGCAGCGTGGGTGCAGGTCGGACAGGTGCAATCGGAGCAAGCGCAGTTGTTGCAGGCATCGGCGCAGTCGGCGCACTGGCACGTGTTGTGGTTACAGGTCGGGCAGCTGCAGTCGGCGCACATACAAATTGCACACGAGTCAGAACAGTGGGGGCATTGGCAGGTAGTGCACTCGTCATAGTGCACCCCGTCGTGCGTGCGATGCTCCCGGTGCACATGCCCGTCGTGCAAATAGTCCACGTGGTCGGCGTGTAGCACCGATTTGTGCCCACAACCGGGGCCGTGGGTGTGATGGTGCTGTTCCGCGTGGCGGTGCTCGGCCGTCGTCGTCATGGTGATTCCCTAAGTTCGCGTCGCGTCGTCTACTAA